>SWCA01004805.1_pt1 | contig 16352 bp, 11 predicted proteins | sample 4692961 | NCBI WGS metagenome assembly SWCA01 (sample SAMN10267275, study PRJNA491770) | bioreactor metagenome | isolation source: DHS bioreactor inoculated with | place: Japan: off Shimokita Peninsula
GATTCGACGAAATCAAGGTTCGAAACCAGGCTTCCGGGCGCCAGAAATTGAATCTCCATCGATTTTTCTTCCATCACGCCGGGAACTTCAGGAACAACAATAGGACGAAGCATAAGGCTCACAAACAATTCGGCCGGATTCTCCTGGTTAGCCGTAAAAGGCAGTTTCATAATCTCCTTCGGTGGATTTAAAGCAGCTTGCAACAATTTGCAGAACGCCCCTTTTGGCACAGCTTTTTTGTCGTCAGGAATTGGCAGTCCACCTTCGCTGACATGAAAAACACCTTTAGTTGTTCTGCGGTCTTCTTTTGGGTTATTCAAAATCCCCTGTGAGGTTCGATACGATTTGATGATGTCGGTTTCATGATAATCGGCATTCACAGGCAGGGAAACCATCCGAGCCAGGCCATAGCGGTCGAGAATAAACGGATGATCGGGAAAAGTAACTGAGTTGTCGCCTGGGACATCACTCAAATAGTCTTTCAGAAATTTCTGGATGCGTTCACCCATCGGCGAACAATTTTTTTCCAATAACCTGGACTTGATATTGTAGTTATTTAATAATGGCATGGCCATTTCCAACAAATCAGATTTGGGTCCGTTCGCTATTGTTGGATAACCGTCAGCGGCAAGCTTCAGATTAATATATTGAATTTTTTTCTTATCCGACACGATCGGTTCATTTTTGTCCACACCAACGATTCCAAAGGTTCTGTTTACAGTCATGATATCTAAATTTTAATTGATGATTTTCTGAAGAACGCAATTTATTTTTCTGAACTCCTTCGACGATTTCGGCTTCTTCCTTTTGTTACTACAATTAGTACGTTCTTGTTCCATATATGTTCATCGGGAAAGGTACCCGTTCAAGTAATTATGCCGGGCTCAAAAATAATCAGAATATGGTTCCGCAAGTGCATTAGAGCACCGATTGACGCAAGTTTAACGCAAAGATTACATCATCAAAAAAGAAGCATTTCGGCTCCTTTTTTGACATTTTATTTCGGTTATCGTTTCACATCAACCAGTGCTCCGTCAATAATTTGTTCCACAACATCTTCGTCAAGTAAAGTCGAAATATCGCCCAAATTAGAAGCATCGCCTTCGGCTACTTTCCTTAAAATTCGGCGCATAATTTTACCACTTCGGGTTTTGGGAAGCCCCGGAACGAGCTGCACCAAATCCGGTCGGGCAATCGGGCCAATAATTTTTGTCACCCCCTGCATGATGCTTTTTCTGATGCCCTCTTCACCTCCAGTCGACAATTCGCCACAGGCCACGAAAGCATAAATCCCCTGGCCTTTAATGGCATGCGGATAGCCAACCACCGCCGATTCGTTTACCAAGGGGTGTTCATTGATGGCATTTTCTATTTCAGCCGTTCCCAGCCGGTGTCCCGACACGTTGATTACATCGTCCACACGCCCCAAAATCCGGTAATAACCATCCTCATCGCGCCTGACTCCATCGCCTGTAAAATACATTTTATGATAGCTCGTAAAATAAGTTTGCTTAAACCGATCGTGGTCACCCCAAATGGTTCGGGCCATGCCGGGCCAGGGAAACTTAATGCACAAATTACCCTCCACTGAATTTCCGATTAACTCCTTGCCTTCGTTGCTGATAATAACCGGCTGAACTCCTGGCAATGGCAAAGTGGCAAATGAAGGCTTGGTTGGGGTTATTCCAGCAATAGGCGATACCATAATTCCGCCAGTTTCGGTCTGCCACCAAGTATCAACAATCGGGCACTTGTTTCTTCCAACATGATCATGATACCAGTGCCAGGCTTCTTCGTTAATGGGCTCTCCAACGGTACCAAGCACTTTGAGCGACGCCAGTTTCTTTCCTTCCAAGAATTCGTTGCCTTTGGCCAACAGAGCTCGGATAGCGGTTGGAGCCGTATAAAACTGGTTGACCTGATATTTATTGACAATGTCCCAAAAGCGGCCGGCATCTGGCCAGGTCGGAACACCTTCAAACATCAGGGTTTTAGCGCCAGCCAGCAGGGGGCCGTATACAATATAGGTGTGCCCGGTAATCCAGCCAATATCTGCCGTACAAAAATACACGTCGCCGGCATGATACTGAAAAACATTGCTAAATGTGTAGCCCGAGTACACCATGTATCCACCGGTTGTATGCACTATTCCTTTGGGTTTACCAGTCGACCCTGAAGTATAAAGGATGAACAAGGGATCTTCGGAATCCATTTCCTCCGCCCGGCACACCTCAGATTGGCCATCGACAGCCTTGTGCCACCAAATGTCGCGACCAACAACCATATCGATTTCTGATTTCGTCCGTTTCAACACAACCACTGTCTCAATGCTGGAACAATGCTCCAGTGCCTCATCTGCAATTTTCTTGAGGGGGGTAATTTTATCTCCACGAAAACCGCCATCTGCCGTTAGCAACACTTTAGCCGAAGCGTCGTTGATCCGTTCTTTCAGCGCATTGGCGGAAAAGCCCGCGAAAACCACCGAATGAATTGCACCGATGCGCGCACATGCCAGCAAAGCAATCGCCAGTTCAGGGACCATTGGCATATAAATAGCCACCCTGTCGCCTTTGCCAACTCCCAGTCTTCGCAAGGTGTTTGCAAACTTATTGACTTCAATAGACAATTCAGAGTAAGTGAGCGTTCGTGACTCTTCCTCCGGGTTGTTGGGCTCCCAGATAATGGCTTCTTGAGATCCATGGGTATAGAGGTTGCGCTCAAAAATGTTTTCAGTAATATTCAGTTTCCCGTTAACATACCATTGAATGTTGGGCTCATCAAAATTCCAGTCGACCACTTTGTCCCAACGTTTTCGCCAAAAAAAACTCTCCCCCGGATGAGGCCAAAAAGCCTGAGGGTTAGCAACACTTTTCTGGTACTCATGAATATAGCCTCCCAGGCTATGAATTTTGTTTATCATTTTATCCGTTTTTTAGGTTGTCAACTTGAAGAAAATTAAACAACACTAATTTAAACTGAATAAAAATAAGATACAAGGTCAGCCCACTAAAAGATCATTATTCAACCGTTTAGCTGTTTCCTTGAAGTGCTCAGAACAAACCTATCCAAGTGATTCGCGATCAAAAAAATAAAAAAGGTTTACCATTTCTTCAAGCTAAAGAAGAGCAAATAAGTCTAAAAGCAATCTAATTCAAACGGCTTATTACAGCCACCCAACCTTCAGCGTTCGGGGGAGTGAGTTTCACGATTTCACCGCCAGCAATTTTTTGACCCGAAGCCCAACTTCCTTGTTGAATATTCATCCATCGAAAATTGAACTCCTCATCAAAATCACTCAAATTTAATCCAACACTTCCGCTTGCCGGAAAATAAACCACGTAGGCTTCACCTTTCTTTTCAGCCAGATAGGCTTCATTTTCGAGACAATCCGAGAGCAGTTCGTTATGGGGATTCAACTCCCATAGTCGAATCACCGATTCTATTTCACGAACCGCTTTAACCTGAGCTATTGACAATTTGGATAAACCCAAGCCCGACGGTGGCCGGTGGAAACGAGCCGAAGCCACACCGCCGAGAACATGACGCCACCAGCGTTCAATTCCGTCTTGCGTGTTTCCGTGAGGGCCACTGTCTGAACCATACGTTTTGACAGTATTCAATGGCCGGGGATGAGCTGAAAGGTACTTTCGAACCCACATCAAATTGTCCCAATGAGCCTGTCCCTTTTTCTGATTATTCTGCGAAATATCGCAATACACATAGCGTTCAGGATGGTCAAAGGTTCGCTTGTGATGATCCGACCTTAAATCCCAGTTGTCCCACATTTCAGTAACACAAATCTCCTTCTCCTTCTTCGTTGCTTTGTCCAAAATGAATTCGGCCCAAAAAACTGCCCACTCCTCCTCGCCCGAAGTCTCATTGTCAATGCAATACAAAACGTGGTCGAACTTTAACGAAATGGAAAGTAATTTTTCCACAAAACGCTTCTGGAAGTTTAATAGAAGGGTGTTATGCCGCTGCTCCGGCGTGGTGAAAAAGAAAGGCTGCTTGTTGCGCCCCGGGTGATCGGGGTAATCGGGCGCAAGTCCGGATTCCGATTCACTGTAACTGACATTATTCCCTGGATTATATGGATGAGACAGCCAATTCTGTCGGGAATAGTCGAACCTGTCCCAAATTTCGATTTGAACTATGATATCACGTTTTCGGGTTTCCCTCAGAAAGAATTCAAACCGCTGCCAGTAGTCCTCATTCCACTGCTCCAGATCATACTTCCCATTGTCCAGCATTTTGAACGGATACAGTTCAAAACCCCGATCCTGCCTGTCGCTCATCGTATTGCGAACGTAATTCGCGCCAATTACCTTCATCGAATCAAGGTGCGAAACCAGCCTATTGGCCGGCCATTGAAACAGGTTGTCATCATCGCTGGCACCCAACAGCATCACCGGCCTGTTTTCATATTGCCAAAACCAGGGGTTTTCTTTCCACGGTTGAATTCGCTGTTTATCACTTTTTTTATTCATGAAGGCAGTGAGGACTATACTACAAATAAGAAGTCCGCCCAATTTTAGTTTGTTCATCTTGCCTTTAATTTTGCCGGGGTCTTAAATCCCGATTTTACATCATCGAGTACCAGCACCCAGTCGTTGCCATGCCCTTGGGTTGGCGCACTGAATTGATGCATTCCGCTGTGTTTGACCCGACTAATTTTTGTAACCTGCCCAGTTCGGCAATTATACCACCAGGCTTTCGATTTTTTCCAGCCACACGCATCGAGATCCAATTCAACATCCAGCCCGGTGGGAATGTATATCATCACGTAATTCGCGCCCTTGGTAGCTACAATGAATTCTTTCTCCGGCATATCGTCATTCTGGATAATTCGCTGAAAAGGAACCCGGCCAATCAAGGGGCGGCTCTCCATCAATCGGCGCAGGTGAATCATATCCCAAGCTCCGGGCAGATCCAGGTCATCGCGCCAGCTGTTGCGGGCAAAACCAATGGGTTGACGTCCTTCGTCCAACATTTGCCAAATGGCGTGGCAGCCATAGGTCACGCCAAACCCACCGGAAAAAACACCCCAGTAGGTTGCTTGCCGCACATCCACATCATCGAACCAGCCCAGCGTTTCGGGTTTCCAATTATGCGGATGATCTTCATAACGCGGCTCACCATCTAAAACCGGCTTTACCGGCTGCCGATTGTAGTCGGGCCACATCAAACGCTGAAAAATAGCATATGAGCGCTGGCCATGGCCGGTTTGCATCATGTTGAAATCGAGCCAGTCGCAATCATGAAACCACTTCGAAGAGCTGGATTCTCCCGATGGGTGGTAAGTCATCAAGTGATTTTGATCAACCGATTTAATGCCGCGCGCCAAGGCATCCCAAACTGGAAAATTTTCACCACCCCCCGGTCGGTCTCCTCCGTTAATCCAAATAATATTCTTAAAATCCCGATAGCGTTTCCCTAAAATTTGGCCATAGACAAAAGCATTCATTTCATTAAAAATGACCGGGCCGACACCCCATTTTTTATCAACTTTATCACCCCAGGTTGGCAGCAAACCAATAAATACTCCTCTTTCTTCCGCTTTTCGGATTACCCAATCGACATGTTCAAAGTAAGCTTCATTGATTTTTGCCGGGTCATTGTCAATCAGCGGCCTATTCCCTTCTGCATTGGGAGTGTTGAGTCCATCCAACTCGGCTAAAACAACGGCCTGAATCACATTGAATCCCTTCTCCCGTCTATTCTCCAGGTATTCCAAGGTTTCATCCTTGGTTAGCCGGTGAAACATTTCCCAAGCCGTGTCGCCCATCCAAAAGAATGGAGTGCCATCTTCGAAAGTCAGCAGACGATTATTTTCAGCAATGACAAGCTTGCCGTGCGAAAAATCAACGGCTGGTCCTTCCCATCCTATCTCCTGCGACAGCACATGAAAAGAAAGGGTAATCAAAAACGCGATGAGCAGAATCGGTTTCATTGTTTTGTAGTTTAGGTTTAATTAGACGACCGGAATTTACAACTTTTGATTTAAATTGGATGAAGTCTGCATTTGATTTTGTTGATCCAAAGCTGCGTAACAGAGAATACCCCGACAACCTTCCGACTCAAAACACCGGCAAACCCCTTTGCTTAACCTGACAAAGCAAAAAAAAGAACTTATACAAAAGTTTTTACACGTTCGGAATTACTTTTTATTATATTTGGCCGTGGGTATAATTGATTGATGGGGCGTGAGTAAAGGTCTTTTCCATACATTGTTTTCTCTACTTCTTTTGGCGCAAATAACCAATGGATACTGCTCGGTTGCGTTTGTTCATTATGGCACCGAAGACGGCCTGCCGGAATCACGAATCAAAATCATTGCACAAGACTCCATCGGTTTTATCTGGCTGGCCAGCGAAAACAGCCTTATTCGTTTCGACGGGCATCATTTCAAGACTTACCAAAACAGAACTGGCGGAGAAACGGTTCTCCCGGGAAACAAAATCAGCGCTCTTCATACCGACTCAAAAGGTGTATTATGGGTTGGCTCTGAAAATGGGATCTTTCACTATGACTTTTTGAAAGATCAATTCATCGGATCATTTGCTGGCTGGGACAAAATTTTCGTGAATGATTTTGCAGAAGATGACAAAGGACGGTTATTTGTCGCCACCGACGAAGGGCTGGCCCTATTTAATCCGGAAACCGCGGAAACGCAATGGTACACAGACCCCAACCTGTCAAAGGGAACGAAACAAGAGACGCTCCCTCTGGGGAACGTCAAACTGGTGACCAGCCAAGCGAACGGCCAACTATGGCTGGCCCTATTCAACGGCGGACTGTGCCGGTTAACCCCGGAAACACTGGAATGCGAAAGCTTCGCCAAAGTGGACGGAACACCGTTTGCTCAACTCACCCTGACCCAGATCGACTATATCGAAGACCGCTTATTCATCAGTACGCTGTCCAACGGTTTCTTCGAATTCAAGCCGGAGGAGCAGACGGTGAAGAATCACATTTTCGAGAACACGACCTACGACATTCATCATTTTTCAGCAGAAAAGAACGGAACGCTTTGGCTGGCATCCAATAGCGGACTAATACGCTACAATATACACACACACGATTACCAGCGCTTTACTAATGTTCCGGGCGACCCGCTCAGCCTTGAACGAACAGCAGTTGATTACGTGATTCTGGATCACAACAAAAATCTATGGACTTCTTCGGGAATCAGAGGAATCAACTATGGTATAAACAACATCCCGTTTGAGCATTTTATGTTTTCAAATGAAATGGAATACACCCTTTTTCAAAAAGAAGTGCTGGCCATTCATTTTGATCTCGAAGGCAACATGTGGCTGGGCTACGAATCGGGCCTGGTCGAAAAACACGATCCTGTTGCTCAAAACAAGACCCATTACTGGATAAAATCAAAAGGTAAAGACGGAATTTCGGGCGCTATATTCCGAATTTTTGAAGACAGCAGACAAAACATCTGGGTATCCGGATGGCAAAGTGGTCTACAAAAACTCAATCGTGAAAACAACAACTTTCAGCAGGTAAGCCTTAAACCTGGCGCCATTTCTGTTCTCCTTGAAACAGCCGACATTCGTGACATGATTGAAGATCACCATGGAAACCTGTGGTTAACCGTCCACGGTCAAGGGATTGTCAGATACAACCCGTCTAGCGGGCAGGCTCAGCAGTTCCGCTTTGACCCAAACACAGACGATCTTAATCACTCACTTTCAAACGATTTTACATTCAACATGTGTGTTGATCAGGCTAACAACCTGTGGATTGCAACCGCTCACGGCGCTTCAAAACTCAACCTGAAAAGTCAACAATTCACCAACTATTTTCACGATGATAATAACCCCATAAGCCTGTCAAGCAACACGGTGCAAACGATTTATTGTGACCACGGGGGCGTGATCTGGGCCGGAACCAACAACGGGCTCAACGTTTATCTTAAGGAGCAAGACCAGTTTTTACCGATCGTCAATGAAACAACGATCAGCAGCCAGAATATATCCTCTATTGAATCGGTGAAACCCGGCGAAATATGGATTAGTACCAAATCCGGGCTTTTCAGGTTAAATTACTGGCAAGATAACGCTCATCAATTTGAGTATGATCTGGACTATTTCAATCACTCGGATGGGTTGATTTCAGCAAACTATTTTGACCGTGCGTCTGCAACCAATGCTGACAGTATCATCTATTTCGGAGGAAATGAAGGAGTGGATTTCTTCGATGGCAATGCATCCTTTCACACACCAGGGCATACCTCCAAAGCCATTATTACCGAAACATCAGTCTACGGAAAGCCGGTGTTTCCGCATTATTCAGAAGAAGATCCGAAACTGCGCGAGATTGAGCTGGACTACAACCAGCAAATGATCTCGTTCCGGTTTACTTCTTTAAACTTCATCGACCCGGCAAAGCAAAGATATCGCTACAAACTGGAAGGATTTGATGAGCAGTGGGTCGTGCCGCAAAATGAACAGGTGGCTACTTACACCCGGTTAAGCCCCGGCACTTACCTCTTTCAGGTTGAAACAACCGACCGCTTAGGAGAATGGAACGGCCGCCCCGGCTCCATTCGGCTAATCATTCGTCCGCCGTTTTGGATGACGACACCATTCATCATTATTTCGATGGTTGTTGTGATTGGCCTGTTTGTTCTAATCCAAAGGCTGCGCAATCGCGCCTTACTCAAAAGACAATTCCAATTGGAAATGATCATCGAAGAACGCACACGCGAATTGCAAGCTAAAAACCAGGAATTGGAGAAGGCAAACCTTACGAAGAATAAATTTCTTTCCATCATTTCGCACGACTTAAAAAGTCCGTTTTCAGGCCTGCTTGGCCTGCTGGATTTGCTAAGCAATGCTGATGAACAAGAATTTGAGCAGGAAAAAGATATGCTACAACTAGCGAACCAGTCGGCGAAAAACATCTATAACCTGCTGGAGAAACTGCTTGTTTGGGCAAACTCCCAATCGGAAAACTTTAGCTATTCTCCAAAGGTGAATAATCTCAGTAAAATTTTGCAAACGAACGTCGAGCTTAATCAGGAACCGGCTTCACAAAAAAATATTCAGATCAAACCTAATTTTCCCGACCAACTAATTGTATTCAGCGATCCAAACATGATCGACACCGTAATCCGGAACCTCCTCGGCAATGCCATTAAGTTCACCAAACCGGAAGGGACAATTGAAGTGACTGCTGAAAAATTGAACGACGAGACGATTGTGCGTATCGCTGACAATGGCATCGGCCTGAGCCCCGAGCAGCAAAAGAATTTGTTTGAACTGGGCCAAAATCAACGCAGCGGAACCGCAGGCGAATCTGGAACCGGGCTGGGACTATTGATCTGCAAAGAATTTGTCACCAAAAACAAGGGTGAAATATGGACCACCCCAAACCACCCAAGCGGAACTGTATTTCAATTCACACTCCCGGCAAAGTGAAAAAAATTTAACCACCCAAAAACTATCTAATTCGCCTGGTGTTATTCTAATTGTCTAACGGCATACTATCACTCAGGTCGCTCAACTAACTCCTCATCAAGGAGATAAAAAGCTGACGATCATGCAATGACTGCTGCAGGCTGTAATCAAATCATTCGTTTAGATAAAAAACCAATTATGCCCTCATTAAAAGCCATTTCAACAATTGATTTCCCTTACAAAACCGAACAGCATAAAGTTAAGCATGGAGCAAAAGAGCTATTTGCACGCGCTTTCCCTCAAGTGGAACGAATGATGAGCGCCTTTGACAATACTGAAATCGCAACACGCAATTTTTGTAAGCCTTTGGATTACTACACTACAGCTCGCTCATTTCAGGAACAGAACAACGACTACATCAGTCTTTCGTTGCAATACTCCATCGAAGCCATTGAAAAATGCCTCGCTCTTTCCAACAGCAAGAAGGATGAAATCACTGACATCATATTTATTTCAACTACGGGGCTGGCCACTCCCAGCTTGGATGCTTTGATCATCAACCAGATGAAACTGAACCACAACGCAAGCCGCACACCAATTTTCGGGCTGGGTTGTGCCGGAGGAGTGGCCGGTTTTGGCAAGGCTAATATTTTGGCCAAGGCAAATCCCAAAGCAGTGGTTTTGCTGGTTGCTGTTGAATTGTGCTCACTAACCTTTCTGAAAAATGATTTCAGCAAGAGTAATTTCATCGGATCCAGTTTGTTTTCAGACGGTGTGGCCGCCTGCCTGATTACTGGAGATCAGCACGCGAACAAAACTTCGAAATCAGTTACTTTTGTGGATGCGCAAAGCAAACTGTATTACGATTCTCTCGATGTAATGGGCTGGGATTTCACTGACGACGGTTTTAAAGTAGTGTTTTCGCGCAGCATCCCCGACATTATTTCGGCAAATATTCGTCAGGACGTGGTCAGCTTTCTGCAGAAACACGAACTAAGTTTGGAGGACATAAAGAATTTCATCTTTCACCCGGGTGGCACAAAAGTTTTAGCAGCTTATGAAGAAGCCTTGCAAGTTGAAGGCGACTTTTTGAAAAACACGCGACAGGTGATGAAGGAAAATGGGAACATGTCGAGTGCAACGGTTCTGTATGTCTTGGATCGCGTTTTCAATGAGGGTTTTGAAGATGGATATGGCTTGATGGTTTCAATGGGACCCGGATTTTCAAGTGAAATGGTGCTACTTCAAATGAAAAACAATTGATATGGTTTTTATCGGGTTCATGGCTTTTGTTATCCTGCTGCGCATTGGCGAATTAATTCTGTCAAAGAGAAATGAAAAATGGCTTCTTAAAAATGGCGCTGTTGAGCATGGTAAAAAGCACTACCCCCTAATTGTGACGCTACACAGCTTCTTTATTCTAGCGGTCATTTTAGAATATCTGTTCCGCTCACCCACCGCCTTCTCCTTACCCCTGATCATTTTCTATCTCTTGCTCATCGCGTTTAAAGCTTGGGTCGTTTTATCACTTGGGAAATTCTGGAATACCAAAATATATCGCATTCCCAACTTCGCCTTAGTTGAAAAAGGTCCATATGCTTTTATCAAACATCCGAACTACTTGGTGGTCATTGCCGAAATTGCAATCATCCCACTGGCCTTTCATTTGTACTACACCGCAATCCTGTTTAGTTTTCTCAATGCGCTCATGCTGACTGTAAGAATCCGGGTGGAAAATAGCGTTTTGAAAGGTAGAGATTGAATACGGACAACATCACACGGTTCCAGATTTGGAGAATCAACAATTACAGGCTACATTTGTAGACTGATTAGTCGATTTATTATGAATGAGAAAAGACAACAAATCTTGGAGGCGGCCCTTAGTCTATTTGTAACCAACGGGTTTCATGCCACCCCAACGTCAAAAATTGCGAAGGAAGCTGGCGTAGCTACAGGTACTTTGTTTCATCATTTTAAAACCAAAGAAGAACTAATTAATACGCTCTACTTGGAAACCAAGGATGTGTTGATTCAGTCCCTGTCCAACAAAGTGGAAGAACAGGAAACGATCAAAGGAAAGCTCCGGAAAATTTTCTTTAATGCCATCCGCTGGGCGGTGGATCACCCCGAGCATCAGCTATTTTACGATCAATACAGTAATTCGCCCTTTATCTCCAACATCACGCGAGAACTTGGACATCAACGATTTCAGTTCATCTACGATCTACTAAAACAAGGTCAGGAAAACGATGTCTTAAAGCCCGTAGCCATCGACCTGTTGTTTGAAGCCATTCAGGGAACCTTAAATGGAATTACAAAATATCTGATGAATCATCCTGAGAAGATAACCGATGAACAATGCATGGAAAGTGCCTTTTCCTTATACTGGGACACCCTGAAAGGCTGAACAAGCAAACTGAGAATAGACTAAATAGTCGCTATTAAATCAACCTTGAAAAAATGGAACGAACAATGACTACAATTGATAAAAAGAACCCCGTATTGGTAACCGGAGGAACAGGTTACCTCGCCTCGTGGATTGTAAAACAACTGCTTGACCAAGGCTTCCACGTAAACACGACTGTGAGAAACAAAGCAAACCAGCAGAAATACCACCATCTGCTCGACATGGCCAGCGAAAGCCAGGGCCAACTATCGATTTACGAAGCAGATCTGCTGCTTGACCATTCCTTTCAAGAAGCGATGAACGACTGCGAGCTGGTAATCCACACCGCCTCGCCATTCAAAATTTCAGGCATCAAAAATGCCGACAAGGAGCTGGTGCAGCCAGCACTGCAAGGAACACGCAACGTGCTGTTTTCGGCCAACGATTCAAAATCGGTAAAACGGGTGGTGCTCACGTCGAGCATTGTGGCCATGATGGGAGATGCGGCAGACATTCACGAGTTAAACAAAGGCAAATTAACGGAGACAGACTGGAACACAGCCAGTTCAGTCAATCATCAACCTTACCCTTACTCCAAAACAATGGCTGAGAAAGAAGCCTGGACAATCGTAAAAAAACAAAACCGCTGGGACCTGGTCGTCATCAATCCCGGCTTTATTCTTGGTCCCTCGCTCAGCCGACGAACCGACTCGACAAGCATCGACCTGATGATCCAACTCTATTCAGGAAAATTTAAAATCGGGGCTCCGGCAGGTGATCATGCCATGGTTGACGTTCGCGACGTAGCTAAAGCCCATATTTTAGCCGGGTTCACCCCGGGAGCCAGTGGGCGTCACTTAACAGCAGCTCACCAAAAGGATTTTCTGGCAATTGCCAAAATTGTTAAAGACATGCACCCCGCCTATCCCGTTCCAACAAAACATCTCGCCAAGTGGCTATTTAACCTGCTTGGTCCGTTCATGGGATTTTCAAGAAAATATGTTGAACGCAATGTGGGACACGATGTGGTGTTCGACAACTCCTACATTCAAAAAGATTTAAAAATGAGTTTTATTCCATTTGAAAAAACGGTTATTGATCATTTTGAGCAACTGGTTGCCGATGGATTAATCCCCGACAAAAGATGACAATCATGAAAAAATTAACAGCCAACATCATTGGGGCAACCGGGCTTGTCGGCAGCCATTTGCTGCAACAGCTCCTAAACGACGACCGGTTTGAGCAAATCCGGATTTTTTCCCGTAGAACAACCGGCTTATCACATCGAAAGCTCGAAGAGCATTCGGTAGATTTTGACCAAACGAAGCAGTGGACATCGCTCATCAAGGGTGACGTATTGTTTTCGACACTTGGCACCACCCTGAAAAAAGCCGGCAGCAAGGAAAGGCAGTTTTTGATTGATTATAGCTACCAGTATCAGGTTGCTGAGGCCGCTGCCAAAAATGGCGTGGCCGATTATGTGCTGGTTTCATCGGCCGGGGCCGATGCCAATTCCAAAATTTTCTACTCTAAAATGAAAGGAGAACTGGATGAGGCCGTAAAAGAACTGGAATTCAAAAGAATTGTCATCCTGCGCCCTTCTATCCTCGATGGTGACCGACAGGAAAAACGGACAGCTGAAAAAATCGGAATTAAAGTCACGCGCTGGCTGACGCAATATTTCTTCAAAGAATACCGTCCCATTCATGCCAAAACTGTAGCCAAAGCCATGATCAGTTCCATTTTCAACGAAGAGCTTACGCCCAATTATCAGATTTTCGAACTGGACGAGGTGGCTAAACTGGCTTCTTGATCAGCAATGTATTCGTGAAACCATGGGTTCTGTTTGATTTAAACCTAGACTATCTTATTTTTGACAGTCCCTTATTCTTTTAACTTAATCGAATATGAAAACTTCAGGCCTAATCTTGTTTCTTCTCTTTTTCACTAGTCAAACCTTCTCGCAACTGGTTGAAATAGAAGGCATCCCAAGAGACACATCCTTCACGCCTTATTCGGCCTGGATGAAAATCAAAAAAGATTTCCCGGATGCTGAAATCGTCAAGCCTCATTTGCCGGAAAACGTAAATGCAACTTACAACCTGGCTTATGCGAGTTTGCCTGAAACGAAGCACGGCAAACGTGATCTGCATTTGGACCTCTTTCACCCCAAAAGCGAAGGAAAATATCCAGCCCTGATCTTGGTTTTTGGTGGCGGATGGCGTTCGGGCAGCAGAGCGGCACAAGTGCCCATGGCCCAACAAATCGCTGCCAAAGGATATGTCACAGCGACTGTTGAATACCGTCTTTCGCCGGAAGCACTTTATCCGGCTGCCGTTCACGATATCAAAGCCGCCATTCGTTACTTGCGGGCCAATGCCGAAAGGTACAACATCGATCCAGAACGCATCGCCATTTCGGGAAGTTCGGCAGGAGGGCAGCTCGCTGCCTTGGTTGGGATGACCGCTGATATAGAAAAGTTTGACGGTTATTCGGCATCCATGAATCAGCCGGTAAATATTCAGGCTATTATCGACATGGATGGCATTCTGGACTTCACCGATCCCAGTGAAAGCGCAAAGGATGATGATCCCAAGAAACGCTCAGCCGGGGCCTACTGGTTTGGGGCAACTTACAAAGAAGCCCCTGAACAATGGGTGGAAGCATCGCCCTTAATCTATGCCGGAAAAGACACGCCCCCGATCTTATTTATCAACAGCGCGTTGCCCCGATTCCATGCCGGCAGGGACCAGGTCATTGAAAAACTCGATAACTATGGAATTTACAGCGAGGTACAAACCATCTCCGATACACCGCATCCATTCTGGTTGTTTCATCCGTGGTTTGATCAAACGGTTGGCTACATGGTAACGTTCCTCGATAAACAATTTAAATGAAATTGCATCATTTGCATCCCTTGTTTTAAAACCCAACACAAGATATCTTTGATGTAATATTAGGTTTGATGAGGGAACTTGCTGTCATAGTTCCCTCTCTTTTTACCGACTAAAACAAAATCAAAATGAAACTTTCGAAATACTTTTTCTTCTTTGGAATGTTCCTCTTTTCTGCCGGACTGGCATTCGCTCAATATGAAACAAAAATCACCGTTGCACAAGATGGCAGCGGCGATTTCACTACCATCCAGGAAGCCATTGATGCCAGCAAGGCCTTTCCCGACGAGCGGGTGAGCGTCTTCATAAAAAATGGGACCTACCGTGAAAAAGTACTCGTGCCTGCTTGCAACACCAAGCTGTCGCTTATTGGCGAGAGCGCCGAAAAAACCATTCTTACCTACGATGATTATTTCGACAAAATTGACCGTGGACGGAACAGCACTTTTCACACCTACACGCTGAAAGTGGAAGCCAATGATTTTCATGCCGAGAACCTGACCATTGCCAATACAGCCGGACCTGTCGGACAAGCCGTTGCCCTGCATGTCAGTGGCGATCGCTGCTCGTTTACAAACTGCCGATTGCTGGGGCACCAGGATACGCTTTACACCGAAGGGGAAAACAGCCGCCAGTATTTTTCCAACTGCCACATCGAGGGAACCACCGACTTTATTTTTGGAGAAGCCACCGTGCTTTTCGAGCAATGCACGATTCACAGTTTGAGCGATTCGTACATTACAGCGGCCAGCACGCCCAAAGGAAAACCGTTTGGTTTCGTTTTTCAAGCTTGTAAACTGACTGCTGCCGAGGGTGTAGAGAAAGTTTACTTGGGCCGTCCGTGGCGCGATTACGCCAAAGTTGTTTTTATGAATTGTGAAATGGGCGTGCACATTTTGCCCGAAGGCTGGGCAAACTGGGGCGGAACCTCACGCGACCAAACCGCTTTTTATGCTGAGTATCAAAATTCGGGTGAAGGAGCCCAAGGGGAGAAACGGATCAGCTGGAGCCACCAGCTGACAAAAAAACAGGCCCGACAATACTCCAAAGACAAGATTCTGGCTCCGGTATTTGCCGATGAACCCGAAACAAGCGTCTGGACAAACAGGGCCGTCAGCCGTACTACAATTCGGCATTAATCAACTGGCTTTCATCACAAACTAAGAATATACCCCAGGGAAAAACGAAAGAACGAGCTTTTCTCGTAGCTTATGCCATCACCCATGGTTTGCGGAACGTTGTAAATCCAGGCCGCTTCAAAATCAAATTGCTTGTACTTGATATTCAAGGGCAATTGCAACTGCACGTTCATCAAACCAAAAGCATCTTCATAATAATAGTCGTACCCGATGTTGGTCACCGGATCAATGATCACTTCGTTCAGTTGGTATTCAACCAGTTCCGACCCAAAATAAAGCGACACTTCCGGCTCGAGCCTGATTTGATCGTAGGTGCCCAACCGAACCAAATTCACGTAGGCAAAAGCATCCCACGAAAGAGTTGTACCCACATCATCACCCAGCAAAAAGTAAGCATCGAAACGAGTCCCCAGGCTCTTGCTTTTCAGGCTGATTCCGGCATTGAGCCCACTGTTGTACAGCGGATCAAATTCGGGGTCGTCGTTGTTGAAAAAGAAATAATCATACGAAAGGCGGT
>SWCA01000107.1_pt1 | contig 16248 bp, 11 predicted proteins | sample 4692961 | NCBI WGS metagenome assembly SWCA01 (sample SAMN10267275, study PRJNA491770) | bioreactor metagenome | isolation source: DHS bioreactor inoculated with | place: Japan: off Shimokita Peninsula
CTTTTTCTAAAAATATTCGAATGTTATTATAATCATTATTTCAAGTACAAAAGACCCAATAGGCCTTACCCCAAAATGACATTTTAACTTCCTAATATTTTAAAGATTCTACCAGTGTTTCTTTTCACTGTCCTTTCGTAGCGACAAATACTATCTTACCAAAATTTTATATAAAAGTCAAATGGTAATTGATGTTATTTTTATTCTATCTACGCCACTCTAATTTTATTCATTTCAAATTTAAAAGGACCCATGGGCCCTTTCAAAGAATACATAATATTATTATGTTATATCAAATTCAAGTTTTGCTTACTCTTGTTAATATATATTTCATTAAGTATATTATGCAGATTAGTATTTCTCTTTTGTATTCTATTATTTTTTATACAAAAGTTTAATGATTTTTCTTCTCCAACTATGATAGCTAATTTCTTAGCTCTAGTCAATGCCGTATATAATAAATTTTTTTGAAGTAATATAGTATGATTCCTACATATTGGAATGATTACGATTGGAAATTCATTTCCTTGGCTTTTATGAATTGTCATAGCATAGGATGGAACTATTTCTTTAATCTCATTTTCTATATACTCTATATCCCTATATCCATTAATGTCATCGTATCTTACAGAAATATGCTTTTTAATAGGATCTATTTTTTTTATAAATCCACAATCACCATTAAATATATTCTTACTATAGTTATTACCTATCTGCATTACTTTATCCTGTTCTCTAAATAATGTCCCACAATAATTTATTTCTCTTTTATTTGTGGCTTTCCCATTAAGTATATCCTGAATTTTCTTATTAAGATTATTTAAACCCACTACCCCCCTTTTCATCGGAGTAAGGATTTGAAGGTCTTTAATTATATCTATATTATTAAACTTTTGAAGTTTACTCTCTATTATGGATATTATTTTTTCTTCTATCTCTATATCATCTTTACATTTTATATATACAAAATCCTTTTTATAATTCCCTTCTTTATTATCAACAATACTTTTCCCTCTATTAATCCTATGGGAATTAACCACTATTAAAGAATCTTTTTCTTGTCTATAAATTTTTTCAAGTCTAGCTACAGGCATTTCATTACTCTCTATAATACTTTTTAAAACATTGCCTGGTCCCACGGAAGGTAATTGATCTATATCTCCAATTAGAACTAACTTCATATGGTCTGGTATTGCCTTTAAAAGATTTGTCATTAAAAATATATCTATCATACTGCTTTCATCTATAAGTAATAATCCTCCACTTAGTTTATTATTTTCATTTTTATTAAAGTACATATTTCCTTTGCCGTTTCCACTACACTCCAATAATCTATGTATTGTTTGGGCCTCTATGTTTGTTGCTTCACTTAATCTTTTAGCAGCTCTTCCAGTTGGAGATGCTAATAGAACTTCTTTATTATATAAATTTTTATATAAATTAATTATTGCCTTTGTAATTGTGGTTTTTCCTGTACCTGGTCCACCTGTAATAATACTTACTTTATTTGTTATTGCAAGTTTAATTGCTGATTTTTGTTGAGATGCAAACATAATATTTAGATTTTTCTCTAAATCCCTAATATTTTTGTCAAGTAATTCATTAACAATGGTATTGTCAACACAATCACTTTGCTCGATCCTTTTTAAATCATAGGCAATTTTTCCTTCAGTAAAATAGGCATATTTTAAATATATTCTATTATTATCATTTATAATTTCATAGTTGTTATCAATGATTAATTCTATTTCTTTATATTTATCTTTACTTAATCCTAAAAGAGATATAGCTTTTCTAATCAATTCATTTTTGGGTAGATATACATGTCCGTACTTCATTGCATCTTGTAAGCAAAATATAATACCTTCTTTAATTCTATGGTCTGAGTTTTTATCAAATCCAATATTCTTAGCTATTTCATCGGCTTTTTTAAATCCAATGCCATCGATACTTTCAATTAACCTATATGGGTCTGCAATTATATCATCTATCTTACTATCTTTATATTTACTATATATTTTATTTGCTAATTTAGATGATAAGCCAAGCTTCTCTTGTAGCATTATAACATTATCTTTTTCATAAAAAAATTTATTAATATTTTTTATAATATCTCCAGCTTTTTTATGTCCCATATTTATCTCCATCAATCTTTCGGGGTTATTTCGTAGTACCTTGAGAGTGTTTTGTCCAAATTCTTCATATATTTTATGGGCGGTTATTTTGCCTATGCCTCTTACATTATTAATAAGTAGCTTTTCAACATTTTCTTTATTTGTAGGTAAACTTATTTTAATGCTTTCAGCCTTTATCTGTTCTCCATACTTTTCATGCTGAGTTATTATCCCTTTAACTTCTACATTCATACCTATTGAAACAGAAGCAGAATATCCAACTACAGTAATACATTTACTCTTATTAGTAGTCTGATCTTCATATTTTAGTTTAAAAACTATAAATCCGTTATTAGCGTTATTGTCTGTTTTCGGATAAACTATATAATCTACTACCCCTTTTATGATCATAAAATTCCTCCATCGTTAAAATTATTGGCTTAGTACATTCTATTAACGATAAAAGAATTTATGAGTACTTTTTAAATTAGAGAGTCATAAGAAAATAAATAACATTGTATTTCTTGTTATACTATTTTTTGTAAAAACTTACTTCCTTTAAGCTTTCTAACATCAAAAACACCTCAACTTATTTATGTCTAATCACTTGGAATCTTTCAATAGTATAATCTTCGTCTTTAGCTATATCCGCTTTACTAAGTGCTATATTAATCTGCTGCTTAACTGAATCAACACCTTCTAGGTTCGGTAGTAATAATCCCCTTTTTCCATTACTAGAAACAATAACTCCATATCTTGTTTCATCTAATTCTTCTAGGCTATTAATTACTTCTGCCTTTCCTAATACATCCACTGAGTAAATAAGCTTATCCAATTCATTTTCCACAACAGGACTAAATCTTGGATCATTAATCCCTGCACTTATGGCATTATTGATAATTTCCTTAGCTACACTTTCAGTTGTTGGTGAAATAGTACCAATGCACCCTCTTAAGTTGCCATCTTTTTTTATAGATACAAACACTCCTGCTTTTTCATTTATTAGCTCATCAGGTATATTAGCTGATATATCTATTATTCTTTCTTCTTTTATATAGGTTTCTAATGTTTCCCTTGCAAGCTTAACATAACAATCTTCTTTTTTTCTAATATTTTCTATTTCACTCTTTATCTTTCTATGAATCTTATTGATTAGTTGGTTGCTATTAGATTTTTCTTTGAGCTCAAATTTGGCGACTGCATATCCTACACCAAAAGTATCTTCATAGGAAATAAGTTCACTTTTTACTTCATAACCGGCTAAAGACCCAAGCATAATATACAATGACCTTAAACCACATTCTCCAGCTTTTTCAGATAAAGTTTTATCCATTAATAAGACATCTTCATAACTATTATTTTGGATTGCTTTTACTATTTTAGAATCGAATTCAGGTCCTTCGGATATATAACCATAGGGTCCATCTTCTTTCAACTTATGGGATAGATCACCACTAGCTATTATTATTACTTCTTCTTCACTACCTTCAACAACTTCTTGTATAACCATTCCAAATCTATAGAGCTCCTCTGGAGACAGCATTCCGTAGGTAATATGTATTAATTTATATCTTTCATATTCCTTATCAATAAAATATAAAGGAACCTGTACGCCGTGGTCTAAATCTGTTGATACTCCATATTCTCTAGCTTCCCTACTATCAAGCTTTACACAATATATTTCATTTTCAATAGCTTTCCAAACTATATCATCTACTAAACTTATATTGTTTTTCTTTTTAAAATTAACTACTGGACATTCAAAGGCTTTCATATCACCTTTAAGTATTTCATTGTATCCTATGGCTATTGCATCACTAAATATTGGTCCATGGGGAGTTATTACAATGATTGTATCAGGACTTTTTTGTTTTATCTGTGTAGCAACCTTTTTTAATGCATCTAATGTTTTCTGAATTTTTCTCTCTTGTCCTTCTCCTATTTCATTTATCGCGATAGGTGGATGGGGAGATAGATAAGTCGATAATATTTTGCCCATAATATAATACCTCCTAGTATTTTAATCCTACTTATATTATATAGGATTAGATATATAACGAAAAAAATCCTAGATTTCATATTAATCTAAGATTTATTAAAAATATAAAGCTATTTAGTAAAATAATAAAGTTATACCGAACACCGCCACTATTGCACCAATGATTTCCTTAGGATATATTTTTTCTTTAAATAAGATTATAGAAGGTGCTATAATTAAAACTGGTACAATCCCTGTTATTGTAGATACTACACCAGCAGCCACATATTGAACAGCTAATAAAGATAAAGAAACTCCTAAAAATGGTCCAAAGAAGGCTCCTACTGATACATTCTTCATGGCATTTTTGTTTTTTAAAGCCAGTTTAATATTAGACCACTTTTTCATTATAGTAACTACTATAACAAAGCCAACAATTCCGAAGATAATTCTTATTTGGGTTGCAGCAAAGGGGTTCGCATAGTTTATCATACCTATTTTGCTAAATATAAGACCTACAGCTTGTCCTAAAGCCCCTAAAAATGCAAATATTAGCCCCTTAATAGGATGACTTAACTCAATTTTCTTATTATCAGATTTCCTAACAAGGATAACTAATGCAATACCACCGATAGTTATAAACATCCCAATTATTTCTTTTACTGTAAGAACTTCTCCTGTAAGTATAAAATCCAATAATGCTGCTATAGGTGGCACTGAAGACATTATCAACATTGAAATTCTTGCCCCTACTTCTACAAAGGCTTGAAACAAAAATAAATCTCCAATAACAAATCCTATGAGTCCAGATATACTTAACCAAAGCCAGGCATCTGCTGAAGCATCTATTGGTAAAAACAGTCCCCTTGTAAAAAAGTTAAAAACCCCTATTATTATAAAAGCCATTACTAATCTTATTAGATTTACAGATAAGGAACCAATCTTTTTGCCTGCTATTTCAAAAGCCAAGGATGTTACCATCCAGCATACAGCTGTTCCTAGTGCTGCTAGCTCACCTAAGTGTGCTTGAAACATAATCCCCCTCCATTCATACATATAACTATATAGCTACATTAATAAAAAACATAGAAACATTATACCACTTTGTAAGAGGAATTTGTTATGTTAGCTGATAAATAATTACTCCACTAACCATTAAAATTAGACCTAATATTTTAAACCCAGATAATGTAACTAGTGGTTCACCAAAAAGTCCAAAATAGTTTACCGCTAATCCAACAACAATTTGAGTAACAATAAGAATAGTAATGGCATAGCTTGTACCTACACTTTTTATACCCATCATCACGCTAAAAACTATACAAACACCCATAAAGCCCCCTAATAAATAATATGAATTCACATCCTTTATGGAGGAGAAATCTAATTTTTCATTAAATACAAGTAAAATGAATGCTAAAAGCAAGCCACTACCATGAACAAATGTATTAGTATGCCAATTACCTATTTCTTCACTTAATCTTGAGTTAAATATTCCTTGAAAGGTAACTAATATCCCTGCTGCTATGGAAAATAGAATACCTTGAACCATATATCTCACATCTCCTAATCTAAGAATCTACTTTTTAGACTTTAAATACACATATATTTTTATATGAATTCACCAAAACTTATTCTCTATAATTATAGAAAAGTTCAAAGGTTTTACCATATGTAATATTTTAGCAGATATAAATATAAAAAGATATCTTTAAATTAAAAGTCCTTCAAGAAATCACAGGACTTCTAGAAGGACTTTTAATTAGATTATAAACACATTATTTTAAATTTTCAACAACTAGTCTTCCCATTTCCTTAGTTCCAACTAGTTTAGTATCTTCACTATAGATGTCACCAGTACGGTAACCTTCCTCTAATACTTTCTCCACTGCCTCTTCTATGGAATTTGCTTCATCTTCTAAGTCAAAGGTAAGCCTTAACATCATTGCTATAGATAAAATTGTAGCTAGTGGATTAGCTTTATCTTGTCCTGCGATATCAGGAGCTGAACCATGAATAGGCTCATACATCCCAAACTTTCCTTTCCCAAGACTTGCCGAAGGTAGCATTCCTATTGACCCAGTAAGCATACTTGCTTCATCAGATAAGATATCACCAAACATATTTGATGTAACTACTACATCAAATTGCTTAGGATTACGGATTAACTGCATTGCAGCATTATCCACAAGCATATGGTTTAGGTTGACGTCACTATATTCCTTAGCAACTCTTAACACTACTTCCCTCCAAAGTCTTGAGCTCTCTAATACATTCATTTTGTCTACATTAGTAACAAGGTTGCCTCTTTTCCTTGCAACTTCAAAGGCCTTTCTAGTTATTCTTTCTACTTCCATTGTACTATAAAGCTCTGTATCGTATGCTGCCTCACCATTTTCAGTTTGTTTACGTCCTCTTTCTCCAAAGTAAATTCCACCTGTCAATTCTCGTACTACATATATATCAAAACCACCCTCGATTAGTTCAGGCTTCAAAGGGCATGCCTCCTTTAAAGAATCATAAAGCTTTGCCGGGCGTATATTAGCATATAATCCTAAAGCTTTTCTAATCTCTAAAAGTCCTTTTTCTGGTCTTAGATGTCCAGGTAAAGTATCCCATTTCGGTCCTCCCACAGCTCCTAATAATACCGCATCACTATTTTTACATACTTCTACCGTATCCTCAGGTAGTGGAGTTCCAGTTGCATCATAAGCACATCCGCCAACTAGAGCTTCAGTATATTCGAAACTATGTCCATAAATTTCTCCAATTTTATTTAAAACCGATTTAGCTTCCTCTACTATGTCAGGCCCAATACCGTCACCAGGCAAAACTGCTATTTTATATTTCATTATTAACCCTCCAGTTTTTTATTTTTCTTTAGAAATTTATTTGATTAACTTATATTCAATAGAATCCTTTAATGCTATTAAACTTGCTTCGATAATATCGGTTGAAACACCTACTGTAGTCCATGAGCTTTTACCATCTGTAGACTCAATTAGCACCCTAACCTTTGCTGATGTAGCATTTTCAGCATCTAATACTCTAACCTTATAGTCACTCAAATGTACTTCCTTTAATTCAGGGTAAAATACTTCTAAGGCCTTTCTTAGTGACTTATTTAAAGCATCTACAGGACCATTTCCCTGTTCAGCTGTTATTTCTTCTTTTCCATCAACTATTACTTTTATAATACTTGAAGTAGTAAAATCATTCCCTATAATAGAATGCTCACCTATAGTTTTAAAATAATCTATTTCAAATGGTGATACGTATTTCCCAAGTATCTTTCTTATCACTAATTCAAATGATGCTTCTGCACCTTCGTACTGATATCCCTTATGTTCCATTTCCTTTAATTTTTCTACAATTTCTTGAGCTTCAGGTGAATTTTTAGATATTGTATTATCTATTTTTTTAATAAGGGGTAAGACAGTACTCTTTCCTGAAACCTCTGACATCAAAAATCTTCTTCGGTTACCTACGAGTTGTGGTTCTATATGTTCAAATGAATTTGCTGCCTTTGAAACACCATCTATGTGCATACCTCCCTTATGGGCAAAGGCACTATTACCAACATAGGGCATTCCATGGGCTAATTGTATATTGCTTATTTCTGAAACATATCTAGCCATTGAAGTTAACTTTTGAATCTGATCTTCTGGTATACAGCTATAATTCATTTTTATCTGTAGATTAGGAATTATGGTTGAAAGATTTGCATTGCCACATCTTTCACCATATCCAATAAATGTGCCTTGAACATGGGTTGCACCAGCCTCTACAGCCATAATAGAATTACCTACTGCAATTCCACAATCATTGTGGCAATGAATACCAATCTCAACATCAAACATTTCTTTTACTTTTTTTGTTATTTCATATATCTCTCCTGGCAATGCCCCACCGTTAGTGTCACATAGTACAATAGCATCGGCACCACCCTCTACGGCAGCTTTTAAGGTTTTTAAAGCATAACTTTGGTTTGATTTATAGCCATCAAAAAAATGTTCTGCATCGTATATTACCTCTTTATTCTGGCCCTTTAGATATTGGATTGTATCAAATATCATTTTTAGATTCTCATCTAAAGTAGTTTTAATGATATTAGTTACATGAAAATCCCATGACTTTCCAAAAATTGCTACAGCAGGCACATCCACCTTCATTAGTAATGCTAAGTTACTATCCTCATAGACTGTAGTTCCTTTTCTTCTTGTACTGCCAAAGGCCACAAGTTTTGATTTTTTTAATTTTACTGACTTTAATTTTTCAAAAAATTCTAAATCCTTTGCATTGGATCCTGGATTACCAGCCTCAATATAACTGATTCCTAAATCATCAAGAGTAGAAACAATTTTTAATTTATCATTAACAGAAAAAGATATACCTTCTCCTTGGGACCCATCTCTAAGAGTAGAATCAAATATTTTCACTTCTTTTTGCAAGCCAACCCCTCCTTTCAAAGCAATATTTTAGTATTAATAAACAATTGTGTATTTGCAGAATTCTACAAATAAAAAAACGTCCTTGAATAATATTATTCAAGGACGAGTATATACCCGCGGTACCACCTTAATTGTATCCAAAACTTTGAATACCTCTTTTTCAGTTCTAGCAAACCTAAGCCTTTAACGGGGCTATTCGTTACCCTCTACTTGATTTTTCAAGGATACTGCTCAAGAGTGATACATATTTTATACATAGTATCGGTTCTCAGCAACCACCGACTCTCTAAAACTATAAATATAAAATACCTGTCTCCATCATAGCGTTTGTTATATAAGCAATATTTAATTAATCCGATTATAGCAACGTATTAATTTATTGTCAATACATTTTTTAAAAATTCTAAAATAAGTTATTATTTGTAATAGTTAAAATTTTATGATATTAATCAGTTATTTTAAAACCCCCTCTTTGAATACCAGTAAATCCAGTACGTACTAATTCAACTATTCCAAAGGGTTTTACAAGATCTATAAAAGCCGATATTTTTCCTTCATCACCGGTTATTTCTATAGTCAAAGTATCTTCAGCTACATCAACTACATTTGCTCTAAAGATATTAACAGTTTCATTAATTGATGTCCTATCATTTGCACTGGCTTTAACCTTAATTAAAATTAATTCTCTATTAACTGACTTATCATGTTTTAATTCTACAACCTTAATAACATCAATAAGTTTGTTTAATTGCTTTGTTATTTGTTCGATAATATAATCATCACCACATACTGTAATAGTCATTCTAGATATGTTAGGTTTTTCAGTTGTTCCCACAGAAAGACTATCTATATTATAGCCTCTACGACTAAACAAACCTGCAATCCTACTCAAAACTCCATAATGGTTTTCTACTAAAATAGATATTACATGCTTATTAATAATAATTCCTCCTTTGCTATATAGTACTAAAAATACTTGGGTCCACCATGCATTCAATAATGTGACTTTCTTTAGAATTTAACGCTTTATTGAAAACATTTTCCAAATCATCATCGGATGAAACTTTTGTTCCCTTTATACCATAGGCTTCGGCAAGTTTAATAAAATCTGGATTTCCAGTAAAGTTAATTCCAGAATACTTACCTTTACCTATCTGAGTATCTTGAAGTTCTCTAACCATTCCTAAAATATTATTATTGAAAAGTACTATGATAATATTTTGGTTTATTTCACATAAAGTAGCCAGTTCTCCCAATGACATTTGTATACTACCATCACCTAAAATGCATATTACTCTTCTTTCTGGTGAAGCTAGTTTAGCTCCAATTGCCGCAGGTAAACTGTATCCCATGGTTCCAAGTCCCCCGGATGTAAAGAATTTTCTATCATCATAAATTTCTAAGTTTCTAGCAGCCCAAATTTGATTTTGACCTACATCCGCTGTGAAGATTGTATTATCATCAGTCATTTCAGACAACATTTTTATAGCTAATTTAGGATTAACAAAATCCTTTCTGCCATTATTTTCAGTTGATTGATTATTCTTTAAAGAATTTATTTCCTTAAGCCAATTTTCTGTATCTAAGGCCTTCACCTTTTCATTAAATTTTTTTAGAATTCTTTTTGCGTCTCCAACTACTGGTATTGTTGTATCTATATTTTTTCCTACTTCTGCAGGATCAATGTCTATATGAATAATATCTGTATCATCCTTGATAAGCTTAAAGTCTGCTGTAGCACGGTCACCAATCCTTGCACCTATTATTATTAATAGATCAGCTTTAGCCACAATTTTGTTGGAATAGGAATGCCCATGGGAACCTACCATGCCAACATAGTGCTCTGAGTTTGTTGGATGGGCTCCAATCCCCATTAAAGTATGCACAACTGGAATTCTAGATTTTTCTGAAAATATTTGTAGTTCCTTTGATGCTTTTGAACATAATATCCCACCACCCACACAAATTAAAGGTCTTTTACTTTCTTTAATCTTTTTTAAGGCTCTTTTTATTTGTCCTGGATGACCATCATAGGTAGGCTTATAGCCAATAATATTTACTGAATCTGGATAATAAAAATCTATACTCTCTCTTTGAATATCTATAGGAATGTCTATTAATACCGGTCCTGGTCTTCCTGTTGAAGCTATAGTAAAAGCTTTTTTAAAAATCCCTGGAATCTCCTTGGCATTCTTTACAAGAAAGTTGTATTTAGTGAAGGGTTCTGTAGCTCCTACTATATCCGCCTCCTGAAAAACATCTCTACCGATAGATTTTGTACTCACTTGTCCTGTTATTATTATAAGGGGTATGGAATCCATATATGCTGTAGCAATACCAGTAATAAGATTAATGGCTCCAGGTCCTGATGTAGCCATACAGACACCAACGGTACCCTTTGCCCTTCCATATCCGCTGGCACTATGAACTGCTGCCTGTTCATGTCTAACTAAAACGTGTCTAATATCAGAGTGTCTTAATGATTCATAGATGGGAACAACTGCTCCACCAGGATAACCAAAAATAGTATCTACTCCTTCATTCTCTAAACATTTTAAAATAGCATCTGATACCTTCAAACTATCACCCTCTCACCAATTAAATTTTATTGAAATGTAATCACATAATGAATTAATTATTTATAGTCATACTTTCCACTTGTATACTATTCTATTAATTCTTTGGTTATGTTTTTTTCATGTAGAGATAATTAACATGTATTCTAACAAATAAAATACTATAAAGTCAACTAAATATTTTTAATATTTTGTTAACTTTAGATAAAATCTATGAATAATATAAAGAAATACAGGAATCATAAAAATATATTTTTTTATAAATATTTAAAAATATATTGACTTTTATATTTCAATTTGTTAACATGCATTAAAAGAGTTATAAATTCATATTGGAAAAGGCTATGAAGGAGAGCGTGTTTTATAAGCACAGTTTCAGAGAGTCGGTGGTTGCTGTGAACCGATACTGTAATAAAATACTACTCACTCCTGAGCAGCATCTCTAAAGTTTTTAGGAGATAGATGGATGCCCCATTATCGGCTAGGGTTTGATAGAACCTGAAATGAGTGGTTTTTAAATTTCATTAATTTTATTTTTGATTTTTAAAAACAAATAAGGTGGTACCACGTGGAATTATAACCTCGTCCTTAAATATTATGTTTAAGGCGAGGTTTTTTTGTTTTATATAATAAAATGCAAAATAAATTTCATAGGTATACAAGACATGAATTAGCGTCATTTAGAATTTTATTAATTATTATTTTATATTTATCACAAAATTGTTAATTAAAGGAGAGTGTGGAGATGACTAAGCAAGTTAAGATTTTTGATACAACATTAAGAGATGGAGAACAATCCCCGGGGTGCAGCATGAATCTTCGTGAGAAAATACAAATGGCTAAACAATTAGAATTACTTAAGGTTGATATAATGGAGGCTGGTTTTGCAATAGCTTCAGAAGGCGATTTTAATGCGGTGAAAGAAATTGCAAAGACTATCAAAAACTCTACTGTGGCAAGTTTAGCTAGAGCCTTACCGAAGGATATTGACTATGCATGGGATGCTGTAAAATATGCTACTAGACCAAGAATTCATACTTTTATTGCTACTTCAGATATTCATATGAAATATAAACTACAAATGAGTCCAGAAGAAGTAATTGATCGTGCAGTTAAAATGGTCGAATATGCAAAAAAATATTGTGAAGATATTGAATTTTCTGCTGAGGATGGAACAAGAAGTGATCCTATTTTCTTAGCACAAATATTTGAAAAAGTAATAGATGCTGGAGCAACTGTTATTAATATTCCCGATACAGTAGGATATACAACTCCAGATGAATATTATGATTTTATAACTAAAATAAAAGAGCATACCTCTAATATCCATAAAGTAGAAATATCAGTTCATTGTCATAACGATTTAGGATTAGCGGTTGCAAATACTTTAGCAGCTGCTAGGGCCGGTGCAACTCAGTTTGAATGTACTATTAATGGTATTGGAGAAAGGGCTGGAAATGCTGCACTTGAAGAAATAGTTATGGCACTCAATACTAGAAAAGATACTATTAATCTTGAATGTAATATTGATACAACTCAAATAATGAGATCAAGTAAGCTTTTAAGTACTTTAACAGGTGTTTATGTTCAGCCAAATAAAGCTATTGTTGGAGCCAATGCATTTTCCCATGAATCGGGAATTCATCAACATGGCGTACTACAGGAAAGAAGTACTTATGAGATAATGACACCTGAATCCGTTGGATTAACAGAAAATAAGATGGTTCTAGGTAAACACTCTGGTAAACATGCCTTTAAGGATAGAATAAGTGAATTAGGATATATTTTATCAGATGATGAATTAGTTAAAGCATTTGAAGAATTCAAGAAGTTAGCTGATAAAAAGAAGGTTATTTATAATAGAGATTTAGAAGCGATAATTGCGGGTGATTTCATTGAAATACCTAAAACATATGAGATTGAAAGCTTTGTAATCAATAGTGGCAATGTTATTACTTCAACTGCAACTGTAGCTTTAAAAACAAATGATAAATTAATTGAAGAAGCTTCAAAGGGTGATGGTCCCGTTGATGCTGCTTTCAAAGCCATAGAAAAAATCGTAGGAATTGATTTAGTTCTTGAAGACTATTCACTTCATTCCATAACTGAAGGTAAGGACGCCCAAGGAGAGGCTATAGTTAAAATACAATACAATGATAAAATTTATAAAGGTAGGGGACTTAGTACAGATATAGTAGAGGCTAGTATTAAGGCATATCTAGATTCAGTAAATAAAATATTTAATGCAATTCACCTTAATGATACTAAAGAGGAAGAAGCAGTCTAAGTTCTATTTGCTAATAATCTAAAATATCAATCTAAGTTATTATGAAAACAAAAAACAGATACTTGCTATTTTAAAGTAAGTATCTGTTTAAAAACCTTTATATTTATTTCATGAAAAACATTCTATTTATTCTCTAATCTGACCTTTTCCATATATTATATACTTTACAGTTGTCAATTCTTCAAGTCCCATTGGCCCTCTTGCATGGAGCTTTTGTGTACTAATACCTATTTCTGCACCAAATCCAAACTCAGATCCATCTGTAAATCTGGTGGAGGCATTAACATAGACTGCCGCCGCATCAATTTCTTCTAAAAATTTTTGTGAATTCTTATAATCATTTGTAACTATTGCTTCTGAATGGTTTGTTCCATATTGATAAATATGATCTATAGCCTCATCTATTGAACCAACGATTCTAACGGCTAATATATAGTCTAAAAATTCAGTTGCCCAGTCTTCTTCTGTAGCGGGTTTGATATTTGATATAATTTCTCTAGTTTTAGAGCAACCTCTTATTTCAACACCTTTAGAAACAAGACTTTCACATATCTGAGGAAGGGCCTCTGAAGCAATGTTTTTATGTACAAGTATTGTTTCTATAGAGTTACATACTGCAGGTCTTTGAGTTTTTGCATTTATCACTATATCATGGGCCATTTTACAATTGGCACTTTCATCAATAAATACATGGCAATTCCCAACTCCTGTTTGTATTACAGGTACTTTAGCATTATTTATAACTGCATTTATTAGACCTGCACCACCTCTAGGAATTAAAACATCTATATACTGATTTAATGTCATCATTTCATTTACTGCTTCTCTATCAGTTAAATCAATGAATTCTATACAGCCCTCTGGAAGTCCTTTTTCTTCGGCTGCCTTTTTTATGATTTTTATAAGAACTGTATTTGAATTAATAGCCTCTGAACCGCCCCTCAAAATAACTGAATTTCCTGCTTTAATACATAATGCTGCAGCATCAACAGTTACATTTGGTCTTGATTCATATATCATTCCTATTACACCTAAAGGCACTCTTATTTGTCCTATTTGTAAATCATCTTTATTTTTCCACATTTTAACTGTTTCTCCTAATGGATCCTTCAAGGAGGCTACTGTCCTTAATCCATCAGCCATAGCATGTATTCTCTTTTCACTTAGTAAAAGTCTATCCAACATGTACTCCGAAAGACCTTTATTCTTTCCATTTTCAATATCCCTTGCATTTTCAGATATTATCAAATCCATATTATCTATTAATGCCTCTGCCATAGCTTCGAGTGCATCATTTTTGATTTTTGCACTTATTTGATTCATCTTACGGGAAGCTTTTTTAGCATATTTTGCTTTTTTTATAACATGTTCTCTTGTATTCATCTTTTTCACCCTATCTCTATAAATATTATTTATATTAATATTATACCTGAATACTTATCTTTGATAATAGATATAATAGTTCCAATCATTAATTGGTTTTTATATATTATATATAAAAACCAATTAATGTTCAGTAAAAACAACTAAATTATCAGCATGAACAACTTCATCATAGTTCTTATAACCAATTTTTTCTTCAATAAGTGATGTTTTAAGTCCCATTATTTTCTCAATTTCAGGAGAATTATAATTAGTTATGCCACGGGCTATTTCAACTCCTGAGCTATCAATAATTGATACTATATCTCCCTTTTCAAATAGTCCTTCTATGGAAGATATTCCTGCTGGAAGAAGACTTTTTCGATACTCAGTTAATGCCTTCTTAGCACCATCATCCACAGTTATTTCTCCCTTAATTAAGGTATTGAATGTTATCCATTGCTTTTTACTATGCATTGGATGTTGGTCTGCTACAAAAAAAGTTCCAATATCTTTACCTTCCAACACATCATTAATCACATTATGGAATGAACCATTTACAATTACCATTGATACTCCAGCCGCTATTGCTATCTCTGCTGATTTAATTTTTGTTACCATTCCCCCGGTACCAAGGTTTGTTCCCGCACCATCTGCAAATTTTTTAATATCATCGGTAATCTCAAAAATATTACTAATTAATTTTGCATCCTTATTTACCCTTGGATCAGAGTCATATAACCCATCAATATCTGAAAGTAATATAAGTAAATCAGCCTCAACAAGGCTTGCTACCATGGCAGATAAAGTATCATTGTCTCCAAATTTTATTTCATCTACAACTATAGCATCATTTTCATTAACGATAGGAATTACCCCTTGCTTGAATAATGTAAAAAATGTATTTCTTGCATTTAAAAATCTCTTTCTATTCAATATATCTTCTTTAGTTAAAAGTATTTGAGCAACTGTTTTTCCATATTCAGCAAAAAGTTTTTCATACATATGAAGAAGTACTCCTTGCCCTACAGCAGCTGCTGCTTGTTTTCTAGGTATAGTTTTAGGTCTTGTTTTTAGTCCTAACTTACCCATTCCTGCCCCAATAGCTCCAGAAGTTACAAGTACGATTTCTAAATCTTTGTTATGAACATTAGTAATTTGTCTTACGATTTTTTCTATTTTATTTAAGTTTAATAATCCATTTGAGTGTGTAATAGTTGAAGTTCCTACCTTAACAATTACCCTTTTTAAATTTTGTAAATGCTCTTGTCTATTAAGCTTCATTGGATTTGCTTTGCCCCCAGTCTAAGCGTTTATCATTATATAATATAATTTATTATTGTGATTTTTATAAATGTTTTGTTTATTATATATAATTTTTCTTACAGATTATATCATAAACAACATAAATATTCAAACTTGAAGTTTTTATGGTTACTGTCAAGTATTAGTTGGCAATTATTCTTCTTGTAAATTTTAT
>SWCA01006630.1_pt2 | contig 16209 bp, 17 predicted proteins | sample 4692961 | NCBI WGS metagenome assembly SWCA01 (sample SAMN10267275, study PRJNA491770) | bioreactor metagenome | isolation source: DHS bioreactor inoculated with | place: Japan: off Shimokita Peninsula
CCTGATCGATTTGCCGAATTCGGACATCGGATGTTTGTGGAGTAATTAACAGAATATTATGCAGCCCATAGTGCTCAAAGAAAGCTTGGTATTCTTCCTGGTATACCGACAGGGGCAAGTCAGGCAAAATCAGCCCGTCTATACCAACTTCCTGGCATTTTTGACAAAATCTTTCGACTCCAAACTGAATCACCGGGTTCAGGTAGCCCATCAAGATAAGAGGTATTTTTACGGATTCGCGGATAGCGGACAGCTGCTCAAATAGCTTTTTGATGCTCATGCCATTTTTCAAAGCAACCGTACTGCTGTTTTGAATAACTGGTCCGTCGGCCACGGGATCAGAAAATGGCATCCCAATCTCAATCAGGTCCACGCCTTTCTTCTCCAGGGTTTGAATAATGGTTACGGTGTCGTCCAAATTCGGATATCCAGCTGTAAAATACACCGAAAGGATGTTCTCTTTCTTGGTTTGAAAAAGTTGGTTGATTCTATTTTGTGTACTCATCTGTTTTCATGTTATTCATTGGGTGATTGTAATTACTCAACGAATGGTTAATAACCAAAATAATTCAAATACGTTTCCATGTCTTTGTCGCCACGCCCCGATAAGTTAACCACAGTCACCTCGTCTGGGCTAAGCTTGATTTTTTTCAGGGCGGCCAACGCATGGGCTGATTCCAGCGCCGGGATAATTCCTTCCAGCTGGGTCAGTTCCAAAGCCGACGCCAACACTTCTTCATCGGTTGCCCACAGGTACTTGGCCCGCTTGGTTTGAAACAGGTGCGCATGCAGTGGCCCAATTCCCGGATAATCCAATCCGGCAGAAATGGAATAGGGTTCCACGATCTGGCCATCTTCAGTCTGCATCAGCATCGATTTGGCACTGTGCAACACACCCACTTTCCCGAGTGTCAAGGTAGCGGCGGTTTCTTTGGTCTCCACACCTTTCCCGGCAGCTTCAACGCCAATCAGTTCCACCGCTTCATTTTCCAGAAAATGATAGAAGGCACCGGCTGCATTGCTTCCGCCACCCACGCAGGCTATCACGCGGGTTGGAAACTCACGTCCAATGTGCTCATCCAGCTGCATTTTTATTTCCTCGCTAATCACCGCCTGAAACTGTGTCACCATATCGGGATACGGATGCGGTCCAACCACCGAACCGATAATATAGTGCGTATCCACCGGATTATTAATCCAGTCGCGCATCGCTTCATTGGTAGCATCCTTCAACGTCTGGTTGCCCGACACTGCCGGAATAACCTCGGCACCCAGCATTTTCATTTTTTTCACATTGGGTGCCTGACGTTTCACATCCAAAGCTCCCATGTACACAATACACTTCATGCCCATCAGGGCGCAAACAGTAGCGGTGGCTACCCCATGCTGACCAGCCCCGGTCTCGGCAATGATCCGTTTTTTGTTTAAGGATTTGGCCAGCAAAATTTGTCCAATCGTATTGTTGATCTTGTGGGAGCCGGTGTGGTTCAAATCTTCCCGTTTCAGGTAGATGTTTGAACCATATTTCTCGGATAAACGCTTGGCTAAATACAGCGGAGACGGTCGTCCAACGTAATGTTTCAGCAGGTGAATAAAATCCTGCCGAAAATTATACGAGTTGATAATCTCCATGTATCGCTGCTGCAGTTCTTCAATATTGGGGTGCATCATTTCGGGAATGTATGCTCCTCCAAATTCACCGTAATAACCTTTTTTATTGACTTGATAATTCATGTTATGTTGTAATTTTTCTGATTTGATTGATAAAAACCTTGACTTTATGAGTGTCCTTCAAAGCTGGTTCCAGTTCGAACCCGCTGTTAATATCCAGTGCAAACAACTGATCATGCTCAAGTTGGGCCAGCGCATCAACATCATGGGGGCCAATTCCTCCGCTCAAAAAGAAGGGCACCGGCAATTGGTAGTCATGCAACAGATTCCAGTTAAACTTTAGTCCTGTTCCGCCGGGTAATTTGCCTTTCGTGTCGAACAAAAAATAATCAACAGCCCCGATATAGCTTTCAAGATGGCGAAAATCAAAGTGTTCACCCACGGAAAAAGCTTTAAAAACCTGCAGCCCACCTGCTTTTAAAACCTGACAATATTCGGGGCTTTCATTTCCGTGCAACTGGGCCACTTCAAGTTGAAATTTCGAGCAAATCACCCGGACTTTTTCCAAGTCTTCGTTGACAAATACGCCCACCTTTTGAGTTGATTTGGGAACGAGACTGAAAATCTCCGGCTTGGGGTCTTCACCCACAAAACGCTTCGACTTGGGATAAAAAATGTACCCCACATAATCGGGCGATGCGTGGAGCAGTTCCCAAATATTTTCGGACTCCCGCATGCCACAGACTTTTATTTTCAGCGTTTTCATTTTGATTGCATTTATTCAACGGGTGACTTCAAATTGCCTGCTGACCAGGTACTACAAACTATGGATAAAATCGGCACATGCGCGCCCCGGATCTTCTGTCTTCATGAAATTTTCACCCATCAAAAACCCCTCAAACCCGGCTTTACGCAGATAGTGAATGTTATCGACCGACGATAAGCCGCTCTCAGAAATCTTGATTAAATCATCGGGTAAAAGTTTACTCAAACGAACCGATGTTTCCAAATCGACCTCAAAGGTTTTCAGGTTTCGGTTATTCACACCCACCAAATCGACCAGCGGATTAAGCTTCTCAATTTCTTCTTCGGTGTGTACTTCAACCAAAATTTCCAGTCCAAGCTCCTTGGCGGTTTCCGAAAGACGCAGCATCTCGTCTTTGCTGAGGCTGGCAGCGATCAGTAAAATCAGGTCAGCGCCATGTGCTTTGGCTTCATAAACCTGGTAGGGATCGAGCATAAAATCTTTCCGCAGAATCGGTGTTCCTGGATTCACGAACCGGGCTTTGGCCAGGTTTTCGAACGATCCGCCAAAATACCTGCGATCAGTTAAAACTGACAATCCTGAAACACCCGCAGCGACATAGCCCGAAGTTACTTCAGTTACTTCCACATTTTCATTAATCACCCCTTTTGATGGTGATTTGGTTTTGAATTCGGCAATAATTCCAGAAGCTCCGTCAGCTTTCAGCGCGGCTTTCAAGGAATTAACTGAACGCCTGAAAAACGGCGACAGCTTCAGTTCTTCCAAACCAACTTTCGCCTTAGCTTGCTCAATCTCCCGGCGCTTATGAACGTTTATTTCATCTAAAATGGTCATTCGGGTTGCAACTTATTTGTTGAATAATTTTTTAAATACTTCCAGCGCCTTTTTACTCTTCAGTGATTCGCTGGTTTCGGCCACACAATCAGCAAGTGATTTCTGGCGATGCATGCATTTGATTGCCAAGGCCGCATTGGCTATCACCACATTTTGCTGAGCCTGCGTTCCGCTTCCTTCCAATATACTGACAAAAATCCGGGCAGCCTCTTCAACCGAATCACCACCGGACAACTCCTCAGGCTTAAGTTTCTTGAAGCCAAAATCAGCAGGCGTCAAATTATCTTCCGTTTCATCAGAGACATAACGCGTGTCTGCAGTCAATGAAACTTCATCGTACCCATCCATGCTATGTACAATCATGTACCGTTGATGACCGTCGCACATCGCCTGGTTATAAAGGTCCATAATCTCCAGATCAGACACGCCGATCAATTGATTTTTTGGTGATGATGGATTCATAATTGGTCCCATAATGTTAAAAAAAGTGCGCACCTTCAAGGCTTTACGAACTGGTCCGACGTATTTCATGGCCGGATGAAAAAGCGGCGCATGAAAAAAGGTAATGCCTGTTTCTTCTACTTCGCGACGCAATTTTTCAGTGTCATTGCTAAATTGGTAGCCAAAGTATTCGAACATATTGGATGAACCGCTAACCGAGCTTAGTCCGTAATTTCCGTGTTTGGTCACCTTATATCCGGCACCGGCCAACACAAAACAACTCAGGGTTGAGATATTGAAGGTGTTTTTTCCATCGCCACCCGTTCCAACCACGTCGATCGTGTTATAGTCTGAAAAATCAACCGGGATGCACAAATTTAGCATGGCTTGCCGAAAGCCTGCCATTTCTTCTCCCTTAATTTTGCGCATCCGAAAAACAGTTAATAAAGCTGCAATTTCAGCTTCTGAAAACTGTCCTTGCCCCACGCGGGTTAATAAATCCTGTGCCTGCGCTTTGGTCAGACTGTTCCCTCCAAATAAATAGTCTAAAGTATCTTTCATTTCATTTAGCTTCAAGTTTACTGATTCGGTTCCAGGGCTCCTGCATCGGGCGAACCATGAAAGCATCTCAACCAATTCTCAATTATTTTTTCACCTTCCGGGGTCAACACCGATTCCGGGTGAAACTGAACACCACGCACATCGTACTCCCTGTGTTTCATCGACATAATCATACCCTGATCATCTCTGCTGGTTACTTCAAAACAAGCGGGCAATCCAGCCTGTTCCACAATCCAGCTGTGATAGCGGCCAGCTTCAAATCGTTCCGGGACATTTTCAAATAAAACGGGATCAGGTGCGAGTTGTTTAACCTCGGTAGCAATCCCATGAAGCACCCGGTTCATATTGGTCAACCTGGCTCCAAAGGCTTCGCCAATGGCTTGATGCCCCAGACAAACGCCCAACATGCTTTTGCGCGGGGCAAACTCACGGATAATATCCAGCAGCAAGCCCGCCTCCTCAGGAATTCCGGGCCCCGGCGACAGCACAATCTTATCGTACTTCTCCAGGTCTTTCAGCTCCAGCTCATCGTTTCGGATAACGTCAACCGGCAGGCCGGACAGCTTTTTAATGGCATGCACCAAATTGTAGGTGAATGAATCGTAATTATCAATGACTACTATTTTCATTGGGTCTGGAATTAAATTTCTTTAGCAATTTCGATGGCTTTTTTCAGGGCAGCCAATTTGTTATTCACTTCCTGCAGCTCGTTTTCTTCTTTCGAATCGGCTACCACACCAGCGCCTGCCTGGTAATAAAGGGTTTTTCCTTTGCTCAAAAACGAGCGGATCATAATGGCATGGTTCAAACTGTTGTCGAAACCCATAAAGCCAATGGCTCCTCCGTAATAACTGCGTCGCTGGTTTTCGTAGCGGTCAATCAACTGTAAGGCCATGTGTTTGGGAGCGCCCGACAAGGTTCCGGCCGGAAACGAGTCGCCCAAAACAGTAACCATGTTGGCATTTTCAGGCAGCCTGCCCGACACTTCGGAAACCAGGTGAATAACATGCGAAAAGTATTGCACTTCGCGATAGCTGTCTACGGTCACATCCTCCGCATTGCGGCTCAAATCGTTTCGTGCCAGGTCGACCAGCATCACGTGCTCGGCATTCTCCTTCGGATCGGCACACAACTGCTCCGCCAAAATCCGGTCCTGCTCATCATTGCCCGACCGTCGGAAGGTTCCGGCAATGGGATTGATGATGGCCCGGCCCTTTTTGATACGCAATTCCGCTTCGGGGCTGGACCCAAAAATCCGGTAATCGCCGTAATCGAAGAAAAACAAGTAAGGCGATGGGTTAACAGACCGCAAGGCGCGGTAAACGTTAAACTCATCGCCTTTATATTTTTGCGCGAACTGGCGTGACAAAACGATCTGGAACACATCGCCCCGATAGCAATGCTCTTTGCCTTTGGTCACCATTTGCCGGTATTCTTCGTCGGTGATGTTGGATGATTCTTCGCCTTCCAAATCGAACTTGGTATCGGGAAACGACAAGTTTTTGAGCAACGACTCAATCTGCCCCATCTCGGCTGTTTCGCCTTCCGGCAGGTTTTCAATTAGCGAAATCATATCTTTGGAATGGTCGATAGCCAAAATGTACTTGTAAAAACAATACTTCACTTCCGGTATCGAATAGGCTTCTTTACGTTCGGCAGTAATATTGATCTTTTCGAAATACTTAATGGAATCGAAACTGAGGTAGCCAAACAGGCCGTTGGCCGGAGTATCATCCACTGCACCAGTCAGCTTGAAGGACTTAAAGAAGGCATCCAGTTCCACTTCAACGGTTTTGTGGTCGTTCACTTCTTTGGTCATCACCTGCTTACCCAGGCAGTCAATTGTGATCACTCCTTGGTCGGCTGTAAAACACGCCATGGGTTTGATGCAAATGAAGGAATACGCATTCTCATTTCCATGATAATCGGAACTTTCAAGCAAAATGGACTGCGGAAACAGCTCCCTGAATTTGAGATAAACACTGACCGGGGTAAGCGTATCGGCCAGGATTTTCTTCACATTCACCTGTACATTGATTGTATGCATTTTATTTCAGTTTTTAAATTTTCGACATAAAAAAAGCGGCTTACCGTGTACCGATAAGCCGCTTTTTTGATCATGACTGGCATGTAAGCTACTCCTCTCCACGGAAATGTGAAAAGTTATTGCGCCACCACCAATTTGTTAACATGATCTGATTCATTTGTATAGTCTTAAAAATACCAATATGGCTATTACCTTCTTAATTGAAGAAGACCCCACCACGGAAGCCATATTGTATTTATATTTTAAATCTTGGTTGAACGTTGAAAGTGTAAAAAAATGAATTATTATTCGAATGACCAAATAAAAATTGCCTATTAGTTAAAAAAAGTGTTTTTCCTTAATCTTTGAGTGATTTGGAGCTCATATTAAATCCGACATATCGCAGATGCATCGTTTGCCTAATATTTCAATTCTATTTTGACACATTCGAAAAACCGGACTGTTTTTGCACCGTTCTAAATGGAACCGTCAGATTTTTCTTCCGGCTCCCTTTAGCTGGGGTAAACCAGAAGAAAGAACGAGCCTCGAGCCTTGCTCTTTCTTCTGTCAAAGTAGAATTAATTTGTCGGGTGAAAGTTTCTTCTTAAATTTACTTTCAACTCTAAACGTATAATCCAATGAAAACGAAACTAAACCGACGTTCCTTCCTGCAACAATCAGCAATTCTTACCTCAGGCGCAATGCTTGGCACTCTTCCCATCGGCCTGAATAGCTGTAAGGAAGAGCTATTCAAAATTTCGCTGGCCGAATGGTCGGTCAACAATCAGATCTTTGGCAAGGCACGGGAAGCTGGCTGGGAGAAGTTTAATGACATGCTACAGCATGATTTTGCCAGTATCGAAAAAAGTGCCACCATGAAAAACATTGAATTTCCGGCTTATGCCAGAAGTTTAGGAATTGATGCGGTCGAATATGTTAACACCTGCTTTTTCGACAAAGCCAAAAACCAGGCCTACCTGATCGACTTGAACAAAGCCTGCGATGATGCCGGTGTGAAATCCTTGCTCATTATGTGCGACGCCGAAGGGATGGTTGGCGCTCCTACACAGGAAGAGCGCTTGCAGACATTGGAAAATCATAAAAAATGGATTGATGCCGCCGCGTTCCTGGGATGTCACTCCGTTCGGGTCAATGCCGGAAGCCAGGGAACTTATGAAGAACAGAAAAAACTGGCTGCTGACGGACTTCGGCTGCTTTGCGACTACGGAGACCTGGCCAATATCAACATCTTGGTTGAAAATCATGGCGGTTATTCTAGCGATGCAAGCTGGCTGGCTGATGTGATGAACATGACCGACCACCCCCGCGTGGGAACCTTACCCGATTTCGCCAATTTCCGGGTGAGCACTGAGCCCGAAATATGGTACGATCGTTACCAGGGTGTTGAAGAGCTGATGCCTTTTGCGAAGGCGGTGAGCGCTAAGTCGCATGACTTTGACGACGAGGGCAACGAAACGGGTACGGATTACGAAAGAATGATTGGTATCGTTTTAGATGCCGGTTACCGAGGATACATTGGTATTGAATATGAAGGAAGTGAGCTTGGCGAGAAGGAAGGAATTTTAGCAACAAAGAAGCTTTTGGAAAAAGTTCGTGCCAATTATCAAAAATCATAGTCCGACCAACGAAACAAAACCAGCTCTCAATCCGTATCAAAACATGCTTTGCAATCACAATTTCTTTCTTTGTCTTATCTATTTTTTTTAGGGGTTGATTGGTTTAGTGATTGTAAGGTGCAAAGGTAATTTTAGTTGTTTGTTTAGAGAAAGAGCGGTGAACCAAGTTCACCGCTCTTTCTTTTTATCGGTTGGCAATATCAAGATTAACAGGTAAAGGACTGCCGGACAACATCCTCAGATTAGTCACTTCGTACAACAGTTTCAGGCGATCCATCATTCTTACCTCATCCGACGTGCCGGTCAGGTCGATAAAGACGGTACGATGGGCTTCCAACGTGATTTCCTCCGGACATGAAAAGCCAATGGCTGGCTGACGCAATTTCAAATGAAAATCGAGGTCACTCGAATTATGGATTTGCACTTTCCGGATTTGATGGTTTTCCAGTTCCACCCGCTTGGATTTTATCTTGATCGCCCCAAAAAACAAGGGCGTAAGATACTGGCGGTCCCCCACCAACTGGCCATCGAAATAAGCGACTGTACGATTGTCTTTCAAAGCTTGCCTGATCGCCCCCTGTGACTTCTCGGTCGCAAAAACCAGTGTCATGGGTCGGTGCTTTTTGCCATAAGTCATGTGTACAGGCGAATGTATATCCGAATTGGCCAGAACCGTCAATTTTTTTTGCCGGGCCCAATCCAGCGCTTCAGGATAAAACTCCTGGTGATTATACACTTCAATGCCGTTGAGCATCCCGGCATTCAGCAAACGGGTGTGCTCATCCCACCAGCGCGTTGTATCCGGCTGCTGTGCTTTCCACCCCGGATGATTCCAGAAAATGAAGGCGCCCTGCTCCCTGGCCTCCACGCAGGCATCCCACCAGTTCTCGCGTTCCAGTAAATTGGCATTCGTTATAAATAACGCATTCAGATGGCCGGGAGGCATCTTGCGGGTTATCTCCGTCCCCCGAATTAAAATGATCCCCATTTGCTCGGCCAGTGGCTCGGCGATTTCGAACGATCGGTTATGGTCAGTCTCCATATCCTGCGAATGGGGTAAATATTCAATGTGATCGGTAATCGCAATGGCATCCAAGCCCTCCAACCAGGCTTCCTGAACCCGTACGGTTGGCCACACGTCACCATCCGAAAAGACAGTATGCATATGGAAGTCGCACTTCAGGGTTTGGTAGCCCGGAATATCCGGAATTTTGACTTCGATCCGACTTTGCGCCGAACATAAAAAAGTCGTTATGAAAAAAAAGAATACTGAAAGCGTCAAGTGTGGTCTAAGGTCATTCATGGTTCAAAATTTTGCCGCAAGTTATATAAAACCTTTGGTTTGATTGCATTGACTCGGTTAAAGAATCGTTGTTTGTTCTCAAATTATAAAAATGAACCCTTATCTTTACCTGAACAATACTTAAACAGAAAACCGAAATCATGGAGATTATTGGCGTTGACATTGGCGGCACAAAAATCAGTTCCGCACGAATCCGCGAAAAGCAAATTGTTCAGGAATACGACTGCCCCACACCTTCCGAAGAAACAAAAGAGATGGTTGTAAAAGCGGTTGGTGATGCCATTCAACAGGTATTTTCAGCCAAAGTCTCGGGAATTGGAATTGGCGTGCCGGGTTTGGTCGACCTCGAGACCAACGAAGTGCTCGATGTGGTCAACATTCCTTCGTGGGACCGGGTACGGCTAAAGCAGATGCTCGAAGAGCGTTTCCAAACACCAGTCTTTGTAAACAACGATGCCAACTGCTTTGCGGTAGGCGAAAAGTATTTTGGCAAAGGCCAGAACTTTAAGAATTTCGTTGGCCTGACGCTCGGAACGGGTTTAGGGGGCGGAATCATCCTGAATTCGCACCTTTACTCAGGACGGTTTTGCGGGGCCGGTGAATTCGGAACCATATACTATCGCGACAAAACCGTGGAAGCATATGCCAGCGGGAAGTTTTTCAAAGATCAAAACCTGTCGGGGAAAGTGTTGGCCGAAAAAGCAGAACAAGGTGATCAGCAAGCCAGGCAGTTATTTTTCGAGCTGGGCGAGCACATTGGACGGGCCATTGGCAATGTACTTTTTGCGCTGGCACCCGAAGCCATTATCCTCGGCGGCTCAGTCAGCCAATCCTATCATTTGTTTGAAGGCGGAATGCGCTCGGTGCTGGACAGCGAGTTTCCCTACCAGCGGTTATACAAGGCACTGACCATAGAAGTATCAGAACTCAGTAACAGTGCTGTGTTGGGCGCGTCATCGCTTGTCATTGATGCCTTCTCCCAATCAAAAAATACCAATTGACTCATTTATATTCGATCATGGAAGATTTCAAACGCTTAAAAAATGACCAGATGAGAAACCCGATTTACACCACACTTTTTGTCCTGGCCGCAATCGTTTTTATTTCGTGCGATCAGGCACAAAACAACGACCCCATGGCCCTTTGGAATGAACTGAATCAAAATGCCCAACCCAACAGTTTGACAGAAGAGGAAGAAAACAAGGACTGGCAATTACTTTTCGATGGAGAAAGCTTTGACGGCTGGCGTGGATACAACATGGATGAAGCGCCCGACTCCTGGATTGTTGAAGACCGGGCGCTCACGATGACCACCGTGGGAGGACACGAAAGCCAGGATGTCATTACCGATAAAACTTACCGGAATTTTGCTTTTAACTTCGAGTATAAAATTACACCGGGGGCCAACAGCGGCATTATCTTCCAAATCAAGGAAGATCCGAAGTACCAGTTCCCATATGAAACCGGCCCCGAGTTTCAGATCATCGATGATGAAGGGTGGCCTGGACAACTGGAAGACTGGCAGGTGAGCGGCGCCAACTATGCCATGCATCCTCCCCTGGCCAAAGCCTACAAGCCGGTTGGCGAGTGGAACCGAGGCATGATAGTGGTGAACGGCAACCAGGTTACCTACATCCTGAACGGCCAAGTGACGGCGACCTACGAAAAATACTCGGATGAATGGAACGAATTACGCAACAGCGGCAAATGGTCCGATTTTCCTGACTATGGCAAATACGACGAAGGTCACATTTCGCTGCAAAACCACGGCACCAAAGTCTGGTTCCGAAACCTGAAAATTAAAAAATTATAAATCAATAACCCAGCAATGTGTGTGAGCCAATCTGAGCGTCATTGGACCGCACGCATTCATCCATATTAACTGGTGGTTTCCTTAAAGCGAACAGACCGAATTTCCCCGGCTGAGGACTTGATAAGAAGCGATTAACCTGCATAAACATTCCCCGCAGGAGATGATCATTATTTCTTAAGCTCCGGTCGCTTCATGGGTTTCACCACAATTTCGCCCCGGCAATTGGGACAAATGTAGATCTCGCAACCCGTGCAGGCAAAGCAGTTTCCGCAGTCGCGCCGGAGTGAATCCTTCGGAAAAGATCCCCCGCAATTCTTGCAGGTTAATATCCGATCTTGATCAGTCACGGGAAATCAAATTCTGACGGATATAAAAAGCCAGCTTCATCAAGCCAAAGACCAGTACCAGGGTAAAGATGATGGAGGCGCCGGAAGGAATATCAACATAAAACGAAAACAACAAACCAGCAAACGAACCGATGAAAGCGAACAACACAGAAATCATCATCATCTTTTTAAAATCTTTGGTAAACAGGTTAGCCGTGGCCTGCGGCAAAGTGAGCAGCGAAAGAATCAGAATAATGCCCACCACCCGGATGTTCAGCACAATGGTAATGGCAATCAGGCTAATCAGCAAATAATTAATCAGGTTGACCGGAAGGCCCGTTGTTTTGGCAAATTCCTCGTCGAATGCCACGTACAACACCAAGCGGTAAAACAAGGTAAAAAACAACATCAACACCAGCGAAAGGGCTCCCATCAGGTAAAGCTCGGTGGTCGAAACCGTCAGCACACTTCCAAACAGGTAGCTCATTAGGTTAGGCGCGTACCCCGGACTGAGATAGATGAAAATAATGCCGATAGCCATGCCCAGCGACCACCAAATGGCGATGGACGAATCTTCGCGGACTTTTCCCTTCTGGGTAAAAAGCTGGATGCCCCAACCCGACAAAATCGCAAAAATAGCGGCCCCCAGCAAAGGGCTCCACCCCAGGAAGTAACCAATACCAATGCCGCCAAACGAAGCATGCGTAATGCCGCCGCTTACAAACACAATGCGGCGCGAAACGATGTAAGTACCCACAATTCCGCAACTTACCGCGGCAAAAAATGATGCCCAAAAGGCATTCATAAAAAAGTCGTAGGAAAACAAATCAATGATGGTGTCCATGGTGATCGTGGTTTTCGTGCATACTTAAAACGGTATGCGGAATGTGTCCGTGAGTAATGATTTGTAGCGGACAATTATAGGAAGCCAGTTGTTCGGTACTGATGACATTGCTGGGATGGTAATGCACCTGCCGGTTTACGCAGGCAATGGTTTTTACATAGTACGAAATGGTGCCGACATCGTGCGAAACCAGCAAAATCGCCATCCGCTTATTCAGCTCCTTGAGCTTCTCGTACAATTCGCTTTCAAACTGGTTATCGACAAAGGTATCGGGCTCGTCCAAAATCAGCAATTCAGGCTGGTTCATCAACGAACGGCATAGGAAAACACGCTGCATCTGCCCACCCGAAAGCTCACCAATCGCTTTATGCCTGATCGATGAAATCCCCATTTCTTCAATCAACTGCTCCGCATAAAGCCGATCAGTATGATTTTTTCTGAAAACATTTAGAAACCTCGTCCCCGCCCTGCCCGACTGAACCACGTCCAGCACGGTGATGGGAAAGCGTTTATCCACCTGGTTGATTTGCGGCAGATAACCAACTTTTTTCAATGGAATATGAAATTTGATGGAGCCGGCATCCGGTTTCACCAAGCCCAGCAAAGCTTTTATCAGGGTGGTTTTTCCACCTCCGTTTGGCCCGATAATGCCTAAAAAGTCCAGCGGCTGAATATCCAGGTTGGCCTGTTCCAACACCCTTTGCTGGTCATAACTGACCGACAGGTTCTTTATTTCAACCAGCTTTTCTTTCATTTTGATGCTTCCACAATTTTATTGGCGATATCGCGCAGTCCGTCTGCCCAGTTTTCAGACAAAGGATCAATCTGAACGACTTCACCATCCAGCTCTTTTGCCAACTGCTGCGCATTCTCCTTGTCAAACTCCTTTTGAATAAGAACCACCCGGATTCCCATTTCACGGGCATGCCGCACCATTTCACTCATGTACTTTGGCGACGGCTCTTTGCCATCCACTTCAAGCGAAATCTGCTCCAGATCGTATTCGCGGGCCAGGTAGCTCAACGCGGGATGGAAAATCAAAAACTCCCGGTTCTCCAAACCTTCAAACTGGCTAAAAAGTTCGTTGTCCAGCAGCTCGATCTCCGCACTAAAAGCGTCATAGTTCTGCTTAAAAAGTTCTGTCCTGTCGGGAAACAGACTCACCAAAGCCTGGTAAGTCAGTGTCACAATTTTTTGAACTTCAGCAGGCGACATCCAGATGTGTGGATCAACGCCATGCGCATGCACATGATCACCATGTTGAACGACTTCATCAGCAATCCAATCGGCTTGCTGCGAGGTATCAAAGACCTTCAAATCAGGATTGGCTTGCACAATTTTTTCCGACCAGGCATCTTCAAAACCAATTTTTCCAATGCGCAGCCAGGCCAGAGAGCCCGACAGTTCCTTCATTTGCGAGGGTACCAGCGAATAGGTTTCCGGACCAGCACCGGGCGGCACCAAAACCTGCACCTGGAGCAGGTCACCGGCTATTTTTTCAACAAAATATTTTTGCGGCAGAATGGTCACCGTAACAAAGTTACGTTCATCTTTTTTTGATGAGCTGCAGGCCATCCCAAAAAGCAGGGCCAATAACAACAGTCGTTTCATATGTTTCATGCTTGTTTTTTCAAAGATAGTTAAACTTAAGGTCACCAACCTCTTTAATAAAATGAATTACTTCAAGGTGATTTTTTTCACCTTGACCTGACCCTTTTCGGGCACCGGATCATACCCATGTGTTCCCCAGGGATGGCATTTGGATATGCGCCGGGTGGCCAGCCAAAACCCTTTGAAAGGGCCGTGAATTTTGACAGCTTCAACGGCATACTGCGAACAGCTGGGCACATGACGGCACGAAGCAGGTGTAAAAGGCGAAATGGCATACTTGTAAAAGTAAACCGGCAGTAACAACAGCCAACCCAATCCTTTCAATATCATTTTTGCCACACATTGCATCATTCATTCCCCTCCAATGGATGGCACAAAATTAATGAAAATAAAGAAGGATGAAGAATCAAATCACTGAGACTCGCCACTTATTCGCGACAGGCAGGAACCACTGCAAACTGTTTTTTCCCGGCTTCATAGACATCTCAATCGTCTGGTTCCCAATCCGGCCGATCGCCGTTCTGATCAAAAAAATGACAATACCGGCAGGACCAATATCCACAATCAAGGTCATCATATTTCACCCCGTTGTACTCCAATATGGTTACCGAGCACACCTCGCAACTATTCACACGGGAACCAATCATAACCTCATCAATTTTTTCCTCCAGCCATGCCGGAATTTCTTCCAACGATTCATCGTCCTTGTCACACGAAACAAAGAAGGAGACTAAAAGTATCGCGATCATTAAGAATCATTTCTTCATTTTTCCTTTTCAGTCGAAAACCAAAACCGTTTGGTTGCGTTAATGGGTTGAACGAAGCAACAAAAAATGCCTAAAACAAAAGCGCAATCTTCAAAAGAAGTTCAGTTATACGAAGAAACCATTCTTCAGAATGAAGAAATTTCGCCCGGGGTTTTCCTGCTGTCCTACAAACGGACGGATGATTTCATTCCGGGTCAGGTTGTACGAATCGCCGTCGATCGAATCCAACCCCCACGTATTTACAGCATCTGCAGCGGGAATCATGAAAAGGAAATTCGCGTACTTTTCAACATCAAGGAAGAAGGTTATCTCACCCCCAGACTGGCAACCATGATTCCAGGGGATAAGCTGTTGGTATCGAAACCTTACGGCGGCTTTTTGGGAAGCCCAAAACCTGCCTGGTGGATTGCCTCCGGAACCGGCATTGCCCCATTTTACAGCATGTTTCAATCAGGGCAGTCTGAAAATAAAAAGCTGATTCACGGTGCGCGCCATTTGAACCAATTTTATTTTGAAGATGAACTGGACTGGGCCATGGGGCGCAACTATATCCGTTGCTGCTCGCAGGAAGAATCATGCGATGTGTTTCCAGGCCGGGTAACCGACTATCTGAACACGTTAGACGACCTGCCCAAAGACCAGCTCTATTACTTATGCGGAAAAGCGCTGATGGTGGTTGAAGTACGCGACTTGCTGATTGGACGGGGCATTCCGTACGAAAACATCCTGGCTGAGATCTATTTTTAGTTGAAAAGAAAGCAGAGAAAACGGCTAAAAACAAAGAAATACAAAGCTCTTCAGCCATTCTCAAATACTTCCAACTGTTTTCGCATCTGATTCTCTTTTATAACTTTGCAGAAAATTTACACGATGGTCAAAGAAGCACTTTTTGGGAAAACATTGGGCGAACTGCAAGAGTTGGTCGTGGAACTGGGCTTTCCAAAATTCACAGCCAAACAGATTGTCGATTGGCTCTATAAAAAAGATATTTCGTCGATTGAGGAAATGACCAATCTGTCAAAAAAAGCGCGCGACATCCTCGCCGAAAGATATTCCTTCGGCTTGGTGAATTCAACCAAAGTGCAGGAGAGTGTGGACGGAACGAAAAAGTACCTGTTTCCAACCGGCAACGGTAAGTTTATTGAAACAGCCATGATTCCGGACAAAGACCGCAAGACCGTTTGTGTGTCTTCGCAGGTGGGCTGCAAAATGGGCTGCCTGTTTTGCATGACCGGCAAACAGGGTTTCCAGGGACAGCTCACAGCCGGCGAAATTGTGAACCAAATTCGCAACATCCCGGAGTGGGAGGAAGTGAGCAACATTGTTTACATGGGCATGGGCGAGCCATTCGACAATTTGGACGAAGTACTGAAAAGCATCGAAATTCAGACTGCCGATTGGGGTTTTTCCATGAGTCCGCGACGGATTACCGTATCATCGATCGGCATTGTCCCGGGACTGGTGCGCTTTTTAAATGAAAGCGAGGCTCACCTGGCCATCAGCATGCACACGCCGTTTCATGAGGAACGCCAAAAACTGATGCCCGTAGAAATAGCCTATCCGCTGGACGATGTTTTGGAGGAAATCCGCAACTGGGACTTTGGACGGCAGCGCCGGGTTTCGTTCGAATACATTGTGTTTCATGGTCTGAATGACACGCCCGCGCATG
>SWCA01008361.1_pt1 | contig 16205 bp, 16 predicted proteins | sample 4692961 | NCBI WGS metagenome assembly SWCA01 (sample SAMN10267275, study PRJNA491770) | bioreactor metagenome | isolation source: DHS bioreactor inoculated with | place: Japan: off Shimokita Peninsula
CCCCCCTAAAATTTTCCTTTTATATATCCAAATTTAATTATATCACTTTTAAATGACTTTTCATACATACGACTAAATGCACAAATCCATAATAATATACATTTATGTACTTTATAAACTATAACGTTTTCAAAACTTTAACTAATGTATTATTATTAATAATGCAGACAAGTTGAATTCCACAAGGAGGTTATCATGAGGGAAGAATGTAAAAATTGCGGTTTATGCAAAAATACAGAGATAGAATCTTTTGAAGGAGATTTTATAGAACTCGTTGATGAAGCTAAGCATCCTAATGCGTTAGACGAGAATAATACGAATTAGATTTATCTTCTTTTATTTATTTTGAAATATCAAAAATCCTAGTGATATGCTAAAAGCTAAACATTTGGCATATCACCAGGATTTCTAATTCTATTTTTTCTTACATCATACATTGAAACTATTAAATCTTTATAAATTTCATTGCAAATTCCATAAATTTATCCTATCTTCTCACATCCTTCAAATGAAACATTTAAATTTTCATTTGAAAATTTTGAATCTACACCCAATCCCCTATTGTCTATCGTATATTTTTTTATCTCTTTACTGTAATGCTGACTCATCATTTTGATTATTTTGATAAATTTCTGTATCTAACTCCTTCATCATTTTACTTGAAACTAAACCTGCAACCATAGACCCACTTACGTTTAAAGCAGTTCTACCCATATCTATTAATGGTTCTATAGCAATTAATAGCCCTACAAGACCTACAGGAAGTCCCATGGCAGATAAAACAGTTAGTGCTGCAAAGGTTGCTCCTCCACCAACCCCAGCAATCCCAAAAGACCCCAGCGCAGTAACTACAATTAACTTAATCAAAAAACCTAGTTCTAATGGATTTATTCCCACTGTTGGAGCAATCATTACTGCTAACATGGCTGGATATATACCTGCACAGCCATTTTGCCCTATGCTTGTTCCTAATGATGCAGAAAGATTCGCATACCCTTCTGGAACGCCTAATCTATCCATTTGTGTTTCCACATTTAATGGTAAGGTCCCTGCACTTGTTCTTGAAGTAAATGCAAAGGTAAGTACAGGTATAGCTTTTTTAATATAAGTAAATGGACTTAGACCAAGGACTGCAATAATAATAAAATGAATCACAAACATAATCAATATTGCTACATAGGAAGCTAAAACAAAGTTTAATAATCGTAGAATCTCACTATAATTACTTGTAGATACAAACTTTGTCATAAGGGCTAATACTCCATATGGTGTTAATCGTAAAATTAATGTTACTAATCGCATAACTACGTCATGTATAGAGTTTATCATTTTAATAAAAAATTCCGCTGATTCAGGTTTTTTCTTCTTTATTCCCAACACAGCTAGTGCAATAAAAGCAGAAAATACAACTACAGATAATGTTGGAGAATTTCCTTGACCTGTCATTGCATAAAAAGGATTTGTAGGAATAATTTCAATTATTTGCTCTTGTATAGGCTTTGATTGAAAGTCTTTTAATCCTAATTCTAACGCTTCACTTCGCTTTGATTCATTTTCCCCTATTTGTAATCCTTTTGCATTTAAATTAAATATTTTTGCAGAACCTACTCCAACTACTGCTGAAATACCTGTTGTAAGAATAAGCACAGCGATGATCAATCCTGCCATTTTTCCTAAATTTTTAGACTTTTGATTCATAATTGCAGATGTTATAGATACAAAAATTAATGGAATTACGATCATTTTTAATAACCTAACATAACCCGAAGCAATTATTATAAACCAACTATTGGACTGCTCCACTATTGGAGATGATATTCCATAGATTACTTGAAGTATCCCTCCAAATAAAATTCCTACACCTAAAGCTGTTAAAACCCTACTGGTAAAAGAGTAATGCTTTTTTTGCATTGAAAACAAAATATACATTATTCCAAGCATTACTAAAATGTTCATTATTACAAATATTGTGCTATTCATATTGTCACTCCTTATCTTATTTTTTATTATCAAAATGATAAACCAATTGTATCATTATCATTTTGATAACGCAATACCCATTATTTTTTTCGTAAAATTTAAAATTTTTTAAATATTTTTCTTTATTCATAATATTTATATCCACAGATATATATATTGAAAATTCTTATTTTATTGGACAAAATTTTAGAATAGTAGTAAACTAAATCATGTAAAAGACGTACTCCATTAGCTCAGCTGGCTAGAGCACCTGACTCTTAATCAGGGGGTCCAGGGTTCGAACCCCTGATGGAGTACTAAATTTTCTTTAATCTACCTTCTAAATAATATGCATACTCTGAACTTATTGCTCCTAATCCATTCGTTCAGCATAAATAACTCCTATTTCTACTTAATATATTTATCTCTTCAAAACTATTCTAATTTCCATTAAATTCAATCTTTTGAAGCCTAAATAGAATTTCCCTATAGCTAACGTTATATTAAAACTAAATAAAAACGCTACAGCTTAAAGCCATAGCGATTTTTATTTTAAAATATATAGAATTATCTCTCAATAAATTTATCTGCATTAATAAATATGAATTGTATTAGAAGGTTGACCCTTTAAATAATTTCTAACATTTTCAATACAAATATTTGTTTTAGTTTCTATTGCTTCTTTTGTATTAAAGCCTATATGCGGCGTTACGACTACATTATCTAGCTTTAACAATTCTACGCCACTTTTTAAACTTAAATCCATATCATCTAATCCTGCTCCAAAAATATCTCTATTCTTTAAAGTTTGATACAAATCTTCTTGATTTACTAACCCTCCTCGAGCAGTATTAATAAAAATAGATTCTCTTTTCATCTTATTAAATTCCTTTGCAGTAATTAAGTTATGTGTTGATGATAATAAGGGCATATGAACCGTAACAATATCACTATTGCAAAATATTTCATCGTAGGATGTATATTTTACATTGTATCTATTCACCATTTTTTCCTTTGGGTTGAGATCATAAGCAATGATTTTCATATCAAATCCATGAGCAATCCTTGCTACCCTACATCCAATAGCTCCAGTTCCCAGTATTCCTATGGTTTTATTAGATAATTCCATCCCTTGAAATAGTTCCCAATTATAACCTTTTGACGCTCTTACATTTCGATCTGCCTGGACAACCTTTCTTATGACAGCTAGCATGAGACTTATAGCCATCTCTGCAACAGCATTTTGTGCATATCCTGGAACATTCGTTATTGTAATTCCTTTCTTACTTGCTTCTTTTATGTCTACATAATCATAGCCTGTTGCCCAAAGAGAAATCATTCTTACATTTTTTAGTTTATTTAAAACATCTTTTGAAAAGTGTGTCCATCCACTTATGATGATCTGCGCATCTTCTGCTCTATGTAAAATCTCTTCCTTACTGTCTGGTGTTTTTGAATATATTTTCACCTCTCCCAGACTTTTTAAAATTTCTATTTGTCTCTCATTCATTTTAACATCATCTATTACCACAATCTTCATAGCATTTCTCCCCTCTCCTTCAAACTATATGTTTTTTTATCTTTGGTACTTATTATGTTTAATTGTCTTAAAATATAATTTCTAGTTCTTTAATTATATATTATTTTCTATATTTTAAGGTCTCGTATAACAAAAAAATTGCTCATATTTAAGATTTGGTTACCATGCTTGACTAGAAGAATCCTAAATATGAACATATTATGTTTTTGGTTATCGACAAAGGGCATTTTATAAATTTTCATCAATTTTTATATTTTGGTAACCTCATATTTAGTATAATAGAATAAAAGAGATACATCAATGAAAGAAAAAATGGTGTGTATTAATACAGACTGGAGTGCTAATATGAATAAATATACTCAAATTATCCATCATATAAAAAAAATATCTGAGGAAGACAAAATAAAAACAGGGCAAAAGCTACCCTCCGTAAGATTGCTTGCAGATAAATTTGATTGTAGTACCTTAACCGTTGTTAGAGCTTATAAAGAATTAGAGCAAGAGCATTTTATATATTCCGTTCCAAAGAGTGGATATTATTTAGTATCAAAACATAAAAAAGAAAATGTAGATACATCCTTCATAGACTTTTCTACAGTACTTCCAGATATAAATATACTTCCTTATGATGAATTTCATCACTGTCTGGATCAAGCCATGGAAAGATATAAGGTATGTCTATTTTCTTATGGAGAAACCCAAGGCTTGCCTTTCTTAATTGAAGCCATTAGAAAGCACCTTCAAGATTATCAAATTTTTTGTAAATCATCTCAAATTGTAATAACATCAGGTTCTCAACAAGCAGCAAGTATACTCACTAATTTACCGTTTCCTAATGAAAAAAATACGATTTTAATAGAAAACCCTACTTATGATAGAATGATTCACAATCTGCAGCTGCACGATGTTAAAACACTTGGCATAAACAGAGAATTCCATGGCATTGACCTTAATATGTTAGAAAAAATTTTTAGAGAAGAAGATATAAAATTTTTCTACACCGTTCCTAGATTTCATAATCCAACTGGTAGCAGTTATTCTCTTCATGAAAAAAAAGAAATTCTGAAATTAGCCCACAAATATGATGTGTATATTTTAGAAGATGATTATCTATTAGACTTAGATACAGATTCAAGGAATGATTCTATGTATGCACTAGATTCTAACAACAGGGTCATCTACTTAAAAACATTCTCTAAAATTTTACTACCTGGGTTAAGAATAGCAGCAATCGTTTTGCCGGAGATTTTTGTGTCTTCATTTTTGAAATACAAGCAGTGGACAGATATTCACACCTCTATTCTCCCACAAGGAGCTTTAGAAATTTATATAAATAATGGTATGTTTAAGCGATCAAAAATGCGATTAACAAAAATATATAAAGAACGCATGACCTATTTAAAAAATATTTGTAATCCTTTTGACCCTAAGGTTTTAAATGTTAATGTCCCTCACACAGGTTTTTTTCTTTCTATAAAATCACCTAAACCTATTGATTATAATACTATTTTACCTGAGTTAAAGAAAAGTGGTGTTCTTATCAAAGATATTCGAGAAAGTTATTTAGAAAAGAATAATGAAATGAATTTAATAAAAATAAGTATTTCTAAAACCGACAAGAAACAAATTAAAAATGGTATACACTGCATATATAATTATTTTTTAAATAAAGTTAAATAAAAAAATAAACCTAGTTATCTTATTTCATAACTAGGTTTACTTTTCATTTAGAGTATTAAGCTTTTGCGGTTTCCGTAGATATTCCTAATGCGCTACGCTTTTCTTCTATTCTTTCAATCATCTGTTTTGCAGCTTTATGTGGATCAGGTTCAACATGGAATTTAGCCCCTACTATATCTTCTGCTTTGTTTGTTAATATATCCACCACGATTTCACTTCCAGTTACTGGAGGCGCTACGCCAAGCCAAGTATCTACACCAGACGTAACAATATAAGTTCCTATGGCAATAGCTTTTTCTGACATCCATTCCGGAGCCGCTCCAACCACTGGTAAATCACTTATGTCTAGATCTAATAACTTGGCCAGTTCTGATACCAATACAAGTATACGACTTATATCCACGCAAGATCCCATATGAAGCACTGGAGGAATGTCTGCCAGTTCACATACTGTAGCAAGACCTTTTCCAGCAAGCTTTCTTGCCTCTTTGCTCATGAGTCCAGCTTTTGCTGCTGCTTGTGCTGCACAGCCTGTAGTTACAACGATCACATCATTTTTAATTAATTCTTTAATTAGCTGTACATGACCATAATCATGTTTAACTTTTGGATTATTACATCCAACAACACCTGCTGCTCCTCTTATTACGCCAGAAGTAATACAATCTGCAAGAGGCTTTAATGTTCCAGTCTTATCTATTTGAGTATTTACTACTCTATCTAATTGATTTATTATGGCTTCCACACTATATCCAACTACTGCATGGGATTTAGTTTTTGGTATAAATACTTTCTCCTGCTTTCTATTTTTAAAATTCAAAATAGCTTCTTTGACAATCTGCTTAGCTGATTCTAATGCTTTATGTTCTTCAAATTCCATATGGGTTGCACCTGTAATTTTAGCTTTTGGTGATGTAGTTATGAATTTAGTATGATAACATTTTGTAAGGGGTGCAAGCGCTGGGAATATACACTGAACATCTACTATTATGGCTTCTACTGCTCCTGTTAATACTGCAAGTTCTTGCTGATTTAAATTTCCTGCTATTTTTACTCCATGTCTCATGGTTATTTCATTGGATGTACAGCACATTCCAGCTAAATTGATTCCCTTTGCACCAACTTCTTTTGCAAGTTGTAATAATGCAGGGTCTTCTACTGCTAAAACCATCATCTCGGATAAAGAAGGTTCATGTCCATGCACAATGATATTTACTTGATCTTCTTCTAAAACACCTAAGTTCGCCTCTGTTTCTCTTGGCACTGGAACTCCAAATAATATATCACTAAATTCTGTACCAATCATAGAACCTCCCCAACCATCTGCAAGTGAAGCCCTCATACCCTTGTGTATCAAACTCTCTGCATCAGCGCAACATCCTATATGTGTTGAATGCATAATGGTTGCTACTTCTTTATCTATTGCTCCAGTTCTTATATCATTTTTTTCCCATACTTTTTTCCTTTTCTCAGGAGCTCTTTCCAAGAATCTTAACGTTCCAAAAGGTTTTCCAAATTCATTTAGTGCAACTTCTGCCACTTCGTGAGCTATCTCATAAATATCCCTATTTTCTATCTGTACATCCCATTCTTTAGCTAGATTTAAAAGCTTTTGTTCATTTGTTATTTTATAATTTCCATCTCTACTTACCATATGTAAAACGTGTGCTATGTCTCTTCCATGATCAGAATGCGTAGCTGTTCCACCAGCTATCATTCTAGCTAAATTTCTAGTAATGATCACTTCTGCTGTTGCTCCACAAATACCTCTTTGTGCACCTTTTCCTGCTACAGGACTTATTCTACAAGGTCCCATGGCACATATTCTACAACAAAGTCCTTTCTCTCCAAACCCACAAGGTGCCTTCATCGCTTCTTTTCTGTCCCATAAAGTTTCAATTCCTTCTTCTTTCGCTTTTTTAGCAAGCTCTTCTGTTACACTATCAATAGAATAAATTCCTTCTTTCATATGCGTTACCCCCTTTAATATTTTTGGTTTCATAAACTCTTCTCAAATTCCCTTTGTATATTTATAAGCAATTTCTATATTTAGTATAATTAGAAGCTAAATACATAATCAAGGGAAGAAAAACCCATGTGTATTAATACAGATTCATATTTTCATTATTGATAACCTTGTTCTTCTTTACTATACTAATAAAAGAAATCCACTATTTAAAAATTAAAGGAGTGATTACAATGAAAAAAGAAGAAATCATCGAAAAAACAAAAATTATTGCACAGGGATATTTTGAAAGAGGAGAATTTTTCTGTTCTGAAGCGGTTATCCATACGATCAACGAGCTACTAGGATGGCCTTTTCCAAAAGAAATAACAAAATTAGCATCTGGTTTTCCAATTGGTATGGGAAAATCAGGATGCTTATGTGGCGCAGTTAGTGGTGGTCAAATGGCTTTAGGAATGGTTTATGGAAGAAATCATGGAGAATCCATGGATGAAAAAATGTTTCCAATTGCTGCTGAACTACATGATTATATCAAAGAAATATATAAAAGCACTTGCTGTAGAGTCATTACTAAAAACTATGAATTTAATTCTCCTGAAAGAAAAAAACATTGCATTCAAATCACAGGATTAGTAGCGGCGTGGATAGCAAATAAATTAATTGAAGAGGAGGAACTTGAATTAAATAGCATAAAATTTTAATGTATATGGAGTATAAAAAATGAAAGAAATAATCAAAAAATTACCAATTCCTATATGTGGATTAATGTTAGCTTTAGCTGCAACAGGAAATTTAGTGTCCTCTTATGGAAGCATATATAAATATATTTTTGGAGGAATATCCACTATAATACTATTTTTTCTTATTCTAAAAATAATAACGGCTCCAAAAACCATATTAGAAAATTTTAAAAATCCAATTATTGCAAGTGTTGCTCCTACATTTTCCATGGGAATCATGATTTTATCCACTTATACGAAGCCTTATGTATCTCTGTTTTCTTATGGTATTTGGATTTTTGCTATATTGATCCACTGCCTATTAATCATTTATTTTACTATACAATTTATTTTTGTTTTTGATATAAAAAAGGTTTTTCCAAGTTATTTTGTGGTTTATGTTGGAATTGTAGTAGCAAGTGTAACTGCGCCTATATATAACCGTACTACTTTAGGTCAATATATATTTTGGTTTGGATTCATTTCTTATTTGATCTTATTACCTATCGTACTATATAGAATCTTTATCATAAAAGATCTTAATGAACCTGAAATCCCTACTATTACTATTTTTGCAGCACCTTCTAGTCTTTGCTTGGCTGGCTATATAAGTTCCTTCCAAGATAAAAATAGTAGTATTATTGTTTTTTTAATCCTATTATCATTGGTCATGACTTTCTCTGTAATTTTATATCTGCCCAAGATGCTTAAAATTAAGTTTTATCCTAGTTATTCTGCTTTTACCTTTCCATTTGTAATCAGTGCTATAGCAATGCAAAAATCAAATGAATTCTTAATTAGCATTCATCATGAAATTAAAGCCATACAGTATATTTTTCACCTTCAAAGCTTATTAGCTGTTTGTATCGTAGTCTATGTTTTAATAAAATATATTGGCTTTTTTTCAGTAAATAAAAATCTTTCAAAAGATATAAAAACTGGGTAAAAATTTAAATTTTTACCCAGTTTTTATATCTTCTATTTCTTATATAATTCTATCCCTTCATTTTCCATCAATTTTTCTAGCCATAACATCTTCATAATCTCCAGTTCTTCACTATAATCCTTTTTTTCTTCTTTTTCATCATAAGGAAGATACTCTAATACATCAAATACAAAGGCTTCTTCACCATATTCCTTCCAATCCTGTTGCAATTCTTTAATTCTATGCATTCCCATTTTAAGCACAAATCGATCTCTATTCAAAATGCTTTTCGTGTCTTTGCTTACATCAATAAATGCTTTTCCATTCATGTTGTTTTTTATTATAAATACACCCATAGGTGTTTTCATTTCTTTATATCTTTGCTTCATTTCTTTTTTCCTTTCCATATCTATTCCTCCTCTATTTGCTGTGATTTCCTGTTTCTACTTTTTCTAACATTAGCGCAATTTCTACAAGATGGATTACAGTATTTTTCTCTAGCACTATTAGCAATAAAAATATTATTGCAATGACTACATCGATTTAATAAAATGCTCTCATCCGTAGCTGCAAAGGCATAAATGGTTTGGATTGTAGTTTTCAATGAGTCAAACTCCCAAGCTATAGTAGTTTTATCTAATTGATTAATGGTAAATCCAATCTTTTCAGCATGAAATCGTCCAGCCATAATTGTAACATTCTCCGTTAAATAAGTAGATGAATTTCTAAACATGACAAGTTGATTAAAATGCATCACCATCATTTTTGCAAAATCAATAATCCATTTAATTTGCTCTCCATAAAATCTTGAAAATACAAGATCCATTACAACAGGACGTTTTCCATAAAATTTAGGTGAATCTTCTCTTTTTTTCACATCTATACAGTTTTTATACTGATTAAATATTACATCTCCCTCTTCTACAAAAGGAATAAAATGTTGAATATATTTATTTCCTTCCATTATTTTTTCTTTTGTTACATGATTGTTTTCAATTAATAATACATGCTCTTCACCAATAACGTTACGATTATATACACTTGCACTAATTAATCCCAATAGTCCATATTTCCGAGCAAATATCATAATGGTATTTTTTAATTTTAAGTCATTTTTCTCTGTTTTCATTTCTAATTTTAATGCTTCTTCTCCTATCTTCATCAAATCTAAGAGTAAATCCTCTGCCACATTAAAAGGATTATACATACTAAAGATAGCACTTTCCGTTGGAATAATATACGTTTCTCCTTCCACATTTTCTTTAAATTCGTAATCACTATATCTAATCCAATCTGTAGCAAAATTTCCCATTAAAGTAATTTTTCCAGCCATTAAAATCTCTCCTAACCTATTTTTAGTTTATAACACTTGTAATAGTTGTAATTATTTTTAATATTACTTTTATTATATTCATTATATTGTCTTCTATACATAAATGTCAACTGTTACATTACCTATTTTTTAATTAGCCATAGAAACTTTTGCATCTTAAGTAGATATAAACTAGCATCTTATTTTCATTTTTCCAAAAATAAACAATATCTTATAAAAAACTATTTCATTTAATCTATTCTAAAATGGGAACAATAAAAAAACAGCATAGATTTTTCATTGTAAATATGATAAGATAAACACCTGAAATGACAATCATAGAAAGGCGTGATATTCAATGTCCATTACAAAAATCAAAAATGCTATCATAAATAATGAGATAGATGCACAAGAGTTATTAGATTATTTTAGATTCCAAGCAAATGCAAAAGGAGAAGAATTTGATTTAGAAATAGAGGATATAGAAGAGTACATGAAAAACATCCAGGATAAACATATGGAAAGCCTTAATGCAAAACAAGAAAAAAAGATAAATAATCAACTTAAAAATGATTTTCAAAAAACTACCCAACAAACAGAAAAATTAACATCTGACCAGATTAGAAATAGACAAATTCTCTTAGAGAACCAAAAGAGAAGCTAAAATAAAGATTTTAATCTCTTTTCTTATGTAGAAAAAAGAGCATACTTTTTAATGGGAGTATGCTCTTTCTCCTTCTTTATAGTAGTTTTACCTAACTACTATTTTTTCTTCTTTTTCGATTATTCCAGTTCCACCTATGATTACTTGTTTTACTTTTCCTTCAATTACCTCTAATCTTCCCAATATTGTTGATGGTCTTCCCATCTCATAGCCTTGCTCAAATACTAATTTATCCGCATTCTTTTCATTAATAAGATTGTATTTAAATAAATAACAAGAAAGCGCTCCATTTGAAGTTCCTGTAGCTGATTCTTCCGGTATATCATAAAGAGGTGCAAAATTTCTGCAATGAGCTGTTGCTTTTCCAATTGTATCTAGTGTAAATACATGATATCCAGTTACATCATATTTTTTGCTTATATCTGAAATTAATTTCATATCTGCTGCTAAGTTCTTCATTATTTCTTGAGATTTTACTGGAACTAAAATATCCTTTATTCCAGTGGAAACAACCTGAACAGGTAAATTATCAGTTATATGAGATACCTCTATTCCAAGTGATTTTGCAATTTCTTCTTTCTCAAGCGCTTCAAAAAATATAGGCAAATTTTGTTCCATAAAAGCAAAGCCCTTCTCATCTACTTTAACTTCTAAAATGCCAGCCTTTGTTTCTTGTTTATATAAACCTTCTTTTATCAATCCTTGTTTAAACATATAAGCAAAACTTGCAATAGTTGCATGTCCACAAAGATCTACCTCTGCATTTGGCGTAAAAAACCTTATCTTAAAATCACATATATCTGATTTCATTACAAAAGCTGTCTCTGAGAATCCAAGTCTCTTTGCAATGAATTGCATGTCTTCTTCACTAAGAACAAATTCTTGGTTATCACAAATAACCAGCCCAGCTGGATTTCCGCCTCCCTCACATTCTGTAAAAGCGTTTATAACACTATAGTTTACTACCATAAATTCTTTCCCCCCATATTTTTATTATTTAAATTGAAAAATTCTTCTTTCGATAAACTATAAATTAAATGAGGCATTTCCTTTCCACTATAATACCTTACATACGTTTTCTCTATGATCATCCCCATTTTTTCTGCAACTTTACGCGAACTTTTATTTTCTGGTTTAATTTGAGCAATAATTTTTTTTGCCCCAAGTTTTTTAAATGCATATTCTAAGCATCCTCTAACACCTTCAATGGCATATCCTTTATTCCAATGGTCTTTTTTCAATATGTATGCAATGCCAATATGTTTTTTATCCTTTATTTCTTCAACCAATGGGCCTATTACACCTATTAATTGATTCGTCATTTTATCTATAGCTGCAAAATAGCTATATCCATCAATTTTATACCTAGTAATATTTTTTTCAATCCATTGCCGAACTTCTTCCTCTGTAAAAGAATGCTCCCAAGCATACATCACTTCAACGTCCTGTAAAATTTCACATACCTCATTAAAATCATCATATATCAGTTTTCTTAACTTTAATCTTTCAGTTTCAATAAAATATTCCATATCCTAGCTCCCCTCAAGATTTTAAAAATTGAAGCAATCCCACTTCAGTGCTACAGCTTCTTATCTAGTATATTTTCAAAACAATTCTATTGTATATTTAAATTATACACTATTTCCCATTTAGAATATATTTTTTAGAAAAGCATTACTAGTTGATTCTAAGAACAATTTTATTTCTAAACTATTTAAAAAGCATAGAATTTAATGGCTCTATGCTTTCTAATCTCTTTCACTTTATTTTTATATGCAATTGTTTAAATAAGCCCTCCGTTGTATAGGAAGAAAAGTTATTTAAAATATATTCAAAAATTTCTATAAATAAATTATATTTTATGAAGTACTCTATATTTTTTCTTTTAATGCAGCTGCCTGCTTTTTATAGTTTTTTTCAATAATATCATTCCAAATAGGAGCGTTATTAATACCACATCTCTCTGGAATAAAAACAGGATCTAATCCCATCTTCTTTTGTTCTTCATAATCTCTAAGGGTTGCAATAGCAGGTTTAGTTAGGAGTATAATCGCAATTATATTGAGCCATGCCATTAAACCAACACCAATATCAGCAAGATTCCAAGCTATATCAGATGTACGAATGGTTCCATAAAAAGTCATCATTACTAAAATAACTCTTACTATGGTAACAATTGTTTTTAAGTTTCTATGCTTTTTAAATATATATACAACATTAGAATCCGCATAAAACCCAAAGGCTAGTAATGTAGTGAAAGCAAAAAAGAATAATGCCACTGCGATAAAAGGTCCTCCAAATCCTGGTATTAGCGTATTGATAGCTTCCTGTGTATAACCAGAACCAACTCCAACGTCAGGGATATTTTCTACTAAAAATCCACCTGAAGGATTCGCAATATTATATTTTCCTGTAGAAAGTATCATAATCGCAGTTGAAGTACAAACAAATAAGGTATCTATATATACGGAAAAAGTTTGAACAAGACCTTGTTTTGCTGGATGAGAAACTTCCGCAGCACCCGCTGCCTGTGCACCAGTTCCTTGACCTGCCTCATTCGAATAAATCCCTCTTTTTACTCCCCACATAATAGCATTTCCAAATATAGCTCCAAACGCTGCATTAAGATTAAAGGCGGAACTGAAAATTAAAATAAACATTTCAGGTACTTTTGAAATATTAATCATGACAATAATCAAAGAAAGAATAATATAGCAAATTGCCATGAAAGGAACTACTAATTCAGCAAACTTACCGATTCTTTTAACACCACCAAAAATAACAAATGCAAACAAAGCAGCAACAAAAATCCCAGTGATGCCAGGATTTATGCCAAAAGCATTCTTCGCTGAATCTGCAATATTAAAAGCTTGAACACCTGGTCCTGTAAAACCGCAGGCTATAATAGTTGATAAAGCAAATACGATAGAAAATACTTTATTTTTTAATCCCTTTTCTATGTAGTATGCAGGACCTCCTCGGTAATCACCTGCAATTTCTTCCTTCCAAACTTGCGCTAAAGCAGATTCAGCATAAGCAGAGCCTGCCCCTAAAAAAGCAATGACCCACATCCAAAAAATTGCCCCTGGTCCACCATAAAATATTGCAGTAGCAACTCCTGCAATATTGCCAGTCCCTACCCTTCCACCTAAAGCCATGGCAAACCCTTGGAAAGAAGAAACCCCCTTTTCCGAACTCTTGCCTCCAATCAATTGTCTAATCATATCTTTAACTAATCGTATCTGTGGAAATTTCATTAAAATAGAAAAATAAATACCTGCTCCCAAACAAAGGTAAATCAATCCTTTACTCCAAATAAAACCACTAATTTGACCTGATAAGGTAGCTAAATCCATAAAAAAACCTCCTCTTTATTATTTTTTCTTATAAAAAAAATCCCCTTATATACTATTCATTATAGTTAGGGGATTCATTATGCCTCATGTTGCTTCGAAAAAACATAATTATTTTTAGTTTTTTCTGAAAATTGAAATTACAATTCTTCTGATTGCGCAATCAGGTTTTCAATGAATTTTTCTAGATTAATACGTCCTCCAGATTTACGTCTTCCACGAATCATTTCCATCTCAAATCGTATTGCCTCAAAATCATATAATGTATTTGCATACTTTAAAAAATATTCATTCAAATTATCCTCAATCCCTATATGTGCAAGATTTCTCAGACCAACCGTAGCAGTTCTTCGCATTCTCTGCTTCATGGTTTTAGGCTTCTCACCCATTATCTCACACAATTTCTTTATAGACATCTTTTCCGATTCTTTTTTACTATTTATTTCATGTTTACAAATTTCAAGTATATCCTCTGTTCCTCTTTCTCCTAGAATACCAATTTCACTTAGAATTTTTCTTATCCGATCAATTTGAACATTATAGGGTACATCTTCTATCTCATTTTTTTTCTTAAGGATAGATAAATCATCTGTAATTAACCCTCTGAGGGTATCGAATTTTCTAGTTAGCATTATCTTTTCTGATAGGGATTTGATAACTCTTTCAACTTCCACAACATTAACTGGTTTATGAATAAAAAATTCTATTCCTTCCATATAAACATCTGAAATCATTTCTGAATCACATACCTGTGAAATCATGATATAACGAATATCAAGATCATATTTTTTCAGCAATCGCACCAAAGTAGATCCATCCATTTTAGGCATTAAATAATCAACTAGTGCAATATCTGGAATCTCTTTTATAATTTCTTCATACGCATTTTGCCCATTATGACTATAACCAACAACAGTCCCTAGATTTTTTTTCTCAATGATATTTTTTAAAATTAGCACCACATTAATATCATCATCCACAATATAAAATCTCATAAAATTCCTCCCTCTAATATATTTTTAGGAATTCTAATCAAAAATACTGTTCCTTCTTTTGGCTTAGAATCTACCGAAATCGAGCCTTTAAATTGTTCTTCTACAAGGCTTTTCACTAGAGTAAGTCCAATCCCCCGACTCATGTCCCCTGTGGTAGAATTGTATTTTGTTGAAAAACCAGGATTAAATATATGTGGCATATGATCTGGTTGGATACCTTCTCCATTGTCTTTTACTTTAATAATAACCTTCTCTTCTTGTACATTAATTTTCAAGGTAATAACAGAAGCTCTTTTTTCGATTGATGCTTCAATAGCATTTTGAACAAGATTTCCTAATACTGACATTAAAAAAAAATGAGATTTCACTTTGGCATTACCTGTTAAACTGTATTCAAAAGTAATTTTTTCATAACTACTTAAAAGCTGCTCCTTTGTATTCAGATTCAATATTTGCGCTATTTCTTTAATCGTAAACTCATTAAATTCAATGAGATTAGGAAACATCTGCTCTATACCATGAATTACTCTAATATAATCCTTTTTAATTTCATGAACATCTTTAGATAGATTGAGAAGAATATCTTTCAATTCATACTGAGGCTTATTTTCTAATATAATTTTATATGCTTTGAAAGATTGCTGCATGACGGATTCGATTCGATCCATGTTCTTATGCATAAAATATATCTCGCTTTTAAAATAAGAGGTCATTTCTAATAAGCGACGATAACGAATTTCATGACTTTGATCAATTAAAAATGACTGGTAATATTTACTTGAAATAATGAGTACGACTAGTATAAACCCCCTCACTCCTGCTATCAAAAGTAATGTACTCAAATTCCTATAAGTCAAATTTAAAAAACCAACCCTAATGCCCATTTCAACCAGATTTCCAAAAAAATCACAAATAAAAGCAGCTATAATTAAATGATTTTCTTCTTTTTCTTCCTTCATTTGATATATTAAATAAAAAACAATACCATATGCTAAATAAAAAACACTATCTGGCCATACAATTAAAAATGCTTCTTTTGGCATCATGTTTTTTAAGCATAATATATATCTAAATAATGGTGAAATAATGGAA
>SWCA01000050.1_pt1 | contig 16168 bp, 9 predicted proteins | sample 4692961 | NCBI WGS metagenome assembly SWCA01 (sample SAMN10267275, study PRJNA491770) | bioreactor metagenome | isolation source: DHS bioreactor inoculated with | place: Japan: off Shimokita Peninsula
CGGTATAAGAGTACTTTGCAATTGTAAATTTTCAAGTTGGGTTAAAAAGGCTTATCTGGCGCGTTTCAATTTTTCAATTTTATCGGGTACGGTTCCCCGCTCGGTCAGGCGCACCAACGTCAAGACCGCTGCGGCAATCATCCCGGGCTGGATGATGACACTAACTTTTTTAGCAACCCGCTGATCGCGCCTGCTGAGACAGGCTTCCAGTTCTTCATCGCTGGTGCCGGACACTTCGGTTGCAAATTTCCAGGCGCCGTCGCGTGCCAGTTTCATACTGAAATCAACTAAGTAGTCATCAATCTTGCCTGTCCACTTCAGGATGTATTTCAAGGCTGGCCAAACCACCGAAAGATTGTCCTGCACTTCATGCACCAGCGACGAAAGAATTTCGTTGATCCGATTGAAATCTGGATGCAGCTCATCCAGCTTTTTACCCCGCGACACTTCCGCCGCCGAAATTCCCAGGTCAAAGTTGATGTGGGCATTCATCCCCAGCAGCAGGTGTTGCAAAACGATGGGCCAATAGTCCGTTGCCAGTTCAAAAGCTTTTGACCAGCTTGCGCTGATTGGTGTTCCGGCTTTGTGGGCAACCCAGGCATCGATATATCGGTTGGCAAACAGCACGTCCAATTGCTCCATGCGCGGGCCATCGTCAAAATAATTGTTCTCAATTTCTTCCTTTACCTTGATGGTTACTCTTTGATACAAGGCCGCGAAATAGCCCGAGGGATCATTGTTTTTTTCTGAATATTGAATGATGTATTCCAGGGTTTCGATGACCCCGTAAATGGTGTTGATTGGCTTTTCGCGCATATCCATTCAATTGGTTGTTAAACTCAAATCAGGTACTGGAACAGGTCGGGCTTTTCATTTACATATTCGTACACAAAGCCATGCTCGGCCATGCGTTGCACCAATCCGTCAAAATCATTTTTGTTCGTCAGCTCAATGCCTACAAAGGCAGGACCTCGCTCGCGGCTGTTTTTCTTCGAGTATTCAAAGTGAGTAATGTCGTCCGTGGGGCCAAGTACATGCTCAACGAAATCGCGTAAAGCGCCTGCACGCTGTGGAAACCGGACGATAAAGTAATGCTTTAGTCCTTCGAACAGGAGCGAGCGTTCTTTAATTTCCTCGGTTCGGGTAATGTCGTTGTTGCTGCCCGACACGATGCAGACGACATTTTTACCTTTGATTTGATCGGCATAATAATCCAGGGCAGCAATGGACAAAGCCCCGGCCGGTTCAACCACAATGGCGTCGCGGTTGTAAAGTTCCAGAATTTTGGTACAGATTCGGCCTTCGGGAACCAGTACAATGTCGTCAACCACCTGCTGGCATATCTCGAAAGGAATGTCACCTACTCGCTGGACGGCGGCTCCGTCAACAAATTTATCGATGTCTTGCAGGGTGATCACCTGGCCTTGCTTCAGCGATTCTTTCATGGAGGGCGCACCGGCCGGTTCGACCCCGATAATCTTAGTGCTGGGATGCATTTGCTTGAAATAGCTTCCCACACCGGCAATCAGTCCGCCTCCGCCAATGGGCACAAACAGGTAATCAATTTCATACGTCGAGTCTTGCAAAATTTCGAGTGCTGTGGTCGCTTGCCCTTCAATAATCAACGGATCATCAAAAGGGTGGATATAAGTTTTCTTGTTTTCGGTGCAGTCTTTCCAGGCTTCGGCGCTGGCATCGTCGTAGGTATCGCCATGTAGCACAATATCGACGAACTGTTTACCAAACATTTGCACCTGCTTAATTTTTTGCTTTGGGGTGGTGGTGGGCATGTAAATCTTGCCGTGAATGCCCAGTCTTTGGCACGAATAGGCCACACCTTGGGCGTGGTTCCCGGCGCTGGCACACACAATACCGTTGTTACGCTGATCGCTACTCAGGCTTCGAATTTTGTTGTAAGCGCCCCGTATTTTGTACGACCGAACTATTTGCAAATCCTCACGCTTTAAAAACACCTTGGCCCCAAACTGCTCCGAAAGGTTGAGGTTTTCGGTCAGCGGTGTTGAAGTTAGAATTTCATTGAGCGTTAGCTTGGCCTTGTTGACATTTTGCAGGGTTGGGAAATATTGTTTTGTCATCTCTTTTTATTTATATGAAAGCAACATTTGATGCGCAGTTCAGTTCATTTTCTGAATTTGTGCCCCGCAAAAGTAAGCGACTTTCGTTCGTCAGGAAAGTGATTGAAGCAATTTTGTTAGGAAATGATGCCCGCCGACTGATTCAGGAGATCTCATTCAAAATCGGCTGGTTTTTGGACAATATTCTTGCACCGAATTCACGAATAGTCATTTGGCAACATTCACCCGCTGCTTTCTGCCTGAACCCCATCGGAATGAAAAGCTTTCATGACCGGGAGTCAGCAGCACAATTTGCTTAGCCTCATTGGCGTATTCGGGCCTTCGCTCACCTGAAGAAAAAATCAATGACTATCGAATGCCAATAAATGACAACGCCTGAGCTCCAATGACGATGGGCTTTTTTTTAAAGCAAATACTGTCTTTTGTGCTCCCGCTACTCTTCCACTTCAGGAGCAAATGTCTCATAGAAATCGGTCGAAAGCACCCGGAATTCCGTGCGGCGGTTCAGGGCTTTGGCAATCTCCTGTTGCTCGGGAGTGAGCTGGTTAATGAATTCTTCGGTCAATTCATCGTTGCGTTTCAGAAAGTCATGCTGTTGAGCCATGTTGCGGGTCACCTTCTTGGGCCAGGTTTCGCCGTAGCCTTTGGCGACCAAACGGTCCGGGTTGATCCCTTTTTGAATGAGGAAATCCACAACCGCCTGGGCTCGTTTTTGCGATAGGTCGAAGTTGAATTGCTCCGAACCCACAAAGTCGGTATGGGCCATCAGCTCGATAGTGATGGTTGGGTTCAGCTCCAAAATACCGACTAAACTATCCAGTGCATGCACCGATTGGGGCAGCAGCTCCCAGCTGCCAAACTCGTAGTTGATGTTGTCCACTTTGATGGGTGCGTCGGTTGGTGTCAGATACAGGTCCACCCGAAAATCCTGGCTGTCGTCCAGCCCGATGGTCGATTCCCGGGCTTTGTCATTCAAATAGCCGTCTTTAAAGGCGGCAAAAACATACTCGGTTTCCGGGTTCAGCTTCATCTGGAACTGCCCTTTGTCGGCCCGCATTCTCAGGTTGGTGCCATCAGTTCCAATGATTCGGATGCGGGCGCCATCCATTCGCTGGCCGGTTTCCTTGTCGTAGATTTCACCCGAAACCCGAAAGATTTTCGGGGGCAGGTAGAACGAATAAATATCATCGCTGCGTGAGCCTTTGCGGTTTGAGGCAAACATGCCACGCACCTCTTCACCTTCAATAAAGGCCATGCCAAAATCGTCGCCTGTTGAGTTGATCGGAGCCTTTAAGTTCTGAAGGTGCCATTCGCCTTCTTCATTGCGGGTGGCCTTAAAAATATCAAGCCCGCCCATGCCCATGTGGTAGTTCGACGAAAAGTACAGCTCCCCGCTGGAATGGATCGTTGGAAATACTTCGTCGCCGGGAGTGTTGATCTTGGATCCCAGGTTAACCGGGGTCGAAAAGGAACCACCATTGCGGGTTGCCATCCAGATGTCTTTCCCACCATAACCTCCGGGCCTGTCCGATACAAAATAGAGTGTATCGCCATCGGCCGAGAGTGATGGATGAGCTGCAATCAAACTGTCACCTACCAAGTCCAGCTTGACCGGTTCGGACCAGTTGCCACGCGACATTTTCACCCGATAAAGCTCGGCTCCCTTGTCGGCTTGCTTGTCGTAGCGGGCACGGGTGAAAATCATTTCATCGCCGCTTGGCGAAAGCGTTACCGCTCCTTCTTCATCCGGTGAATTAATCAGGCCCGATTCATCAATCAATTGGGGTGGTCCCCATTTCTGACGCTGAACCTGGTATTCAGCCCGGTAAATATCAGCAAAATAAGCCCCGGTAATGGCACTTTCCTTGCGGCCAACATTGTTCTCGCGGGCCGAAGTCAGCAGGATTTCGTTGTCTCTGCCACCCACAAACACGGGTGTGTAGTCACTATATCTTGAATTTAACTCACGAACGGTATTCACAATATACCGGGTTGGGTTGGCTTCCCATTCCTGCGTATAGCGACAGGCATCCAGCCCGTTGATGGCCTGAATATCGGTAGGGAAAGAATCCAGGTATTGTTGGTAAGCTTCAATGGCTTCTTCGTATTTTTGGGTGGCCCGCAAACAGTCGGCCCAATGGAGGACCGCCTTAAAATCGGGATGTTGCCGGCGAATGGCATTCTGGTACCAAATGGCAGCCCTGCCGTAATCGCCAATGGCGCGGTAAGCTTCGGCCATTTGGTAGGCCATTTCCATCTTGTGTTGCAGGTTGTCGTCTTTGCGGTAAGCTTTGCGGTATTTCTCGGTTGCCCGGTAGTATTCACCAATTTCGTAGGACAGGCTTCCCAAACGATAGTTTTTTTGAGATGAACAGGATCCCAAAATAAGCAGGGCTAAAAAGAGAGTGGCAACAAAAAACGTCCGCTTCATGAATACTGGCTGATTAAGGCAATAAAAGTAACCAAATTTGTTTGTTATGGGAAAACGAAAAACGAAAAGATAAAGTATCCCTATCGTGAGATTCGAAAAAGTAATTCGGTGCCCTTCCTTCGAAATTCATAAATATTTCGTTTCTTTTGACACACATTAAGCTAGCAATCTGGATTAACATGGGAGGTGAAAGCATCCATATCAACATGACTTGGGAAAAAATGAAAATCGGAGATGAGGCCGCCTTATCCGAAATTTTTACCTGCTTTTATTCCGATTTGTATCGCTATGGAATCAAAATTTTCAATCATCCCGACTTAGTCAAGGATTCCATTCAGGATGTATTTGTTCGAATTTGGGAACGACGTGAAACGATTGGTCAGGTTCAGAATGCAAAAGCTTACCTCATCACCTCGCTTCGGCGAAAATTGTTTGAAAACAAAGAGCAATACGCTTCAAAAATCTTCGATGGAAAGTCAGGCTTGGACGAAAAAGAGACGTTTTCCTTTTCTGCTGCCGAGTTCTTGGAGGTGGAAGAAATATCCAGCCAACTCCGGACTTCGATGACCGAGGCCATTAATAACCTGCCCGAGCGACAGAGCGAACTCATCTACCTGCGCTTCTACTTTAATCTTCCTTATGCCGAAATCGCCCGGATCATGGAAGTGAAAGAACAAACCATCAAAAACCTGATGCAGCGAACAATAGCCAATCTACGCAATAAGCTCGACCAACAACTTTGGGATGGAATTGATGATATGGATGATCTGATGATGACGCTTTTTTTGCTGCTCCGAAAAAAAGAGTATTGAAAAGCAAAGAATCCGCAGTGCTTTCATGCGTATCTCCTTTATATTTAGGGATAAGTGATTTTTGCAAATCGGCAGTCCGTAAGGGTTTAATATTCATCACCCCCAAGAATTCGGCGGCTGGAAGGTAGGTACACCGGCCCAACCCAGAAGCGGGTTGAATATTTTTTGGTCGAAGCAGCAAAACAAATCCTTTCAGTTCAAAAAATAAAACGAAAAAAAAAATTGATTTAGGGTAGTACCTCCACGTGTTTTTCCCTTCTATCTAATAAATGGCAGGAAAGAACAGCTATGAACGTAGAAGAAAAATATACCGAATTGCTTGCTGATGAGAATTTCCAGAATGATATTCGGAATTTCGCCAACTTATCGAAAGAAGAACAACAGGCAATTACTCAGAAATATTCAATAACCAGCAAAGAACTGGCACATGCACGGAGATTCATGGCTGGTGTTTCATTCAAACAGGATCAAGTAAATGCCTCGGAAACACAATTCGCCCTCCAGCGATTGATGATGCGGATCAGTTCAGTACCATCAAAAAAAGCAAAAGGCAGAAGGGTTGATTTGCTGACTTGGATGTCACGAATCGCGGCCGTCTTGTCGATTCCGCTGCTTTTATCCACCATCTATTTCTATCAAAAAAGCACGGAGTTAACTGCCGACAGCCAGTTGCTGGCTGCCCAGGAAAGAACGATCAACACCTTTACCGCGCCTGCCGGGGCAAAGACCCAGGTGGTTTTGCCCGACGGATCCGTGGCTTGGCTCAACTCGGGCAGCAGCCTTTCAGTTCCCACCACTTTTGATGCCAACCGCCGTGAGCTCAGCTTAACTGGTGAGGCTTATTTCGAAGTGGTGAAAAATGAACAAGCGCCCATGTTTGTTTCCACCGCGCAAATGACCGTTAAGGTTTATGGTACCAAATTCAATGTCAATGCCTTTGCTGATAACGGAGCCATTCGAACGACCTTGGTGGAGGGAAAAGTCACACTGATTCCTGAAAAGAGTACCAAAGAATATTTGCTCGAACCCGGTTTTACGGCTTCCTACGATCTGGAAACGAAGCAAATCAAGGCAAGAGAAGTGGAAAAGATGGATGCCTTTACCGGTTGGAAGGACGGCAAGCTGTTGTTTCAGAACGAACCATTTGCTGACATTGTCAACCGACTGGAACGTTGGTATAATGTCGACATCCAGTTGAGTGATTCATCGCTGGGTGATTACAATCTATACGCCACTTTTGTGGATGAAAACATTGAGCAGGTATTGGCCATCTTTGCCAGTTCCATCCCCATTGAAGTGGACTACCCGAAACGAAAGGAACAAGCTGATGGCAGCTATTCCAAACGTGAGATTGTGATTAAACGCGATGTCAATAAGGTCATCAACTAACGATATGAACGAGAATTAAATTGAGCTAAAAATAAAAGCGGCCTATGAAAAAATACTAAACAAAAACAGGAAAGAGCGGCTACTCCTTCCTGTTCGAATTAAAAATTCAACGATTTATTAATCACTAACAAATCAATTCAAAAGTATGAAAAAAAACAATGAATTTCATGCCGGAAGTCTAATTTCCAGGTATTCCGGGCAAATTGTATTAAAGATGAAACTGACAAGCTTATTCTTTTTGCTGGGAATCATTCAGGTATTTGCATTGAACGGCTATTCCCAATCTACGAAACTCACCATGGAGCTACGCGATGTCTCCGTTGTTGAGGCTTTGCTGGCTATCGAAAATCAAAGTGAGTTCTACTTTGTGTATAACAAGGATGCCATCGACTTGGAACGTACGGTGAGCCTCAAGGCTAAAAACCTTCAGATCCAGGAACTATTGGATCAGCTTTTTGAAGGCACCAATGTCAACTACCAGGTTCAGGACAGGCACATTATTTTGTCAACCTTGCAGTTGAAACAGAATGGTAGGACTGTCACGGGAGAAATAACAGACGCAACTGGTGCACCGCTTCCTGGAGTCACAGTCGTTGTAAAAGGTACCACCAAAGGAACAGTAACGGACTTTGATGGGAATTACACCATTTCAGATGTCCAGGCTGACGAGACTTTGGTGTTCTCGTTTGTGGGTATGCGAAGCCAGGAGATGGGAGTTGGCAATCAATCAACGATCAATTTGGTGATGGAGGAAGATGCGATTGGGATTGAAGAGGTTGTTGCAATTGGGTATGGAACGCAAAAAAAGGTTAATATGACTGGTGCTGTTGATGTTATTACAAATGAAAAATTGGAAAATCGTTCAGCTCCCACTGTTTCACAGTTATTACAAGGAGTCTCTCCAGGAGTAAATTTATCTATAAATAATCAGGAAGGTTTTCAACCAGGTGCTACTATGGACATTTCAATTCGAGGAGTAGGATCTCTAAATGGAGGTGAACCATACATATTAATAGATGGAATCCCAGGGAATATTAATAATATCAATCCTGAAGATATTGAATCAATTTCTATTCTTAAAGATGCGGCAGCTTCTGCTATTTATGGTGCACGAGGACCCTATGGGGTAATATTAATAAATACGAAAAGAGGAGAGAAAAATAAAAAATTAAGTGTTACATATTCCGGGAATATTACTTTAAATACTCCGCAACCTCTTCCCACGCCACTAGATTCATACACGTGGGCTAGAGTTCTTAATGAAGCAGGACGAAATCGAGGAGGAAGGCCCATAAACGATGCTACAATTGACAGGATTATTGCATATCAAAATGAAGATTGGGATTACTTAAGGCAGTCAATGCCGGATTGGCCGGAAGGAGCAACAATCTTTGGAGCTTATCCTGATGGGAACATATGGAATCATGCTAATCTTAATTATGCAAATAATAATTGGTGGGATATTTATTATGGCAACAGCATAAATCAAAAACATGATCTTTCTTTTCAAGGAGGTTCAGATAATGCTTCATATTATTTTTCTGCTGGCTACCTGGAACAAGATGGTGTTCTTAATTTTGGAATTGATTCATTTGACAGGATAAATTTGATGGGGAAGGTCAATCTTTCACTTGCAAGTTGGTGGGATTTTACCTGGGAAACCAGAATGGCCAAGATATCACGTGAAAAACCTAGTATGTCGAATTATGGGGATTACTCGGCGTTGTTTGGCATGATTTCTTCAATAACATATCCTATTTCGCCTATTTATGATGGATGGGGTAATTATACTCAGACATCATCTATTCCAATGATTGAACAAGGAGGAACTGACACAAATGAAGAAACTGATAACTGGAATAATTTCAGAATGGAACTACGGCCTATAACGGGTTGGAAAATTAATGCTGATTTTGCTTATAACTCATACTCCCGAGTATATACAGGAATGGATAAACATATTATAATAAATAATGTAGATCAAACGACTCATATTCTTGGACAAAGTGTTCCAAATAGTATTGAACGAATTCACAATGATAATCATTATTGGACAACAAACATATATTCAACTCTTGAGTTTGATATAAATAGCTCACATTATTTCACTTTTCTTGCAGGGATGCAGTTAGAGAAAAGTAATAATTCCCAATTAAGAGGATATAAAACTGGGATGATGGTAGAGGAAGTTCCTTCACTGGAAACAGCAACAGGAAGTCCCATAGCTTCAGAAAATTTATCGCATAGTGCAACTCAAGGATATTTTTCCAGGTTGAGTTATAATTATAAAGAAAAATACTTATTAGAGTCAAATGTTCGATATGACGGATCATATGTTTTTCGTCAAGGTAACAGGTGGGGGTTCTTCCCTTCTTTTTCTGCAGGATGGAATGTTCATAGAGAATTATTTTGGAACATCCCTGAACAAATAATTACGACTTTAAAATTAAGAGGTTCATGGGGGCAGCTTGGCAACCAAAATGTTAGACCATATACAGATCTTGAATTGCTACCACTAAATACAGGTCAATTAAACTGGATTTTTAATTATGGAGACAATAGACCAATAGGTTATACCCAGGCTCCTGGTATCACTAATCGCAACTTAACCTGGGAAACTGCAACAACAAAAAACATAGCTATTGATGCTTCATTTTTTAACAATAAGTTGCAAACTAGTTTCGATCTCTACGAAAGGGTAACAACTAATATGGTTGGCCCATCACAAGCAAAACCAGGCGTTTTAGGAACTAACGTGCCCCAAGATAATAACTCTACCCTCCAAACCCGGGGATGGGAATTAAGCCTTAATTGGAGAGATAGATTTGATAATGGCTTAGGATATTATGTTAATGTAAACTTATATGATTACAAATCGGTTGTAACAGAATATTTTAATCCTACAGGAACTCTTTCCACATGGTACGAAGGACAAGAGTTAGGCGAAATTTGGGGATATACTGTTAATGATCTTTATCGAACCCAAGAAGAAGTAGATTCATATTTAAGCACCACAGATCTAAGTCGTATAGCAAATGAATGGAGACCAGGTGATGTAAAATATGAAGATATTAATAATGATGATAAAGTGAATAATGGAAGCAATACTAAAGATGATCATGGTGACCTTTCCATTATTGGAAATTCTGAGCCACACTGGCAATATGGCTTTTCTGCTGGAATGGACTTCTTTGGCTTTGATTTTTCGATGCTTTGGAAAGGCGTTGCAAAAAAGGACATGTACTTCTCTAATGGTTCAAATATCTTTTGGGGATTTATGCATGGATGGTGGGAAAGTCAATTACAACCACATCATCTTGATTATTTCAGAGATGAGCCCGGAACAAAATATGTAGGATTGCATGAAGGAGAGGCTAATATTAATACAGATGCATACTGGCCCAAACCCTATTTAAACTTTGCACAAAACGCCAAAAATAAAGTTCATCCAAATACAAGATATCTTCAGGATGCTTCATATTTAAGGCTGCAGAACGTTCAATTAGGTTATACTTTACCCCAGAATTTAACTTCAAGTCTTTATTTGCAAAAATTAAGGGTATATTTTTCTGGTGAAAACCTGATCACTTTTACAAAATTACCAAATGGCATAGATGCTGTTGCTCCTGTCGGTTTTCCTAGAGGTGGGGGCTTTCATGGCACGGCAGGTACAGGAAGGCTCACTTATGGAGCTGATAAGATTTATTCATTAGGATTAACAATCACTTATTAATTAAAAGCAGTATGAAAAAATTAATATATAAACTTGCATTAGGGGTTTCTATTTTAGGCATATTGAATTCTTGTGAAAGTTTCATTGATCTGAAACCGTTAGATGAAATTAGTATGGAAGAATATTGGAATACACCAACTGATCTTGAGAATTACATTTTGCAATTCTATCCTCAGCTTGGTTCTTCTCTTATGATATGGGAAGAAGAAAATACAGATAATATGATTTCACCATCTGTCAGCCCGATCATGAATGGAGAAAGAACCTTAAGAACAGGCAACTGGAGGAACGAATGGCGTAACATCAGAGATATTAATATCTTTTTTGATAATTATCACAAAGTGGATAGTGAGCTTGAAAGTTATAGACAATTTTTGGGAGAAGCTCATTTTTTTAGAGCATGGTTTTATTTTGATCTTCTAAAAAGATATGGAGACTTACCATGGTATTCAGAAGCATTAGAACTTGATTCAGAAGAGCAGTTAATGCGAGCAAGAGATCCTAGAACCTTAATTGCTGATTCTATAATAGCTGATCTTGATAATGCTTTTTTGTTACTAAACCCTCGAAATGTAGTTGGCAATAACAGATTAAGCAAAGAAGCTGCTTTAGCTTTCAAAACCAGAGTTGCATTATATGAGGGAACATGGCAAAAATATCATGCTAATACACCTTTTGGAACTCCTGGTGCAGATCCCAATAAATACTTTCAAAAATGTGTTGAAGCAGCAGAAGAACTAATGAATGGGAACTATAAAGTAGGAGTTTATTCAACAGGAAATCCATCAGAAGATTATTACCGTTTATTTGGATTTGATAATATGTCAGAAATTGATGAAATAATTTTCTATAGAGCATTTAATGCTTCTGAAGGACTGGCAAATAAAACTCAATATCGCGCAGTGAATTATCCAGAAGGAAGAAGTGCATCTTGGCAACTTATTTCAACCTATCTGGGAAATGATGGTACCCCATTCAATTATATTGAATTTAGTAAAACACAAAAAGGGAATGAATTTTTAGAAGGAATTGCAGAAAATGTAGATCTAAGACTAAAATCAACAATTTGGATTCCAGACGATTTAATGGCTGCTGCAACAGATAATATTATTTACACTTATCCTGATATAAATGGAGGAGCACTTCAATTGGTTCCTTCAGGTTTTGAAATTAAAAAGTCATCGAATCCATATTCACCTGCTGCCGGTTTAGCATTTGAAGGTAATAGTGAAACAGGATATATATATTTTAGGTTTGGAGAAGTACTATTAAATTATGCCGAGGCTTTATATGAACTTGAAAATGTAGTTGCATATGAGCAATTAAATTTATTACGAGAAAGAGCAGGTATGCCAGATTTTCAAGTTAATCTTCAAGCTGAGGATCCAAATTTAGTAGATTACGGATATCCAATATCTGATGAATTATATGAAATTAGAAGAGAAAGAAGAGTGGAGCTTGCACTTGAAGGATACAGAGAAATGGATTATATGAGATGGGCTGCGCATCAATTGTTTAAAGGAGATCGATTAAAAGGATATCCTTTTAATGAAGATGAGTTTCCTGATTTTCAACCTCAATTGGATGAGAATGGTCTTATTGATTATTTAGCCACGCAACTTCCTGACGGTTATGGATTTAATGAAAATCGCGATTATCTTTATTCCATACCTCAAGATGAAATTACTCTAAATCCCAATCTGGAACAAAACCCAGGATGGTAAATCATACTGCAAAAGGTTCATTTATATCGTAGAAAATAAGATATAGATGAACCTGCTTTACTTACGTGCTAACACATAAAGGATTACCAATAGATTGAAGGAAACTATCTATAAAGGTTTATCTATCTTAAACCTGTCAATAAGAGAGAGCAGAATTCTAAAGTGTTCAAAAAAATGAGAGCTAAAAATCTATATTCAGCTTTGATTTTATCTTCATTAATAACAGTTAGTGGGCATGCAAATGATGAGAATAATAATAAAGAAAAACCTTTAAATATTATTTTTTTTCTCGCCGATGATATGCGGTGGGATGCTATGAGATGTGCAGGTAATAAAATTATCAAAACTCCAAACCTTGACAATCTTGCAAATTCCGGAGTAATGTTTAGTAACGCTTTTGTTACTACTTCTATTTGTGCTATAAGTAGGGCAAGTATATTAACCGGACAATATGCATCCAAACATGGAATTAATGATTTTAGGACATCATTAAGTAGTAATGCACTTTCTAAAACCTATCCAATTTTAATGAGAAATGCAGGATACCATACTGGTTTTATTGGTAAATATGGAATAGGTCATACTGTTGAAGGAGTGGCAAAAGAATTCGATTATTTTTGGGGTACTGCCAGGCAACCTGATTTTGAAAATATAGATGAAGATGGAAATTTTATTCATTATACTGATAGGATTAAAAAACATATTGTACAATTTTTAGAGGAACGGGAAAAAAACAAGCCATTTTGTTTGTCTGTCAGTTTTAAAGCTCCTCATGCCCAAGATAGCGATCCAAGGCAATTTATTTATAATGAAAGATATAGTGATTTATATTCAGATATTGTTATTCCAGAAATAAAATCAAATACCGATGAGATTTGGGAGAAATTCCCTGATTTTTTTAAAGAGAATAATGAAGCAAGGAAGCGTTGGCAATGGCGGTTTTCCACCCCTGAAAAGTATCAGGAAATGGTAAAAGGCTATTACCGGTTAGTTACTGGGATTGATGACGTAATTGGTAATATTAGAGAAAAATTAAAAGAAATGGGAATTGAAGACAACACCATTGTGATTTTTACAAGTGATAATGGCTTTTATTTGGGTGAATATGGTATGGCTGGAAAATGGTACGGGCATGAGCCTTCAATTAGAATTCCTTTTATTATTTATCATCCTGGAATGAAAGAAATGGCAGGATTTGTTAATAAGAACATGGTTCTTAATATTGATTTTGCTCCCACAATGCTATCATTTGCAGGTATTGAGTCTCCCCCTGAAATGCAAGGCTGCGATATTAATAAAATTTTTACGGCAACAACTGAGCGCAATTGGCGAAATTCATTCTACTATGAGCATATGATCACTCAATTTCCTACGATACCTGTTTCTCAGGGTTTGCGTACACAGAGATATAAATATTTGGTATATCCTGAAAGTCATCAGATTTATGAAGAACTTTATGATTTAAAAAAAGACGAAAAGGAATTAAACAATCTAGCATTAAAACCAGAAAATAGAAATCTTCTTAAAAAATTAAGACTTGAATTTGAAAGGAAGAAGGGAGTTATTTTGAACAATTAGAATTGCTAAAAAAAAGATTTAAATGAAAAAACAATATTTTACATTACCTCTTTTATTAAGTTTTATTTTTTCGGATAACCTCTGTGTTGAAAAAATAAATATAATAAATAAACAACCTAATATTCTTTTTATTTCAATTGATGATTTAAGGCCCGAACTGGGAAGTTACGGAAAGAATTACATCCACTCTCCAAATATCGATAAACTTGCTTCCACTGGCTACCAGTTTAACAATGCCTATTGCCAGGTTCCGGTGTGTGGAGCTTCGCGGGCAAGTTTGCTAACAGGACTTTTACCTACACCTAACAGGTTTCTAGGTTACGATGCGCGTATGGATGAAGATGCTCCCGACATTAGCATACTACCGCTACATTTTAAAAATAATGGTTATTATACAGTAAACTACGGCAAGGTTTCACATTTCCCTGATGATCAGCCTCATTCGTGGAGTGAGCCTCCCAAAAGACCCGACTGGAAAAAACTACCCGACGGTTCATGGTCGACCGAAGGGTGGCACGACTATCAGACAGAAAAAAACCTGAAGATGGACAAGAACCACCCTAAACACGCAGGTTTGCCTTACGAAAAGGCTGATGTTCCGGATTCTGCCTATGCTGATGGAGAAAATATCCAAATGGCAAAAAGAAAGCTCAGTGAGCTGAAAGAATTGAATAAACCTTTCTTTTTTGCTGTGGGATTGCTGAAACCTCATCTTCCCTTTAATGCTCCTAAAAGATATTGGGACATATACAATAAGGAGGAAATTAAACTTGCACCAAATCCTTATTTGCCAAAAAATGTTCCAGAAGAAGGGATAATGAATTTTGGAGAATTACGAGCTTATGCGGGAGTACCTAAAAAAGGACCTATATCTGATAGTCTTGCCCTTAATCTGGTTCATGGATATTATGCCTGTGTTAGTTATATAGATGCATTAGTTGGAGATCTGTTGAACGAATTAGAAAGACTAGATCTTACAGAAAATACCATCATTGTGTTATGGAGCGATCACGGATACTTTTTGGGTGAACATAGTTTCTGGTGTAAACATGCGCTTTACGAACTGGCTACACGGGTGCCGATGATTGTGAAACTACCGGGCGAACAGTCGAATCATGAAATAAACACAATAGTTGATCTTATTGACATCTACCCCACACTTTGTGAATTGACGAATCTGCCATTGCCTGAACATCTGCAAGGGAAAAGTTTTATAAAAGCATTTGAAGATGCCGGATATCAACATAGAGATTATACCTACTCCCGATATTATTCCGGTGAAAGCATCAAAAAAAATGGGAAGCGGTATACGCAGTATTTCACCAAAGACGGTGAGTTAAAAGCAGAAATGTTATATGATCAAGAAAAGGATCCAGCCGAAAATGCCAATGTCGCAGATCAAAAAACGTATAGCAGTGAAATTAAGAAATTTTCAAATAAAATAGACAGTATCAGAAGTATTAACCTATAAATATTAGATAATGAATAATTTATTTAAAAAAACAGCTGGAATTTTAGTGCTTTTTTTCGTTCTTATAAGTGTAAGCTTTGCAGAAACAAAGAAAAAAGATTCAGAAAAAATCAATGATGACTATAAAGTAGCAGCTTACGTGTGGCCTTCCACTCATCACGATGAACGTTTTGGCGATATGCTCTGGCCTGATGGTATTGGTGAATGGGAAGTCATAAAGAAGGGAAATCCTCGTTTCGAAGGACATTACCAGCCAAAAGTGCCGCTATGGGGGTACGACATGGACGATGATCCTGAAGTAATGGAAAAATGGATTGATGCAGCAACCGACCACGGTGTAGACATTTTTATCTTCGATTGGTACTGGTTTGATGAGGGCCCGTTTCTGGAAAGTTCGCTGAACAATGGTTTTCTTAAAGCCAAAAACAGAGACAAAATGCAGTTTTATCTCATGTGGGCCAATCACGATGTGCGTCGGAATTATTGGAATGTGCATAAATTTTCCGACGATACTTCCATTATGTGGGAAGGTGCTGTGGATTGGGAGAACTTCCAAATCATTGTTGATCGCGTCATCAAAAAATATTTCAGTCAGCCCAACTATTTTAAAATCGATGGCTGCCCGGTTTATTCTGTTTTCAGTATTCATAATCTTATAAAAAGCTTTGGTACCGTAGAAGAAACCCGAAAAGCAATTGATTACTTCAGGGAGGAAACCCAAAAAGCTGGTTTCCCAGATTTACACCTTCAATTGATAGGAAACGGCGCACCTAGTGATGACCTGATTAACAATATTGAGACATTGGGAACCAACAGCATTACCAAATATAACTGGGGTGGTCCACATCCGCAGGATTACATTCAGTGGGGAACAGAATCCATGCAACGCAGGGAGCAGTGGGATAAAACGCTAGATATTCCTTTTTTTTCCAAT
>SWCA01006718.1_pt2 | contig 16045 bp, 10 predicted proteins | sample 4692961 | NCBI WGS metagenome assembly SWCA01 (sample SAMN10267275, study PRJNA491770) | bioreactor metagenome | isolation source: DHS bioreactor inoculated with | place: Japan: off Shimokita Peninsula
GAAGGGCAAGCCGATGTGCGGTTTGAGCAGGAAGGTTCGCAGCTGTTCATTGTGGCCGATCGCGATATGGAAATTCGCTCCATGTCGGGTGGTGAGCCCGAATTGGTGCCCGCAGGAACACGATCCGAGGTGAAGTTGATGCACCTTTACGCTTTTGATGGCTACTTGGTTTTGGTCAAGAAATTTTTTGAAAAAGCCAGCATGCGTGTTTCCAAAGGAAGTCCGGAAAGTTCGAATGAAGATGCGGTAGTGGTTGAAATATCCGATGGAGAACGACAGGCAGTTGTCAATGTTTTTGGACGTGCCGGCCAGATTGGCGATCCGGTGACCTACATGGTGGGCAATACTCCGGTAAAACTAACCTATGGCTCAAATCCTGTTAATCTGCCTTTCAGTTTGAAGTTGCATGATTTTGAATTGGAGCGTTATATCGGTTCCGAAAGTCCATCGTCGTTTGCCAGCGAAATTCAATTGCTGGATCCGGAGCGCGACGTGAAACGTGATGTGCGAATTTTTATGAATAACACCTTACAATACCGGGGCTATCGTTTCTACCAGTCGTCTTACGATCAGGATGAGAAGGGAACAATTCTGTCGGTAAACAAAGATTTTTGGGGAACGATGGTCACCTACCTGGGATATTTGCTTTTGACTGTGGGAATGATTTCATCTCTTTTCAATAAAAATGCTTATTTCCAGTTTTTGGTTCGGCATCTGAAAATGTCGGGAAAAGCCAAAATGGCTGTTGTTTTGCTTGGGCTTCTGCTCGCAGGGAATCAGAGCATGGCTCAAAGTTCAGGTACAGCAGGAATTCCTCGTTTGGATGAGCAGCTTGTGGAAGATTTCTCTCATTTGTGGGTGCATGGCCGCGACGGGCGGATTGAGCCGATGTCAACGCTGTCGAGCGAAATTCTTCGGAAGCTGGCCCGTAAATCAACACTCAACGGCATGTCCTCCGATGAAGTAGTGTTGAGCATGCATCTTTATCCCGAACTCTGGCGTTCGGTTCAATTCATTAAGATTGATAAGGAAATAGCCGCCTCCATTGGGCTGCAAGACAAATATGCCCGGGTGATCGATTTGTTTGACATGGATGGAAACTACCGGATTACCGAGCAGGTACGGGCTGCTTTTGCCAAAGCGCCGGCATTGCGCAGTAAGCTTGACAAAGAGTATATCTTTTTGGACGAGCGAATCAACATCAGCTTTATGGTCTTTAAAGGCGATTTGCTGACTTTCTTTCCTCCGGCAAATCAAACCGATGCCTGGTGGGCGGTGGGCAGTAATCCAACAGGTTACCCGGCTGCAGATTCGCTGTTTGTGAACCGAAGTTTCAACCTGCTGGCGGACGGCGTTAAATCAGACAGCGATATTCAGCCCCGGCAAATCATGGCGACCGTTGCTGCTTTTCAGGAAAAATTTGGCGCCGAAATTTTGCCATCGGAGCAAAAGAAATCGGCTGAAATGCTCTACAACAAATACCAACCCTTTAAGCGGGTTTTCCCCTGGTACCTGTTAACCGGCTTTGTTTTGCTGAGCATTCTCTTTGTGAATATTTTCCGCCAAAAACCGATGCATAAAATTACCAGGTACAGTTTTAGCGGACTGATCTTTTTAGGTTTTCTGGTGCATACAGTTGGACTGATCGTCCGTTGGTACATCTCGGGCCGGGCTCCCTGGAGCAACGGTTACGAGTCGATGATTTATGTGGCCTGGGCGGCTATGTTAGCCGGGGTTATCTTCGGAAGGAAGTATCCGATGGTATTAGGCACAGCGGCTATTTTATCCGGAATCACCTTGTTTGTGGCGCATCTCAACTGGATGAACCCGGAGATCACTCCGCTGGTTCCGGTGTTGAAATCCTATTGGCTCATGATTCATGTTTCCATTATTACAGCTAGCTATGGATTCCTTGGGCTGAGTGCTTTTCTTGGTATTCTGGTGCTGATGTTATACACCATCATGAAAAAAAGCAACCAGAAAAATGTCGATTATTTTATCGATCAGCTGACCACCATCAGCGAACTTTCGGCAACCATTGGCTTGTATATGCTAACGATTGGGACTTTCCTCGGAGGCGTTTGGGCAAACGAAAGCTGGGGCCGCTATTGGGGCTGGGATCCAAAGGAAACCTGGGCTTTGATTACGGCAGTGATTTATGCTTTCATCGTTCATATGCGTTTGATACCGTCACTTCGGGGGCGTTACAACTATAACCTGGCTACCGTGATTGCATTTAGCTCGGTGCTGATGACTTACTTTGGGGTCAACTATTTCTTGTCAGGCTTGCATTCCTATGGAAAGGGATCAGCCGACGGAATCCACTGGGCTGTTTATGCTTCGATTGGTGTCATTACGGTGCTGGCCATTTGGTCCTATGTCAATTACAAGAAGTACGAGGAAGTTGCCGAATAGATTAATGTCAATGCTCGCGGATGCATAAAATATTAACTTTGCCCGGTTGACTAAGTTTTAACTAAAGCATAAAACATGAGAAAAGATGTGAAGCGGACATTCGACATTCTTGATTTGTGTGAAGAAAGCTATCCCCGCGAAGATGCCTTAGCCGGAAAAACCAATGGCAAATGGTACACCTACTCTACTTCAGAATACAAGAGAAAGTCTCATCAATTTGCGATGGGGATGTTGGCCCTTGGGCTTCAACGGGGCGATAAGGTTGCTACGGTAACCACCAATCGTCCGGAATGGAATTTTGCAGACATGGGTCTGGCGATGGCCGGGATGGTGCATGTGCCCATTTATCCAACCATTAGCGAAGAGGAGTACAGCTACATTTTGGAACACGCTGAAGTCAGATATTTGATTGTAGGCGATAAGAAGTTGTTCGAAAAGATCTATCCTGTTACACAGGAAATTTCTTCGATTCAGGGGGTTTATGCTTTCGAAGATTTTGAGGACTGCAAGCACTTCCGTGAAATCATGGAATTAGGGAAAGAGCACGAAGCGGAATGGGCACAAAAGCTGGAAGAGATCAAGGACTCGGTTTCACCTGACGATTTGGCCACCATCATTTATACTTCTGGAACAACAGGGATCCCAAAGGGTGTTATGCTCACCCAGGAGAACCTGGTTTCCAACTTCACGACCCATGCTAACATGCACGATTTGGGTAAAGGTCATCGGGTGATCAGTTTTTTGCCACTCTGTCATGTGTACGAACGCAGTGTCAATTATCATTTTCAATACAAGGGCATGGGCGTTTATTACGTCGGAAACCTGGGGCAGATTGTGGCTGCCATTAAGGAAATCAAACCCCACATGTTTAACTCGGTGCCTCGTTTGCTGGAGCGTGTGTATGATGGCTTTGTATCGAAAGGAAACGAGCTGACCGGGATTAAAAAAGTCATTTACTTTTGGGCGCTGAGCCTGACCCGTCACTTCGAATATAACAAAAAATACAACTTTTTTGTCCGAATTCAGATTCGGTTGGCCGATCAACTTGTTTACTCCAAATGGCGCGAAGCCTTGGGCAACAATATTGTGTATGTGGTTTCGGGTGGCGCAGCGCTACAGCCCCGAATTGCACGGGTTTTAGGCATGGCGGGCATGCTGACACTCGAAGGTTACGGACTGACGGAAACTTCGCCTGTTATTGCTGTGAACAATCCGGCCTTGAAGGAAATGAGAATCGGTACGGTGGGCCCGGTTTTGGATGGAGTAGAAGTAAGAATTGCCGACGACGGAGAAATTTTATGCAAAGGACCTTCGGTAATGAAAGGTTACTATAAAGCGCCGGATCTAACCGCCGAGGTGATCGATGAAGAAGGCTGGTTTCATACCGGCGACATTGGCGTGCTCGAAGATGGGAAGTACCTGAAAATAACCGACCGCAAAAAAGAGATGTTTAAAATGTCGGGGGGCAAATATATTGCCCCGCAAATGATTGAAAATAAGTTGAAGGAATCTTTTTTCATCGAGCAGGCAATGGTGATTGGGGAGAATGAAAAGTTTGCCAGCGCGCTGATCTCTCCCAATTTCGAATACCTTCATGACTGGTGTTCGCAGCATAAAATTCACTTCCGCGACAACGAAGAGTTGATTCAGAAGAAAGAAGTCATTTCGCAAGTTTTTAAAGAAGTGGCTGCCATAAACAAAAGTTTGGGACAGCACGAAGAGATTAAACGATTCCGATTGGTTTGCGAAGAATGGACCCCGCAATCCGGTGAGTTGTCGCCCACTCTGAAACTGAAGCGTAATGTAGTTAGTAAGAAATATCAGCACATTATCGACGAAATTTATGCTTCAAAGCTAACCAACGGCGGTAACGGACTGAAGTTTCCGCGAGTGAAAGTGAATCTTCGATTCGATGTGAATGAGTTGCTGAAGAAATTGAAAATATAATAAAAGGCCATCGAATTTGATGGCCTTTTATTATATTTTCAATCGTTCCGTGTCTAAGAACAAGGGGAGCTACATGATCACTCTTCCCCATGGAATGCCTACAAGTAGGAGTATGTATGCAATTGCAAAATAGACCAGTGCAGCCCCAAATTTCTTTCGCGGCGAAGTGGCCTTTTTTGATTTACTCCGTCCGATGTGAACCAATACAACCGCGACTAGCATCATCAGGAAATGTTCAACCAGATAAAAACGTAGCTCTGGGTTTTTCATCGCTGCCCCTATGTTTTGAAAAGCGGCTTTGGTGATTGGGCTGATAAAAAAGTAGAGTGCCAGACCAACTAACAATTGGACATCCATAACCGCTGTGAAAACAATCCCCAAAATATTGTCTGATTTTTCCCAGCGTTTATGACTAAACCAACTCATGAAATATTTTAGTAGCGTAATCAAAGCCACGACTAAAACCAACCAACGTAAGGTGTTATGCAAATGTAGAAATCCTGTGTACATGTCTTCAGTATTAAATTATTCTCTTTAAACGTTTTCCCGGACTTTTGGTTGAAAATATCTGGCTTAATCGGCTCAACTCGCTCAATCCCCGAATGAACATCAGTCTGACGGTTATCTCTAATTACCTCTGAATGTATTTGTTAATTGAATGGTTGAGTTTGTCACTGTGAATGAACAGAATGTCGCGCGATTCTTTTTCGTTGGTCGGCAGAAGTCTGCCATTCTGGAGCGTGAATGCATCAAACCCGTTTTTTCCGAAAAACTCGAGCATCTGCCTTCTGTTAGCTCCAGCGGTTTCCACCAGCAAAATTGGTTTATACCGATTAATCAGCCACCTCATTTCAGGTAGTACAACCGTTTCATAACCTTCAATATCACATTTAATGAAGTCGAGCTGTTCCAAATCACGAAACAATTCACTTCCCCTCCGCATCATGGCTTCAGAAACAATATCCGTTTCAGCGCTTACGGCAGCTCTATTGTCTACAACAAAATGCGACCCTGAACCGATGTAACCTTTTTTGAGCCGGGTGTTATTGCCAAGTTCAATGGTTTTGTTTTCAGTCCCCAACGCGAAGGGATAAATCTGAAGATTCTTAAGTCGTTTGGTGTTTTGACGAAGAACATTTCGCACGGGTTCCACAGGCTCCACTGCATGCACTTTTCCTGCTTCGCCCACCAGTCTCGAAAAATGCACGGTGAGGTAGCCCAGGTTGGCACCAATGTCAACCACCACATCTCCCTGCTTGATCAAATGTTTTAAGAAGTACGGATATTCAAACGCTTTGCTGAGTTTTAATACTCCCGTGTTGAAAGCAAAAAAATAAGCCTTACTTAACACCAGCAGGTAGTTTTCGAAGGAAAGCGAACGGAAAAGTATTGTTCGGATAATGGAGCCAATTTTCTTCATTGGTTAATTCAATTCTATTTTTTTATGAATAAGCGGCAGGGCATTTTCGTTTTATGACTTGCCCGCATTGCAAATATACTATTTCCTTTGGCTTTGAGTTGACCCGTTTGTACAGACAGTTTGGGAAGCCTGCGTTAAAGGCTTTTTTTAGCTTGATTTTTTTTTGAGAACAATCTTTTCTTTTTCCTGGCTGTTGCAGCGTTCCAGAAAGTGATTGATTTCATCAAACAGGAAACTATGAAAGGTGCCAGAGTTAATCTTAGCAGTTCGGATGATGATAATTCGATCGCCTTTGTCAACCCCATAGACTAGTTTGTAGGATCCGTAAACCGAAGAAATATCTAAGCTTTCCGGGACGAATTCGATCGTGTAATTCACAGGTATTGTAATGTTTAACGTGTCGTTGTATACGTAGCCATTGGGTTCATAAATGGGGTGGTTTCGATCGTTCTTTATACTGGTATGAAAGGCGTTTGGGTAGAGAAAAGCTGGCTCAACAAATAGTCGGTCTCCGGTTTTAATAGCATAGCTTGTTAATTTTCCTTCGGTGCTTAACACAGCTTTTGCTTGGTCACCGGAGCAACTGTTAATACTGTAGTTTTTTAGTTCCAGCCCATTGACGGAAAATGACTTCATCAGCGCCCTTTTTTGTTCTTCCTTTGACATATTAAGCAGTGCGAAGACCACCTCATACAAATAGTTGTTAAACGTCGTCCGCACGTCAAAATCAGCCTCTCGGGTTTCCTGTAATATCGTGTTGATCGTTGAATTTCTATAATTACTTTCCGGGCTGTAAGTCGGCGTTTTTGCCAGGGTTCCGCCCGCTTCGCTGATCAGCAGTCCGTACCGGTCGGAGTTGCTCGAGCCAATATATCCAAATGGAAACTTCTGATTGGTGCATTCGAGCCATATTGTGTCGTTTTTAGCAGGGACGCATAAAATGATATGGTTTGTTTGGTTGAGACTGGTAAAATCGGGATACTTTATTTTTCTGTACGACCCATTTCCGATGACGGTGTAATACGAATCAATACCAATCCCCTTTAATAGTGAGTGCATGTAGTTGCTAAGCGCTTTACAGTCTCCATAGCCTTTGCTGTCAACATCAGCTGCGGGGAAAGGCTGAAAACCTCCGATCCCTAAAGCAATGTTCACGTATCTTGTTCGGCTTTGCATGTATTCATACAAGGTTTTTACCTTCTCTCTTTCCGAAGTGATTGTATCTGTCAACAGCTTGATTTTTTCCAGTGTTTCGAAAGGCAACTCAACTTTGTTTTGCATGAGCATGTAAACCCATTTTCCCAAATTCTCCCAATTGCCAAAATCGCCTGTGTAACCTTCGTAAGTGACTTGAATTGGAGAGAGTAGTACCGTTGGGAGCAAATCAAGATATGACGGAGATAAGAATTCTGATTTAACTGCTGGCACATTTTCGCTATGCCAATGGTATCTGTTTGTTTTATCAGTTTCTTCAAACTCGAAGTTAAAGTTTCCGTTCAGTGCTCGATAATTCAGTCCCAGCTCTTTGGGCGATTGAAAGTTTAGCCGAGCCTTTTCAACCGAAATATTGAACCAATCCGTTGGATGCCAATTGGCAAAACTGACAACAGCTTTGTGGTCTATGGAGTACGAGTATCTGACGGTGTACGGATAATAGTTATAAGAGGGTGAGTATTGTTTGATCCGGCTGTCGCTAAACAGCGTGGAACTGCTCAGGTAGGCATAGTCGTTGATTTCTTTTTTCTTAATGTTCTTAACGAGTTGACCTTCTTTGTCAAAAATGCTCAGTTCCACAGATTTTACTTCAGAATTTCGGTCGTAGTAGATTTCCAGATCAGCCACTGATCTTCCATTTTCATTCAATACGGTTACGACATAGTCCACGGTTTTTTGGTATCGGTCAATGGCACTTCTTTCATAGTCTGTCGAAAAATATCGAATTACCGCATCGGCATCTTTTTTCAGGGAATCTGCAATGGTGGATGCATCCCAATTGTCTTGCCCGAACAAAGAAAACGAAGCAAATAGGCCAAGGAATACCGTGAATATATGTCTTTTCATAAGCTGCTGTTTCTGTCTCCAACGAGGTTTATTTTTCTTGGATGGAAGCTTTTTTAAATCGCTTTTAGGATGATGAGTTCGTTTTGTTTGTCGATCACATACTGGAAAAAGGATTTTAACGATTCATATTCATCTGGCAGGAAAATGCTTTTGCTGAGCACCAGTTTTAAACTGACATTCAGTGTCGGACCTACTGACTGAATTTGAAAATGAAAGATGCCATTATTTTCAGGGAGTTTAACGATTAAGGGATCGGGCAGCTCTGTAATCTCAAGGTTATCAGGAATGAGATAGCTGTAGTTGTTTTGGAAAATATACGGGTAGTCAAATTCGACGGGGAATTCTCTTTTTTCCAACTTAAAAGGATTATCCTTGAAAAACGGGTCTAAAGTAGGCGAAAAGTAAATCATTGTACCAGCACCGTTCAATCCTTTTTTTTGCACCATGTTGTACTGAAAACTCAGGTTTTGACTGTTTTCTTCCAAACCTTTCACCTTAAGGTTTTCAATTTTAAACCCGGTGCCGGTTTCTTCCAACTCCGTCAGGTAGCTATGAACATCGTTGGCTTCTGCAAGCTTCGATTTGTAATCAAAAGCGCCATATTCAGATAGCTGTTTGCTCACTTTCCCTGACATATTGAAGGCACTGTCAATTGACACAAGATACGTTGCATTTACAGCGTACGGTTTGTAGTCCATCAAATTGATCCACTTTTCAGTTTGGCTTCCAATTACTCGTCCTTTATCATTCAGACACCTGATGGGGATCAGATTCAGCATGGAGTTGGGGTCGGTGGCATCCAGCAGGTAGGTTTTTTCACCCAGCTCAACCATGGCAATGACATAGTTGAACCGACTCAATGATGGGTGGGAGGGATGAATAATCCCATTGTCCTGTGTGCTGAGAACAACCGGGTTACTCTTAAATCCAAGCTCACGCAACAAAGCGACAAGGTTTAAGTTGACATCGGCGCTGTTTCCTTCGCCATCTTTACAAGCACTGTTGAGCGTCGATTTTAGGTATTTGTTTCTGTTGCCGTTCCAGTGAATTTTTTTCTGAATTTGGTGAAGAGCAGAACTTAGCAGGGCTTCATTTTCGAGACCAAGTCCGGATAAATACACGATATCATCTTTTAGGTGATTGACTCGATTAAGTGCTTTCCCAAAATACTCGCTGTCGAGGAGCATTTCGTCAACTTCTTCCCAACTCGTTGTATAGTATTTCAGCGGTTGATCAGGGAACTTGGTATACTGGAGTTCAAAGTCGACTTTTGACATATAGTTATCACCTGTTCTTAAGAACTGTTCTTTGGGGAACGAGGTGATGTTGTTGGCCAGATAATGAAAGGTTTTCTCTTCAAATTCAACTTCGCTGCTGCGCATTTCAGACTTTACAATATAGTCGCCAGTTCGTTCCGTACTACTAAAGATTATCTTGTTTCTTCTGCTGCCGGTTGTGATACTAACAGGAAAATATCCAAATTGGCTCTGATTGTAGTTAAAATACTCTGGAATACTGACAAAGTATTCGCTGTGCAGCACTGGGATGCTCCGTTGGAACTGCCATTCCTGCAAGTTGAACAGAAAGTCGGATACGATGGTGTATTCAATTTCAATGATTGAGCCTTCTTTGATGTTGGGCATGGCAAATTTTAGCGTTTGCCAATTCTCGCTGGTCTCTTCGGTCAGCAGATCACTTCTATCGAGTTTGCTTTTTTCGATTTTCCCATCAGTAAAATTGTAGGTGTACGCTCTAATTGACGAAATTTCTTCTTTGCCATTATTGTTTTGAAAAAGTGCTATTCTAACATCTCCCCATGAAAAACCTTCGTTGTCAACGATCTTAATTCTTAAATGCCTGTCGAAATGCAATTGAAATCCTTTGCTTTCAATGGCGGTGTTATATTTGAAGTTAGTCGTTCCATAATCAAATATAAAAAAGGCGTGTGCGTTGGAGTCAATGGGACAGAATTTGTTCTCAAACTCACTTTCGTCTATTTTTCCAAATTTGGCGGGTGGTTTCTGGGCGTAAATCGATATTTGACCAATAATAAGTAACAGAACGATTAGCGTTGTGGTAGTTTTGGTTTTCATAAGTCAAAAATAATAGGAGTGATTGCTTTAATATGGCTAGTTTGTTAGATTGATTTTCTAGTGATTAACAGGTGAACTTTTCGGAGATAAGTTATCAAAATCAGTTTAATTTTTGATACAGGGATTGTCAGGAAATCTTTATTTATTTTCAATCTAAATAACCTTTCGGGGTAATTCGGCTTATAAAACTGTTTTTCTCGTCCTTCAAATCCTTGGGACTATCGATGTTTCGCGAATTTGTGATGGGCGTTTTTAATTCTCCATCACACTATTTGTAAAAACTTGTTAATGCTGCCGTAGAAGTACAGCATGAATTTCTCAATTGAGCAGATTTTAATTTATTTAGCTAATTAAATCTGAAACCCTGGATGAGTAATAGTACCTGTATTCTTTTTTGTCGATGTGGAGCTGATGTAGTTTCCCGTGAGAAGACAGACCAACTGGCCAATGCTTTTCAACAGTTGGATACCGATGTGTATGAGTTACGCGACTTGTGTGCCCTTTCGGTACATGAAAAAGATGTGCTGCAAACCCTTGGCCAACGATATGACAGAAAGTTGGTGGTGGCTTGTTATCCAAGGGCTGTTGAAAATATGCTTCGGCAAGCCGGGATTGACCTTGGAGGGTTTGAGATGCTGAATTTCAAGGAGCTTTCTACAGAACAAATTCTGGAAAAACTAAGCAATACTTATCAGTTGAAATCCGGCGAGGCCTGCTACCAGGTGCAGGTTAGCGAACTTGATGTGCCGGCTTGGTTTCCGGTGATCGACCAATCGCTTTGCACCCTTTGCGGACAATGTGCCCGCTTTTGCATGTTTGGGGTTTACGCTTACGATAAAAAGAGCTTGACGGTCGTGAATCCACTGGCTTGTAAGAATAATTGCCCGGCTTGCGGGCGGACTTGTCCAAGCTCAGCTATTATGTTCCCGCGTTTGGCGGAAAATTCAGTACTGGCAGGTGCCATACCCGGAGAAAAGTCGGCACAGCCTGCCGGAAAAAAGGAGGGCTTGTTTGTTTTGCTGAATGAGCGCAACCGGGTACGAAAGAATATTTTCAGACAAGGTGTGGTGCAAATGGCCGAAGAAGAACGACGAAAAGCATTGGAAGAATTTAAACAAGGGGCGCAAAAACCAAAATAACATGCTGAAACAATTACTGTTTAGAACCGACAAACGGTGTCTCTATAAATTTATTTATAACTTGGGAATCAAAGGTGCGCTCAGTTTCAACCGCTTTCAGAAACGGCTAAAGAAGGGTGAATTTTTTCCAGCCTTCCACTTCATTTCGGTCACCGACGATTGTAACCTGAATTGCCAGGGATGCTGGGTGATGGGCAAGAAAAAGAACAGCCGGATGTCGGCCGAACAGCTCGATCAGATCATTACCGAAACCAAAGCGCAGGGCTCCTACTTTTTTGGGATTCTGGGCGGAGAGCCGTTGCTTTACAAACCGCTTTTCGATGTGTTCGAAAAACATTCCGACTGCTATTTCCAGTTGTTTACCAACGGCACCCTATTGACACCCGAAGTAGCGGAGAAGCTTCGGAAGTGCGCCAATGTTACGCCTTTGATCAGCTTTGAAGGCGATGAAGTTGTGGCGGACGTTCGCCGTGGCGGGAAAGATGTATGGCAGCGAACCCACGAAGCGATTGACCACGCGACCCATGCAGGCTTGGTTACCGGGGTGGCCATGAGCGTTTGCAGGTCGAACCTGGAGCTGGCCATGTCGCCTGATTTTATTCACTCATTGATTGAGAAAGGTGTCACTTACCTGTGGTATTACATTTACCGGCCGGTGGGCGAAAATGCCACGGTTGAACTGAGCCTGAGCCGTGAAGAAATTGAACAACTGCGCATTCACATGGTGGAAGCGCGCACGAAATATGATCTGGCCATTATTGATGCTTACTGGGATGGCGAAGGACAAGGGCTCTGTCCCGCAGCCAGTGGCTTAAGCCACCACATTAATGCGTCTGGCTACATTGAGCCTTGCCCGGTGATTCAGTTTGCCACTGACCGGGTTGGCGATAAACCTTTGGAGGAAATTTATCGCACCTCTGCTTTTCTGAGAAATATAAAAGTGGAAATTCCGAAGAAAACATCGGGCTGCATTATCATGGAAGATCCGCAGTGGCTGGTTGATTTTGTGGAAAAATACGAAGCTACAGACACCTCGGGAAGGGATAACGAAGCTGAACGCTTGCGGGCGATGGAGAGCGTTTGCAGTCATGGTTCGGGCAAGCCCATTCCCGAAAAAAGCTGGGCTTATAAATTTGCGAAAAAACGCGCTTTCTTTGGATTGGGCGCTTATGGATAAGAAGATGATTAAAACACAACGACTTTTAAAAGTACCTACGGATGTCAGGTTGCGCAATACGCTTCGTAAGGAAGCCGTTCGGCTGGTCGCGGAGAAACATATCGTACCGCCTGCTGATTTTGACCGTCTGGAGGAATTGGCATCGGAGGTTATTCAAAACCTTGGAGCCGAAGCTGACTACCTGGATTTTGCCATTGTACTTTGCGGCAATGAAATTTGGCGTGAGGTGGTGGCGGCCACACCTTTTGATCGTCGTTTACTCTTGTTGCCCCAATGCCTGAAAAATACGCTGAGCTGCCAGGCAGAAATGGATTCGCTGGGACTGATTTGTGCCAGCTGTAAAGGCTGCCAGATTGATTCGGTACTCAACAAAGCTGAAGCTTTGGGGTACACCACGCTGGTTGCCGAAGGTACAACCGTAGCCGTTGGCTTGGTTGAGGAGGGAGCGATTGACGCGGTGATCGGTGTGAGTTGCATGCCGGTACTGCAGCGTTCGTTCGAGCCTGTTTCTCGTTCTGCCGTTCCGGTTTTGGGGCTGCCACTGTTGTACGATGGTTGCGAAAATACGAATGTCGATTATGGCTGGCTGTTTGAAGAAATGCACCAGTTGAAGCCGAATCCGGAGAAACAACCGCTTTCGGTTTCTTCGCTGAAAGATCAGGTACAGGATTATTTTACAGAATTTGCCTTGCAAGATTTTTTCCGTGCCCATGATGTGACTGAGAAACTGGCCAAACGCATGCTGGTGATGGGAGGACAAAGGATCCGCCCCTTGTTGACGGTGCTGGCTTATCGCTCTTATTCAGCGGAAGTTCGCGAGGAAATACAAATGGCCTTGGCAATCATCATTGAATGTTTTCACAAAGCTTCGCTCATCCACGATGATATTGAAGACGGCGATGATTTTCGGTATGACCAGGAAACCCTGCATAAGACGAACGGCATTCCGGTGGCCATCAATGTGGGCGATTACCTGATCGGAAAAGGATATCAACTGCTCGCCAATCTGCCGGTTCAACCAAAACTTTTAGCTGAGTCATTGCGTGTCGTTTCTTCATCACACGTAAACCTGGCAACTGGTCAAGGGGCAGATTTGATGCTAGGCAGTGATTTTCGTTCCATGGGAGTGGATCAGCTGTTGAAAATTTTCACCCAGAAAACCGGGGAAGCTGTGAAAGTTGCTTTGTTGCTTGGCGCGATTCATGGCAAAGCCTCTGAAGCGGAGTTGAATCGCCTGGAAACTTTCTCTGACTGGTTTGGAATCGCCTACCAAATTCGGGATGATTTGAATGAATTCCACGAGGAAGACTCGCTGGGACAAATGCAGCATTTCCCCTTTTTGATGGCTCTGTTAAACGAACGGTATTCTGAAAACGGGCACCAGGCAAGGATGGCCGAGCTTGAAAAAATGGACTCTATCCAGTTGCGTCAGATGATTATTGATGAGCAGGTTGATCGGCATGCTGAGGCATTCTTGAACCTCTATGTTAATAAATGTTACAAAGAGCTTGATCAATTGCAGAATCTAAAGTTGAAGCTCAGCTTATACGGCGTGATGGGGAAAATTTTCTGATCGCATCAATTATGAGTCCCGATAGAAACCATAGTCCAATTTACCGGCAATTTATTCATCACTTGCAAGCCGGGCTGCATCTGCTTGATGAGGCAAGTCGACAGGAAATCATGCGATTTGTTGTTGGCCGGCAGCACCGCAGCGGTGGTTTTATGGATCGAGGGGAGCAACCGGATTTGTATTATTCGTTGTTTGGGTTCTGGCTTGCATCGGCTTTAAATCTGGGTGCTGAATTGAATCGTTTAAATGATTTTGTCCGGGACCGGAAGGCCGAAACCAACCCGGTTGACCGCTTTGCCGGGATGTTAATTCAACAAGCTTTTTCCCAGAAGAAAGAAGGGCCGTTCACGTTTTTCAGGGAATTGTTTAGGCGTGATCACCCGATTAACTTTTCATACCAGCTTTTTTTGTTTTTACTGGTTTTCGACGCCCGCTATGGCAAAAAACGTTGGCTCTATTTTTTTGTTCGGATGCTGTTGCGCTGGTATAAGCCGCCTGTAGGTTCACCGGCCAGCCTGGTTGCCGCGTTGACAGTAGCACGTGATGAAGTAGGCTTGAAGACGGAGAAGATGCAGCAGCAGCTAGTTGGCTATTTTAATGAAGGGATTGGATTTAGAAGTTTTGAACAAGTTGAAACCGGCGACATGCTGTCGATGGGCGTGTCATTATTTGCCTTGCAGAAAACCGGGTTCGATCTGCGACTGATCGCTCCAACTTGTTTTAAGTTTATTGAGCAAAACTTTGATCAGGGCGCTTTTTTATCGGGCGATGGCGATGCCACCCGCGATTTGGAATATACCTTTTATGGTTTGCTGGCTTTGGGTTGCCTGGCGGATGATTAAATTAGAAGAATCGTTTGTGATCAACTAAAGAATATATCATTGACAAAGCAAGATTTACAAAGCCGTTTTCATGAACTTTCAAAACTTCTGCTTGACGAAATGAATCCGCAGGGGTTTTGGACGGGTGAGCTTTCTTCGAGCGCGCTGGGAGTGGCAGTCGCTGTTGCGGCCTTACACTTTCACGATCCGAAAGCGCACCAAGCGGAAATCCAAAAAGGTTTGAGATGGCTACAATCAAATGTGAATATCGATGGCAGTTTTGGAGATACTCCCGAAAGTCCGGGTAATGTGAGCACCAGTCTGCTGGTTTATGCTGCCACCAACCTGTATGCCCAAAAAGATCAGTCAACCGCCCGGTTGCAAACGAAGATCGCAGCTTATCTGGCTTCACAAAATATCGATGTTCACTCTGCCCAGGTTGCGAAAATCATTCTTAATCATTATCAGAAAGATTATACCTTTTCGGTTCCAATCCTGACTCTATGCGGATTATGTGGTGTGCCCGGGGGTGAAGCGTTCCGGCACATTCCGCAGTTGCCTTTTGAATTGGCTTTGTTGCCACGCAAATTCTACAGGATGCTAAACTTAAGTGTGGTTAGCTATGCCATCCCGGCTTTGATTGCCGTTGGTATCGTGGTTTTTACCAAGAAACCATCAAGTGCTTTTGGACGTCTGGTCCGAAAGTGGTCGATTAAACCGGCTTTGGCCTTGTTACATAAGCTGATGCCCGCGAGTGGTGGTTTTCTGGAAGCCATTCCGCTCACCGCCTTCGTGGTCTTGAGCTTGATTGAAGCCAGCTACCGTGAGCTGAAAGTGGTTGAACAAGGCATTCGATTTTTAAAGAAAACCCAACGCGCTGACGGAAGCTGGCCGATTGATATCAATTTGTCAACCTGGGTAACAACGTTAGCTGTAAAAGCCTTCCGGACGAAAAAGGACGAAGTACTGACTCCGGAAATGCAAACACGTTTGGCTGAACATTTGAAAAAAACTCAAAATCGAACTATCCATCCGTTCAACGGAAGCCAGCGGGGCGGTTGGGGTTGGACCAATCACAGTGGTTCGGTACCTGATGGCGATGATACACCAGGTGTGATTTTGGCTTTGCTCCTACTTCAACCTAAAGAAGAGGTGAAGGACGTGGTTTTGGCGGGATGCGATTGGTTGTTGAAGCTGCAAAATAGCGATGGCGGCGTTCCAACTTTCTCCAAAGGGTGGGGAAAACTGCCTTTTGACCAAAGTTGTGCAGATTTGACCGGACATAGTTTGTTAGCTTTTTCGGCCTGCCTGAATGCTTACGACGGCGAGTTAAGCCTGAACGTTCTCAAACAGTACCGGAAGGCTTTTCTGCGGATGCTCAGTTACCTGCAGAAGTATC
>SWCA01008969.1_pt1 | contig 15998 bp, 23 predicted proteins | sample 4692961 | NCBI WGS metagenome assembly SWCA01 (sample SAMN10267275, study PRJNA491770) | bioreactor metagenome | isolation source: DHS bioreactor inoculated with | place: Japan: off Shimokita Peninsula
CGGATAAGATGGTTTTCACCACAAGTAATGGTTTTAGGGTCAGTGGGACAGACCTCTGCGCAGAATCCACAGCGGATACATCCGCGGTTGTTAATTACCGGATAAGTTTGCCCTTCCGCATCAGCTGTGTCTTCGCTCCTAACCAATTTTATTGCCTGAGGCGCAGGACATGCTGCAGTGCATGCACCGCAGGCTATGCAGTTTTCTGGGATGACCTGGGGGAAGTCACGGAAACGGTCGGGTGCTTCCACAATTTCGGCGTTGGTCTTGGCCACTGCAAAATTTTCAGCCCAGGATTTTCGGGCGAACTCGTAAAGATACCAGATTACCGATGACATAATGCATCAACTGTTTTAAAGATTTATTTTTAATTTGTAGTTATTTATTTAAGGTATTTAACCTTGTGAAGTCCATCAAACACCTGTTTTTCGCCTTTCTCATTCAGGATCACCACTCGCTCGGTGCAGGCAACACAGGGGTCAACACTGGCATAGGTGGCCACGGCATCAGCCACTGTGGCCACATCCTGTAACATATACTTACCACAGACATCGATGTTCATTATACTGGGGGTTCTAATGGAGATCTTCTTAATGAGGTTTCCATTGGTTTCAGCCATATAGGTAACTTCGCCACGTGGTGCTTCATTTCTCCAATCTGCGTATCCTGCAGGGATGTTTATTTTTTTACGCACATCTCCCGGTGGTATGTTTTCTATTATCTGTTTGATGATCTTTATGGATTCTGTGATCTCATCGAAACGATTCATGGTCCGGGCGTAGTTGTCACCTTCTTTTCTCCAGATAACCTTCCAGTCAAATTCATCCTGGTAGGTGTGATGGTTTTCCCGAACATCATGTTTCAAACCGGAAGCTCGGCCAATAGGTCCAACAGCACGACCTTTAATGGCATCTTCCCTGCTCATCTTACCCACATCCTTTGATCTGAGGCCAACCAGTGGGCCTTCATCGAACATTTCCACGTATTTATCGTATTCAGCCTCTAAATTCGTTATGATCTGGTGGATACTGTTTAAGTGTTTTTCTTCAGCATCCATTCTAACTCCGCCCACCACATTCCAGCCCATATTCACCCGGTTACCGGTGAGTAACTCGATTGCATCCATCACTGGCTCCCTTAGGTGTAACATGTACATGAATAATGTTTCGTGTTCAATTGCTTTGAAATAAGTGGAGTTGGCAATGAAGTGGCTCTGGATCCGGTCCAGTTCATTGGTAAGGGATCTGAGATATTGTGCCCGCAGTGGTACTCTTTCCCCGGCTATTTTTTCAAAGGTCTCAGCAAAGGTCTGGGTGTGGATATAAGAGCATATACCACAAACTCTTTCTGATAGAAATATTCCTTTTTGCCAGGTTTTACCCTCCATTACCCTCTCTATACCGCGGTGAACATATCCGTAATCAATTTCAGCACTTATAACACGCTCTCCCTCTGTTTTAAGTTTCAGGCGCACTGGTTCTTTAAGTGCGGGGTGTATGGGTCCAATTGGAAGTATCATGGTTTTTTCCTCCCTTTGGCTGCTATGGCATCAGGACCCACTGCTAAAATTGCAGCTAAAATCTCTGAGGGCCTAGGTGGGCAGCCTGGTATTTCCGCATCAACAGGTATGAAATCTGATACCGGTGCATAGACACTGCATCCTTCCTGGTTAAAAACATCACCGGTTAAGGGGCAGTTTCCAATGGCCACCACTACTTTGGGTTCTGGGGCTTTTGCATAGATTCTTTGCAGGTTTTTCTTCCACTGTTCAGTAACTGCTCCAGTTACCAATATCACATCGGCTTCCCGTGGATTATTGTGTACGTAGATACCGTACTGTTCCAGATCGTAGCGGGGGGATAAAAGGGCTACCACTTCAATATCGCAGCCATTACATCCTCCAGTGTTAATAAGGCATACGTGAATTGAACTTTTCCTTACAACATCTTTAAGGGCATCTAACATTGATTTACCTCGATTTATCTCATTAGGTATTCCAGCAAATCCTTCCTACCATCTTCCATGGCTTCCGGGTATGATTTGCCTTTAGTTAATATCTCAGCAGCAATTTTATTCTTAATTTCTTCAGATTCTTCTTCAGATAATATGTTCATTACATCACAAAGCCAGCATAATCTCAAATCAGAGTGCAATTTTTCCTTTATGCAGTAATGTTTGGATGATTCATAACGGGGATGCAGGGCCTCTAAACTGGCCATATCCAATCTTTTGATTAATATTTCTTCCAACTGCTCTTCGGATATTTCCAATTCTTTGGAGATAGGTTTTATGATATCCAGTTTCCAGCGGTAACTTTCGACGATACGCATCTTCATGATCCGTAACACATCATCTTCATCCATACTGGATATGTCACCAGTTTTTCCTATTTCTTCTCTGCTCAAAGGATCACCGTCCTTATAATCCAGATGACTCCTGCAATTATGATACCAATAAATGTTTCGTTTCTCCCATAACCCGGTCTCATTCCCAGCACCATTGCCAGGAGGAACACACCAATGGTTACGGTGATGTAATAGGGTATGAAAGTGATTAGAGCACTGTTAAGGGTTAGTGTCCAGCCTACTACGGCTAGCACCACTGCTAAGGCATCAAGCTTTCCAATGGCATATGGTGCTTTGTATTTCCGGTAACTCAAGACCAGTCCCAGGAGGGATCCCAGCACAAATGAAAGTATGTAAGCTAGATAAATTGTTTCATTCATTTAATCACCATTAAACTGGACGGTAAAGATATATGAAGGCAGCAATGAATGCCACCAATGTCAGGATCATGACCCATTTTTCAGCGTTTTCTGAGAGGTGGATTGTTCCTTTTTGATTAAGGAAGTAAGTGAGAATCATCAGGAGGAACACTCCTATGGTGAGTGGTAAAACTACAATCCACTGTAAGAAAGCAGCCAGGGCACTGGCCAGAACAGCTCCAAAGGCTGCTAGGGTCATGAAGAACAGTGTGTCTTTTTCTTGCATTTCCATTTTTTTGATTCTCCTTTTATATGAATAGAATCACGAGGGAACCCACGATTCCGATTATGGCAAAACTAACCTGCATCATTATAGAATGATTAGGGTTTAGTATGGGGGTGGTGGCATTAATAAAGGCCACAATTGTTGATAATGATACCATACCCACTAAGTACCACAGCGGGCTAAGGCCTCCTATGAAAACTGTTAAAAACACCCATAAAAGCATGTACCACGCAATGGATTCTGAAATCATTAGATAACCACGGAGCAATCCAAAGTGTTCGGTTTCGTATCCGGAGATGATATCTTTACCCTTGGTTATGGCGAAAGGTGAGTAAGGGGCTTTGGATAATATCAGAACGAAGAACATTGCCGCTGCAAGGGGTATACTGTAGATCAGGGGACCGTTTGCAGTTTGGAAGCTCACTATCTGGGCGATGTTCATGGTTCCGGTTGCAAAGTAAATAATTATGAGCACTGCGAATAATGGTACCTCGGCTGCTGCTGAGAACACTGCTCTGACACAGCTGAGTTTACCATAGGGTGAACCAGAGGATGATCCTGCATTGTGTTCCACAATCTTGTGTAATGCATAAATTGCAAAGATAAGCAGTAATGATCCTTCAGTAACCGGACCCACAATAACCGCTGAAACCCATATAACACATAACATAGCAGTTATGGCAATATAGAATGGCATCGCAGCGGTTTTGGGGAAGGATGATTCTTTAATGAAGAATTTTAAGGTGTGTAAGAGGTGCTGGATGATAGGTGGCCCTGGCCTCATTTGTATCCTGGCCATTATCTTCCTCTGCAGTCCGAAAAGGACACTCCCCACCAGAAATGCAATGAGGACGTTCAACAGAATGTTTGCCATTAAGTTCAATATGATCACCGATTATTTTAGTCCTGATATTTTAGTAACGGTTAGCCCCAATAATAAGGGTTAATATTCTACAAATGGGTTAATATCCTATAAAAGGCTCCCTGGTTTTTTCTTCTTCATCATCCTGGGGACCTCTGGCCATTACTATCAATCCAAATGACAGTATTCCGGCAGGTATGCATATAATGGAAATTGCGTAAACCACCCAACTAGGTGGGTTGAACAGGAGTCCATAAATGATTCCTGCTAACGAGATTATAAATATTAAATAGCTTGATACCTTCAGTTTATCCATTATTTCACCAGTTGATGTGTTCTTTTAATTTTTAACAGTTTACCAGTATACATTGCCATATAAATTGATTTTAACCTTTTTATTTCTATTCTTAGAATGGTTTGTTTATGATTAGGAGTATTTCAATTAATCTAACAATTACCAGTAATGAGCTTAAGTGAATTATAAGCAGAAAGGGAGAACCAGGGGTTCTGAACATTTCTGCTTTAGTGGCATAAAACGGTGCTACACCGGTTTCACCTGCTACTCCCAGTAAGAGGAGTAAGGATCCAAAGATCATCATGGCAGTGGTAGGTATATTGAGGATTTCCAGTAAACTGATGGTACCAGTTGATGCCAGGATCATTGCCGCACCACCAAAGAGGGGTAATACAGCTATCATGGCCACCAAACCATACTGGAAAGCGGCATCCAGGACATCCACCTGTTTCACTGCAGCCACTATTCCAATGTTAACAATACCAATGAGACACACGAATAGGGTGAAGTTAAACAGATCCCCAGTGATCATGGCACCAGCTGTTGCCAGTCCACAGATAATTGCCAGGAATCGTCTGATCTTAAACTCTTTCTTACCCACCTTCACTTCCCTATCTTTAAGGGTGCCGAAACCTGCTTCCACCTGAGTTTCGGTCCTGCTTATGGCAATGAGAGTAGTGAAGGCCAGTGACCCGGCGAACATGAACAGGTTAAGGGGTGCCAGGTAAAGGACAATATCCCCCAATGGAATGTAGCCCAGCAACTGTTGACCCAATATGATTATATCCATTTTAATAACTCCTAACTACTCCTTCACTTTTTATTGAATTCTTCACGGCCCAGAACTCCTATGAGGCCTGCTTTCAAAGTAACCTTTATGAAAACTCCGAATGCTGCCAGGAACAATGCTAAAAGCCAGTACTGTGGGAAAACAAAGAACAATAGGAATCCTACCAGCCATAAGCACCATGCAATACCGGACACTCCAGCCACACCTTCCCACATGTCTGATGGAACTCCGCGCACCCTCTGGGAGAGAACGTAAAATAATATACCTCCACCAGCAACTGCCCCTCCAGTAAATCCAGTTAGGAATGCTCCGTAAGCAATTAATATTATAGCCAGGAAAGTAGGAGCAGTGGTCATCACTTCCATGTCCAGTGACACTGGTAAAGGAATTAGCTCTGCGGTTTTACCGGTTTTTCTCATCTCCCTACTCAGTAATATCTCCGATATGGCCAGTATTTCTGCCAGCTCCACCACCAGTCCCGGTAGTATCAGGGCTTCTGCCAGGTCAGTTCCTACTGCTGCCACCAGGATCAACATCCCAATACCCACGATATCAGTTAATATCAGGGCACTTAGATCATTTTTCTGGTAGGCAATGGCCATCAGGGCAATGAGTCCCACAATCAAACCAGTGAATACAGCGGGTATGAATAATGAAACAACTATTGGGGATACAACGCTGGGAACCAGTACTGAGGCACTCATTCGTCTTCCCTCCTTTTCATGGTGAAGTTAAGTGCCACCCATGAGGCTATCACAAAGGCCATCATAAGTATGCTGGACTCCAGTATGGTGTCAAAACCCCTTGAATAATATAATATTTCATCTATTAATCCACCAGGGGATGAGTAGATGGATGTACCATAATAAATGGTGGTATTGCTGACTCCAATGGCAATTGGGGACATATAACCAGTTACCATCCCTGCTTTTTTTGAAAATTCAGGGTACTGTGATTTAACAATCCCTGGTTCTTTAAGGGGCACACCGCCTCTATCGTAAGGTGCCAGAGGGTCCTGCTCATTGATTTGTAGTTGTGGTGCTGGTCGGGGGTACAGTTGTTCATTGTTAAGTCCCATGGGCACCAAAAAACCCGCTAGTAATAAAACTCCGAGTATTATGGAGAAAAATCGAGGGATTCGTTTAGGGGTGGCCAGTGAATTCCAGAGTCTGCCAATCCTACTCATAATTCCGCCCCCACTTCTTCTAACCTAACAATAGCCCTTAAGAGGATCATGGTTATGATAGCTGTGGCTGCAATGAAGGTTACCAGTGCAATTGTATGATTATAAGTTAAAAATATAAGCGAAACACCCACTGCAGCGATTTCCGTGTTCAATGTTCTTACGATTGGATCTTTGACTCCAGGGCCAATGGCAGTTGCCAGTCCCCCTAGAATGGTCAATGCCACACCAGTATAGAACCATATGTAAACATCAAGCAAGGTTCCCGTCCTCCTGGGATTCTTGGTTTTTCTTTCTAACTTCATTTATCTTAATAATTCCAATCAGTAAGATAATGGTGGCAATTGGGTCGAAGATAGCCGCGGCCATGGCCACATCCAGGTACTTGGCGGCTACAATCATTCCTACAAATCCTCCCTGGAGAAGTGCAAACATGATCACCTTGTCCAGTGGTTTGGGGAGGGCAATGATCCCTACAGTGCCAATTAAGGCCAGGGCTGCTGATATTGTGGTTAAGTTTACAAAGTCAAGGTACATTTTATTTCACCATGATCTCTTCTTTCACCCTTCCCAGGGAATATGCAATAGCATTGGAGCTCAGGGTTGATGTCACAAAGAATGTGATGGCTATTATTGCTCCGAAGGGTGTCTGTATGTATAAACCGATGATTGCGGACATACTAAAGCCGATAACGTTAAGATACAGTAAACGTTCCGATCGGTTTTGTGCCACAAGTGTACGCAGTGCCATGAGCACCACAATTATGCCTAATATTTCGATTAACATGATTTTCCACCTATGTTAACTTGGTGTGTCTCCCCATCTTATGGGCGATTTTTCCCAGAAGCCGTGAGGCTCCGGGATGGTAAATGCCCTGTATTGTAAGGATGGCTATTACCATACCCACAATGAAGTATTCAGTTTTAAAACCAATAAATGAGGTTAAGAATATTATAACAGTGATGCTGAGTGCTCCGGTGGTTCCTGCATATCCCGGGTCGGCACATAACCGGTTACCGAAGTAAACCAAAACTGCAGCTATTAAACCACCTTCAGGGATTCCTATGGCATAACATCCTATTGCAGCCAGTAAAGTTCCGGCTGATGCGTCAGGTGAACATACTATGTTTCCCTGGAAGAATCCTCCTGCCAGGTCTCCTCCCCTCTTCTGCACGGATCTGCCGATTACATCGGCACCTTTAACTCCAGGTCCTTCTGGAAGCCCCATCCATGTGTCAATGAGAACGAAGTTCACCCAGCAGATAACAGCGGCAATTGCTATTCCTAAAATTTCATTCATGGGAACTTTCCTCCTCTCCATCTTTTTGGGGTACGGGAACTAACTTTTCTAAAATAAATTTACTGAATAAAGCAGTGATGATCCCGGTGATTAAGGCAACAATATATCCCTGGTAACCTAGCTCATATACCATGGCGTAAAAACCAACGGCCAATACTGCAGTTGGAAAAACGGCACTGATGGTCCAGGAATGCCTAATAGGCTTATTTGGGAGTAAAGGAAGCCTTAAAACCAACCCGAGTATCAGGGCTGCAGCCAGGCCAATAAGATAACTGAACACATTAGCATGAATAATCATGATAAATAGGTGGTCTCCTTTATGTATATAAATCTTTTTACTTGGCAATTCTTATGCGTTATTACTGACATGGTTCATTGTTTTTTATGGTTGCAATGGAACTGATGAACAGGATTAACACATCATTATCTAAATAAAATTATTAAGAAGATTTTAATCTTTTCTAAGTCAATTAATCTCTTTACTTATATATAAAGTATCTCTGACTTGGCATATATTAAATGTTTTCCCTTACACTTTTGTAATCTATTTAGAATGAATTAAAATGATTAAAAATAGTCTGAGAATTTTAAAAACTTTCCATGATTTTTTAAAGTGGTTAGGGGTAGTTATTGCCCAGGATGATTCAAAGATCGTTGATGTTTCTGTGGGTATAAACTGTAAACAGATAATAATATTCTAATAGGGATATCACCTTTTCGTCCAATAGTTCAATATTCTTCTTTCAACATGTATTATAATCTCACAATGCAACCATTAACCTTTTTAACCCTACTGGTTATTTTAATCAGTTCCCCTCATGATAATCTCCCTTAGTATTGATTTCCCATAAATTATTCTTGGAAGTGATTCCATCAATTATATTTTTAACTGCGGCCATGGCAGTTAACATGGAATGATCCATGTTGTTGTAACGGTGCATACCGTTTCTTCCAATCAAAAAAAGATTCTTAAACTGGTCAGTAAATTCTCTGATTAGATTAAACTGAGGATACATTCCAAAGTAAGCTGGATAAGTTTTTTTCATTTTGATAACCACCCCATCTTTAACATCTTCTGGGTTAATTATACCTATTTCTGACAGTTCATCAATGGCAAATTTCTGGAAATCCTTTTCAGTCATAGCCCATAACTTGTCACCTTCATTACAGAAATATTCCAGACCAATCCATACATTTCTTGGATCATGTACCAAGTAAGGACTCCAGTTATTGAATATTTGAAGCCGGCCAATTTTCACATCCCTTTCCTGAATGTAGATCCAGTTATCTGGAACAATATCGTTAACAGTGATGGTGTTGGTTTCATTCTTAAGTTTTAATTTATCCATCAAAAGTCCAACCGTTATAAAATCACGGTACATGAGGCCGTTAGACACGTTAAGAACATTATTTGGTACTTTACACTTAAATGAATTAATCAAATCCTTTACTGGCATGGTGGAGATGAAATAATCAGCAGTTTCCTCATGAATGGTTCCGGTGGATTTATCAATCACAGTGACTCGGGATATGCTATCGTCATGAGGAGTTATACCACACACTCGGTGATTGATGTGTATTTCACAACCATTTTCTTCTATAATACGAGCAACTTCCTCCCATAACTGCCCCGGCCCGTATTTGGGATACATGAATTCTTTGATTAAACTGGTTTCCACATTTTCCTGGTATATGGATGAATCCCTGGATAGATTCTTTTTCAGCGCATGGGCAATAGTTTTATAAATCGAAAGTCCCTTTATTCGTTGTGATCCCCATTCTGCAGTGATTTCACTGCAGGGAACACCCCACACCTTTTCAGTGTAATCCTTAAAGAAGGTATGGTAGAGTTCACGGCCAAATCGGTTGATGAAAAAGTCCTGGAGGGATTTTTCAGGTTTTATTTGGTGAACTGATGTTTTAAGGTAACTTAAACCAATATTAACAGTTCTCAAGATCCCCAAATTGAAGAAGGTGTTGTAATTCAATGATACTGGATAATCAAAAAATTTTCTAAGGAAGAAAATCCGGGATAATCTACTGCGTTTAAGCATTACTGCATCTGTTTTTTCAGGGTCTGGTGATGAATAAGTTACAGTTTTCCCAGATTTTATTTTTCTTTTATTGTATTCCGAGTTAAAGGGTATTTTTCTCCCCAGAAGCCGATCATCACTTGCTGGGGCTCCCTGAAGAGGTAAAATGTTGGTCCACCATTCCATAATAATCTGTGACTTTGAGAAAAACCGGTGTCCACCAATATCGATGCGGTTACCCTTGTAATTAATTGTCTTTGATATGCCACCCACTGCATCAGTTGATTCATATATAACTGGTTTGATATCAGTTTTATCAAGTAATTCATAGGCAGCGGTTAATCCGGCAGGGCCTGCACCAATAATAATTGCCTTCTTTGGAGTTTCAGTCATGATTTCCCGTTAATACAGTTATAACATTATGAAGTAGATTGTAAATAGTTAATATTTCAATAGAATAATGTCAAGTTATTAATTAGGTTTTGACAATTAATATCAATTTTTACCTTTAATATTATTTTCATTATTTAAATAGGATGTTTTTTTTTAAATATGGAATTTCTACTTGAATAAAACGAATTTTCTGGCGAAGAAATTCCAAAATAGAATGATCACAGCAGCCATAATTTTGGAAAGAAGGTAATATATTTGCAAATTTTCGGTGAAAAACCATATAAACAATTCGTTTAAGAGAATACCCACAATTCCAATGAGAGCGAAAACTCCAAACTCTAGTTTCCGATTACTCATGGTTCTTCTGTTGAAAACCCAGTTTATACTCAGCATGTAATTGGTTATTAATCCAAGAACGAATGCTATTGCTGCTGAAGCCAGGTAATAAATTCCAAAAAAATCAGTCAGGATGAAGAGTGATGAAAAATCAATAATAAACGCAGCTCCGCCTGTGAAAATGTATCTGAAGAGTTGTATGTGTGTTTTGTCAGTCTGATCAGTTACTAGTTTTTTCTTCAAATTTTTCATACAGATTTTCAAGGTGATCTCCTGATCCAGTTCAACATTTCGTTACCTGAATCATATAATAAATGAAAAAAATTGTATATTTTTTTAAATAAATATGATATCTTTTAAATAAGTAGGATATCAAAAAAAATAGGATAATTAAGGGTTTAAGCGCTTCTATTTTCCTTTTTAAGGAAATAGTTAAGCTGATCCTTTAGTATATCATTGAGGGTGTAATCGATTTTACCACCAATGGCCTGGATCTTCTTGGTGTCAGCAAATAGGATTGGCACCTCAGCAGGGCGGAAACGGTCTGGGTTAAACTCAATGGTAACATCGCCATGGGTTGTGTTAACCTTAATTCCTTTATCTTCCAGGGTGTACTCCAGTTGCCCCTCTAAAATTAACTGGTCAACCTTAGTTTTAGGGAATTTAACTCCATAAATGGAACTGTTATCCATCTCATTAGGATCCTGAATCTGTTTGTCTCCCTTAAAGGTTTCGATCCGGTTCACATCCCATCCAGCTTCTTCCAAACCCAGCAATATGTAGCTCAACACAGAGTTAGTCCTCATGGAACCCTGATTGTAAACTTCCCCTGCCTGTCCTTTTTCAGCTAGTAAGAGATATCCCTGAACTATGTCTTTAACATGGGACCAGTCACGGAGGGAGTTAAGGTTTCCAATGACAATACGGTCAGATTCACCGGATTTGAGTTTCATGATCTGGTTGGTAACCACTGAGGTCACGAACATTATACCTCTTCCAGCTCCTTCGTGGTTGAAGGCACGTGAAACCACAGTATCCAGACCATAAGAGTGGTAATAGTTCCTCATGAGGTAATCACCATAAACTTTGGATACAGCATAAGGTGACATTGGCCTCAGGGGGTTGGTTTCTGTTATAGGTACCTCTGGAATTACCTCTGGTTCGGGGAAAATAGTTCCGTAGTCTTTTTTTGCTTTCTCATACTGTTCCTGGGACGATAGGACAAGCCCGTATTCTTCACTGGAACCAGCAAAGACTATTTTCGTGTCTGAATCTTTTATTCGCACTGCTTCCAGGAGGTTGCTAGTTCCAATACAGTTAATGTTCTGGGTTTCCTGGGAGTTGTCAAATGATCGTTCAACAAATGACTGGGCTGCCAAGTGGAAGATGTAATCAGGCTGGGAATGATCAAGGGCATTAGTTAATGAGGTTATGTCAATAAGATCTCCTTCAATTAGATTTACTTCATTACTAATTCTCCGATCAATAATGTTTTTAGCAGTTGTACCATCAGCTCTTCTCCGGATCAACCCATAAACATTAGCCTCACGGCTTACAAGTTCTTTAGCTAAATAAGAACCTGCAAATCCACCTATACCAGTTATGAGAACATTTTTATCTTTCCAATTCATATTAATACCTCTTGTAATGTTGATCTTGTTAAATTAAAAATTCATATACCACTATTAAATTAATCGAAGTATAAATTATTTTTTAGGATTATTAGTTATTTTAGGCAGAATATTTTTATAAAATATTATTATGGTGTTATTTTCTCATATATTGCCACCACTCCGAATTCCTTTATTATACGATAACTTTTAAGAGTTGGATGGGATTTATTTGAATCAAAATAATAGTAAACCCCATTTTCTTGCAGATAATCAGCGAATTCATCGGTATTGTTGTAATATTTTAGATATGCTCCGGTGGTATCTTTATGAAGATACCAGGTGACTGCATTAGGATAATCAGAACCGATTATTTTATTGTAGTAGTTTGGATCATAGCCTTTAATCCATTGACTTGCATCTTCAATGTCCAATGTAAAAGTTTTCTGTGGTGTGTGGCCTATATAGGTAACTGTGGTAACTGATAAACATATTAGAGCAATAGCCATATAAACCAGCCCTGACTTAGATTTTAAACCATTAATTCTAGGTTTTAGTTCATTAATGAATTGACTTAAACCTAAAACTATGAAATAGGTGAAAGCAGGGGCCATGGTAATAAAATATCTATCCACTTTAAATGGTAAAATACCATGGAATAAAAAATAGGCACCAAACCATGATAGAAACATCAAATCCAGAGCTAATTTGTTATCAATCTCAAATCTTTCCCTGGCCATAAATCTATATGAAAGATACACCAGGGCCAATAAGAAAATTTCACTCAGAATTAGGGATTTATTATAGAAACTGAGGACCAAACCAATGAAGAGGACTAAAATTATGGTTATTTTTCCAAAATTAATAATGTTTACCTGTGAAATATTTTTTTCTTTTCCAGTGCTTAAAAACCGGTAAATATAAGAAAAAATCCCAATTACACTTATCATGGTAATGATATATGCCAATACTGAAGGAATTCCTTCGGAAGGATTTAGTAACTGGCGATATGTGCCCTGGATTGGTCCTAAAGAAATATAATTCAATGAATTCTGAAGATAAAATAAGAAGTTAGAATTGTAAGCAACATCTTCCACACCGGAGGATGAGGATGTTACAATATCGAAGAAAAGTCCGAACAGAGCACTGGTATCCAGCTGCAGAATAAAGAACGTGAAAATGGTTAATAATACCCCAAATTCTATAGCGATTCCAAAAATCACCTTTTTTATTTGGGGAATATTTTTAACTTGGTTAAAATTGGCTAAAATATAGAAGATCATGGGAAGGACTATCAAACCTGCAGTGTACCTGGTGAGTATGGAAATAACCAGGAGCGGCAGGACCAAATATAAAAATTTTGAATCCTTTTTTAAACCAATTACCATGAAATAAAGTGCCCAAATTGAAAAAACAACTCCTGGAAGATCTATTCCTCCACTTACAGCCCAGGCCATGACCACTGGTAAAGAAATAAAAATTAAACTACCAGTTAAACTTTTGGTAGAATCGAATCGTTCATTTAAAAGTAAATATAATCCTATAATGCCTAAAATAAATATTAAACCACTTAAAATGAAGATTACATCAACAGATACATATCCCATTCTAAAAAAAAGAGAGGTTAATAGGGGAATCAGAGGTGGTAGATGATTAACAACACCGCTACTTCCCATATTTGCAAAATGAAAGGCATTGTTCAGATAGTTGAAAACATCCCAGTAGGGGACACCTATTTTAATTTGAATCATTAGAAGATAAGCAACCAACACAACAGTGATTGAGATAAGTATAACCAGAGGTTTGTTTAACATTTCCCTTAACTTATCAAAAATAGAAATATTATTTTTTTCCTGATCCAATGTACCACCAAATATTTACAAAGTTTATTATTCTTTAAATTCTTGATTTTCAACAAACCAATGGACAGTCTCGCTCAGTTCATCAGGAAAATTGATGGATGGTTTGAAATTTAATAATTCCGACTTGGAAATATCAGCTAAAGAATGTTTTACATCACCAGGCCGAGGTTCATCGTAAATCGGATCCATATCTTCCCCTAGTGTTTGGTTAATTACAGGAACAAGCTGATTGATAGTTGTCTTTTTTCCTGTTGCTATATTATACGCTCCTGTATGATTTGACTGGCATGCTCTTAAATTAGCTTCCACAATGTGCTTAACATATATAAAGTCCCTACTTTGTTCACCATCACCAAAAATAACTGGTCTTTCTCCATTTAAGATGCTACTAATAAAGTGTGGAATTACAGAGGCATACTGTGAATTGGGATCCTGCCTGGGGCCAAAAACATTGAAATATCTGAGGGAAATAGTGGATAATTTATAAATATCAGTAAATAACTGGCAGTACATTTCCCCCACAGCTTTACTAAGGGCATATGGTGAAACTGGTTTAAGGAGAGTCTTTTCAGATAATGGTAAGTTAGTGTTATCACCATAAACAGCTGCTGATGATGCAAAAACCACCTTTCTAACGCCACAGTCACGAGCAGCTAGAAGAACGTTTAGAGTACCAGTTATATTAATTAAATTACATTTAATAGGATCAGCCACACTGGCTGGAACACTGGCCATTGCTGCATGGTGGAAAACATAGTCGCAACCTTCAAAGGAGTTTACCAAGTCAATTTCTGTTATATCCCCCAGATCAAGACTAATTTTATCAAATTCAAGGTGTTTGATGTTTTTTATACTGCCGGTGGTTTCATTGTCTACAATCACCACTTCATTATCTTGACAGAGTCTCTCCACCAAGTGGGATCCTATAAATCCAAGACCCCCAGTAACTGCTACTTTTTTATTTTTCATAATAATCCTCTAACAATCTAACTTGATGAATCCTATCTTAACCATATTTTTTGATGAATCTATCTTACATTTACCAGAATGAAAAGTGATCGGTAAACACTTTTTGTGTCCGGCAATTTATATAAATCAAATTGAATTTTATATTGGCCTGAAGAATTTTCGGAGAAGTTGAATGGTATTTCAATTTTTTCATTGTTTTTGAGGGTTATATTCTCATTTTTTAATGTTTTATTATTTTCCGTAATTTTAAGCTGATAGTTTAAATCTAAATGCTCATGGTTGACGACACCCACATTAAGATTACCAATTTGGTTAACGCTTAGATTAGTGGGATAATCGCTTGCTTTTCCCTTTGTTCCGAGTAAGTAAAATTCTGTATAGTTATCTCCTTCATTGTGATTTAACATTATATAAAATATTCCAATGATTCCCAGTATTATGCCAATCATTATTATTGTGGAAATAAGTCGTTCAACCTTCATGGAAAACTCCCTTAGTATTTGGTAGTTACGTTTATAATTAGTACATAACTTCAGTAAATTTTAGCTCAATGTACTTATCATTAAATTCAAATTTCAACTCCTTCCTGTGATTCTTTTTGTTAAAAACTAATATCTTTAGAGACTAAAGAGAAGTTAATACCAGTATAATTAATTAAAATTAAATAGTTTTCGTGATCTTGATTTAAGCTGCATTCCTAAAAAAATAAAAAAAATAAAGGGGCTTCAAGCGATCTTTGGACATTAATTGGCAGAATATTAGTTATTAAAAGTCAATATCGTTCTCATGTTCTTGCTTGGTGTAAGATAGCTGTTGCCATTTCTAAAATATTACCACTGGTTACTAAAAAGTTGTATCCATGGTTGATCAGGAACTGGTCGGGGTTATTCAATCCATCAGTATACACACCCGCTGAATTGTAACCATGATCTGGCAAGGAAGTACTGAAGGTATCGTCGTGTGCCCGTGGAAGGAAGTTTACACCATTATTTAAAGCCTTAGTTGGCAAGTTTCTTATATCCCATCCACCGACCTCTGTTGTCCAAATTGAGAAAACCTTTCTAGCTCCTTTAATGCCTAAATAGTAACTTTGTGCCATTGCATAAATAGTTCCAGCACAAGCTCCTCCATAAATGTCAACTATTAATGCATTTTTAGGTACACTCGTGTCACGAAGAACACCATTTTGTGTGTCTGGACCTACACCCCATCCAACTACAGATATTCCCCATGAACTTAATATACTCCTTATACCTTCAATTCTAGCCCAATCTTCTTCAACAGTTGTACCGATCCGATCACTGGTAAGGTATACTGATCTTGCCCATGGTTTCATTGCTGCGAAGGCTGCTTTGTTTCCGCTGGTGTTGTAGT
>SWCA01008968.1_pt1 | contig 15974 bp, 11 predicted proteins | sample 4692961 | NCBI WGS metagenome assembly SWCA01 (sample SAMN10267275, study PRJNA491770) | bioreactor metagenome | isolation source: DHS bioreactor inoculated with | place: Japan: off Shimokita Peninsula
CCCCCCTCTTTAAAGGTTTCTGGAGGGCTTCTTTGAGTTGTGGAGGTTCACTTGGGAACATGAGACCGCCCATTATGAAAAGGGATTCTTTGGCACGGGATATTATCTCTAGCTCCTTATTAACTATCTTATCAGGGCCATGCAGGATCCAGATTGGGGCTGGAACATTGGGGATCTGGCTTTCATAAAGCACATTCAACTCTGACTCAGCCCTTTCCATTTTCTTTTTAATCTCATTTTTATTCCTCTTAAAAACTTCATGGGGAGGGATCACAGTGAAGGTTAAGGGTTTTCCCTTACCTATTTCCAAAAAGCCCTTATTGTCCAGGCTTTTGAGAATATTGTAAATTCTGGATCGTGGCACCTGGGAGGCTTGACTAATTTCGGTGGCTGTTCCGGATATAATTGAGTTTAAGGCCACATATGTTCGAGTTTCGTAATCTGTGAGTCCTAAAGTCTTTAATGCTTCTAGTGTTTCTCTGCTTACTCCCATGGAAAAATCACCTACAAATTATCAATCTAATCCAAATTATCAATTTACAAAACATTAGTCTACTACAAATGATCAATCTAATTACTCGTAATGGATTATCACAAACTATATTTTGTTTCATTTTATACTCATTTAGTTACAAAATATATAAAAGCTTGCTGATCACACATGGATAACTGGTGAAATAAACTTTAAAATTAAGTGGACTATGTGACAGGGGCGAAACAATGACAAAAGATTATGAACAGGCTATAGAAACCATGGAATTAACCAAAAGGTTCGGAAATTTCATTGCAGTTAATAATCTGGATTTAAAGGTGAAAAAAGGAGAAATTTATGGTCTTTTAGGCCCCAATGGTGCTGGTAAAACCACACTCATTAAAATGCTGTGTAGCATCCTGAATCCCAGCACTGGGAGTGCCCGGGTTCTGGGGGAGCAGATACCAGATGGAAACATTGTATCTCGTATTGGTTACATGCCCCAGGAAACTGGTGTTTACTTGGACCTTACTGTGGATCAGAACCTTAATTTCTACGGCCGTGTTTTTAACCTAGATAAAAACGAAATAGAAAAAAGAAAAGATGAACTTTTGAAATTCGTGGCTCTGGGGGACTGGAAACATGAAATGGTGGAAAACCTCAGTGGGGGAATGAAACACCGGGTTTCCTTAGCCTGCACCCTCATACACCAACCCGAACTCCTGTTTCTGGACGAACCCACAGTAGGGGTGGATCCTGAGCTTCGAGTGTCATTCTGGGATTATTTCTACCAGTTACGCCAGAAAGGAGTAACCATACTCATAACCACCCATTACATGGATGAAGCCCGAAACTGTGACCGTATTGGATTCATGCAGCATGGTCATCTTATAGCTGAAGATGCACCCTTAAAACTCCTTGAGGAGAGTGGGAAAGATTCACTGGAGGATGCCTTCTTAGTGTTCTCCCGTCATGATGAAAATAGGATGAGGGGATTAAAATGAAATTTTACCGTGTAATGGCGGTCAGCCGCCGTGTATTCCGCGATGTGGCCAATGATAAACGTAGTCTGGCCATGCTATTTTTGGCACCCATCTTTGCCATGTGCGTCTTTGGGATAGCCTTCAGTGGTGATGTGGAAGATGTGAATGTTATAATCGTCAACCAGGACCAGGGATACACCCCGCCAATGGAAAACACCACCTACCTCTCACAAACCATAATCTCCAACCTGGATACTGGAGTTTTGAATATTCAGAATATGCCTAATGTTGATGAAGCCCACCAGAAAGTGACTGATGGCAGTGCATCAGCAGTGATCATATTCCCAGAAAACTTCACCCAAGATGCTATGATGGCCACTAAAAACCCATCATCCGGAACCCGTGCCGAGATCATAATCCAGGGTGATGATACCATTACCAACATTAAAAATGCCATTCTCAAAACAGTTAGTGATGCCCTTACCAATACCATGTCAGAGGAAGGAGTTAATCCTGCCCTTAAAATTACATCTGAACCAATTTATGGTCGGGATGCAGAGTTCATTGACTTCTTTGTACCGGGGATCCTGGCCTTTGTGGTGTACCTTCTCACCACCATACTAACCCTCATCACCTTCGTGGGGGAAAGGGCTAACGGAACCCTGGAAAGAGTCCTGGCCAGTCCAGTTACGGAAGGGGAAGTAGTAACAGGATACGCCATCACCTTCGGAACACTGGGTATCCTGCAAGTGGCCCTGTTACTGGTGATAGCAATTCTAGTCTTCAACATAATCGTGGTGGGAAACGTGCTACTGGCCTTCCTGGCAGTGGCTATCCTGGCAGTCACCTGCCAGGCATTGGGGATACTCCTCTCCAGCCTGGCTAAAAGACCGGAACAGGCAATACAATTCTTCCCATTTGTGGTATTACCTGCATTTCTCCTTTCAGGAGTCTTTTGGCCGTTACAGGCAATACCTGCCTGGTTAAGACCATTTTCTTATCTGGTGCCACCCACCTATGCAGTGGAAGCCTGCCGGGCAGTCATGCTCAAGGGATGGGGATTGGAGAAGATATGGTCTGATCTGGCTGCTCTGGTACTATTTGCCATCCTATTTTTAGGTCTGGCTGTATGGTCATTGAAAAGAGGTAAAAAATAACAAAACCTATACTTCTTTTCTTTATAATCTCCAAAACCTTCACCTTTTTCTTTAATCTCATTTTATTTTGTTTAAGAATTGGATGGTGGTGTTCCTGACATGTAAAAATTATATTAAGTTATCTGGGTGAGAAAAGATCACAAAACAGATAATTCTCATTTTAATCTAAAAAAAATAAGGGAAAAGGGGATAATTATCCTCAAAATTGGTTTTTTCTTATTGGCGTTTTGCAGCGTATAATCCACCTAAAACCATTAACACAGCTAGTAAAAGTTGCGCTATTGGTATTCCAGTGATTTGCATTCCTACGGTTTGGCCGTTTACCACTTCTCCGGGAACTGTCTGGGCATTTATAGTCACGGATTGGATGTTACTCTCCATGTTAGGGTCGTAAGTATCGGTGGTAATGCTTGGTCTGAAGACAAAGGTTCCAGCACTGAGTACTTTAACTTTAACCCATGCAGTAGGGTCTCCCACTTCTACATCGCCTAGTATCCAGGTTATAGTCCGGCTTACCGGGTCGTAGGTAGCTGTTCCCTGATCCACAGTCACGTCCACGAATTCCATACCTCCAGGAATAGGTAAGGTAAATACCACATTACTGGCAGTGTCCGGTCCATTGTTACCCAACTTAAAGGTGAGAGTTATGGTTTCACCCACATAGGGGTTGTTTTTACTGGCCCAACTGTTGATGTAGAGATCAGTTAGGGGTACGTAGATTGCAGTCCCATTACCGCTTGTAGTGGATGGGTATTCCGTGAATGTTGCGTTAGCTGTGTTTATTATCCCAGTTGCATTACCAGCCATGATCGCGTTCACTTCGGCTATGAATGTCCGGACAACATCCGGCGCTCCATAGTTGAGGTTGAATGCAGACCAGGTTATGGTTCTACTTAACGCATCGTAGGTTCCACCGTCACTGGCTGAAATAAAGTCCAATCCAACCGGTAGCACATCGGTGACCACAATATTGGTGGCGTTACTGGGTCCATTGTTGTATGTGGTGATGGTAAATGTTACTAGATCACCTACATTAGCCTCGTGGTTGGTGGTATTATCAGTTTTAGTTAAAATAATTTCAGCCATTTTAACGAATACGTAACCAGTTGCGGTGTTTGACTGTCCGGGATATTCATTGAAAGTGATGTATATACTGTTGGCAATGTTTCGACCGGCATGCGTTGAATTGGTGAGGGATCCGTAGCCAAATGTATAGGATGCACCAGGAGCCAGTTCACTCAATATAGGGATTGTTACTTCCGGGTCTATGTCAAAGAAATCATGTGCTACAAGGTTGTAGGCCGTATCAGGACCATTGTTAGTCACAGTTATGGTGTAATTGGCCATATTTCCAACATTTACCTGGCCAAGACCGGTTTTTGTCACTGTTAGAATAGCTGCAGGGTCCACATTCAAGGTAGCACTTCGATTCACTTCATCCTGAGGATAGGTGCTCTGGATGAGTGTTGCGGTGTTGTTGAAGAATCCAGTACCATTTACCAGGGCAATGATGTCCAGGTAGACACCTCCCATAGAGGTAGTTAGGCTTCCAATGTTCCATAATCCAGTGGTGTGGTCGTATGAACCAGCATTAGCTGTGTGTGACTGGTAAACCAGGCCTGCGGGTAGTAGGTCGGTTACGTTCACATCAGTTGCTGTGTCAGGACCAGAATTTTGCACAGTGATTATGAAGTGAATCATATCACCATAGTTGGGATGGTTGTCAGACACTGACTTTGTAAAATCTAAAACTGCCCATGGTTCTACGTTCTGATTAACGGTTACAGTTTGATCATCCACGGTTACAGTGAATGTTGCCATTCCAGAAGATGTTGGTGAGTATGTAGTAGGGGCCTGTCCATCGATGGTGTACTGTGGTGTGTCCAAAGTTCCCCGGGTTGCAGTGAAATCAGCCTGAACATCATCAGGTATGTTTCCTCCAACTGGATTACCATCACTTTTTTGGGTAAGGTCACCTATGAATTGTACTGGTATGCCATTGTAGATATGGCTGGGTACAAGTAGACGTAATATTACCCATGGATCAGCATCCACAAGTTCGGATACTCTACCTGCAGTGAATGGGTTGGTTCCCTCGAAATTGGTTCCCCACCAGTTGTTAGTGGCATCAATGTTTATACCGTTACCACCAGCTACATCTGGAAGGCCGTTGTCTAAAATTCGGTTGAAATGTAGTCCTGTGTTCTCTGTTGATGCGAAGAATGCACCACCAGTTCCATCAGAACCGTCAGTTCCCCTGAGGGCCTGTGTTCCTGAACCGGCACTGGCATAACCACCGTTTTCGTAAGGAGTCGCAGCTTCACCAGCAAAGTTTCCCACGAAGTTGTTACTTTGGACTGTGGAACTTCCACTGACATGGAGTATGGCTCCACCGTTACCACCGTTACCAAAGTTTCCACCCTGGCCTCCAGCACCACCGGTACGTCCTGTGGCTGCAGCGCCACCATCTCCACCATCTCCACCGAGTCCACCGTTTCCGGCAGTATTACCAGTGAAGTTTGAATTGGTAATGGTTTGTGTGGTTCCCTGGTTGTAAATGGCTCCGCCATCACCACCTTCACCACCTTCACCTCCTACTCCTCCGGCGCGACCGTTACCTGCGTTAAGTCCACTTGCTTTAGCATCTCCACCCTGGCCACCGCTTCCTCCAATCCCACCGTTCCCGGCTTCGTTTCCGGATAGATCTGAATCGGTTAGAATTAAGGTGCTTCCGGTGTTGTAGATTGCTCCACCATCACCCCCAGTGCCTCCTTCACCACCGGCTCCTCCGGCTCCTCCGGAGCTTACTATGCTTCTGTCAACCCCGTCACCTCCATCTCCTCCTTTTCCACCGTTTCCGGCTTTATTGGAGTTGATTTCAGTTTGGGCTATGGATAGGGATCCGATGTTGTAGGCTGCTCCCCCGTTACCCCCGTTACCTCCAGTGTGTCCGGTGTAACCTGCAGGGTGTAACAGGATAACGCTACCATCACTTCCATCAGCTCCACTACCACCATCTCCAGCGGTGTTTTCGTTGATTTGGGAGTCGGTTATGGTTGTAGTTCCGGTGTTGTAGATTGCTCCACCGTTTCCACCATTTCCACCGGTCCCTCCGATTATCACTTGATAACCACCTGCACCAGCGTCACCAGCTAGGTTGTTGTGGATCAGGCTATCGGTTAGGGTCATGGTTGCGGTGTTGTAGATTGCTCCACCGTTACCACCGTTACCACCATCACCTAATATCACACCATCTCCACCGTTACCGGCACGGTTACCATAGAATTCACTACCAGTTATGGTTAGGGTTCCGGTACTGTAGATGGCACCACCATGGCCTCCGTTGAAACCGTTGGAGTGCAGAACTGCCCATCCATCAGAACCATCACCAGCACGGTTGTTGTAAATCTCACAGTCGGTTATTGTTGTAATTCCGGTGTTGTAGATTGCTCCGCCGTTACCACCAATACCTCCGTAATCCCAGGCACCACCGTCACCGGCCTGGTTATTCCTCAGAACACAGTTTGTAAGGTATAGTGTACCTTCGTTGTAGATTGCTCCACCATTGTATCCGTCAGGGTGTAGTGTGGTTCCATCAGATGCATGGCCATTTTCAAAGATGATGTTATAGAAGTACACAGTGTAACCTGGTGCAATGTAGATCAGTCTATCATTAGAACCTTGAATAGTTGCAATTCCTCCATTGGCTACGGTGAATCTGAGGTTTTTGGCGATTGTAAAGTCGGTTAGTGTGAATACTCCATTTTCTTCCAGTTCAATGGTATACATCTGTGTGCTAGTACCAACTGCTGCATTACTGTAGGCCCCCTGGATGGTAAGGTAAGATCCTACCAAATTCATATTCTCATCGTAAAGTTTGGGATCGGGTAATGCTTGAGAATTATTGGTTGAGTTGTTTACTGTTGGTTCTATACCGGTTGTTCCGCCTGTTGCGTCATCAGCTGCTGAAACAGCACCAGCAATAGTCAACGAAAATACAAGAACAAACAAAAACAAAACTATTTTCTTTTGCAAGGTCCTCACCTCCTCTTTTTTAGTATGCTTAGCATTAGAATCATTTTTGTGCACGTTTTCACCTCCATTCTGCTTGTTGTGAATGCTAGCTTTAATGACGTAATACTGCTTTTATAAAGGTATGAAATATTATTCATATCTTGAAATATTGTTTTCTAATGTCATTATTGTCTTTAGTGTCAATAAACATTTAAATAATTTTTCACATTTTTTTGATTAATTTCAATCTAAACTAAGATAAATGGGTGGATAAATTCATCTTTGAATTATCTTGCCCTATATTTGAAATAACCCCCTCCATTTTTCATTGGTTAGTGGGGGTTTATGAACCCTTATTTTCATTGTTTGGTATAGTGATAATATTTGGTTTCTAAAAGTGCATTTTTATTTTACTTTGAATGATTTTTTAACTATTTTTGAATCGATAAATTTAATATGGAGGAAGTATATACTTCCTCCTGGTGTTTACATGAAATCTCCGTTGATCTGTGACCAAAGAGACTCCAAGTGGAAATTGTTGGGTGAAATACTTAAAATTTTCGGTTCCCGTAGAGTAAAGCAGGAAATAGCTAAACACGGCATTAAACCCGCTGATAAAGCTGGAATTATGTTTAGAGTTATGTTTACTAGTATGTTTTTTTCTGTGGATGTTTCATATGTGTTAAGGGAGCTTAATGAGAGAGAAGAACTTAGGAAATTTGTTGGTGTGGAAGATGTGCCTGATGTTGACAGTTTTTATCGTTTTATGTCAAGGTTTTCAGAAAATCAGTTTGTAAAACTGGTTAATGGTGTTTTGAACACTCAAAATCCTAGTAAAAGGCGAAGAAAGACCACTATTTTGGTGGATAGTACTGATTTGCAGGTGGATATAAATTGGAATCGGAAAAAAAGATCTAAAAAATCTTTGGAAGATGAAGAGTTTAAATGGGGTTGCAGTTCTTCTAAGGGATTTTATATTGGATATAAACTCACAATAGCTTTAGAATACCCTAAAATGAAGCCATTAGCCTTTATTATTCACCAGGGATCTCCAAATGATGCTCCAATCTTCACAGAAATCATGGAACAACTGAAAAATAGACGTTTAATACTGAAAGGAGATACTTTTATCTTTGATAAAGGATATTACAGTAAGGATAATTATATTAATGGTATTTTAGGTTATAATATTGTTCCAATTATTTTCCCCAAATATTATTTCAAACTAAACAAGATATTAGATAGTTTAAGCTATCCATTGGATTGTTTTAATAAAAATACTAGCAAATATAAGAATAAAAGTTTTTACAAACGATTAGTGCGTGATTTTAAACGAAAAATCACCAATTGGAAGAGATTAAAACCTATACGGGGCATGATCGAAGACTGGAATAAATTAACAAAAGAAGCTTTTTCTATGAAGAAAATACACAGATTTACCTACAGATCAGTAGTAAAATACGTTTCTCTAAATGCACTTTTAGCAGGCATCATCACACTACTCGGTTATAACTCTAAAAAAGCCATACAATGCCTCTCCGAATGGTGAAAAATGGAGGGGGTTATATTTGAAAAATAAATCATTTTCCGCGAAATCTAAAGGATTGCTTATATATTAACTTAATTTATTTAAAATTAGATACAATTATTAGAAAACACTTAAATGGGAGAAATAATATTATTTAACCGCTCAAATGGCTGTAAGGGTTATAAAATAGCCTTCGAAAACCTAATATGATTAAAAATCTGTTTTCAATTATTATTGCACGTTTTCTCAGGAGTATTCTGCGAAGAAGATCACCCAAACCCCCACCAGTTGCCACGTCCATCCATAAATCACCATAGGTGGGATTAGATATTTTAAGGGTTTTTTCCAGGAAATCTTTAAGGTTTTTACGTCTTAACAATGCTATAATGAAAGAAGTTATTATTAAAAGTACCAACACCACTAAAAACACTCCCCCTACTTCCCAGTTATGGAAATTAGCCATGTTAATTCCTAGTAAGGTGTATAATATTCCTAAACCCACTCCAAAGGAATGATTACCCACTTCGCCCATCATTATCTTTCCCTGATAATCCAGTGGTGCATATCCCAGACAGGCTGCCAGTATTATTAATGCCATGGAATAAGGGTTTCCAGTGGTAAGGTAGAGGAGAATGGCTATTAGGGTGCTCATCATTATAACGGTGGAGGCAGCCGTTCCGGGTTGCATATCCGCAATGTTCATGGGCTGGATCATTAAGGCGATAAGGATAGAAACAGGGCCAAAGAAGAAATATCCAACTACCATAACCAGAAACATGCCTATGCCTCGGGAAAGTTGTCCGATCTCAAAGGGAAGACTTTTGATTTTTTTCCTCCCTATAATGTCATCTAAAAATGCAAAAAACCCTATTAATCCAATCAGATAGTTTCCAGGAGGTGGGAAGAATAATAGAAGTACGATAAAAGGTGCTATGCCCACTGCACGAGGGGTGCCTCCACGTATAGGTGTGTAAAGGTTACCTCCCAGGCGAGTGAATATATTCTGAAATAGGAGTGTTAAAATCCCGGAGAGAATGAAAACTACAATCAGCAAGATTAAATCCATGATATTCATTTATCATCACTTATAATAAAATATTTACGAATACTTAAGATAATACGAAATATTCACCAATAGAAAATGTGGATGGACATATCTCCCTTTAAAACCTGAAATTTTCAAATCAGAATAAGATTTCTATTTTTAACAGGGATCTATTTCATGTCCTTGTTTTTAAGGTCCAATGTGTCCTTCAGGAGTTTGTGCAATGACGATCTTCAGCCCAGTTTCATTGAGAGTGTCTTTTACTTTCATCATTTCAGAATAAGATGGCAATAACAGGTCTTTCCTCCTAAATTCACCCCGATAATCAAGCACGCACACCTGCACATCACCCTTCAAATCAGATATTTTTTTCCCCATTTCTCCCACTTCTTCGGTTGAAATAATATCCTTGTTGTAGGGTATTCCAATTCCCAGGAACACATCATCAGAATACTCTCCAATAATGTATTCCACTGCAGACCATGATGTTTTAAGGTATTCTTCTGCCAGTTTAGTATCCGTAAGACCAGTTATTCTCTGAAAAGTGCGGGTGTGAAATCCCTTAAGATCCACTCCCACGTCTGTCATTCCAGCTTTAACCAGCTCATCAATGTAGGGTGCAGTGAACACGGTTCCGTTGGTGTCCACGTGGATGTGAACATCACTGTCTTCTTTACAGATATACTTAATCAATTCCAGAAGCCATTGGGGATTTAAAGTGCTTTCACCACCAGATATTGCTATCCTGTCAACTTGGTGTTGCCTCTGGAGTCCGAGGAGTATCATGGCAGTTTCCTCAGCCTCCATGAGGTGTCCCCCGGCAGTAAAGGCCATACCATAGTTCTGGCACTGAGGGCAGTGTAGATTGCATCCATGGGTGAAACAGGCAATTTCTATAGGTTCTCCACTATTTTTAAGCTGATAGGGAGTTCCCACCCCTCCAACAGTGTGGGCTCCGAATCCACTAACCACCCGTAATGGGGGCATGGTGGTTGCTAATTCGATTTTCATACCATCATGTAGTGGTGTGATGCAGGAAAGAGCGTATTTACCATTAACTTTCACGGCACATGACCAGCAACCACCTGAAAAGCAGGGCATACTAATAACTGGATCATTAGGGGAGTCTTTAAATGGAAATTTACTGATCTCAACTCCGGCTTCACCCAGGGCATCTTTAATAAATCCAGATGTTTTTATCTCCTGACCGTTAACGTAAACTGTTCTTTCAGGGGATGATGCTAAATTGTCTTCTATGGCTATGAGGGCATTTTCGGGACAAGCAATGACACAGGCTCCGCAGCCAATGCATTTATCCTCCTCTAAACTTTTCCAGGCATTCCCTAGTGGGCAGAGAACCATTTCACACATTCTGCAGTGAATACATTTATCCCTATTTCTGGTTACACTCATTCACAGGGCCTCTTTCAGGAATTTTAAAGGTATTTTATTCTGCAGCAATCAATAATCCTAATAAATACGGTCTTTTTACAATATCTGTCCATTAATTCAATGCATACCTTAATAAAGCGGCTAATCCTCCAAGGGCACCTAGCTGCTTTCCACCATCATGTTCGCTGCTTAAAACCATCACTTTACCTCCCAGGTTTTCAGTAAGGTCCATGATCTTTTCCACATCTTCTTCCCGTAGCATTTCATCGATAACCAATAATTCTTCCACTGCACCAGCTTCAGCAGCGGTTTTGACTTCTTTTTTCCCATAGGTCACCATGTTGGAAGTTTTTCCAATTTCCTCTAAAACACGGGCCATCATCCGCATTTCCTCAGCTATACGTCCTTCAGTGGCCATTTCTTCCAGGATACCCTTCTGCAACACCTCGTGAATTCCGGATCTGCCGCCAGCCCCGGTGCTTTCCAGCCTTGAAATACGGGCAATATCTGGATATCTTTGGCTTATAAATTGATAAAAGTCATTTTTACCAAATCCTGGCCCGGCAATGACCATTCCTTCAATTCCTTCAAACTTGTTGATGGTGTTTACAATTTCCTCATAGAAATTGTTAATGATTTGTTGCCGGTTTTTCTGTACCATTCTCTTCCCGGAGATTCCCCCAATTATGGGTCCGTAATATTCCACTCCATACTGGCGGAGGATACCCATATCGGCATTATCATCCTCAATTACCACCACCAGTGCTTTTGGTATTTTTGAGGCATCAATGGCTTCCTTAATTCGTTTCCGGTGCCAGCGGGACCATCGTTCCTTCTGTATCTTCACTGAATTGTTGAGTTTCAAATCCAGGGTGTGATGGGATCCCAGGGAAACCAGATCTTCTGGTCCATTCTCAATAACTCCTTTAGCACGTAGTTTCCCGGTGTATTTATGGAAATTAATGCTATCCACTCTTATGCCCATGAAAAATGTTTTTTTAATACCACGGTCACTGCGCAGGCGTTCTCCGGTGGTGTCCTGTATACGGCGGGTGGTTCTGGATGAGACCAGATCCCCTGGTTCTATGAGGTGAGAAAGATGCCAGAGGTCATCTAAAGTTTCGGGGAATAATTCAATAAGTCCTCTTTTGGCATCCTGATGAATAATACGCATTTTAAATACCTTTTTTGAATTTATATTTACATTTGATTATTATTAAAGAACTTTGAGTCAAATGGATTTTTTTATGGTGTTTTTACCCTAATAAATTCCGATTTATGTTTAAATCTTTTTTTAACATCCCTTATTTTCTTTCATCTTATTCATAAATTTTATTCCCTAATCATAAGTTTTATATAAAATGTATTACAAAATAGATGTTGGTGATTATTAATGGACAACCAGCTAGAAATTAAGATAAGAGAAACCCTGGAAAATGTTAAACCATGGCAAAGGGTCCCCACGTCTCTTGAGGGTGTTTTTTTAATCAAAGCTCCTACCAGGGGTGATCAGGAAAGCATAATGGTCGAAGTAAACCCATTAAATGAGTTTGGACACCCTATTAAACGTAGAGGGATATTCATACAGCAGAAAATCCAGCTCGAAAGGTTTTTAGAGGTGATGAAAAAACCTCGTCTAATGGAATTTCTGGAAACACTGGATTCCATGGCGGGAAATGATGGAAATGAGAAGGTGGAAAAATTGGAGATATAAAAAGGGAGTTTGTTTGCTTTATTTACGAAAATACTGGTGAATTAGCTTAGAATTAAATAAAATCAATCAAAATAAAATCAACCAGATTATCTCTTTATTGGTATGTTAAATCATTAAGTGGGAAAATTCAAAGTGGTATGAAAAATTTAATATCCTCCTCTAGCTATAGATAACCCTATGCACGTAGCGGTTATAGGCGGGACCCGTGGACTGGGAAACTGGATAGCTAACTTTCTTAAAAAGAAAGAATGTCAGGTTACTATAACTGGCAGAAACAATCTCATGGGTGAAGCCATAGCCAGTAAAATGAAGTTATCATACACTTCTGATAATGTGAAAGCCGTATCTCAAGCAGAGGTGGTGGTAGTGGCAGTTCCCATTGAAGTCACACCCCAAACCATAAAGGAAATAGCCCCCCACCTCCAGGAAGGATCTCTCTTGGTGGATGTAACTTCAGTCAAGGAAGTACCGGCCGAAATCATGCTTGAACATGCTCCGGAAGGGGTGGAAGTACTTCCCACCCACCCCATGTTCGGTCCCAGAATAAGATCCCTGGAGGGGCAAGTAATAGTACTAACTCCACATATAAAGGGAAAATGGTACCCTAAGGTGTTGAAATTCCTGGAATCTGAACAGGCACGTATCTTGGAGACTACTCCGGAAATTCACGACCGGATGATGAGTATTGTTCAGGGTTTGACCCATTTTGCCTACATTTGCATTGCCAGCACCATTGAAAGGATGGAAGTGGATATTAAAGAGTCTCGTAAGTTTTCCAGCCCCATTTACAATCTTATGCTGGATATGATAGCTAGGATCGTGGCTCAAAACCCCTACCTCTACTATTCTATCCAAACTCAGAATCGATACATTCACGAAGTTCATGAAACCTTCCTGGAAACATTTAATCATCTTAAATCATTGATAGATGATGAAAATCAGGAGGGTTTTGTGAAAGCAATGAGTTCGGCAGCCAAACACCTGGATGATCTTGAATCAGCTTTAGGAAGATCTGATAAGGCAATAACTGCCCTTAATGCGGAAGTAACTCACTTAAAAGAATCTATTGGTCAGGAAGTTGGTTTGAGGCACATGTACTCCCAGAAAATTCACATTGGAGTTCTGGAAGAATTAAATCCTGATTTTGTAATGTTGAAGGACAGGAATAAAATTATCCGGCTTAAACTTTCTAATGTGGAAGTTTTAACTGCAGAGGAAATTCGTCAATGGAAAACAGATAACATTCCTTTAAAAACATTTGATGTGTCTGTTATATTTCCAGAAAACTCTAAACCTGATTTGATTGCCAGGAATATTGAAAAAATTGAGGGCGTGGTTCAAGCTAAGGTCATAGATGTTTATCATGGTCAACAGATACCAGAAGGATGGATAAGCATTACCATAACCTACCAGGTTGTTGATTCCGAACTTAGAAGAGAAGTGGAAAATATATTAACCATATTTGGTGGTAAAATCAGATAATTTAAGACCAGTTTTTCTTTTTGAATAAACCTTTTTTTTGGAATCGATGAAAGCTAAATATAAAAAAATATTATAATTATTAATTCTATATTAGAGTTACCAAGAGTGTCTGGGGGGATTACAATTAAAGATAACCGCAAAATTTCTAAGTTTAAAGACTACTTGAAGGGTATGGGTCTTGTACGTGGATGGGTTATAATATTGATTGTTATTCTGGCTACTGTGGGGGGATCACTGATCTGGGTTACCTATCAAAACACAGCACAGGATTTTGTGAATATTGGAGAAGCCATCAATCCGGATGTGGTGGAAAGTGGTTTAACTGCTGAGGATTATCAGGATCCGGCTGCAGCTGAAAAAGTTACTGTGGGCATTTATTTGGATAGAATTAAATCCATGAATATAAAGGACAATCTATGGGCTGCTGATTTTTACATATGGTTTAAATGGAAGGGAGATTTAAATCCGGGTGATAGTTTCCAGATAATTGATGGGACTGTGTCAGATAAAGATGTCCAGCTCATTAAAAACGGAACTGTGGGTGATGAAAATTATGCGTTATACAAGGTTGCCGCAACCATCACCAAAAAATTCGACATGAACCGCTTCCCGGTAGATGATCAATTCTTAACCATTGTTGTTCAGGACACGACAGATCAAAGGGACAAGTTGATCTTTGTACCCGATATGGAAGGGTCTTCTGTGGGGAACAATGTTAATGTCCCAGGTTATGGGATTAATTCATTTAACATGACTGAGAAGCCCTTTAGTTATAACTCAACCATGGGAGATCCTTCAGTTTCCAGTGGTATTTTCTCCCAGTTAAGAACGGGTATTCTGTTATCCCGGGAAGATAATACAGTCTTATTTGTATCACTCATTGGTATGTTCATTGCAGTATTGGCTGCTTTATCATCCCTTTTTATCATGTCATTCCAGGGACGTTTTTCCATGGAAGGAGCTTCCATGTTCGTGCTTATAACCAACATGGTTTTAGTTACAAATATGGTTCCTACTGGAGTTATAACTGTGGGACATTATGTGGCTTCTTTAGCCTTTTTCGTAGTTGCCATATGTTTAGTGGAGTCTGCCATATCCATACATTATAATAACCAGGGGGAAAAAGACTTGGCCCGAAGATTGGACATGGTTACGGCACCTATATTAGCGGTAGGATTTATAGCGATAGTTACTGCTATGATACTGGCTGCATGGTAATTATATTCATTTTTTTTCGTTTATTTCCAACATTCATAAGTTTAGATTAACCAAAACCTTTATATACTAGAATCTACAATGTTAAAGTAACATAAGTTAACTAAATACAAAAACGATTTATATTTATTTTTTAGGACATAAATTATTTTAATTCAAGCTATAAAAAAATATATAGGGGGATTTATCATTAAAAACGAAGAAATGAAACTAAAAGTAGCAGAAGCATTTTCACAAGCAGATGTTGGTCGATCCATAGCTAGAATAGACCCGGCATGCATGGAAAAGCTCGATCTCCTGGATGGAGATATGATTGAAATTGAAGGTCGAAAACTGACTGCCACCACAGTGGCCTCATCCCAATCAGACATAGGGCTGGGAATCATAAGGATAGATGGATACATCCGAAAAAATGCAGGAACATCCCTGGGAGAAGAAGTCACTGTAAGAAAAGCCCAGGTTAAAGAAGCACAGAAAGTGGTGCTGGCCCCGGTGGATCAGAAAATTATGATCAGGGGGGATGTTAAAGGAGCATTCCAGGGTAGAGTACTATCCAAAGGAGACATCATTGTAACCGGAATCCGGCAACAGCAACAAACCGCCATGCGGGGAAGTTTATTCGATGAATTCTTCAGGGACACCATGAGTGATGTGCGTCCTATGGGTGAATTAAAACTGGCTGTAGTGTCCACCAAACCAGCCGGAGCAGTTAAAATCACCGAAATGAGTGAAGTGGAAGTACAAACCGATCCAGTGGACATATCTAAACTGGAAGGAGTAAAAACCCTGGTAGACGTTACTTACGAAGACATAGGTGGCCTCAAAGAAGAAGTGAAGAAAGTCAGGGAAATGATAGAAATACCCCTGAAAAGACCCGAACTCTTCGAAAGACTGGGAATATCACCACCTAAAGGAGTCCTGATGCACGGACCACCAGGTACTGGTAAAACCCTACTGGCCAAGGCAGTGGCC
>SWCA01008759.1_pt1 | contig 15854 bp, 10 predicted proteins | sample 4692961 | NCBI WGS metagenome assembly SWCA01 (sample SAMN10267275, study PRJNA491770) | bioreactor metagenome | isolation source: DHS bioreactor inoculated with | place: Japan: off Shimokita Peninsula
AAGCGCAGAAATTATTCAAAAATGCGTTATGACATTGATTTACCAGACCTGATCGAAATACAAACCAAATCATTTAAGTGGTTTATCGATGAGGGCATTAAAGAACTGTTAGAAGATATTTCGCCCATTGAAGGACATAATGGCGATTTAAAACTATACTTTGAGGAACATTATTTAAGTGAACCAAAATATGGTATTCAAGAATCAAAAATTAGAGATGTCAATTATGCGAAACAACTCTCTGCTCGTGTAAAATTAGAAAATGCAATCACTGGAGAAGTGCGTGAAAACGTCGTTTTAATGTGTGAAATTCCATTTATGACCCCATCAGGGACTTTTGTCATTAATGGTGCTGAACGCGTTGTCGTTTCACAAATTATTCGTTCATCTGGTGCTTATTTTACGAGTGAACTCGATAAAAAATTAAATCAAACCAAATATTCAGCTCAAGTTATCCCAACGCGTGGTGCTTGGATTGAATACGAACTTGGTTCAAAAAACATTATGTACGCTAAGTTAGACCGTTCAAAGAAAGTTCCAATGACAACAATGATGCGTGCTTTAGGTTTCTCTAAGAAAAAAGATATTTATGAAGTGTTTGGAAAATCACTTTACATGGATGCAACTTTTGATAAAGATGAAACAAAAAATAGCGATGAAGCAATCATCGACTTATATTCTAAATTAAGACAAGGCGAAAAAGTTCCTGCAGATGCTGCTAGAGAATTTGTTCGTATGCGTCTTTTTGAACGTCGCCGCTATGATTTAGCTGCAGTTGGACGTTATAAATTTAACAAAAAATTAGACGTTTTATCAAGAATTGAAGGACAATACACTGCAACAGATATCATTAATCCTGAAACTGGTGAAGTCATTGTTCCTAAAGAAACAAAAATCACTAAAGGCATCATTGATGTCTTAAGAGAACATCGTCATGTGCTTCGCAAGGAAGTTATTCCAAAAGAAGAATCTTTACAAAATGAAACACCTGATGAAATCTTAGCTCAAAGACTTCCTGATGGAGGCGATGAGTTATATACAAAAGAAAATATCATTAACCTTAGAACTGGTGAAGTTTTAGTTGCTAAAAACACATTAGTTAATGACGAAGTGTTTGCTGTACTAAGAAGAAACCGTCAATCACTTGACGAAAAGGTTATTAAGTATTTCTTTGGTACAAAAGATATTTATGAAAAAGAATTAGAACGTAGTGGTGTTATTGTCGAAATGATCGAAGTGACTGTAAAAGATAAAGAAACAGAACGTATTTATCCAGTTAAAGTCATTGGTAATGATCAAAGAGAAGACAGAGAACACATTACATTATCAGATATCGTTGCTTCAATGAGTTATTATTTAAACTTATATGATGGTTTAGGACAAATAGATGATATTGACCACTTAGGTAACCGTCGTTTAAGACTTATTGGAGAATTATTAAAGAATCAATTTAGAATTGGTCTAGCAAGAGCTGAAAAGAACATTAAAGATAAGATGTCTACAACGACATTTGCTGATGCAACGCCATCTAATATCATTAATATGACACCACTTGCTGGCGCAATTAAGACATTCTTTGGTAGCTCACAGTTATCACAATTCATGGATCAAATTAACCCACTTGCTGAGTTAACGCAAAAGCGTAGAGTTTCTGCACTTGGTACGGGTGGTCTTGCAAGAGATCGTGCCGGCGTTGAAGTGCGTGACGTTCACAACTCTCACTACGGTAGAATTTGTCCAATTGAAACACCAGAAGGTCCATCAATTGGTCTGATTTCATCACTTGCAACTTACGGTAAAGTTGATCAATATGGATTTATTCAAACACCATACTTAAAAGTTGACCGTTCAAGCGGTAAACCTGTAGTTATTCAAGATATGCATTATTTAACAGCAGATGAAGAATATCATGAAGTCATTGCATCAGCTGCAACAACACTTGATGAAGATGGCGTTATTGTTGAAGAAAAAGTGATTGGTCGTCATCGTGGTGAAACATCTATGTTTGACATCGATGAAGTGACTTACATGGACGTTAGTCCTAAGCAAATTGTATCAGTTGCAACTTCAACCATTCCATTCTTAGAGCATGATGATGCATCACGTGCACTAATGGGTGCGAACATGCAACGTCAAGCTGTACCTTTGCTAAAACCAGATTCACCTATTGTTGGTACAGGTATTGAACATCGTGCTGCTAAAGACTCTGGTGCTGTAGTCGTATCAGATGTTAGTGGATTTGTTACATACGCTGATGGTAAAAAAGTGATGATTACCCAAAAACCAGACGAGAAAATCGTTGTTGGTAATAATGTGATCTACGATCCAACAGTTGAGTTTAATTATCAAAGTGCAAAAACACTTAAAGATTATGGTATGGGTGAAACCAAAACATTTGAATTGATTAATTTCTTTAGATCAAACCAAGATACAAACATCTTACAACGACCTTTAGTAAAAGAAGGAGAGTACGTTGAAAAAGGTGATATCTTAGCAGATGGTCAATCAACAGACAACGGTGAACTTGCACTTGGTAGAAACGTTACCGTGGCATTTATGACATGGGAAGGTTACAACTATGAAGATGCTGTCATCATGTCAGAAGATCTTGTTAAAAATGACGTTTATACATCAATCCATATTGATGAATACGAAATTGAAACACGTGAACTAAAAACAGGTAGTGGACGTGAAGAAATTACACGTGAAGTACCAAATGCTGGTTATGAAGCGTTAAAGAACTTAGATGAACGTGGTATCGTTATTCCAGGTAGTGAAGTAAAAGAAGGCGATATCTTAGTTGGTAAGATCACTCCAAAAGGTGTGTTTGAACCAAGTCCATCTGAAAAGTTAATTCATGCAGTTATCGGTGAAAAATCAAGAGAATATAGAGATTCATCATTAAGAGTTCCACATGGTGGAGGCGGTACCGTTGTATCGATCCAATACTTCTCTAAGAAAAATGGAGATGTACTTCCAAGTGGAGTTAATGAATCAATTACAGTTTATGTCGCTAAGAAACGTAAGATTTCTGAAGGGGATAAAATGGCAGGTCGTCACGGTAATAAAGGGGTTATCTCTAGAATATTACCAAGAGAAGATATGCCATACATGGCTGATGGTACACCAATTGACATCATGTTAAACCCACTAGGGGTTCCATCACGTATGAACATCGGTCAGATCCTAGAAATCCATTTAGGTATCGCAGCGAAGAATTTAGGTATTAAGATTGCAACTCCAGTATTTGATGGGTTAAATGATCATGACTTAAAGTCGATCATGAAAGAGGCAAGAGATAAAGCATATGATTCTATCAAACCTTCTAAACCAATCGAAGAGATGGATGAACTTGAAAAATATAACTATGAACTTGACAAAAAGATGCTTGCAGAATTTGGTGAAGATGGTAAAGTCACATTATATGATGGACGTACCGGAGAGCCATTTGAAAATAGAGTATCTGTTGGTGTCATGTACATGATTAAACTATCACACATGGTTGATGACAAATTGCATGCAAGATCCGTAGGACCTTACACACTTGTAACACAACAACCAATGGGTGGTAAAGCACAAAACGGTGGACAACGTTTCGGTGAAATGGAAGTTTGGGCATTATATGCTTATGGTGCTGCACATACACTTCAAGAAATGTTAACGGTTAAATCAGATGATATGATTGGTAGAAATAAAGTCTACAGCTCAATTACACATGATAAACCAATTCCACAAGCTTCAATTCCAGAATCATTTAGAGTGCTTACAAGAGAACTTCAAGCATTAGGGTTATACGTTGAGTTAATCGATGCGAACACTGGAGAAAATGAAGCAACCAAATCACTTGTTGATCATACGAAAACAACGTTTACTAAAGGAGGGTATCGCTAATGGCTAAAGAAAAGTTAACATTACATGTTGAATCCTTAAAACTTTCAGAAGATGCTCTCAATGCTTTAAAACTTGCAGGGATTGATCAACTTGAAGATTTTAATACATTCAACTTAAAAGAATTATCTATGTTACTTGGAGATAGTTTCGAAGAAATTAAATCCATCTTACGTCGTTACACTTTACCAAGACAACTTGAAAACTTAAATTTAAGTGATGAAACTGTAGAAATCTTAGAACAAGCTGGTATTCATGATACAGTTGAGTTTTTAGAGTTTAATCGTCACAGTTTATATCATTTATTTGAAGATGATTTAATTTTGCGTCAAGAAATTAATGGCATCTTAGAATTATACGGATTTGATGCACTTAAAGAACATGCACATGAACATGAAGAAAAAGTCGAAATAGAAGAAGATTTTGAATTAGAAACAGACGAGTTTAGTGCTCTAGATATGGACTTAACTGAACGTATCGGACGTCATGTACAACCGATCCGTAAAGGTTATGGTTCAAGAACATTTTCTCATTTAAAGATTCGTATCGCATCTCCTGATGAAATTAGACAATGGTCATATGGTGAAGTTAAAACACATGAAACCATTAACTATAGAACTTCTAAACCTGAAGAAGGTGGATTGTTCTGCGAGAGAATCTTTGGACCTACAAGAGATTATCAATGTGCTTGTGGTAAAAAACAAAGTGGTAATAAAGGCCAAATCTGTCAAAAATGTGGTATTGAAATTACGGAATCTAAAGTAAGACGTGAACGTATGGGTCATATCGAACTTGAAGCTCCGGTTGTTCATACTTGGTATTTAAAAAACTCACCTTCAAGACTAGCTATCCTTTTAGGCATTAAAGCGAAGTCACTAGAAGAAGTTGTTTATCATGCTGCATATATCGTTACAGACCCAGGGACTGCACCATTGACGAAAAAACAAATCTTAACAGAACAAGATTACTCTATGTTAACAGAACAATACGGATCTAAATTCCAAGCGTTAACAGGGGCTGAAGCTGTTAAAAAATTATTACAAGAATTAGATTTAGATAAAGAAGTTAAATCATTAAGAAGAAAACTTAAAACAGCATCTAAACAAAAACGTGATCGTATCATTAAACGTTTAGAAGTTGTTGAAGCATTTAACAACTCTGATAATAAACCAGAATGGATGGTTATGGATGTCATTCCAGTCATTCCACCAGATTTAAGACCAATGGTTGCACTTGATGGTGGACGTTTCGCGACAACTGACTTAAATGACTTATACCGTCGTATTCTTAACCGTAACAACCGTTTGAAAAAACAAAAAGAACAAATGGCACCTAGATTAATTACAAAAAATGAAAAACGTATGTTACAAGAAGCTGTTGACGCATTATTTGATAATGCAAAACGTGGTAAAAAAGCAGCTGTTGAAAGAAACAGACACTTAAAATCACTATCAGACATGCTTCGTGGTAAACAAGGTCGATTCAGACAAAACCTTCTTGGTAAACGTGTGGATTACTCAGGTCGTTCAGTTATTATTGTTGGACCAGACTTAGAGATGTATCAATGTGGTATTCCAAGAGAAATGGCAATCACCTTATTTAAACCATTCGTCTTAAGAGAACTTCAACGCATGCAAGGCGATGATCAAAACTCTAAGAAGAATGCAAATTCAAAATATGAAAAGATGGATGATGATGTATGGGCAGCTTTAGATAAGGTCGTTAGAGAACATCCAGTACTTCTAAATCGTGCACCTACACTTCATAGACTTGGTATCCAAGCGTTTGAACCAAAACTTATTGATGGTAAAGCGATTCGTCTTCACCCACTTGTAACCGTTGCGTTTAACGCTGACTTTGACGGTGACCAAATGGCTGTCCACGTACCACTATCGAATGAAGCACAAGCAGAAGCTAGACTTTTAATGCTTGCATCTAACAACATCTTAAACCCTAAAGATGGTAAACCAGTTGTTACCCCATCACAAGATATGGTACTAGGTAACTACTACTTAACCATTGAAGAAAAATTCGAACGTGAATTTAAAGGATATCGTGCCGATATTAGATTAGAAGAACATCATCAAAAACATAGAAATGAAGGACATTTCTTCATGGACTTTGATGAAGCATATCTCGCATATCAACACGAAGAAATTGGTCTTCACACAAGAATTTTTGTGGATCCAAGATCAATCAATCAAAAATTCACTGCAGAACAATTAAACAAATATTTACTAACAACGTTAGGAAAACTTATTTTTAACAGAATATTACCTCCAACGTTCCCATATTTAAATGAACCAACGTTAGAAAACTTAGAAGAAAAAACACCGGATAAGTATTTTATGGAAAAAGGAACTAACCCTAAAGACTTCTTGTTAAACGCAATCGTTCCATCACCATTTAAGAAAAAATTCTTATCACAAATTATCGCTCAAGTCTTCAAGCAATTACAAATTTCTGAAACATCTAAGATGCTAGATAGACTTAAGGATTTAGGATTTAAGTATTCTACAGTTGCAGGTATTACCGTATCGTTTGCTGATATTAACGTCTATTCTAAGAAACAAGAACGTATTGAGCAAGCGAATGCTCAAATCGAACAAATCACAGAGTGGTATGAAGATGGTATGCTTACAGATAACGAACGTCGTGACTTAGTTATTAAAGAATGGCAAGATGCTCGTGATGAGATTCAAACTGGCTTAATGGCTGAATTTGATGATGATAACAACATCTACATGATGAGTGACTCTGGTGCGCGTGGTAATGCTTCAAACTTCTCGCAACTTGCTGGTATGCGTGGACTGATGAATAACCCTAAAGGTGAAATTATTGAAGTTCCAGTACAAGCATCGTTTAGAGAAGGTCTAACCGTATCTGAATTCTTTATCTCTACCCATGGTGCGAGAAAAGGATCTACCGATACAGCGCTTAAGACTGCGGAATCAGGATATTTAACACGTCGTCTAGTTGACGTTTCACAAGATGTGATCGTTGTTGATGAAGACTGTGGTACTGAACGTGGTGTTGTGATGAGTGCTGTGATGGATGATACAAAAGAAATCGTTCCTTTATACGACCGTATTGTTGGACGTTATGCATCTAAAGATGTACATCATCCAAAAACAAAAGCGTTATTAGTATCTAGAAATGATTTAATTACAGAAGAAATTGGCGCAGAAATCATTAAAGCAGGCATCGAAGCGTTAGAGATTAGATCTAACCTAACATGTAACTCTGAAAATGGTGTATGTGCGAAATGTTATGGTAGAAACCTAGCAACCAATACAAAAGTTGAAGTTGGTGAAGCTGTTGGGGTTGTTGCAGCACAATCTATTGGTGAACCAGGAACTCAGTTAACCATGAGAACCTTCCATACCGGTGGGGTTGCCTCTGCATCAGATATTACCCAAGGTCTTCCACGTATTCAAGAGTTATTTGAAGCTAGAAACCCTAAAGGGAAAGCAATATTAACAGAAGTTGATGGAAAAGTTAAGTCTGTTGATCGTCAACGTGGTGGATCATCGATCATTACCATTGTCGATTCGCAAGATAAAGAACATAAATACACCATTGATCCAAACGTTGAATCACTTGTTAGAAAAAATGCGAGCGTAAAAGCTGGTCAACGATTAACACTTGGTTCAATCAATCCTAAAGAATTGTTACGTATTAAGTCAACTGAAGCAGCGCAAACTTACATCTTAGAAGAAGTTCAAAAAGTTTATCGTGCACAAGGTGTAGAAATTTCAGATAAGCATATTGAACTCATCATCAGACAAATGTTAAGAAGAATCACGGTTGTTACAGAAGGAGATACAGATTTACTTCCAGGTACTGAAGTTTCTGTTTCTGAATTCAAACGTGAGAATAAAAAAGCATTTGCAGCGATGAAACGTCCAGCTGTTGGTCGTCCAATCTTATTAGGTATTACAAGAGCATCACTAAGAAGTGACTCATTCTTATCAGCAGCATCATTCCAAGAAACAACTAGAATCTTAACTGATGCAGCAATTAAGGGTAAGACTGATGAATTACACGGCTTAAAAGAAAATGTGATCATCGGTGGATTAATCCCTGCTGGTACAGGTATTTTAAGAGATAAATACTTCGATTATGATCGCTCAAATACTTCTTACGAAGAAGAAGATGACGATTTCGAGTTTTAAACAGTCCTTTTAAGGCAGATAAAAAAATAAATCAAAAGGTGCATTTGAGCTATACTCAAGTGCATCTTTTTTTGTTAATGAACATAATTTATGTTTTATCTAATTCATATTCATATCATTTAAGTAAAAAGATATTATGGATAAATAATCGCTATATTTTAATTATTTATGTAATGAAAACGCTAGACATGCACGTTGCATATTGACTTAATAGCGATTTTTGTTTACAATGGTATATGTTCATTAAAATGAACATTTTAAAAACATGATAAAACAATCAATAATAAGGTGTTTTATAATATAATAGATTTAAGTGCTTTTTGAAATGAGGAGACTTACTATAATAAGTCAAGCAATAAATGATAAAAAATAGTAAAAGACCTCACATGGAAGCCTATATAAGTTTTATGAACAAATAAGAGGTAGCTACACCCTCATTTGATTATTTGAAATGTGAATGATCAAATGTCAGTTGGTTGACACCTAAATAGTATATCGTGCGTATTAGTTTTCTAACAGAGTGAACCATGGCGACTTTATGATGTTTACCTTCAGCACGTTTCTTAAGGTAATAATCATAGAGTTTAGGATTCAATCTTAAGCCCGCAAAAGTGATTTGCCAAAAAGTCATTCTAAGTAATCCGGATCCACGTTTGACGATATGTCCTCTGGTTTCTATTGTTCCTGATTGATTGACAGATGTATCCAGTCCAGCAAATGAAACAATTTGAGCTGGATTTGTAAAGTTTTTAAAATCACCAAGTTCGGCGATGATAATTGCTGCAGAGATGATGTTGAGACCTGGAATGGTTGTCAGTGTTTGATTGATATTTTCCATGAGATGGATGATTTCATGTTCAACAGATTCAATGATTTCAGTTAACGTCTCATAGTGTTTTATGGAGTGTTTAAGAAGTAACAGATCAGACTGAGTTTCATATCCAACTGATGATTTAGCTAAAGATTTAAGTTTTTGAACTCTAACATAAGATAATCTGCCTTTAGAGTGACTTCTAATGGATTCATAGTCATTGTTAGAAAGTTTCGAAATTCTTGCTCTGGATTTGAACTTTTTAAGGATGAACATCGCACTACTAGAGAGTCTTTCGTTAAAAAAAGGTTTAAACTCAGGAAAGATACGATCAAGGATGTTTGTCAGTTCAATGAGTGTTTTAGAACGATTGACCATTTGAACATGACGATACCTTACCAGTTGTTTTAATTCGTTGATGTGGTAAAATTTAGTATGTAAGGTCTTGTAGTCAACAGAACCTAGCATACTTGAAATCGTTTTGGCGTCAACTTTATCTGTCTTTGTCTTACGTAACGATAATGCCTTGGAAAACATGTGCGTTAAGTAAGGGTTAAATTCCAGATAAGTATAACCAGATGCCGTGATAAACTGTTTAAGGTTTGATCCATAGTGTCCTGTTGACTCAAGACCTATTCTTATTTCTTTTGACTGATCTAAAGATTTTAAGACCTCAAGAAATAAATCGAAACCTAAACGATTGTTATCAAAGCTGAATGCTTTGATTTGAATACCTGCTTCAGTAGCTATGAAGCAGTCGTGTTTGTACTTAGAGATATCAATTCCGATTAAGTACATAAAAACACCTCCAATATAAGTTTTAGCACTGGGTAAGTCACAGATTTCTTATTTATGTAGTCTTGTGATGAAGCGTCAAGCGCTAACTTACTGATTGACATTAAAAATAAGAACTGTGGTAAGAGTCTCCTCCAATAGTCAAAGCTATATATAAATGACACAAATCCACAGTGCTTAATTTAATTATAACAATAGAAAGAAAGGAAGTTATACTCTAACTATTATTACAGTTTTGAGTATACAAGAATATTATGAAATTTGTTTGCATACTTGGAGATAGTGCTGTTGGCAAAATGACTGTTGGACAAAAACTTGAAGCATTAACAGGTTTTTCTCTTTTTCACAATCATATGACCATTGAGCTCGTTCTTGATGTTTTTAAATCATTTCATATTCCTGCGATTGAAGCACTAAGATTTACGATTTTCGAAGAGTTTATCAAAACAGATTTGCCGGGACTTATTCTAACTTTACAGTTACCTTTTGACATTCAAGAAGAAGTTCTTTATCTAGAAAATTTAATTGATTATTTTGAGTCTAGAGATGTTGAATCATATATTGTTGAGCTCGATGCAACATTAGAAGAAAGACTGCGTAGAAATAAAACAGAAAATAGACTCAAGCATAAGGCATCAAAAAGAGATCTAGAAATATCAGAAAGACGATTGTTAAATGCGTCAAATAAGTATCGATTTATTTCAAAACCTGGTGAAGTAAAGCATCCGAGATTTTTACAAATCGATAATACGAACAAAAGTGCTGAAGAAGTTGCACGGATGATATGTGACTATTTTAAATTTTAATGTTGGAAATGATAGATTGAACATTTTTTTGATGATATAAGTATTGTCATAAATAAATGTTCTATAAACTTAGGATATATGTATAGATAAAATTTATAGAATAAGTTGATTGATGATGAGATGAAGAGATATGATGAAACAGTTACATGGAGACTAATAAATGATCACAATAGTAAAAGCTACACCAAATGATTTTGAGATATTAGCTGATCTAGAAATTAGATCCGAATCATATTGGGGTTACAGCTCAAAGTTCATGGAGAAATTCAAAGAAATATATTTAATAACAGAAGCATTTATCATAAATAATCCAACGTATATTCTCAAAGAAGATGATCATATCATCGGTTTTTATGGGTTGCTGCAAAAAGATGATGAAAATTCTTTAGAGTATTTTTTTATAGACTCTAGGTATATCGGTAAAGGATATGGTAGAATATTATGGAAGCACATCATTCAAACATGTAAAAAACTAAAAATTAAAGAGTTTACAATCATAACAAGTCCAGATGCAAGAGGATTTTATTCTAAAATGGGAGCAATAATTCATACGCATGTAGATTCATTAATATCAACGGGCAATCAAACACCAAAACTTATTTATAAGTTATGAATAAAGAATAAAATATAGATTAATATTTTTGACTAACAACACAAGGAGAAATATTATGCGATTATTTCATGTTAGCGAAGATCCTAATATAGAGGTCTTTAATCCAATCATACCTTACCGAAAAGATATGGATCAATCAGTTGGTGTTGTTTGGGCATTATCAGAAAGAACTTTGCCTAATTTTTTAACACCAAGAGATTGCCCAAGAGTAACATACCATGTTAGTCCTGATACGACAGATGAAGATATAAAACGTTATCTTTCATCTCCTTCAGCATCACATTGTGTTGCCATTGAACATCGTTGGTTAAATGTATTATTAAACACCGAATTAACCATTTACGAATTTGATCCTAAACATTTTGAATTACAGGATGAAATTGCTGGATATTATGTAAGTAAAGAAATAGAAGTGCCAATTGGAAAGTATAAAGTTAAACATATTATCGATGAACTTATTGAAAGAAATATTGAACTTCGTATACTTCCAGAACTCTTTACTTTAAGAGACCAAATCATAAACACATCATTTAATTGGTCGATGTGTAGAATGAAAAACGCAAAATAATGCTTGTATAATTGAACTTATAAAAAAAGAGGTAAAAATGAAAAAGACACTAATCATCACATTTTCGATCATTTTGGTTTTTGTAGTCATATCTGCGATTGCTACAAAAATCATTTATGATCAATCATTTCCAAGATTTGAGAGGCATGACACTTCAATCAATGCATATGTAAGATATGAAGACTTAGAGGGTTCATATCCAAGAGAAGTCGTAGAGTTTAAATCTCAAGAAAATACTCTGAAAGGATATATCTATCTTCAAGATAACTCACATGGACTTATCGTCATCGCGCATGGTTTAGGTGGAGGTGCAGATAGTTACTTATCATATATGAAGTGGTTTTATGACCAAGGATGGTCAATTTTTATGTATGATGCTACTGGCAGTTTTGATAGTGAAGGTGAAGGTACAAAAGGTTTTCCACAATCGATTATAGATATTGATCATGCACTTAAATACATCAAAACAAATGAATCACTTAACACACTTGATATTGTCTTGTTTGGACATAGTTGGGGTGGATATGCAGTAGTCAATGCACTTCATTTACACGACAACATCAAAGCAGTTGTAAGCATTGCTGCACCAAGTAAAGCTGATGACTTTGTGACATCACAAATCAAAAACATGGTAGGATTTCTTGCATATACGCAAAAACCATTTGTTCAAATCTATCAAAATATATTATTTAAAGAGTATGCAAATCTTGATGGTATCAAAGCAATCAACGGTTATGCTGGGCCTGTGATGATCATTCAAGGAAAAAACGATGAAATGGTTACTTATGATAAATCATCGATTTATGCTCAAAAAGATGAGATTACATCTGATCATGTAATTTATAAACTCATAGAGGATGAAAAAAGAAGCGGACATGATAACTTATTTCGATCTGATGACGCTATTAACTATATAGAGCAAATCAATGTAACCTATAGAGCTTTATTTGATCAATATGATGGAGAAATTCCATATGAAATCAAACAAGATTTCTATAATGGTGTCGATCGTTTTCAAGTTCAAGAGTTAAATGAATCTTTGATGATGGATATCAATCAATTCTATTTAGATAGTATTAAATAATAAAAAAAAGTCTACCGGAGGAAACTATTTGATTAAAACGGACAACTTAAAAAAAGGCTAGGACATAGTATAGTGTTCTAGCTTTTTTTGTTAGAATGAATATAAAGGAGTCGTTAGAATGAATGAAAGAAAAACAAGAAAGCATCCATCGTATACAATTGATGAGAAAAACAAGATTGTAGAACTGTATTTAAGCAAAGAGAAAACACAGCGTCAAATACTTAGAAGTTTTGATATTGTTCATAGTCAATTAGATTTATGGGTAAAACAGTATCGAAAGCATGGCACTTGTGTAGATCGTAGAGGAAAAGGTACGAAAAAAGATATACCAAACAAAGGTAGACCTAAGAAGCTTAACTTGGACATCATGAGTAAAGAAGAACTGTTAAAATATATCAAAAGTGGTGAAGACATAAAAAAAGCGGTAGCCTACCTAAGAACGCGCGAGAAAAATACCAAGTCATAGACCAATTAAAGGATCGTTATTCTATCATCTATCTCTGCATGAGGATGTCATGTTCAAGAAGCGGTTACTATGAATGGATTCGCTTAGGTAGGCCAAAATATAAAGCGTTCAATGAATTGCTTAACCATCAGATTGTTAGTCTCTACCATAAAGATAAAAGATGGGGCATAGAAACAATTCAAATGAAATTAAAGAAAATACACGGCGTCTTTACCACGAAGAGCACCGTGTATCGATACATGAAACTGAATGGTATTCAGTCTATTATCAGACGAAAGAGAAAAAGATATAGCAAGGTCAACCATCATCGCATTCCTAATCTCCTTCAAAGAGATTTTACCACAAAAATGTCAAATCAAAAGTGGAGTATAGATGTTTCTTATTTGCCCACAACACAAGGAACCATCTATTTGTGTGCGATAAAAGATCTCTATGATAAATATATTGTCAGTTACAAAGTTTCCGAAAGAAATGATTTGAAACTAGTCATGGATACTTTAAAACAGGCAACAAGAACCGTACCCAGAAATTATCGCAAAGGATTAATACTGCATTCTGATCAAGGTACCGCATTTGTTGGACAAACTTACCATAGGTGGTTGAAAAGACATTGGATAAAACATAGTGTATCAGCAAAAGGCAGCTGCGTAGATAATTGTCCAATAGAATCTTTCTTCAGTCAATTTAAAAGTGAATGTATGCATCTTCATCATCAAATCACAATAAAACAAATGAAAACACTTGTCGATTCTTACATCACATATTACAATGAAGATAGACAAAGTAAAATAATAAAAGAGTTGACACCTCTACAATTGAGAATGTCAACTCTTCCTAGCCTTTTTTAATTACTGTCCATATTTAGCAAACAGTTTCTAAGTGCTTTTTATTTTTTCTATAAAGTGGTATATTTAAATCAAAATATAACCACGGAGGGTTACATGAGAATTAGAAGATCTACATTATCGCTTTTGGTGATTGTTGTCGTTGTCATTGTCTCAATATTTGTTGTAAAGAGAACAATGGATTCCATTTATGGTGATTCACTTGAAATAGCGATTGCTGTTATTGGTGCCGCTTTAGTGATTTATCAACTGAGTAAAGATCATCAAATCACAAAAGCTGAGTTTATTTATAACTTAAATCAGTCTTTTTCTGAGAATAAAAACATCGAAGACATTTATAATAAATTAAAAAAAGATCGTGATGAGGCATACAAGTTTACTCAAGAAGATGGAAGAAAAATGGGGGACTACGTGATGTTCTTTCAAATCATGGAGTATTTAATCGCCAATGGTCTTATTTCAATGGACATGGTAGATCATATTTTTGCGAACAAGTTTTTTATCTTTATGCATCATGAAAAGACATGGACATATCAAACACAATATGATGGCATAAACCTACCATTAATCAATTTATATGTCAGATGGTATAATTATAGAGTCCAAAAAAACTTAAATATTTTATATGATGAGTATGTGATTGCTAATAATGATGCATATTTTATACCTTATATAGATAAAAAGGGTAAAAAAACTATCTCATATAAATCTAAAAAAACACCTTTATGTCCAAAGAAACAACATTCAGGTGATCAATCCTAAAATATATGTAAAAATCTTAAAAAATTGAAGAAAATCATGACAAAATCATTGACAATTAACTTAACTTATTATATAATTAAAACGCTGTGTGAAATACACAAAGAACGACTATATATTTTGGCTCTATTAAGCCAAAAATATTTTTTAGAAGAAAAAATGAAACACATGGATATGTGTTAAGGAAAGGAGAACAAGCAATGCCTACAATTCAGCAACTTGTAAAAAAAGGAAGAACATCTAAAAAGTACAAATCAAAATCACCTGCTCTAGGTTATGGATATAACAGTTTACAAAAGAGCGAAAGTGATTACACTTCACCACAAAAACGTGGGGTATGTACTCGTGTTACGACAATGACACCTAAGAAACCTAACTCAGCTTTACGTAAATATGCACGTGTTCGTTTAAGTAACCAAACAGAAGTTACAGCTTATATTCCAGGAATTGGACACTCTTTACAAGAGCATAGTGTGGTTCTAATCCGTGGTGGTCGTGTTAAAGACTTACCTGGTGTACGTTACCACATCGTACGTGGTACACTTGATGCTTCAGGTGTAGCAAATCGTATGCAAGCACGCTCTAAGTATGGAGCAAAACGCCCAAAGAAATAATAAATAAAAAATTCAAACATTAAGAATCGAAAGAAAGGAAGTAGGTGAACTAAATGCCACGTAAAGGACATATCGTAAAACGAGACGTTTTACCAGATCCAATTTACCAATCAAAATTAGTAACACGTATCGTGAATACAATTATGGTTGACGGTAAAAAAGGAACAGCTCAAAGTATTTTATACGGAGCGTTCAACCGCGTTAAAGAAGTAACAGGACGCGAGCCAATTGAAGTATTTAATGAAGCATTAAATAACATCATGCCGGTATTAGAAGTTCGTTCACGCCGTATCGGTGGACAAAACTATCAGGTACCAACAGAAGTTAGACCTTCAAGAAAAACAACATTAGGATTAAGATGGTTAATCAATTACGCAAGATTACGTAATGAGAAAACTATGGAAGAAAGATTAGCGAAAGAAATCATAGA
>SWCA01008290.1_pt2 | contig 15797 bp, 11 predicted proteins | sample 4692961 | NCBI WGS metagenome assembly SWCA01 (sample SAMN10267275, study PRJNA491770) | bioreactor metagenome | isolation source: DHS bioreactor inoculated with | place: Japan: off Shimokita Peninsula
TCTACATATAAAAATCTACATTTGGACTTTAAAGATGTCGATTTGTCAAAAATAACGCCTTCCGTTGAAGGTTTGGAACTGTTGGGAAATGTTAATGGCAAGCTGGATTTGCTTCAACAAAATGGCATCTATTTACCCACTTCAAAAATAACCATTGACCATTTTGTGGTAAATAATTTGGCATTGGGATCGTTTGATGCGGCTATTGTTGGTAACGAAGACCTAACCAATTACAATGTAAACATAAAAATTAAAGACGATGTCTCTCAATCCTTTGCTGCCATTGGAGACATAGGTTTTAAGGGCGATCAATCCACAATTGATGTGAACCTTTTGTTCAATGAATTTCAATTGAGTTTTATCAATTCTTTTTTAGTGGATATTTTAAGTGATATTCGAGGCGATGTTTCAGGCACAGCCAAAGTTACGGGGAATTTGAGTCAACCTAGCATCAATGGCGACTTGCGCTTAAACAATGGTGGTTTAAGAATTCCGTATTTAAATGTGGACTATAGTTTTGCCAACAATTCCGATGTAAGCCTTAGCAACCAAAGCTTCAATTTCAATGCATTAAAACTCACAGATACCAAGTTTGATACCAAAGGGGAGTTAAACGGTTCGTTAAGCCACACCAATTTTTCCGACTGGAAGTTGAACTTAGAAGTAGAAACAGATAATTTAGTGGTTTTGGACACACATGCCGAAGACGATGAAGAAGCATTGTACTACGGAACGGCTTTTATAGGAGGCTCGGCAAAAATTCAAGGACCATCAGATCAATTAGTAATAAGTGTTATTGCAGAAACAAATCCAGGAACCACTTTTGTGATTCCTTTAAGCGATATGGAATCTTTTGGCGATAACTCCTACATTCACTTTTTAACACCTGAAGAAAAAGAAGCCAAACTAAAAGGCGAAGATTATGTGATAAAAGAAGTAAATGGTTTGGAGTTGGATTTTGATTTGGATATTACCCAAGATGCAGATATTGAAATTGTTATTGATAAAGACTCTGGAAGCACCATTAGAGGAAAAGGGGAAGGAGGCTTGTTAATTGAGATCAACACCAATGGTAAGTTTAGAATGTTTGGGGATTTTGTGGTTTTCGATGGAATTTACAATTTTAAATATGGTGGTGTAATCGAAAAGAAATTTATAGTCCAAGAAGGTAGTCTGGGTTGGGATGGAGACCCTTTAAGTGCCAGAATAGACATTAAAGCCTTATATAGGACCCAAGCAAACCCTTCGCCATTGCTGGACAATCCTATTAATAGAAGTATTCCTGTGTATGTTGAAACCACACTTACAGGGCAATTGGAAAAACCAGACATCGATTTCGGATTTACCTTTCCAAATTTAAGTTCCACTGTAAAATCTGAAATTCAATACAGGTTAAGTTCCAAAGAAGACAGGGACAATCAAGCACTTTATTTATTGGCAACAGGAGCTTTTTCCAATAGACTGAACGATGTAAACATTACAGGAACCCTAACCGAACGTTTAAATGGCATCATTAATGGCCTGATTACAAGTGGTGACAATAAGGTAAATATAGGCTTAAATTACGAAGCAGGCGAAAACACTCCAGAATACCAAACAGACGATAGGTTGGGTGTTACCTTGCAAACAAATATTTCAGAACGTGTTATCATAAACGGGAAAGTGGGAGTCCCTGTTGGAGGTGTTAGTGAAACCGTTGTTGCAGGAGACGTACAAATAGACTTTTTGTTGAATGAAGAAGGCACGCTTACTGCCAAAGTTTTTAACAGAGAGAACAGTATCCGGAATTTTGGGGAAGAAATAGGATATACACAAGGGGTTGGTATTGCATACAGTGTTGATTTTGACACCTTTAAAGAGCTACTTAATAAAATTTTTAGAGGCAAGGTAAAAACAGTGGAAAAGCCTAAAAAAGAAACAAGTAAAAAAGAGGAAAGTATGCTGCCTCCTTATGTGGGATTCAAAAAAGAAAAATCGGAATAATTGATAAAAATCATAGTATTTTAAATTAATTATTTTCTAGTTTAATTCTTCTTAAATTTATTGTAAAACCCTGTTTTTATTGGGTATTCTTTAGTAAATTTACTACAATAAACATGATATAAATGAGTAAAAAAATCAGTAAAATTGGTGTCATGACATCTGGAGGCGATGCTCCTGGTATGAATGCTGCCATTCGTTCTGTAGTAAGAACATGTGCCTATCACAACATTGAATGTGTTGGAATTTACAGAGGTTATGAGGGCATGATGGATGGAGACTTTAAATTGCTTACCGCAAGAAGTGTCAATCATATCATTCATACAGGTGGAACCGTTTTAAAATCGGCTCGTTCAGCAGAGTTTAAAACCAAGGAAGGAAGAAAAAAAGCCCATTCAAATTTAATAAAAGAAGGCATAGATGCATTGGTTTTAATAGGAGGAGATGGTACCTTTACTGGAGGATTGATTTTCAATAACGAATTTAATTTCCCAATAATTGGAATTCCAGGAACCATAGATAACGATATTTACGGAACAAACTTCACTATAGGTTACGATACAGCCATCAATACAGTGGTTGAAGCCATAGACAAAATCAGGGACACTGCCAGTTCGCATAAGCGTCTGTTTTTTGTTGAGGTTATGGGTCGCGATGTGGGTCATATAGCTTTAAATGCAGGTGTTGGAGCTGGAGCCGAAGAAATTTTAATCCCTGAAGAAGATTTAGGACTGGACCGATTGGTGGAATCATTAAAAAGAAGTAAAGCTTCTGGTAAATCCTCCAGTATTGTTGTGGTTGCAGAAGGCGATAAAATAGGCAAAAACGTGTTTGAACTGAAAGACTATATTGATGAAAACATGCCAGAGTACGATGTTCGTGTTTCTGTACTGGGTCACATGCAACGTGGTGGCTCACCATCTTGTTTTGATCGTGTGCTTGCCAGTAGGATGGGAGTAAAAGCAGTAGAATCCTTATTGGAAGGAAAAACCAATTATATGGTTGGAATCTTGGACAATAAAATGGAGCTAACATCCTTGGATAAGGCCGTTAAAGGAAAGTCGGAAATAAATATGGAATTGCTTCGTGTATCCGATATCATGACCACTTAGGATTTCAAAATGATAAGAATTAATAATAACAAAGAATAAATAATCATATAAGAATGTCAAATTTAAAATTAGGAATTAACGGTTTCGGAAGAATAGGAAGACTCGTATTTAGAGCAGCATTAAAACAGAATATTGAAGTTGTAGGTATCAACGATTTATTGGAAGTAGATCATTTGGCCTATTTGTTGAAATACGACTCTGTACATGGCAGATTTGATGGAACCATTGATATAAAAGATGGACAATTAATAGTAAACGGAAAAACCATTAGGGTTACTTCAGAAAAAGACCCAAGAAACCTTAAATGGAACGAGGTTCAGGCAGACGTAATTGCAGATTGTACAGGTATTTTCAAGACTTTGGAAACGGCTCATTATCATATTGAAGCTGGAGCAAAAAAAGTTGTGGTGTCTGCTCCAAGTAAAGACATCCCTATGTTTGTTATGGGTGTAAACCATAAAGACATCAAGGCTTCAAACACCATTGTGTCCAACGCCTCTTGTACCACAAACTGTTTGGCTCCTATGGCTAAAGTCATGGATGACAATTTTGGTATAGAAGAAGCCCTTATGACAACCATTCATGCCACAACAGCATCACAATTTACAGTAGATAGCCCATCCAGAAAAGATTACCGTTCAGGAAGAAGCGCTTTGGTCAATATCATACCTGCATCCACAGGAGCAGCTAAAGCAGTTGGAAAAGTCATCCCAAAATTAGATGGAAAATTAACAGGCATGGCGTTTAGAGTACCAACGGCAGATGTGTCTGTTGTCGATTTAACCGTGAGAACCCAGAAAGAAACCTCGCTCGATGAAATTAAAGCAGCTTTTAAAAAAGCTTCAGAATACGAAATGAAAGGGATTCTGGGTTATACCGAAGAAAAAGTGGTGTCTCAGGATTTCGTAGGTGAAACAAGAATTTGTGTCTTTGATGCAGATGCAGCCATTGAATTAAACTCAAAATTTTTCAAACTGGTAGCCTGGTATGACAACGAATATGCTTATTCGGTAAAACTAGTGGAATTGTCAGAACTTGTTCATTCGTTATAAACGTATTAACTTTTTAAATTCCATATGCTGTTTTAATTAATAGTATGTGGAATTTTTATATTTTTAACTCATGATATTAATTGTTGACAGTGGTTCTACAAAAGCAGATTGGATGTCTGTGGATTCTAAAGGACATCGGCTTTTTGATAAAATTCAAACCAAAGGACTCAATCCTGCCATTTTAAATGAAAAAGAACTTCAAGATGTCATTCTTTCCAATGCTAACTTAATATTCCATAAATCTGAAGTAACCCATATATTTTTTTATGGTGCAGGTTGTGGTACAGACAAGCCAAAACACTTGCTTAAGCAGGTGTTGGAATCCATTTTTACTCAAGCAAAAGTAGAAGTCCAAGAAGACACGTTGGCAGCAGTTAGGGCAACCATAAATCATGAAAATGAAGCTGCAGTTGTGTGTATTTTGGGAACAGGTTCCAATTGCAGTTATTTTGATGGTAAAAACCTGCATCAACGAGTTGCATCCTTGGGCTATGCCATTATGGATGATGCAGCCGGAAATTATTATGGCAGACAGTTACTTCGTGATTTTTATTTTCATCATATGCCAGATTCGTTAAAAACAGCTTTTTCACAAGCCTATGATGTAGAAGCAGATACCATTAAATTCAATTTATACAAGCAACCAAACCCAAACGCTTATTTGGCTTCTTTTGCTGAATTCATGTTTTCGCATAAAGATACGGCATACATAAAAAACCTCATTAAACAAGGGCTTCGTACGTTTTCTAAAAACATGGTTTTGCAATTTTCCGAAGAATTAAAAACAGTTCCAGTACACTTTGCTGGTTCCATAGCCTACCTGTCTAAAGAAGAAATTTTTGAAATTGCCGAAGAATTCAACTATAAAGTTGGAAATATTGTTAAACGTCCCATAGATGGACTGGTAACTTATCATATAAATCAATTACATTCATGGAAATAGCAATTATAGCTCACGATGGAAAAAAAGCTGAAATGGTTCAGTTTTTAAATGAACATAAAGAGATTCTGCTTCAAAAAAATATTTCCCTGGTTTCAACTGGAACAACTGGAAAAAAGGTTAAAAAGGCAGGCTTTGAAGTTTTAAGACTACTTTCAGGCCCTTTGGGTGGAGATGCACAAATTGCTGCAAGGGTAGCTGAAGGTAAATGCAACATGGTTTTGTTTTTTAGGGATCCCCTGGAAAAACATCCTCATGAACCAGATGTGCTTATGCTCATGCGTCTTTGTGATGTGCACGATGTCCCTTTGGCAACCAATCCTGCCACAGCTGAGTTATTAATGAAAGGCCTGTAATTATTGTTTTATTTTTAATTTTACACTACATTAGTAACACAGTATCACCTTGTTTTAACTTTCTAACCATCTAAAATTACACCTATGAAAAGATTATTGTTAGCAACACTTTTAACCTTTAGTTTTGGTATATTGGTTGCGCAAGAAGCAGAAACTACCGAAAGTTCCAGTGCAGCCCAAGCAAATAACCCTTTGGCTGATATGACAGCATTGAGCTTTCAAAATTACTACATGCCCAAACTCTCAGAAGCACCTGATGCAGCTTTTATGAATACCACTTGGGTGCGCTTTGCAAAACCAATAGCCAAGGGAAAGTTGCTTTTACGGGCATCCATGCCTTTTTCCACATTAGGCATGCCTAATGCCAACAATGTGGTTAACACCACTAGTGGTCTTGGTGATTTTAATGCGTTTTTGTCTTATAATTTTATATCCAATGAAACAACCACTATGGGTATTGGGCCCTCGGTTTCTGCACCAACGGCAAGTGACGACCTGTTAGGCACAGGCAAATGGCAAGGAGGATTTGCCTTTGTGGCCTTTGTTGCGAAATCTCCGGTGTTTCAATTTGGTGGATTGATAACCTGGCAAGCATCTTTTGCAGGAGAATCGGATAGACAAAGCACCAGTTTGGCTGCTGTGCAACCATTTTACTTCTGGCAATTGGGTAAAGGCACTTATTTAAGAGGTGTCCCAATTTGGGTATTGGATTTTAAAAAAGAGGCCTATTCCATACCTTTGGCATTGGGTATTGGTAAAGTTGTAAAAGTGGAATCTACGGTTTTTAATTTGTATGTAGAACCACAATATTCCATTTATGTGGAAGGGGTTCAGCCTGTATTTCAACTACTGGCAGGAATAAATTTACAGTTTATGAAATAATAAATCTTAACAATTAAAAAGAAAGGGAAACAAAATTTCCCTTTTTTTATTCTGTATAAACCCTGTTTTCCTGTTCTGCAACCCGAATAAAAGTGGTTCTTTTGGTCAGTTCTTTTAATCGTTGGGCACCAACATAAGTACAGGTGCTTCGCAAGCCTCCTAAAATGTCCTGAAGTGTGGTTTCTACCTCACCTTTGTATGGTACTTCAACGGTTTTACCTTCACTGGCTCTATATTCTGCTACGCCACCAACGTGTTTGTCCATGGCTGTTGCAGAGCTCATTCCATAAAACTGTTTGTACTTTGTGCCATGTCTTTCAATAGTTTCTCCACCACTTTCCTGATGTCCAGCCAACATGCCTCCAAGCATCACAAAATCGGCTCCAGCACCAAAGGCTTTCGCCACATCTCCAGGAGTTGTACAACCTCCATCGCTAATTATTTGGCCTCCCAATCCATGAGCAGCATCAGCACATTCTATAATGGCGGAAAGTTGCGGATAACCAACACCTGTTTTTACTCGTGTGGTACATACGGAACCAGGACCAATGCCTACTTTAATAATATCTGCTCCAGACAACAAGAGTTCTTCTACCATTTCCCCTGTAACCACATTTCCCGCAATTATGGTTTTTTTTGGATATTGTTCCCTGGTTTTCTTCACAAAATTCACAAAATGTTCAGAGTAACCATTGGCCACATCAATACATATAAATTTTAAGTGAGGATGCAATTTAAAAATAGTGGCTAATTTTTCGGAATCCTGTTTTCCAGTTCCTGTGCTTATGGCAATATAATCTTCAATTTGCTCAGGAGCATTTTTTAAAAACTCTTTCCATTCCGGAATGGAATAATGCTTATGTATGGCAGTAAACAACTTATGTTTACTTAATGCCCTAGCCATTTCAAACGTACCAACAGTATCCATGTTGGCTGCCATGATTGGGATGCCATGCCAAGGTAACTGACTGTTTAAGAAAGTGAAATTCCGTTCCAGATTTACTTGAGACCTACTTTTTAAAGTGGAACGTTTGGGTCTTATCATCACATCTTTAAAACCTAATTTAATGTCTTGTTCTATGCGCATCTTGTCAATGGGTTTGGTTACTTTCAAAAATACAAGTTCTTGGAAAAAACTCCTTTGAAAAAGTAAAATTTAAAAACTCATTTATTAACAATATGTTTATAGAAACTAAATTACTGAATAGCTGTTTTTGGTTTGAATTTCATTTTAGAAAGAGTAACTTCGTTTCCTAAATATTTTCTAGACCCTCTATATTATGAAGTTTAATAACTTGCTGTTTTATGTGATTTTATGTTTTATGTTTGTCACTAGCCATGCTCAAAAAAACAATCTTTCAAAGCTTACCATTCCAGAAATCATGCAAGGAGATGGATTTGTGGGACATTTACCATCCCATGTTAATTGGTCCAATAATAGTGACAAGATCTATTTTGATTGGAATCCGGAAGCAGCATTAAGCGACTCGCTTTATTTGTATCATCTAAAAAACGATAAAATTTCTAAAGTAGATTTTGAAACAGAGTATGCATTAGCGTCTTTTGATTTTATTTTCAACACTGACAAAACAAAGAAAGTTTACACAAAACATGGAGATGTTTTTTTGGTTGATGTTTCATCCAATAAAACCCTACAGGTAACACAAACAATGGATTACGAAAGTCAGGCACATTTTACAGATAACGATAACAAAATAGCATATGTTAATGAAAAAAATATCTACACCTGGGATTTGGAAACAGGAACAACAACCCAAGTCACAAACTTTGTTAATAAGGAGAAGACTGAAAAACCTAAGAGTGAGAAAGACATTTGGTTAGAAAAAGATCAGTTGGAATTATTTGAGGTTTTAAGAACACGTAAAGAAAAATCTGATAAGCACGATAGCTTGATGACCCGTTTTGACACTAAAAAACCTTTAAAGATTGTGCTTGACGGAAAGTCTGTAATAAACCAAAAAATGAGTCCAGATGGTAAGTATGTGACTTACGTAACTACAAAAAAGCCAGAAAACAAAAAAACCATCATGCCTCATTATGTAACGGAATCTGGTTATACCGAAAATGAAAACACACGTTCTAAAGTAGGGGATGAGCTTACTGAATATAGTATGTTTGTTTATGATATTGCAAACAAGAATAACTATCCTGTAATTTTAGATAACTTAGAAGGTTTGGATTATATTCCAGAATACACCAAGGAGTATCCTGATAAACCATATAAAAACGATAACCGAATTGGTTATATTTCCGGACCTACTTGGAGTCCAGATGGTAATTATGCCGTTTTGGATATTATTGCCAACGATTATAAAGACCGTTGGATTGTTTTATTGAACGTTGAAGATGGCACTATAGAAAACCTAAATCATCAGCATGACGAAGCTTGGATTGCTGGTCCTGGAATTGGAGGTTACGGAGGAGGCGTTTTAGGTTGGATGCCAGATAATAAATCCATTTGGTATCAATCTGAAAAAACAGGCTATTCGCATTTATATACTTTGAATGTGAATTCTAAAAAAGAAAAAGCGCTTACAGCAGGTTCTTTTGAAATATATAAACCACAGATTTCAAAGGATCAAAAACGTTGGTATTTTACTGCCAATAAAAATCACCCTGGAGATCGCCAATTTTATAGTATGCCAATTCAAGGAGGTACATTTACAGCATTAACAGAGCGCATAGGTAACAATGAGGTCGTTCTGTCCCCAGACGAAAAGCAAATGGCAATCTTGTATTCCTATACAAACAAGCCAACAGAACTATATGTAAAGGCAAATCCGTTGTTTGCATCAAAAGCAACTTCTCCTAAACAGATTACCTATTCTACAACTAAAGTTTTTAACGACTATCCATGGAAAGACCCAGAAATCATTAGCTTTAAAGCAGACGATGGAGCACAAGTCCATGCTAGATTGTACCAGCCAAAAACTGAGGTTAAAAACAAAGCAGCTGTTATTTTTGTGCATGGAGCAGGATATTTGCAAAATGCCCATAAATGGTGGAGCAGTTATTATCGTGAATATATGTTCCACAATTTATTGGTTGATAATGGTTATACTGTGTTGGATATAGATTATCGTGGAAGTGCAGGCTACGGAAGGGATTGGCGAACAGGGATTTACAGACATATGGGAGGAAAGGATCTATCTGACCAAGTAGATGGAGCTGAATATTTAATTAAGAATTATGGCATTGATGCTGATAAAATTGGTATTTATGGTGGTTCTTATGGTGGCTTTATAACACTTATGGCCATGTTTAATGAAGCTGAAACCTTTAAAGCTGGAGCTGCTATTCGTTCTGTAGGGGATTGGGCAGCCTATAATCATGGGTATACAGCAAGAATTTTAAACACTCCAGTAACTGATAGTTTAGCATACAAAAGAAGTTCACCTATTTATTTTGCCGAAGGTTTGCAAGGCGATTTATTGATACTGCATGGCATGATAGACGATAATGTACACTTTCAGGATATGGTTCGTTTATCGCAACGTTTAATTGAATTGGGAAAAGAAAACTGGGAAATGGCCATATATCCATTAGAACGACATGGTTTTGTAGAGCCAAGTAGCTGGACCGATGAGTATTTAAGGATTTATAAGCTGTTTCAAGAGAGTTTGCTTAAAGAATAAATCTAATTAGTATTATTACTTAAAAAAAATCCCACACAATAATGAAAAAAATAATACTAGTATTTTGTTTTTTTTCAACTTATGCGTTTTCTCAAAGTGAAGTTGAATCATATCTAATTAATAATATTGATTCAATTCAGAACGCTATTAATTTGGATAGTTTTGGAAAATTGGATGCAATTCAAGGTATTCGAATCTGGTCAAACAGTCAGGTTGTTGAATTATATAAAAAAGACGAAAATATATATCTAGGCTGTATCATTAATTTTATAGCTCATTATAATTTTGAAAATGAATACGTGGATTATGTTTATGAAGAAAGCAAACTGTCTTCTAAACAAACCAAAAAACTATTAAATCAAATTAATTTTGAAGAATTGAGATATTTAAATGCTTCAAATAATATAGAAGACAATAATCTAAAAATTGAAGGACTTTATAATTATATAATTGAATTTGGTTATAAAAATGAAATTAAAAGATATTCCTATTGGTTATCTACTAACAATGAATATGAAGTTCATGGAGTGCTAAAAATAAATAACATTCATAACTTTTTAATTAAGACTATTTCAAAACTTAAGCTAATAGAAAAGTTTAATAAGTTTAGAAATCAACTACCAAAAGGTATTTATGTTAATGGAAAAATGGTGTTTTATAAAACCTTCTAATTTCCGAATAATTATATGAAAGCCTGAGACATATATTTATAAAACGCACGCATAAAAAAGCTATAGAGTTTATTTACAGTTTTGGATATAGACAGTATAGTTGGCTAAAAGTTAAAGTTTTTTGAAATAACTTTAATAAATTGTCCAGACAAGAGAAAAAACATCTACTTTAATTACTTTTTTGAAAAGTAGCTTAAGCTTATTTACAAGCCATCATGCTAATTTCTACATTTACAAACTTTGGTAAGTTGGCAACTTCTACAGTTTCACGAGCTGGAGCAGTAGCTTCATTGAAATAAGTTGCATACACCTCGTTTATTTTAGAAAAATTGTGCATGTCGCTAATAAAAATAGTGGTTTTAAAAACATTTTCAAAAGTCATGTCAGCAGCTTTTAAAACAGCTTTTAAGTTTTCCATAACCTGTTTGGTTTCCGTTTTTATATCGTCTAAAACCAATTCCATGGTAATAGGGTTTAAGGCTATTTGTCCAGATGTGTATAAAATATTGTTTACTAAAACAGCTTGATTGTATGGTCCTATGGGAGCAGGTGCGTGAGATGTATTTATTATTTTTTTCATGACCTATATGTGTTTTAAAATTATAATTGCTTATCTGGTTGTCTTCTTTTATCGTATTTAAGATCTTTAAGCAGATTGGATTTTATGCCAATAAAGAAATTCCAAGAGGCTCTATCGCTAAAAGGGATCCAGTTAAAACTCATTCTCCAACTCAATAAATCCCTTTCAAATCGTAAAGAGGTATAAGTAAAGCCATTGTTTTTAAAATCGTAACCGGAGGAGGCTCCAACTTTCCAACGAGGAGATATTTCAACATCACCAGAAAACATTAAGGAATGTGATGAAATTTCGTTTTCTCTTCTGGAATTGGAGTAGTTCACGGCATAAGCCAGGCGTAAGCTCCAAGGGATCACAGTGGTATATAAATCGCTTGGTGTTTGGTTTTCCTCATCGTCATCTTCATAGAAACTAGGGTTTTCGTAATCTAAGGAACGTCCAAACAAATCGTCTGCTCGACCACCACTTCTTAAGGTTTCTTCGTAGCTTTCTTGTGTTTCACCTCCAGAAAAGGTAGAGTTTGAAAGGGTATAATTCATGGTAACATTGGCACTTGTTAGCCTAAACAAACTACCTCCATTATCAATATTCCACATATCCACAAGATTGTTATTGTTGTCCAATGCATATGGATTTAGGGTAGCTCCAAAATTCACAGACATTTTATCTTTAAGTAGTTGTGTACTTCCAGAAATCCTCATTGGACTCCAGTTTAAAGAGTCTGCAGCAATATCATAGCCTGTACTGAAATTTAGGTTGTCCAATATTTTGATTTTTCTAGGTTCTGTTTGAGTGGAATCTTTGTCGCGAACCTTCATTTCTATATTGTTTCCCAATGCAAATCCAACAGTATTGGAATAATTTTTATTTGGAGCTCCAAAGACAGAACCTTCAAATTTGGAGTATTCAACTTGTTCCGATGTTAAACCATCTGCACTTATTACTTCGTAAGTATCATAATACTGATCAAAAGAAGGATTGATGGTATAGCTAATGGAAGGTCTCATAATATGCCTTAGCTTTTTTATTTTTCTATCTTCACCTTCCTTCTCAAAGTTGAACATTCCATAAAGTGTGGTACCCAAACTAGCATTGAAATTGTAGGTTCTATAGGAAGCAAACCCATTGTTTTCATTGGTAATAACCTCCCTCGTGGTTTGGTCGTAATATTTATCCACTGTTTTAAAGGTCCAGGTTTCGCTATAGTTTGTGCCAGCACTCAGACTTAAATATTTAAAAACTTTAAAATTGGTTGTAAGAGGAATGCTATGGTTTATGCCGTTTTGAGCATCGTCCCACATTTCTTTCTTAAAAAAAAGCGAATCTGTGGTTTGGATCCTGTTTTCTGCCCTAATGTTATATTGAAAGTTGATGTTTTCTATAATTCCTTTTTTGGATCCTACTTTTGGCTCAAACGGATAAATTCTACTTACACTTGCCTGAAGGGTAGGCAGTGTCATGTTAATGCTTTCTGTATTGGTGTTTTGTGAATGTGTGGCAGCAACACTTAAGTTTACTTGTGGTTCCCCTTGAAAAGTTTTGGAATAAGAAATGGAGGAAGCCATGGTGTTGTTAAGAAAACTTGGTGAGTTAACTTGATTTATGGACTCTTGATAATACTTGCTGCTTCCAAGGTTTACAGATGCTGAAAATCTGGAATTGGGACTGGATTTTCCATCTTGGGTGTGAGACCACCTAATATTGTATATGGAAGTTTTGGAATAGTCTGGAAATCCACGTTCACTATTGATGAGGTTTTCGTACCTAAAACCTAAATTACCCGTAAATTTATAACGTAAGGCATAGTTGCTTTCAAAACGTAACCCATAACTGCCATTGGTGTAATAATCCCCTAAAACCGCTAAGTCTATATAATCGCTAATTGCAAAATAATAACCACCATTCTGCAAGAAATAACCACGACTGCTTTGCTCACCAAAACTAGGGATTAAAACTCCAGAGGTTTGTTTTTTTGTTAAAGGGAAAAAACCAAAAGGCAACCCAATAGGTGTTGGTACATCTGCCACAACCATGTTGGTAAGACCTACTACAATTTTTTTTCCTGGTACCAATTTAATTTTATTGGCTTGAAAATAATATTCTGGGTTTTCTATGTCTTTGGATGTGGTAAAACGACCTTTATATAAAAAGATAACGGAATCGTTTTCTTTTTTGGTGATTGGCGCATATATCTGCATGCCCTGTTGTTCGGTTTTCGATTTAAAAATCAAGGCTTTTTCAGTATCGTAATTAAATCTTATGGAATCTGGTTCAACCAAATTGTCTCCTTGTTTAAAAGAAGGTCGTTGTGAGTAAACACCTGCAGAATCCTTAATGCGTCCAGCATATACTTCTTTTTTATTGTAATCTATAACAATAATTCCAGCTTTCAGTTCCATGTCCTCAAAATATACTTCAGCTTCATTATATAAATAAAGCTTTTGCTCCTTCATGTTAAATGAGGTGTAGTCTTTGGCTTTATAGGTAACTGTGGCGCTTAAGAGTTCTGGTTTTGGCTTCACAGAATCTTGTAAGGTGGAATCCTGACCAACTTCGGAAACCTCTAGTTTTTCTAAGGTGTTTAAATTTACAGAAACGGTATCCTCGACTTTTTCTGGTGAGACTGTACCTCCAGATTTTGGAATATCTTGAGCGAAGCCAAAAGTGTTGATAAACACTGTAAAACTTAAGGCAAAAAGTATGTAAAAGTTGTTTGTACGCAACGCTTTTAAATGTATTTTTGTAAAAGTATGGCTCGGTTTTTGAATTGCCAAAATTACATATATTTTTTGTGATTAATTTAATATTCACAAAAATTCGAAAATAAACTTTTACTTAATTAAATTGGGTAATAAACTCGCTCTATAGCTGTTATTATTATATGAAACACTTAAGCTGCATCTTTAAAAGTTTAAAACGTACAATGCTTTGTGTGACATGTTGATAATTATAAAAAACAATAGATATTCTTTTATGAAATCGAAATTGGTATTACTTTTCTTATCTGCTTTGTTTGTTTTGTCAAATTTCAGCAATTCCTTGCTTGCACAAGATAACTCAAATAAGTTTGTGGTGGTTTTAGACGCTGGTCATGGAGGTAAAGACCCAGGGAAACCATCTAAAGAAGGATATAAAGAAAAGGATATTGCCCTTAAAATTGCCTTGGAAGTAGGAAAAGAATTGGAAAAAAATCCAGATATTAAAGTGGTTTACACCAGAACAAAAGATGTTTTTGTGGATTTGTTTAAAAGAGGTAAAATTGCCAATGAGGCCAAAGCGGATTTGTTTGTATCCATTCATTGCAATGCACACCATACACAAGCCTATGGCTCTGAAACCTATGTTCTGGGAATTCATAGAAACGATACCAATTTTAATGTGGCCAAAGCAGAAAACGAGGTAATTTATTTGGAAGACGATTACGAGAAAAACTATGAAGGTTTCGACCCAAATTCCCCAGGTTCCTTCATCGGTTTAACACTCATGCAAGAAGAGTATTTAGATCAAAGCATTTTATTGGCCAGTTTAATACAGGATAAATTTACAAATGTCTTAAAACGTAAGAATAGAGGTGTTAAACAGGCTGGATTTATCGTATTGCATCAAACAATCATGCCTAGTGTTTTGGTGGAAACAGGCTTTATTACCAATAAAGCTGAAGGAGCTTATTTAAACTCCAATAAAGGACAAAAAGATATGGCTACTGCCATTGAAAAAGCCATCTTGGATTATAAAAATGCCATATACCAAAATGTGGACGATTTTGTTTATCAGGAAACCCAAACAGAAGAAACATTAAGTACTGAACCTGATGAAATTTTTAAAAATGTGGTATTTAAAGTCCAAATAGCAGCCAGTTCAAAAGAAATTGAATTGAAACCATACAACTTTAAAGGACTGGAAGATGTAACAAGGGATAAAATAAATGGCTTATACAAATACTTTTATGGTTATACCTCAAACTATACCAAGATCAAAGAATTCCAGAATTATGCAAAATCCAGAGGATATGTCTCTAGTTTTATTGTGGCATACAAAGATGGAAAACAAATACCTTTGGAAGAAGCACTAAAATCAACTGCAAATTAGAGCCATTCTTTATAATTTTATTTCTAATTTTGTTAGGTAACTAAATTTATACAATTTGAAACTATCTAGAGAAGTTAAAACGGCTATTTTGGTCATATTTGGAATTCTGTTCTTTATTTTTGGCTTTAATTATTTAAAAGGTAAAAATTTATTCAATGTTTCCGACGCTTACTATACCGAATTTGATTATAATGGTTTAACAACAGCCTCTCCTGTAACTATTAAAGGGAATAATGTTGGTAAAATCAACAAGATAACATACATTGTTGAAACTGGTAAAACCAGAGTTTCTTTTACAGTTGATGACGAATTGAAATTCTCTAAAAACAGTAAAATGAGACTCTATCCTTTAGGTCTCTTGGATGGCAACGGACTTGCCATTATTCCTGCTGATGACGACCAAATTGCCGAAGATGGCGATTTCTTGCAATCTGAAGTGGAACCTGGTCTTATTAAAAACCTCTCTGAAAATTTTTCTGGTC
>SWCA01001918.1_pt1 | contig 15780 bp, 13 predicted proteins | sample 4692961 | NCBI WGS metagenome assembly SWCA01 (sample SAMN10267275, study PRJNA491770) | bioreactor metagenome | isolation source: DHS bioreactor inoculated with | place: Japan: off Shimokita Peninsula
CCCCCCGACTTCCGTCAGTTGATCATATCGCTTTGACCAGGCATATTGAAGACGGCTGCTGTTGGTATGGGTATAATATTCTTCGTCACTTCCCGTACCCGATAGATTATCATCAATGTAGACATAGAGCTTATTTTGATATTTGTCTACCGTGTATTCAAAACCGTAGGGTTGTCCCGGTGTTCGATAGGAAGAAGGAGTTTCCTGAACATTAGCTATTTTCTTTGTATAGCCATATAGGTTGCTGCTATCGACAGCAAACCTGGCCGGTTCAGGATCAGTTTTATCCAGGGGGAGGGCTCCCTCAGTCCAGGAGCCATTGGTTGATACAGTTCTGCCATTGATTACAATAATCCCCTTATTCCCTGCCAGGTCTTCCAACCCTAGGGGGATCAGATAGACCCCATCCCGGTTGATAGTAATGCTTTCACCATAGCTGTAGCTGCTGCTATGACTATGGGGAATAATTCGCTTCCCCATAAAAGCCTTGTTACCTGTATAGCTTAAATTAGTAATGTCAAAATAACTATTAACCATTCCTGAAACCTTACTTGCACCCTGCTGAGACTGATCGTCAGCCTTGACAGCAACATCAAAATTATCATTACTCCACCAATCCCTATCGGGACTGTAATCCACTTCGATTACAGGGGAAGACTTGTCCAGGGAATAGACACCTGATTCTGCGGGAAAAGCATCCGTAGGCTCTGGCCCCGTAGGGGGAGCTTCCCCAGTCCAGCTGGCTGAAACGACCGTTCCCTGGGGTGGAGAGGGGGAGGGCTCCCCGGAATCTGCCCATTCTCTGGTACCTCGATTCCAGCCCGCTACTTCTCCGGTTAATTTCATATTCATTTCTTCTTTAATAATGGAGATACTGCTGCCATTGGGAATGGTGGTACTTACGCCTGCGGTTCCTCCGATACGAAGGCTGGCAGGGGTAAATTCTTCTGTGTATTCCTGGTCTTCTTCACCGCTATCTGAATCAGAAAAAGTTTGGGTTTCAGTAATTGTCTCTCCTGTTTCAGGATCAGTTCCGACTACTACTTCTTCCTCCCATTCGTAGGTGTAGGTATAGCTTCGGCTGGCGGTGTTGGTCATGATGACCTCTCCCGTGGCCCTGACGGTGACCGGAATATCCTGGTTAACCCAATAGCTGTTGTTGTCTTTTGTTTTTCCTCCTATCTCCTGGGTAGCGTTAGGGGAGAAGGTGATCTCTACGTCACCATCCTCACCGCCCCCCGGAGGTGGGGAATCTCCCTCTATATAGTAGAAGATCACAGCACCGGAGGGGCTATTATAGCTAAAATCAAGACTTACACTGCTGCCGCTTTGTCGATGACTGCTGATTGCCTCATACATGGCTGACTCATCATCTAAAGCCATGGCCTTTCTAAAACCCACTAAAGCATGGTTTGCTATAGTAGGGGCTATAGTACTGGCTGTTCCTGACAATGTATCGCTTACTTCAGAGCTAATCAATACTCCATTTCCCTTATCATCAGCATCATTTAATCTTCTTCTCTCAACAGTAAGCCTTCCTTCCCTGGCTTCCACATTAATATGGGTATAGTACCACCATCCCATTTCCTGAAACAAATTGGGCCCAAGGGAGCGTTGTATCCCATTCTCAGAATAATTTGGCATGCCCCAGGGCTTTGTTAATGGAGAATTATCCATAACATTCAAATAAAAACGGAATTGACCCTGATTCGGGATAACAAAGTTACTTAGTAGCGTAGGCCGATGCTCAGCAAAATGGATAGCTCCATTTGTTTCAATAATTTGCAAATCATATTTGGTGATTGCACTGCCTGAACCAGCCATGGAATTATCAATGATTTGTATATTATCTCCTACTAGGGTTTTTAGTATGGGAGGAGGGGGAGCTCCAATTCCAAAACTATATGTTTCTGAATCGGCTACTTGCATGTGGTCAGAATTAAGATTTTGCAGTCTAAAACCAGCTATAGGTTTTGTTATTCCTTCAAAATACATTAAATGATAATCTATATATCCATCATTGCCATACCATTCAGGCGGTAGTTCTACCTGAGCCCCATAGATACTTAAATTACTTAATTCAACATCAATAGATAAAAAGACAAGTAAAATAGATAAAACAAAAAGGTAAAATTGTTTATACTTCATTTCTCTCTACTCCCCTTAATCATAGAACCCCAGGCCATAGCTGGTAATGACACCAGTACGATAATAATGATTTTCAATATCTCCCTTTTTCACTGTAATACGATAGGTAACCTCCTGCCCTTCGATATACTCAAATCCGTTGATAGGTGCGTCTATAATTATTTTCCCCCACCCTTTCACAAAATTTTTATCCCTCCAAACAGTCCTATCTAATTTATACACTCCCTTTCCATCAAAGGCATTCCTTTGATTTAAAGCTGGAAAACTAACGCACTCAGCCTTAAACTGATATTCATCAGTATAGTCATCAATATTGTTTATTTCAATCCAAAAAATCCTTCCAGCTGATCGACGGAATCCCTCATTCTGTACAACAACTAATATAGGCTCCACAAATCCTTCGTTCATATCACTGGGCCTTAAGGATTCCCCTGCCTTCACCCGAAGCATTCGGTTAATAATGACAGCGGTTTCTGCACGGGTTCCATTGGATTGGTAGCCAAAGGTTCCATTGGGGTAGCCTTCCATAATATTTAATTGGGACACAGCATTAATATAACCTCGATAAGCTGTAGGGGTTTCGATGCTGTCTTTGTAATTGGTATTGCCTTCAATAGGCAATTTTTTTACCGCCCTGGCAACAATTCTAGCAATTTCACCACGGGTAATAAGTCTACTGTAGTCTTCCTCAGTGAATTCGTCATTTTGTATTATTCCTTCATCCTGGGCACAATTAATGAACATTTGATACCATGGTCCTTCATTAGAATCTAGATCTAACTCCATGGCCACAGTCACAACCTTAATGAACTCCGCCACTGTAATCTTGTTATTGGGCTTGAAGGTTCCATCACTATAGCCCTCAATGATTCCCTTAGCTGTTAAGGGTAAAACATAATCCCTTGACCAATGATTATCCAGGTCAACAAATTCTTTATTCTGGGCTGAACCATAGCAGATATTTGCTGTTGATAAAATTATCATTAGCAGAATGAATATGAAACTAAGTCTGTTTTTCCTCACTCTAATTCCCCTTTCCCTTGCGTACTTACTTTCATAATTATGTATTTTTACGATATTAATACTATGGTACCATAAAGTTATACAATTAGTAACTATTATTAGTGGCATTATTCATATTTTTTACATTTTTTCACTAGTTCTAATTACTTTTTCCCTCCGATAATTGAAGTAAGCACATTTGGTCATAGCCCCCTGATAGAATTATAATTGAAGCCTTTTGATAGCATGAAGGGAGCAGACTTTAAAAAAAGCCGCTCCCTCCTTGATATATGAATATTCTATTTTTCTTATGTGATATATTCTTCTCATGGAATATCCCAACTTCAGTTTCAACTGCGACGGGACTAATGCTCCCAAAAATGGCTATTCTGCATCATAATTAGGTTGTTCTCTAAAATATACTCAGAAAGCTGAATCTCTGCCATAGCCCGTTCATAGCCGGAACGGCACTGCTCTAAATCTACAGGCTCTCCTGTTACAATATTCCAGGCCTTGCTATTTTCAAAGATACCATCCCGTGCCATAATAAAAATCACATCCCCTTGGATAAAGGAGCCCTTTGCTGTATGGATTTGGTTGAGGGCGAAGGAATCATCTGAATTCAGAAGGTCTCTTCCTATTAAGGTGAAGGGACTTAGATCAACACCCAATAGATTTGCCACTGTAGGAAATAAATCAACCTGGCCTCCGGCCTTTGTGATTTCCGCTTGAATGCCGGAATTGGGTACATGGATGATCAAAGGTACCCTAAGCATTTCATCCTCTTGGTATTCCTTCCCTAAAAAGTCCTTCATATGCTGTGAGCTCTCCTCATTATGGGGCTTAATACCATGGTGATCACCATAAATAATGATGATGGAGTTCTCATAAAGTCCCGCTTCCTTTAAATCCGCTATAAATTCGCCAATAGCCCGATCTAAATAATTGACAGTTTGGAAATAGCCCCCTAAAATTGAATCTTCATAATCTTGGCCCAGCTCCAGCCCCTGGTCCTCCTCCTCTATTAAATAGGGATAGTGGGAGGTTAGGGTAATATAGAAGGAATAAAAGGGTTCTTGAAGGGATTTTAAATAGGGAATCGATTGACGGAATAGAGCACGATCGCTAAGGCCCATCCCTATAATCTCGTCCTCCTCAAAATCCTCCAGACTAATAAACTCGTTTACGCCCAGAGTTGGATAAAAGTTATTACGATTCCAGAAGCTCTCTTCGTTGCCATGAAAGACAGTGGTTTCATAATTTAGTTTTCTTAACAGCTTTGGAAGACTAACCAGATTTTTTTCTTCATATTGCTTGTAGCTAAAGTTTTTAATAGAGGCATGGAGTCCTGTCTGTGAAACGAATTCAGCATCGGAGGTATTTCCCCATCCCACCTGCTCATAATAGCGTGAAAAAAAGAAGGAGTTATTCTCAATGAGGCTGTTTAAAACAGGCGCAATATATTGGCCATTGACCTCTTTCTGAAGCACAAAGCTCTGCAGGGATTCTGCTTGTATGACAAAAACATTCTTCCCCTTTGCCAGGCCAAAATATTGGTGCTGATTTTCCTGGGGCTCCTCCTCTAAAATTTCCTTAATAGCTGTCTCCTCAACGGGATGAGCCTCAACCCTGCCCATAAAGGACAATAGATCATAAAAGTGGTAATTCAGCATTCCCAGATTAAAGGGGGTATAATACCCTTCTTCTCTTCCTGGAAGACCACTACTTCCTCCCCATACAGAAAAGACCAATAGGACGATCATTAAATAGGAAAACAATCTATTTTTATTTTTCAATTGAATCGTTGTCCAGTCTTCTTTTTTCGCAATGAAGAATAATAAAATCACATCACCAAAAAACAATAAGTAATCTAATCTCAGTAAAGAACCAACACTGCTTGACACTCCCTTTAAATGCTTAGCCTGATAAAAAATATGCACTGGAAGCAGCGTAAAGAAATGACTGAAATACATGGTGTTAGCAAAAAATAGAATAGACATTACCAAATGGGTCCCGAAAAGAAATTTTATTCTTTTATGTTCCTTCACCATATTCACTATTAAATAGATACAGGCTGCCGTCAGCCCATTTAACAGGGTGATCTGCCAGTATCCATCGGTTATCCCCATAAAACGATGAAAAACCATTAGCTTTAGGAAAGTAATCAAGGTGAGAAAAACGACTTCCCTATAGGGCCTTAGGTTAATAATAGGTTCTTTTGTCATGATACCGCCTCCGTTGGACTTCAATAATCTTCCAAAGTCATTTTAACACAAGTGGCGGTAAAGTAAAAGTCGATGAATCTTACAGTTTTCTTACTTTTGTTTTTCAGTCAAATGCCTCCAGTATCGGGCCGGCATATGGCTTCTTTGAAGCCTCAGGTTTTTTCTTTCAGAAATGGCAATGTGCTTAAAGTAGGTTTTCCATAGGCTCTGGAAATGGACCTCCTCTTGGGCCATCTCCGGTAAATGCTCCTCAGCCACATCGGTCAGAATCCAGCCCACTCCATTGCATAGGACACCAATCTCCCTTTTCAGGTCATGGATCAGCCAGTGCTGTTCCCCCATTCTATTGAGAAAATGAGGAGCTAGCATGGCAACAATGTTATGGTCAGGCTCTATAGGGGCATAGTAAAGATTCTTCTCTAATAATTGGAATCTGACTAGTCCCAGCATCCGATGGGTTTCCCGATTCACCCTTTGGTTAAGCCGATGGACAGGCAGCACATCCTGGTGAATCAAGTTCAAGTCTACCTTGGGGCCCAGTTTCCATCCCAGCCTTAAATAGCGATAGATGAGGGTGCCAGCCTGTGGATCCTCTGAAAGAAAGACCCCATAGGTATTTTTTAGGGCTGTGCCAGAAATTCTTCTTTTAATGGAATCATACACCCTATCGGCCTTTTGGTTGTCTGTTGTAATGAGTCTGGTTTCATCCAGTAAATTAGGCCGAAAGGTTTCTTCCTGCATGATTTGATCGGGCCTGGGGCCAGAATAGTACGCCTGGTAAATAGCTGTTAAAAGACCTTCAAAGGTACCATCATAAAGATAAATTATCATTATAGCTCCCCCGTCACGATAGAATGGACATTTTCTAGTTGTAAAGGCACCAGCTGATTTAGAAAGGACAGTTGTTCCCCCTGGGGCATTTGGAAAGATTTTTTTATTGGTTGGGAAATCAGACATTGACGAATTAATTTCTCATTCATACCCACCTCACCATAATATTTCCCCTGGCAGGTAATAAAATACTTAGCCCTTTTCAATACTACGCCGATCTTCTTTAACCCATCAAAGGTGATGGGAGCCATCCTTCGGGCAGCTAAAATTCTTTGAGCAGATTTCACCCCGATGCCCGGTACCCTCAAAAGCATTTCATATTCTGCCCGATTAATCTCAATTGGAAACTCCCCCAGACTTCTCAAGGCCCAATCTGTCTTTGGATCAAGGGCGATATCAAAATTCGGCTGTTTTTCATTTAACAACTCTGTAGAGGTAAAGCCATAAAAGCGAAGAAGCCAATCTGCCTGATACAGTCTATGCTCCCTTAGGGTGGGGGGATTAGCAAAGGTGGGTAAATTGGGATGGGCCACCACAGGTACGTAGGCAGAATAATAGACCCGTTTCATTTCATAACGGTTATATAGACCTTCAGAAAGCCTCAAAATATGATAGTCATCATCGGTAGTGGCCCCCACAATAAGTTGAGTGCTTTGACCCGCAGGAACAAAGGCAGAAGCCCGCCTGAATTGCCTTCGTTCCTCCTGGCTTTGGTGAATTTTGTGATGGATTAAGCCCATAGGCTTTAGTATAGCATCCTTCTTTTTTTGGGGAGCTAAAAGCGCTAGCCCCTGACTGCTGGGAAGCTCAATGTTGACACTCATTCTGTCAACAAATCTGCCAGCCTCGGCAATGAGGGCTGAGTCAGCCCCTGGTATTCCCTTCATATGAATATAGCCATTAAACCGATATTCCTCCCGCAGCAGTCTTGCAGTTTTCAGCAGCAGCTCCATGGTATGATCGGGATTTTTCATTACGGCAGAGCTGAGGAAAAGACCTTCTATATAGTTCCTTCTATAAAAATTAATGGTTAGCTCCGCCACCTCCTGGGGGGTAAAGACCGCCCTGGGAACCTGATTGGAAGCTCGATTTACACAATAGACGCAGTCGTAAACGCAGTAATTTGAAAGTAATATTTTCAACAGAGAAATACATCTGCCATCATCGGACCAGCTATGGCAGATGCCCCAGGCAGCGGCATTTCCAATACCCCCCTTGGTATTTCTGCGATTGCTTCCGCTGGAGGAACAAGAAACGTCATATTTAGCCGCATCGGCAAGGATTGTCAATTTTTCTTCTACATCCATCAGTACCCCTCCATATTGTTTCTTGTCTATATTCTAACATATTTTAAAGCAAATGCAAACATATGTTCTGTTTTTTCTATCCTTTTTTTCTTGCTCTTAGGCTACCCGTTTTTGTTGAAATGATTACTCCCAAAAAAACTAAGTAAGGGATTGGCTTCCCCTTACTATGCCATCCCTTACTTTTCCTTCTTGTGTCGATTTTCAAGCTCCAGCAGCACCTCTTGAAGGGCAACATCCCGTTCATTTAAAAGTACCAACAGGTGATACAACAAATCTGCAGTCTCATAAATCAGCTCTTTTTTATCAGAATTCTTAGCCCCAATGATTACTTCCGCTGCCTCCTCACCGACCTTTTTTAAAATTTTATCAATTCCCTTATCAAACAGATAGTTAGTATAGGAGCCCGCCTTGGGATTTTCCTTTCGGTGAGCAATGATTCTATAAAGGGTAAACAATACATCCCTATTGACTCCCCTTTCTACATCCCCATATAAGGGGTTGAAAAAGCAGCTATAGGCACCCGTATGACAGGCATTTCCCCTTTGTACTACCGACACCAGCAGAGTATCGCCATCGCAGTCATAGGCAATGGCCTTGACCTGCTGTGTATTTCCCGAGCTCTCTCCCTTGTGCCAAAGGGCCTGTCTACTTCTGCTCCAAAACCAGGTCTCCTTAGTTTCCAGGGTTTTCCTTAAGGCTTCCCGGTTCATGTAGGCCACCATCAACACCTGCCTGGTATGCCATTCTTGAATCACAGCGGGAATAAGGCCTGCTTCATTAAATTTAAGATTTTTTAGTTCAAACATCCCTTACCCTCCTCATGGGAATTCCCCTCTGGAAGAGATAATTCTTAAGGGAGGGAATTTCCACCTCTTTAAAATGAAATAGGGATGCGGCCAAGGCAGCATCGGCAGCTCCTTCGGTGAATACATCGTAAAAATCAACCATAGAACCAGCTCCCCCGGAGGCAATGACAGGAATCGCTGCCTGCCGGCTGATACGACTGGTGAATTCCAGGTCATAGCCGCCCTTGGTTCCATCCCGATCCATGCTGGTTAAGAGAATCTCTCCTGCCCCCAGGTTCTCTACCTCCTTTGCCCATTGCAAGGCATCTAAGCCCGTATCCTCCCTGCCCCCCTTCACATAGACATGGTAGCTGCCATCCTTCTGCTTTTTTACATCAATGGCCACCACCACGGCCTGGCTTCCGAAGGCCTTGGCGCAGTCACTGATCAGCCTGGGGTTCTTAACTGCGGCAGAATTAAGGGATACCTTATCGGCACCACTTCTCAGTACATCCCGAAAATCCGTTATACTTCTGATACCTCCCCCTACCGTAAGGGGGATGAATACTGCCTCGGCAGTTCGCTTCACCACATCCAGCAAAATTCCTCTTTCCTCATGGGAAGCAGTTATGTCTAGGAATACCAGTTCATCTGCCCCCTGTCGATTGTATTCCATAGCTGCGGCTACCGGGTCCCCGGCATCCATCAGATTCAGAAAATTAACCCCCTTTACGACTCTTCCCTGCATCACATCCAGGCAAGGAATCAATCTTTTAGCTATCATGTTAATTCCCCCAATTTTTTCAAATCAATACATCCCTCGTAGAGGGCTTTACCTACAATGGCTCCACCCAGGTTCATTTCCTTCAATTTCAATAGATCTTGAAGGGATGCAATTCCCCCTGAGGCAATAATTTCTACAGCAACGGCTTCCTTCAACTGGCCCAGGGCTTCAAAATTAGGCCCTGTCAGCATTCCATCTCGGCTGATATCGGTGTAGACAATTCGTTTTACCCCTTGTTCCTCTAATTCCCTGGCAAATTCCACGGCCTTAAGGGTGCTTGTCTTCACCCAGCCCTCGGTAGTTACCATACCATCTTTAGCATCGATGGAAACTACTATTTGATCTTGAAATCTTTTGAGGGCCTCCCTGACCATAGGCGGATCATCCAGGGCCTTTGTCCCTAGAATGACCCGAGCTGCTCCAAGGTTCAACCACACCTCAATATCCGTCAGACTGCGGATACCCCCTCCTATTTGTATAGGAATTTCAATTTGATTCATCATATCCCTAAGTATGCCTTGGTTAAGGGCTCTTCCCCCAAGGGCCCCATCCAGGTCCACCACATGGAGCCAGGTCGCCCCTTGAGCTTGCCACATTTTGGCCGCTTCCACAGGGGAATCATAGTATACTTTCTCTTGATCTGCCAGTCCCTGGGTAAGTCGAACGCATTTACCATTTTTAATATCAATGGCCGGATAAATAATCATGAAATCACCTGCCCTAAATTGAATAATATTTTCAATCCCGTTTCTCCACTTTTCTCAGGATGAAATTGTAATCCATAGAGATTTTCCTTTTCTACCAGGGCTGGGATATCGGTGCCGTAATGGGCCACAGCCTTTACAACACCGTCTTCCTTTACCGAGGCGTAGTAGGAATGGACGAAATAAAGATAAGCCCCCTCCTCAACGCCCTTTAATAGAGGGCTATACTCCCGTTGATTCAGTTGGTTCCACCCCATATGGGGTACCTTGTTTCCCGGGGGAATTTTTAGAATCTCTCCTTGAAGTAGTGAAAGCCCTGGGCAGGCTTCTCCCTCAAATCCAGTTTGAAAAAATAGCTGCATCCCCAAACAAATTCCCACCAGGGGCTTTCCCCCTTTGTATTCCTTGATAATTTGTGCCACTAGCTCCTTCTTCCTCAGCTGCTCCATGGCATCAGGAAAGGCCCCCACCCCTGGAATTACCATGGCCCGTGCATCAGCAATAACCCTTTTGCTATCGGTTACCACTGCATTCAAACCCACATGCTGGAGGGCCTTCTGGGCACTTTTCAAGTTACCCATACCATAATCTATCATTGCAATCATCTACACTCCCCCTTGCGTCAAGTCATTACAGGCTTTCCTTAGTAGATCGAACCCCATCAATTCTCCTGTCAATTTGGACTGCTTCCTCTAGGGCACGGCCAAAGCCCTTAAAAAGACTCTCAATAATATGATGATTATTTCTGCCATAATGGAGCTTAATATGGAGAGTGATACCGCTGTTAAAGGCCACGGCCCTAAAAAACTCCTCCACTAGCTGCACCTCGAAGCTCCCGGCAAACTCACCGCCATAGGCCACTTCATAATGTAGATAGGGCCTTCCGCTAATGTCTATGGCAACCATAGAAAGGGCTTCATCCATAGGGGTAAAGGCCGTAGCGTAGCGTTTAATCCCCGCCTTATCTCCCAGGGCTTCTCGAATTCCTTTTCCCAAGAGAATCCCCACATCCTCTACAGTATGGTGATTGTCCACCTGCAAATCCCCCTGGGCCTCTATGGCTAAATCAAAGAGACCATGTTTTGGGATTTGCTCGAGCATATGGTCAAAGAAGCCAATTCCCGTATTAATCTTCCCTTGACCCCGTTGCCCTAGGGTAAGCCTTAAATCTATGTTGGTTTCCTTTGTTTTTCGATTTCCCTTGTATTGTCTCATCCTGACGCTCCTTTATTTAGATGATGCAGGGTAATAATACCCCGTGGCTTCATTTTCTTTACCAATACTGGGGTTTGCTGCTATCCCTAGATATTGGCATAAAAGCCCTAGAAAGATATTGTTTTCCTCTTCTGTTCCCACGGTGACCCGAAGACAGCCATCCAAGGAGCCCTGATCACCAAAATGACGGATAAGAAGCTTATTTTCCAGGAGGTATTGGTGAAGTCCCTTGGCATCAGCCAGCTTAAATAATATAAAATTGCCAAAGCTTTTGAATACTTCAAGGGTCTCTATTTCCTTGAGGGAAGCCATGAGCCGCTCCCGTTCTGTGACAATAGCCTTAATGGTCCCCTCTAGCATTCCTCTATTTTCAAGACAAACCAGGGCTGCCCTTTGGTCAAGACTGCTGACATTATAGGGAGGCTTCACCCTTTTTAAAATATCAATCATTTCCTTTGAAGTGACCCCATAGCCTATTCTAGCCCCAGCCAGGCCATAAGCCTTAGAAAGGGTCCTAATGACGATTAAATTGGGGTAAAGCCCCACTAAGTCCAATACTGTTTCCCCACAGAATTCAAAATATGCCTCATCCACCACCACAGGGACCCTTGCAAATTCTATTATTTTAATGATTTGCTCTCTGGGAATCATTCCCCCTGTAGGATTATTGGGATTGGTTAAAAAAACTACTTTAGGGCTTTGTTCTGATATGGCTCTCAAAAAAGTACATATATTAAATTGAAATTTCTCACCCAATGGGACCGCTACAGTTGTTCCCCCTGCGATCTGATTAGAGATACCATACATGGAAAAGGTGGGGGACTGGGTCAATATCTTATCACCTGGTTCAATAAAAGCCTGGAGGATCATGGCGATCAATTGGTCTGAGCCACAGCCCACAATGATCTTTTCAGGATTCACCCCCATTTCCTTCCCCAGGGCTTTTCTAAGCTGCTGGGCTTCGGCATCTGGGTATTGATTGACCGGCACCTCCGTCAGGGCCCTACCAATTTTTTGATTAAGCAACAGGGAAGCCCTTGTATTTTCATTGGCATCCAGCTTAATTTCTGCCTTTGGCCCTTTTGCTTCATAGGGAGTCAGCTGTCGAACGCTTTTTCTAACCAATTGATTCATCATTTTCCTCAAACCTCACTTTTATAGCATTTTTGTGGGCCGTTAAGCCCTCCTGCTGGGCCAGGGTCATTACCGCTTCCTTCACAGCCTCCAGAGCTTCCTTTTCGTAGTAAATGACACTGGATTTTTTAGTAAAATCCCCTACCCCTAAGGGAGAAAAGAATCTGGCGGTGCCGCTGGTGGGTAATACGTGATTAGGGCCAGCCATATAATCCCCCAGGGGTTCCGGGGCAAAATGACCAAGAAAGATGGCCCCGGCATTTTCAATGCTGTTCATCAGCTCAAAGGGCTTTTCTACACAGAGCTCCAAGTGTTCTGGCGCAATGAGATTGGAGAGGTCTGCGGCCTCCTGTAAATCTTCTGTAATAATAATGGCTCCATAATTAGCCAGAGACTTTTCTATGATGTTCTGTCTATCCAGCTGGGCCACCTGCTTAATCAACTCATCCTTAACGGCCCTGGCTATGGACTCCCTGTTGGTGATACAGATGGCTGAAGCCAGCTCATCATGCTCTGCCTGGGAGAGAAGATCCGCCGCCACATAGGCGGGATTGGCGGTTTCGTCTGCAATAACCAGGATTTCACTAGGGCCTGCAATCATATCAATATCCACATAGCCATAGACCAAACGCTTTGCTGTGGCCACATAGATGTTTCCCGGGCCTACAATTTTATCTACCTTGGGTATGGTTTCTGTTCCATAGGCCAGGGCTCCAATAGCTTGGGCTCCCCCGACCCGATAGACTTCTTTAATTCCTAATTCCCCTGCTGCCACTAAAACCCCAGGATTCACTTTTCCTGAGGCCATGGGTGGAGTGACCATGGCAATTCGCTTCACCCCTGCCACCTTGGCGGGAATGGCGTTCATCAGCACTGAAGAGGGGTAAGCCGCTGTTCCCCCCGGTACATAAAGCCCTACGCTGGCCAAAGCTGTAATTTTCTGCCCCAAGACGGCACCCCTTTCATAGGTAAACCAGGAATTTTCCCGTTGGTTTCTATGATAGGCTGTAATTTTTTCTATAGCCAGCTTGACGGCCCTGATATAATCCTCTCCCACCAGTCTGTAGGCCTCTTTAAATTCTGATTCAGGTACTGAAAGGGTATCTAAGGTTAAGGTGACCCCATCAAAGGCCTTGGTGTATTCTAAGAGGGCTCTGTCCCCCTTTTCCATGACTCCCTCAAGGATATTCTGTACCGGTTGATTATACTTTTTAAAATCCATTGCATTCCTTGCAGAAAACTGTTGCTGAAAGGATACTTGATCCAGCTGATTGTATTCATAAATGGTAATCATTTTTTTCCCCCTTATGAAGTGGCCACTGTTATGGCCTCTAGTATATTGGTTAAGGATTGCTGCTTTGTCTTGTAACTAACCTTATTCAACACCAGCCTGGCACTGACTTGGACTATCTCCTCCAGAATCACCAGGCCGTTGGCTCTCAAGGTGTCACCGGTTTCAACAATATCCACAATGATATCACTTAAGCCCATAATAGGGGCCAGCTCTACAGATCCCTCCTGCTTAATGATTTCCACCGATTGACCCCTGCTGGTAAAATATTCTTTGGCCACATGGGGATATTTGGTGGCAACTCGCATATGCCTGTTATGGCAGATAGCCCCTGGTCTTCCGGCCACCGCCAGCCTACATCTTCCAAAATGTAAATCTGCCACTTCATATAGGGGTCTTGACTGCTCAAGAAGCACATCCTTTCCCGTGATACCCATATCCACCACCCCATGCTCTACGTAGGTGGGAACATCCTGAGCCTTTAACAGCACCACCTGCACATTGCTTCCGGGCAAATCAAACACCAATTTTCTGCTTCTTTCTCGTAATGGACTGCAGTCCAACTTAATTTTTTCCAGTAATGCTATTGCCTCCTCAGCCAATCGACCCTTTGTCAAGGCCAGCTTAATTGTCTCCATTGCTTTTCCCCCTATATCGGCACCACCGAAATCCTTCCGTCTTCCTTAAGGTACCAAATTTCGTCTACTCTTCTTCGCTGGCAATAATCCATAATAGCCTTTTCTTCCGTTAAATGGCATTCCTCAGCAATGAACCCCTGGGCCCTGGCAGCCTGTAGCGTCATTACCTGGTCCTGAAGGGAAGCCTGACTCACCACCAGCACATGCTTCTCATGAGGTTTAGCCAGCCTTCGTTGAATTTTTAAGGCCTTTGTAATCTTATTTAAAATAAGAGCAAAGCCCGTAGCAGGACAATCCATACCAAAGTCCCTTAACAGTCCATCGTACCTTCCTCCACTGACCAAAACCACTCCCAGATCCTTGGTGAATCCCTTGAAGATAATGCCTGTATAGTAGCCAATATGGGATACCATCCCTAAATCCAGAGAGATATAGCTTCCATAGCCATAACCCTCAATGATTTCTAGTACCTGGGCCAATTCATTAACCTTTGCCCTCATTTCGGGAGATAGTTTTAATTGATATAATTTATCCAGCACCTGCTTCGGAGGACCAAATAGTCGAGGTAATTCCTTTGCTATAAGGGCTTTTTCCTCTTCAATGCCCAATCCTTCAATAATGTGATCCACCGCTATGAAATTCTTGTTTTCAAGAGAATCCAATAATTTTTTCCTTTCTTCATCCTGAAGGACCAGCTCCCATATTAATGTTTCTAACAGGCTGATTTGCCCAATTTCAATTTGAAAATCCACCAATCCCAGATGAATTAAACTTTCTATAGCAGTAATAATTACCTCTGCATCAGCCTGTGGGGAGTTTACACCAAAGAACTCAACCCCTGCTTGGCGATACTCTCTTTTTTTCCCGGCCTGTTCCTGGTCAAGGCGAAAAACATTCTGTATATAGCAGAGCTTTAGCGGGTGGACAAAGTCCTTCATCTTAGTTGCCACCAGTCTGCCAATGGGAATAGTGCAATCAGGCCGAAGTACCAACAGGCTTCCCTTGGTATCAATCAGCTTAAACATTTGGTCACTATTGCGACGTACATAGTCATGGGAAAACAGATCATAAAATTCCAGAGTGGGGGTGCTGACCTCCATATAGCCTCCCTTATAGAAGCTCTCCATTAACTTATTTTCAATGCTTCGACGATAAATACAATCATCTATTAATAAATCCTGTACTCCCTCAGGCAGTAAAACCTTTTTTGAAACCATATCATTCACCCCGTTACTTTAATTAATTAAAGCGATAAATTAAGAAAGTGCTTGATTAAAATTTTATATCTCAGAAAAACTTTTGTCAATGATTATTTTTTTCTGGAATAAATTGTGATATGATAATACAAAGTATTTTTAGAATAGTTAAAAATTTCTGTAAACACTTTATGTCTTTAGGAATACAATAACTAATACCCCGTGGCAGTTAAAATTGGGGATATTCCCAACAAAATTTCATAGTGTAAGACGTAGGAGGAAGCCATATCGATAATATGGCCACTGACGGCAACACAGCTATGTGGAATTTAGCCAGGGATAACCTAGAAGAATTTAATTGCAATGAGGTACTAAATAGGACTTGAAGAAATTTGTCTTTTTCGTAGATAGGGCTATCTGCATAATTTTACAGTAATAGGGTAATAAAATAGTAAATTGACAGTGAATTGATGTGAAAGACCAACTATAAAAAGTCAATAGCTGAAATGTAAAAATATTA
>SWCA01002165.1_pt1 | contig 15745 bp, 6 predicted proteins | sample 4692961 | NCBI WGS metagenome assembly SWCA01 (sample SAMN10267275, study PRJNA491770) | bioreactor metagenome | isolation source: DHS bioreactor inoculated with | place: Japan: off Shimokita Peninsula
ACATGGTGCAAAGTATTAGCTCGAAATAAATACTCACCGAATTACTGGCTTTTTCACTCAAGCAAGGCTTGTTTGAATTTTATTTCTATATTAATACCCGTTTATAGGCATAATGGATGAAATACTAGAATATTATAGTCCATACGAAACGTCAAGACTTGAAATAATCAAACGATGAAATCAGATATCAGGCAGCTAATCGATTTAAATAAAATTGATACGCTTTTGGAAGGATTCAATAAATCAACGGGATTTGTGACTGCAATCCTGGATCTTGAGGGCAATGTATTGTCCAAATCGGGTTGGAGACCGATTTGTACAGAATTCCACCGTATCAACCCCGAAACATCGAAAAGGTGCACCATTAGCGACACTGAGTTGGCAAATAGAGTGGGGGTTGGCGAAAAATACCATGCTTACCAATGCCTGAATGGACTGATGGATGTGGCTGTGCCCTTGGAAATAAGAGGGGAACATGTTGCCAATCTGTTTTCGGGTCAGTTCTTTTTTGAAGAACCCGATGTGGCATTCTTCAAAAAACAAGCGGCAGCGTTTGGTTTCGATGAGAAAAAATATCTGGATGCGCTCAGTAAAGTCCCAGTGGTGTCGGAAGAAAAGGTAAAAGCTGCGATGGATTTTTTGCTGAAAATGACAGAATTTATCAGTGAACTGGCCATTCAAAAGTTGGAACAGGCCGAGCTGAACCAAGACCTAAGAGATCGTGAACAACAATTTAAATCCTTATTTGAATCCGCTAATGCGGGAAAATCAATGACCTCACTGTCGGGGGAAATCAATGTTAACGAGGCATTCTGCAAAATGCTAGGCTACAGCCGTGGGGAATTGGAAAGCAAGAAATGGCAGGACCTCACACCCGAAGAGGATATTGCAGCGATTGCAGCTATTCTTGATGGTTTGGTAGCAGGCAAAAAAGATTCAGCCAGGTTTGAAAAAAGGTATATCTGTAAAAATGGCTCCCACATCTGGACTGATGTGAGCGTATCATTGCTACGTGACAAATACGGCAACCCGCTTCATTTTCTAACAACCGTGATTGACATTACAGACCGTAAGGAGACTGAACGAGCTTTACGTGAAAGTGAAGCGACGTTTTTCACCCTTTTTGAAAAGTTACCCTACGCAGCTGCGCTTTCGAAAATGTCAGATGGGAATTTTGTCGCCGTAAATGAGGCTTTTGAGCTTGAATTTGGATATAGCAGACAAGAAGTGCTGGGGAAAACTTCTTTTGAATTGGGCATTAGCCCGGATGAAGAGAGTAGAGTAAGAATCCTTGATACATTAAGGGAAAGTGGTTCCGTACGCCATCAGGAAATGATCTTGCATTCAAAATCGGGAGAAACATGTTATTATGAAACCAATATTGATCGAGTTGTTATCAACGGGGAAGAATATCTCTTAAATACAACACAAAATATTAACGAATACAAAAGGACGCAAAATCAGCTGAAGGAAAATTACGACCTGATAAGGATTGCAGGGGAAAAAGCGAAACTGGGAGGATGGAATGTCATCCTAAAGGAAAACCGGTCGTATTGGTCAGACGAGGTGGCAGCGATCCACGAAATGTCTGCAGGTTACTCGCCGCTGGTGGATGAGGGCATTCATTTTTATGCCCCGGAATGGCGCGATAAAATGACTGACGTTTTTGATCGATGTGCCCGGGAGGGCGTTCCCTATGATGAAGAAATGGAGATCATTACAGCTAGCGGAAAACGTGTTTGGGTTCGGACGATCGGTGAAGCCGTGCATGACGAGAAAGGAAGCATCGTCAAGGTACAGGGCGCCTTTCAGGACATTTCATTTCGAAAACAAGCCGAAAAAGAACTGAAAGACAGTGAATCCAGGTATAAAGCCATTTTTGAATCCACGGGGACAGCAACCTTAATTGTCGATGAGGATACCAGCATTTTGATGGCAAACAAAGAATGCCTCGATATCACCGGTTATGCTTCTGGTGAATTGATTGGTCAGAAATGGCCCCAATATGTTGCCCCCGAAAGTCTACAGATGATGCTTGAAATCCAGCATCTTCGTAGCCAAAGCCCAGAGCTGGCACCACGAAAATATGAAGTAAAACTGATCAACAGTAAAGGTGAAAAGCGCGACGCTGTTTTGAATATTAACGTGATTCCTAACACGCGACAAAGTGTGGTTTCCATCCTTGATATCACTGAACGAAAAAAGGCTGAAGAAGAACTCCTAAAAAGCAAAAGTAATCTGGAAGAGTATTTTGAGAACGACATTTCGGCCGATTATGTGGTTTCTGTTTCAGGCGAGATTTTTAGCTGCAACAAAACGTTTTTGGATTTATTTGGGTTTGAAAGAAAATCAGAAACTGAAAACTTTGACATGACTGAGCTATACAAAAATCCAGCAGACCGGGAACGAATAATCCAAATGATTAAAAAACAAAGAAAGGTTGAAAACCATGAAGTGGAGTTTGTTTCAAAGAATGGAAAAACAATTCATGCCATCATCAATGCCATCGGTATTTTCGGTCAAGGGGATCTGCTGGAAAGAATTAGAGGGTATGTGGTTGATCTTTCGGAACAAAAGAATATTGAAAAAGAGTTGGTTAAATTCAAACTTGGAATTGAGCGTTCTTCTGAAGCCATTTTTATAACCGACAAGGAAGGGCATCTGGTTTTTATAAATCCTGCATTTGAGCAACTGTATGGTTATACCGCTGAAGAATGTATTGGTAAGACACCGAGGATTATGAAGTCAGGAATTTATAATGATGAAGTTTACAAAGCCTTTTGGGATACACTTCAATCAAAAAAAGCAGCTTCCGGGGAGATTGTTAATCAAGCAAAATCAGGATCCTTACTCACAATCGATGGGTACAATACCTCAATAATAGATTCAAAAGGAGATGTCTATGGTTATATTGGTATTCACCGGGATATTACTGAACGAAAAAAGAACGAAGATGAGTTAAGGCGAAGCGAAGAGAAATACCGTTTGCTATTTGCCAATAACCCGCAGCCCATGTGGATTTACGATCTAGAAACGCTTGCATTCCAGGAAGTTAACCAAGCTGCTGTTAACCATTATGGGTATTCCAGGGAAGAATTTCTTTCCATGACGCTGAAAGACATTCGGCCGGTTGAAGATATTCCCGCCTTGCTTGAAGATATCAAAAATACACGTTCTGAGTTAAATACGGTAGGAGAGTGGAGGCACATCAAAAGGAACGGTGAAATCATCGATGTGGAAATTATATCGCACTCCTTACCCTTCAATGACCGTAAAGCGCGACATATCCTGATTAACGATATTACCGAACGCAAACGGGCAGAAAATGAAATATTAAAATTATCACGAGCAGTTGAGCAGAGCCCCACTTCTATCATTATTACCGATCTAGGTGGAAAAATAGAGTACATTAATCCAAAAACCCTGGAGGTTACCGGTTATACAAAAGAAGAATTGATCGGCGAAAATCCCCGGATATTTAATTCAGGCGAAAAACAAAAAGAAGACTATCAGCAACTTTGGTCTGCGCTTCTATCGCGCAAGGAATGGACAGGGGAATTTCATAATAAAAAGAAAAATGGCGAATTGTATTGGGAGTCGGCATCCATTTCGCCCATCATCAATGAAAAGCACGAAGTGATCAATTTGGTGGCTGTAAAAGAAAATATTACGGAGCGAAAAAGGCTTGAAGATACCCGAAGATTACTCCTTGAAATTTCGCAGCAGGCCACCAAGCATGTTACACTCACTTCATTCCTTGCAGAAGTACACCAAAAGCTCAAAAAGATTGTGCGTGCTGATAATTTTTATGTGGCCTTATACAACGAAACAACCCATACTTTTTCCTTCCCCTATCACGTGGATAAATATGATCAGGTGGAGCTCAACGAACCGTACGATTTTAGGAACAGTTATACTGACCATGTTCTTAAAACAAACCAATCATTGATTGTCACCCCCGAATATCAGAGTGAAATTGAGAGAGATGGGACTGTCATCGGATATGGTGATGAATTATCGGTTTGGCTGGGCGTGCCTTTCAGAACTGCAAATGCATTTAAACCCAACGGGGTGATTGCCATACAGGATTATAAGAATCAGGAATCCTACACCGAAACAGACAAGTTGGTCATGGAAATTATTGCCCATCACGTCGGTAGTTTTATTGAACGGATTCAATACCTGGAAGAATTGGTTCAGGCCAAAGAAAAGGCGGAAGAGAGCGACCGTTTAAAGTCGGCCTTTCTGGCCAATATGAGCCACGAAATACGCACCCCCATGAATGGTATTCTAGGTTTTACCAACCTACTTCTGGAACCCGATCTGAGTAGTGCGCAAAAAGAGAGTTTTATTAAAATTGTTCATCAAAGCGGGCAGCGCATGTTAAATACGGTGAATGATATTGTTGAAATCTCCAATATAGAGGCCGGGGTGGTCCATGTGAGTGTGCAAGAAACCGATTTTAATGAAAGGGTTGAAGAACTAATTCATTTTTTTAAGCCTGAAGCTGAGAATAAAGGTTTAAAACTGCTCGTTAATCAATTTTTACCGTTCAAGGCAAAGAACATAACGACCGACCAAAATAAACTGGACTCCATTCTTACCAACCTCATTAAGAATGCCATCAAATATACTGATTCGGGAACGATTAACGTTTGTTGCCGGACTCGAGGATCTAGTGTCGAGTTTTGTATAAAGGATACGGGTGTCGGAATTCCAAAAGACAGGCAGGGCATTATTTTTGAGCGTTTTTCGCAGGCCGAGATCGCCGATAAAACAAGGATATTTGAGGGCTCAGGATTGGGACTGGCCATTGCTAAATCGTATGTTGAAATGCTTGGTGGAAAAATCTGGGTGGAAAGCCAGGAAGGTAAAGGCTCAACGTTTTATTTTACCCTGCCTCGTAATTATTTCGCATAAGATGAAATTGCTGTTTTAAGTAGAAAGCCAATTGAGAAGTGAAATCATGAAGTGAAGCCAGTAAAGCGTAGCCTGAAAATATTAATTACCAAAGACGACGGGCTTGGACGGAACTTCATCTCGCATCTTCGTGAAGATTTCAGTATAGACAATTCTGGAAACGGAAACAGGAATTGAGACTGCTAAACTTTGCCGTAATACCAACGATCTTGATATCATACTTATGGATGTTCAAATGCTGGGTTTGGATGGTTTCGAAGCGAATTGCCAGGTCAGGGAATTTAACAAGGATGTGGTCATGATAGCACAAACTGCTAATGCGTTTTCGGGCGACAAGGAGAAAGCGCTTGAGGCCGAATGAGACGATTATGTTTCAAAACCGATTAATGAGGGTATTTTATTGGAGAGAATTCAAGAATGGGTTAATATTTGAGGGCTGAAATTGCAAGTTCCAAAACTCCAGCTTCAAGTTTTAAGCAGGCAGCGGGCCGAATGTCTTGTGAATTACTGTTAAATCCTGCGAACTCCGGCCGGTTGCCTCTCCGTCTGATTTCGTCTGCCACCCTCTCTTGAAAATAAGTTACCCTTTTAGTTTTAAACCTTTTGGGCTTGCTCAAGACGCTTGAAGTCAACTGTTTCAGAGCCTCCCAGGTCACCGAAAACCCACACATAGTTTTCGTCTTTTCATCGATCCTTTCAAAGTGATTTCTCAGCTCTTTTGGTTTTGAAAAGGCGATTACACCCATGGCAGCGTGAAGGCGATTAAAAACCCCGTGTCCTGAAGCGTAATGCTTAATGTCCTTATTATTCCCGAAGAAACCCGTATTCCTACCTGATCGTCAAAAAAGGATGAGAACCAGGCGGCTCCGGTCATCGAATAGATGATAACAAACCAACTTACGTCTACAATGAAGGCGGCTATCATATCTACAAAGTGTATAAGGTTTCCTGCCTTCTTTAGTTTTCATGGGGTTGTACGTAGGTAAATTGATCCCTTATAGGTCACAGGGATTCAGTTGGTCTCAAAAGCGGCACCCAGCCACACCACTCAGGAAAATTACTTCCGGAGACGGCCATCATTCCCATAAATCCCAAGCACTCCGGTCAGAAGCAAAGCAGGCTGAAAATCAGGGGTAGAGCGGCTCGAGCTTAAAATGAGCAGGAGATTGGCTGCGGTAGTCAATGAAGTAAGCGTCGCGATGTGCATGGCTTTCATTAATGACCTCACCTTCAAAAAAAGTGACCGCACAAGCAAAGCAATTAAAAGCTAAAACAGGATTCTGGACGAAGACGGACTTACTCCTGTTAAAATTCAGGAAAATGTTGACAAGGGCTATTCATGGCGTCAATACTTAATCAGGTACATAGGCTTCAGCACCTCGTCTCGTGTTGCAGGATTAATAAATTGCGAACCCCGGTTGAGATAAAGATGGCGGTATGCCAATACGGTGTCGGCCTTCAGGCCTAAATCTGAGATCTGTCTAAATCCTTCAGCGTCGGTAAAGATCCAGTTACCCTCTTTTCCGGCTGCGCCTTTCATCTCTTCTGCCGAAGAGAGCTGAACAGCTTGTGGTTCACTGTAAAAAAAAAGTTCGTATTGTGGATAGTTATAATTGTAGAGCGTGTTCCCGGGTTCTGCGTGGCTGCTAAAATAGCGGGCTGCCTTAGGAGGCGCCTGAAAGCTGAACATGTAAGGGAAAATGGATGTATTCAGCAAGAAGGCCAGGCAGATAAAACTAATAGCCGAGGGTAGAAACAGTTTAGCTGCCGGGTTATCACTCCTGAAGAAAATGAAACAGATCGCCAGTCCCCCTAACAAGGAGACCAGCCAAAACGACCAGTTGGGATAAGGGAAGAAGTATAAAGAAAGCACCGAAATGGTTATCCATAACAGGCAAACAATTGTGACCTGAACGGAATTGAAAATTCTGAACAGCTTCCTTTTTTTATGCAGTGCCCTATCGGTCCATTTTGCTGTAAGAACGGCCATCAATGGAATCACGCTGAAAATATAGTTAGGAAGTTGGCTTGCCGAAGCATTCAGAATAATAAAAAAGATCCAGATGCCTGAAACAGTAAAGTATTCGCAGGTCCGGAATCTGTTTCTGATCAGTTTTCTAAATTCAAAAAAGGCCGAGATAAAAAACATCAGGCTCCAGGGCAGAAAAAGATACAGCAGACTGTGGACATAAAAAACCGGATCATTCTTTGCACGTACATATGATCCTGTAATCCGTCCAATGTTATTTTCCCAGAAAAAAAAACGGATCCCATCCCATCCGAATTGGTTCATTAAACCAATCAAGGCCGGACTGGCAACAATAAACGATATAACAATGCCAACATACCACCGGTAATCGAGGAACGACTTAAAATTTTTTGTAAACAGGAGATGTCCCACCACAGCAAACGCCGGGATGGCTGCGCCAATCGGCCCTTTACAAAGCATGGCCAGGCCCGTTCCCAAAAAGCCTAAAATCCAGTGTTTATTTTTTTTCGTCCTCACAAATTCGGCAAACTGCCAAAATGCGAACGTGACAAACGCTTGAAGCGGCGTATCGGTATGCACATCCATTGTGTAAAGGGTATATATCATCGAAAACGCAAGTAAAAAAAGCGTCATTTGTCCTACACGCTTGTTATACAGGCTTTTGCCAAGCCGGTAAGCCGAATACAATCCGAGAACGACCACGAGCAGCACCGGTAACTTAAACCAAAAATTGGAAACTCCGCCTATCGCAAAGCCTGCGGCGCCCAGCCAAAACAAAAGAGGTGGTTTTTGGTCGTATGGCTCGCCATGTACCGTGAGATTGATATAATTGTTGTTTTGGAAGGCTTCCTTTGCAATCGTTGCATACTTGCCGGCATCGCGTGTCACGTCGATGGAAAGTCCGGCAAAATAGGTAACCAATGTCATGCTGAGTAAGCCAATAAAGATGCAGAGTATCGTTATCTGGCCGACATTCATGGCCGGTTTCGTCCCCTGGAATGTAAAGTCCTGCTTACTTGCAAACACGGGTTGCGCTGTGCAGGCAAGCAACAATGCTCTGTTCCGGAAGAAATTTAGGCTTTCACTAAGCGAAATTTTTAGCCTCCTTTTCATGGTTGGTAAGTTTAAATGAAGAATCTTTCGATTTAAATAGTCTACTTATCAGGAGATAAAAGAAGACTTTAAATATTACCATGTTGTTAGAATCAAATGAAGAAGGGATTACATTTTAGCCATGATTATGCAGAGCACTCGATCCCTGGATGAAGAAGGGTAAAGCCTATCGATATCCGAGACCACTAATTTTGAATAGCCTCTTTAGTTTATGTTCATCCACTCATCCTGCAAGCTCAGCTTCAGACGATTCACTAATTTCCAAAATTCAAAACGCTGAAAGTCAAATTAATACCTGAAGATCGTAAAGACTTCATCTTTACTTAACCTTTAACAAACCTAAAGGAAATAGCTTTGCTAGTAAAAAACAGGTTGAAAAGAGACGAGTCAGACATAGCAATTTTAGAGCGGATCAAGTCAGGAGATAGCGATGCATTAACTGCGTTGTTTAACAAATATTACCAGCAGATATGCCGATTTACATCTCTATTCATTCCTGAAAACAAAGTTGTTGAAGAACTTACCGCGAATGTTTTTATCAACCTGTGGGAAACCCGTAAGAGAATTGCCATCCACACCAGTGTAAAGGCCTACTTATACCAAGCGGCAAGAAATCAGGCAATATCTTTTCTACGAAAGAATAAACGCATATTAAACCCATTGGATGAGTTGTTTGATTCACCAGATAAACAAGATCAGACACCAGAAGCAATTTTTATTGAAAAAGAATTGAATCAGCAATTTGTTAAAGCCTATAAAAAACTACCTAACAGAGCACAGCTTGCTTTTAAGCTACACCGATTAGATGGACTGAAATACTCAGAGGTTGCTGAAATAATGGATATATCGGTTGGTGCCGTTGAAAAAAACATCACTTCGGCTTTGAAAATTTTACACAGCGAATTGCTTTCATTGACACAAGGAAATTAGTTGTGCGATTAACTGCTTTCTAACAATCTCTTAATCATTTTGTATTCGGGGGATGATCAAAAAACACGTCATAGGAGCAAAGAGGCTCTTATGACTAAAAAAGAAAAAATTAGGATCATTCTTCGTCAGCTCAATGAGAGTGCCAATGAGCACGAAAAAAATAAATTCAGCCATTGGCTACTAGAAGATCCCGATAATCTTGACCTATATATTGAAATAAAAAATATTTGGCATGCGCCATTAACTAAGAGTCTCAACTTCGATGATACCTGTGCAAAAATTAAACTGAACAAGGCAATTAATAAAGAGCGAAGAAGAATCCAGTTGCCTGACTACTCAAGAGGTATCGCGGCTGCATCTATCCTGCTTATTGTTGTAGCCACATTTACTTACCAGCATTTAAAGTCACCGCGGCAAGTCGATCCTCAAGAAAAGACAATAAATTATATAACTAAGCATTCGGAGCTTGGCGAACAACTCCGGATCACTTTACCTGACGCTTCTGTAGTTCAATTAAATGCCGGAAGTTCGATTCGATTTCCGGAGAAATTTGATACTGACAAACGACAAATTACACTTTCTGGTGAAGCTTTTTTCGAAGTTACGAAAGATCCCACCAGGGCATTTGAAGTTAAAACAGACAACGTTACAACCACTGTGCTGGGAACGTCATTTAACATAAAGTCTTTTGAGCAAGAACAGGCAACCATTACTGTTGCCACCGGAAAAGTCAAGATTGAAACGGAAAATGGAAACAGCACTGACAAGTTACTGCTATTGCCAGATCAGCAAGCTGTTTACAACAAAAAAGAAAACCATTTCAAAATGGAAGAAGTAGACTCCCGACACTACTTTGCATGGACTTCAGGAACCATCCGGTTTAATAATGATCCTTTGGAGGAAGTCGTCAAAATACTGGAACGTTGGTACAATGTAAAAATTCAACTTGATAAGCACGTTGAAAAATCAATGCGAATACAAGGGAGTTATACTGATAAAAAGCTCTACACCATCCTCGACGGACTTGAGTACATCTATAATTTAGATTGCCATTACACCCATGATAACACCATCGTAATAAAACCAAAACCTCAAAATAAATTGCCTATGTAAAAAGTCGGTATAATCCTAAATACTAAAAAGCTCGCATCTGTGTGGTAGCTGATGCGAGCAAAACAAAAGTTTTTTTTTAAATCTATTAAGTTTTACAAAGTTATGAAAGTTAAACTATTAAAACAATTCATGTTTGTTTCCAAATACATGTTTTATATTTTTTTATTGCAAGTAATTACCTTGCAGCTTGTCAATGCCGGACAAATCAAAAGCCAGAGCATTGAGGATGTGAAAGTTTCAGTCGGCCTGCATGAAGTTGGACTGGAAGAGATTTTCTTGGCCATTGAAACCCAAACAGATTTCGTATTTATATACGATGTCAGTATTCTGAATAACCCCAACACCAGCACACTTGACTTCGAGAACAAGCCTGTTGTTGATGTATTAAAAGAGGTTGCCAACGATTTCGGATTGAAATTTCGTCAAATTAATCATTCCATTTTTGTAAAAGAAGCAGATTTTCCCAAAAACAAACCTGTTAACACCATCATGGACCAGCCAACAAAGTCCATCACCGGGAAAGTAACCGATAAAGATGGAAATACACTTCCGGGGGTGGCCATTTTGGCAAAGGGGACAACCAGCGGAACAGTCACGAACATGGACGGCAGTTACCAGATTAGTGTAGGAAATGACGTGCAGACTCTGGTGTTTTCATTCATCGGGATGGACACCCAAGAAGCACAAATTAATGGCCGGGCTATCGTCGACATCCAATTATCTGAGCAAACAACCTATTTAAATGAGATTGTGGCAGTGGGGTATGGAATCAAACAAAAGAAGGACCTGACGGGAGCCGTCTCTGTGGTTGATGTTGAAGAAATTTCGAGCACTCCAGTTGCGGGAGTGGACCAAATGATGCAAGGCCGGATGGCTGGGGTGAATGTAATTGGCGACTACGCTCCAGGTGGAGGTGTTTCTGTCCGTGTGCGCGGGTTCAGCACCATTCGCAACAACGATCCGCTTTATATTATTGATGGCGTTCCGGTTGAATCTGGAATCAACATGATCAACCCAAACGACATTGAATCACTACAAGTTCTAAAAGATGCCTCATCTGCTTCTATTTATGGTTCACGGGCAGCCAACGGTGTCATCATCATCACGACCAAAAAAGGAAAAGGTGGGGTAGCCAGAATAAACTTTGACGCCTATGTTGGGGTTCAAAGCCCAACAAACAAAATCCAACCGTTAAACGCGCAGGGGTATGGAGACTTGCTTTGGCAAGCTCATTTCAATGACGGGAAAATACCAGCAAGCGATATCTATGGAAGCGGAGCGACAGCGGTCATTCCGGAATACCTGGATGCAAACAAACGTGTCCCTTCGGCTGATCTGAATTGGGTGGACGAAATCACCCAGGATGCCGTGGTTCAGTCTTACAACTTGAACATATCGAAAGGGAAAGAAGATGCCAATCATTCATTTTCACTGGGTTATTTTGATCAGAAAGGAATTGTTAAATATACCGACTACAAACGTGTGTCATCACGTTATAATTCACAATACAAATTTTTCGATCGACTGACCATTGGAGAGAATGTGTCACTATCGCACTCATGGACGAACTCAGCGACAACGAATCATATGCTTTCGAGTATTGTTTATGGAGCTTACAAATATCCGTCGGTTGCACCCGTTCATGATCTAGATGGGAATTTCGCTGGTTCATTCATCAACGATTCAGGTAATCCGTTGGCTAATCTTTACTATAACCAAGACAATACACACAAACGTTTGAAAGTTTTCGGAAATGTATTTGCTGAGCTGGAGATCATCGATGGGCTAAAAGTAAAATCCAACGTTGGAATAGATTATGGCAGCTACAACCGCCGCAGCTTCAGTCCCAAATATACCGAGACAGGAGCTCAAAATCCGAAGACGATAAGCAGCTTGACGACTTCTAATAATTGGAAGTTTGATTGGGTTTGGACTAATACAATCGGCTATGCAAAATCGCTTGACAAACATCAAATTGAACTCATGGCAGGAACCGAGGCTATCGAGTCCACCTATGAAGTTTTCAATGCCTCGCGTGAAGGATTTCCGTACGAAGACAAAAACTTTCGCTATCTGGATGCTGGTAATGGAAGTAGTCAGAAAAACAGTGGCACGGGTTCTCATTGGGCTTTAAATTCGTACATGGCTAAGGCCGACTACACGTACGATAGCCGCTATCTTTTCTCGTTCACTTTCCGTCGTGATGGCTCGTCGCGGTTGGGCAAAAACAAATGGGGTAACTTCCCTGCTCTTTCTGCCGGCTGGCGTTTAAGTGAAGAAGGTTTCTTTGACAGCGAAAAAATCAGCAACCTTAAACTTCGCGCCGGATGGGGCCAAAACGGGAATCAGGATGTTCCGCCTTATGCAACTATCGAAAGTTACTATTCCGACGCCAACCATTCGAACTACGCCATCGATGGTGAACAATTTAGCGTTTCCAATGGGTTTACCTTAAGTAGAAACGGAAATCCGGATCTTAAATGGGAAACAACAACTCAAACGAACATCGGGATCGACCTTGGTTTTTTAGATAACCGGTTTAATATTACAGCAGACTATTTTTATAAAAAAACAAAAGATCTGCTTCTGGAACGTCCACTTCCTCCGATTGCTGGTGGAACCAATCAAACGGTTTGGGACAATGTTGGTGAAATGGAAAACAAAGGGGTTGAACTGCTGCTCGATTATCAAAGTAAAACAGTGGGCGATTTTTCATGGAATGCAAGCCTGAATATTTCGCACATTAAAAACAAATTGGTCAGCTTGCCAACAGACATTGATTTTATTGCTTTGCCCAGTTCGTATTTGCACAGTGTAAATTTCGACCAGGAAACTTCCCGCTCCGAAGTAGGCCAGCCAATTTCGTCGTTTTATGGGTACAACAGCTTGGGTATTTTCAAAAGCCAAGATGAAATCGATGCACATAGGATACAACCCAATGCAAAACCGGGTGATTTGAAATTTGAGGACATGGATGAAGATGGGAATTTGGATGAAGACGACCGCAATTTTATCGGCAACCCACATCCTGATTTCACATTGGGATTAAATCTTGGATTTCAGTACAAAAACCTTGATGCCACATTGTTTTTCAACGGCAGTTTCGGAAACGATGTTTGGGATATGACCCGTTATTATGGCGATTTTTTCAACCTTTCGCAATACAATAAGCTAGATCGAATTCGCGATGCCTGGAGCACTGACAATCCGAATGGATCAATTCCGCGTTTATCACTCGATGACCCGAATAACAACATTCGTCCTTCATCATATTACATTTCAGATGCTTCGTACGTACGTTTAAAAAACCTGACGATTGGTTATTCCTTAAACGGACTGGCTCAGAAAATCCACAGCAGTAAGATGCGCGTTTATGTGCAGGTTCAAAATCTGTTCACCATTACGGGTTACGATGGACTCGATCCTGAGATTGGCTTGCAAAGTTACAGTTCAGCACACCGAAACCTTGATATTGGGGTCGACCGCGGCTTGTATCCCCCTTCGAAAACATTCATGATTGGCCTGAACCTTGGATTTTAATCACCCAATAACGAACAATTAAAAAAAATAGGATGAAAAAGATAATCTATTTCCTTGTCGTTGCTTTATTCGCAACTAGTTGCAGCGATAGTTTTCTTGAAGAAAACCCAACTGCAGAGCTTTCACCCGCTCAGATTCTGGCTCCTGAAAATATTGAAGGAACAATAATATCAGCCTATTCGGTGCTAAATGGACAGATAGACGGAGCTTCCAATGCGTACAATTCCCCAGACTCGAACTGGAGCTTTGGTGATGTTGTTTCAGACGATGCCTATAAGGGCGGGGGCGGAACAGGTGACCAAAACCAGATCCACCTTATGGAAATTTTCGCCACCACGCCAACCATTATGGATGTAGAGCGTAAATGGCTGGCGCTTTACGAAGGAATTCGCCGGGCAAACTTATCAATCCGGCTGCTGAATGAAAGTTTGGACTTTGATGCTGATTTGAAGCAACAACGAATTGCTGAAATGCGTTTCTTGAGAGGGCACTTCCATTTTGAGGCCAAGAAAATATATGGCAATATTTGTTACGTTGATGAATCGGTGAAGACGAAAGAAGAATTCTACCAGGTTTCAAACTCGGACTTGACCGATGCTGAACAATGGACAAAAATTGAGGACGATTTTAAAGCGGCTGCACAAGTTTTACCTGATGAGCAAACTGACTTGGGACGGCCAACCCAAATGGCTGCCAAAGCATACTTGACGAAATGCTACATTTTTGAGAAGAAGTGGAGTGATGCCGTTACTACAGCTGATGAGATCATTAATTCGAAGAAATATCATCTTGAGCCCAATTTCAGAGATGTCTTTCTTCCTGAAAATGATAATGGTCCGGAAATCATCTTCTCTGTTCAGCATACCATTCAAGATGGTTCGCCTAGTAACTACAATGGGTCAATTGGCGACCGTTTGATGCCGCCGGGAGGGCCATATGCCGGCTACGGATTTTTTCGGCCTTCACAAAACTTAGTCAACTCATTTAAAACCAGCACAAACGGGTTGCCCGTTCATGATAACTCTTTACTTGCTGATGATGATAACATGGATCCGCGTATTGACCATACATTGGGACGTCCGGGCATTCCATATTTGGACATTCAGGTTTATGATTGGACTCCGAGAGAAGCGACTGTTTATGGATATTACATTCCCAAGAAACGAATGTTATCGACCAATTCGCCCTATTATTTAAGCATTTGGCCATATGTAACTTCCTTGAATTACTATGTGATTCGTTATGCTGATGTTTTATTGTGGCGCGCTGAGGCAGCAATAGAAACCGATGATTTGGAAACAGGTCGTAAATACATCAACGAAGTTAGGAAAAGGGCCCGCGACGGAGGCTATGTTAAAACAATAGACGGTGCCGCTGATGCAGCAAATTACGTCATAAATACCTATGAAACAGTATTTAGTAGTAAAGCAAAAGCTATTGAAGCTTTGAGGACTGAGCGTAGAATGGAGTTTGCACAGGAAGGCCACCGCTTTTTCGATTTGGTACGATGGGGGATTGCAGCCGATGTAATGAATACTTATTTCGAAAGTGAAAAGATATTGCATTCACATTTAGCCAATGCGTCTTTTGTTGAAGGAAAACACGAATACCAACCAATTCCTCAAACGCAGATGGATCTCAGCCAAGGAAAAATGGTTCAAAATCCAAATTATTAATATTCAATAGAAAAAATCCGGAGTCTTTGATTCCGGATTTTTCTGGAACGTAATAAAATAAGCCATGTTTGGAATAGGGGCCATATTGAAACCTGTGACTGAACCAGCTTGAATAAGCCCTGTATCGGGTAAATAAAAACAGAAATACAAATGAAAAAAACAATCTTTTCAATTGTCTCAATAGCAATATTAATGGTGGGCTTAAACTGCCTTCATTTCAAAGCAGTGGCTCAAACACCTCCAACGGGTAATGCTGAGAAGCAAGCGATTCTTGCCAATAAGAATTTCCCCTTTCTTTCATCACTCCTTAGCTATGAGCCATTAAATCGTTTGGTTTCGGAAAACGATGAGTTCAATCGCATATTAATAAAGAAACGCGAAGTAATTCAATCTACCTTAAACAATTCTCAGTCACGATCAATTATTCCAATAGAAAGTATCGTTTCTTCATTTGAGTGGCAAA
>SWCA01002106.1_pt1 | contig 15703 bp, 9 predicted proteins | sample 4692961 | NCBI WGS metagenome assembly SWCA01 (sample SAMN10267275, study PRJNA491770) | bioreactor metagenome | isolation source: DHS bioreactor inoculated with | place: Japan: off Shimokita Peninsula
GCCTGAAGCGCATCGCTGATCGTAACGGTTCCTTCTTTGGTCCACCAGCCTTTCAGGTTGTCGCCAAAGTATTGAATTGATTCCAGATCATCGTAAGCCAGCATCACATAGCCTGAAGCTGTATTCCCGGAAACGGTTCCCAACGATTTTATGCATACCATAGCTGGCATTTGCGTGCTTGGTCTGGCCGTCATTTTGTCCGTGCCAGTAACCGTTCCTGTTTGGTTAAAATCATTCTTGGTTTCGAAATAATCCCCAATAGCCAGCGAAGTTTTTTCATTTTGATTGGCTGCCAAATAGAAATAACCCCAGTCAATCCGAATGTTATCCCCTTTCTTCTCCAAAACAGGCTGCTCAATGGTTCCGGTTTTAACAAAGCCGATGCCTCCGGCCTGGCCTTTGCTAACTTCAACATCCTGCGTAGGTTCGTTAACAGCCCACTCCGGCGTGGTCTCAAAATAGATTTGAACATCATGTTCGGCACCATCGTTCGACACCACCTGGTAGTTGATGTAGTTCACCGGGCGCGACAACAGGTCCAGGTTGTTCGGTAATAGCGGTGAAACAAACTGAAGTTTTAAATCAACCGGTCCGCAGGTAAACTCGTAGTGCGTTTGCGTGGCCGAAAGCGACACCTTGGTTTGACTGGCTGTTTGTGCAAAAACTTGTTTTTGATCGCTTTCAGTAAACAATCCAAAATCAACATACGCCAATCCTCCACGGTCGCGGCAATGCACAGCAATCACGTTTTTTCCCGATTTATTCAGCAAGGAGGCATCGATTTTTAAAACAACATCTCTCCTTGCCCGGTTGCCGGTATTGACAATTTCCTTCCCATTCAGATACAGTTCAAAATCGTCATCATGAAAATACACCAGGTAAAGTGGATCCGCTGGATCCAGTTCCGGCATGGTAAACTCCCTGCGAACCCAGATATCATCCGAATCCCAATTGGTCTTCGTGGCCTGGTGTCCAGGTGTACCAAAAGCACCTGCCCCGGTTTGCCAGGATTGATCGTTGAAATCACTTTGCTCCCAGCCTTTTGAGGGTGAAGAAGTGGTGTACTTTGCCTCCCAGGCTTCTTCCTTTGACAAAGGCAACAAAGTTTTCCATGGGATATCTTCTTTTCCAAGAAAACGATACACCTGCCCATCTACACGGATGGCCCCAATCAGTGAGTGCGTTTCACCGGTCCAGTGCTTAACGGGTTCATCGAACAACTGATCAGTCATCGACCAGGCGCTGGTGTATGGATCGATGGTGATTAACGGATAGGCCGGAGCCCGAAACTCAGACGTAACGGGTTTCGCACTTTTTACAGTCGATTGCTGGCAAGCACCCGTCAACAGTCCTGCGGCAATCACCATTAAGCTGAGATACAATTTTGTTTGCATGAAACTTTTTTTGTTGGTTTATAGTTTTTTGTTTTGGGCTCAACGCGTTCCTATTGCGGGACCTTAATGAGCCGGAATATTGAATCCATTCAGACCTTATAAAAGATTCTGACCGAAATTACTCACGAGTGCTACGCAGATTCTCATCCATCATGCAAATTTTGACTCAAAAAAAGAGGCTGTCCAAAAAGTCGTAAGTTTTACTACCGCTGACATATAACGGGTTTTTGGAATCTAAAAAAAATGGATGATGACGAATAAATCCCAACAAAGGAACTGGCTTACTACAGTGCCAACAAAGCACCGAACACAGATCTGAACAAATAGCGCCAGAAGCAGGTGCCTAACAAAAAACTTCTCCGTGCAAAAGTGCAACGGAGAAGTTTTTATCGGACATAGCAATATAATTTACAGGCTATTCTTCCAAGGTCAAGCTTTTAATCAGATCCACCTCTTCCTGGCTGTAAGGCGTTCCATCGGGATGGAAGATTTCGTGGAACCAGAGTGGTGGTTCCGAACCATCGGGAATGGGCTCGTCCCAGGCATATTTTGTGTTTGATTTTCCGGCAACAAGACCCCAGTTGATGGCGCCCACATTTTCCTTTTTCAGAATCGGCATAATATTCTGGAACAGGCTGTTGTTGCGGCGGGCCATGTACTCGGTGCAAACCATCGGACGGTTGTATGCTTTCAGCGAATCAATGGCAGCCTGGTGTTTCTCTGGTCCTTCATAATTGTGATAGGTGATGATGTCGGAGTTTTCGACCTGAAACTTATTTAGGTCAGAAAGGGAAAGCTTCCAAACGCCAACGGACAATGGCTGTGACGGGCGTACTTCCCAACCCCATTCAAACACATTCTTCAGCAGGGGCATGGATTGGTTGCCATAACCTGAGTTTCCGGGCTCGTTGTACAAATCCCACATCACAATCCGCTGGTCGTCTTTAAACGAAGTAAGAATATCCTTCACATACACTTCAAGCGTATTCATCAGTTCGGGTTGTTCGTGCAGTAAATCGCCCGGATCGCGAACCCAGCCTGAGTTGTGGACGCCCGGTTTGGGTTCGGGTTGCTTGCCGGCCTGGTAAGTAGCATTCCAGCAATCATCAAAAAACACAAAGATGGTTTTAATCCCGTGACTGTCGGCAATGTCCAGGTACTGGTTCATACGACCTTTGAAGCCTTCTTTGTCAACCTCCCAAGCCACATGGTGCAGGTACACCCGCATGCAGTTCATACCAATTTCTTCGGCCCAACCCAACTCGCGATCAATGGTTTCAGGATCAAATGATTCGGCCTGCCAGGTTTCCATCTGGTTGATGGCCGTGCTGGGGTTGAAGTTGCAGCCCCGAAGCCAGCCATGTTCATCGCCCCAAGCCTGGGCTTGTTCTACGCTCCATATTTTCACTGCCGGCTGTTCGGCTGCTTGTTCGCTTTGTTTCGTTTTACCCTGGCAAGCTCCCAAAAGAAGCACTGTGGCCAGCAGCATCAAAAAAGATTTTGTATTCATCCTGTTCAGTTTTAGTATTAATTAATGTTATTCTGCTTCAGCTTTTTCTATGTCTACTTCGCCCGAGGGGCGATCAATTTCTTTTCCGGCAGGGATGGCCGCCCCAAAGTCAGGAGTTCCATCCGGGTTCCAGGTAAAGGGTTGCATGCGCACATTGCGGTCCCATCCCGGCTCGGTTGTTTTTTTGGAGTGGTAGACAATCCAGTCTTCAGTGCCATCGGGCGACTTGACAAAGGAGACATGCCCCACCCCGTGCACCTGCGCATTTCCCTCGAAAACCGGCCCTTTTTTCGTCCAGTTGGCCGGATCGAGCAAATCGCCGTCCGGATCATTTAATTGAAGCATGCCCTGGCGGTATTCTTTCAGCCATGATTCACGGCAGGAATACACCACAAATACCTGATCCCCGTTTTTCAGAATTTGTGCTCCTTCATTCAAATCAAGGGGACCGCCAGTTTCCCAGCTTTCTTCGGGCGACGACAGCAAAACACGCGTGCCTTTCAAGGTATACGGGTTTTCCATTTCCTGAATGTATAAGTGTTGGGATGTAGCATCGGTATCGCGTTGTTCCTTCCAACCCGACCAGATGGCAAATAGTTTTCCATTGTGCTCCAGAACGGTCATGTCGATGGCCCAAACATTGCTTGCCGGGTCTTCAGGATTGTCGCCCGTGTAAAGCATGCCCATATCTTCGTAATCGCTAAAAACATCGGCTGTTTTGGAACGAAGAACGCCGGCTCGTTGGTTGATAAACGGTGAACCCGGCGTACTGCCGGCAGCATAATAAACATACCAGTGGCCATCGACAAAATGGATTTCAGGAGCCCAAACACTGTGGGCGTTCCAGCCACTGGCCGGTGCCTGCCAGATTCGTTTCAGCTCGCCCTTGCGGGTGAGGTACCTGGAGCGCGAAACCAAAATGGAATTGTTGGCCGAGTAGCAATACACATAATCATCGCCTTGCTGGGTCATCCAGGGATCGGCTCCATCCCAGACCGGGTTGGCAAAGGTGGTTTTTACTTCATCTTCGGAAACAACTTCTGTCTTGCCACAGTTGGCAAAGGCCGATACGGTGATGATCATTGTAAGTGCAACAATTTTCGCTTTCATTCTAAAAAAAGTTTTATATCCATTCATTTGTAAATTCTTGTCCCATTCTTTTCCTGCAAGACTAAGCTGCATTCGCTGACGGTCGACTTTGCTTCTTTCATGCTCTGCCACCGGCTATGATGGCTTTACAACACTTCATATCTCTCCGACTTTCATCTCAATCCCTCATGCCCCCTTATCAACGTTTCATGGATTGATTTCGAAGTTTCATGCATTCATTTCGATGTTTCTTGTACGCTTTTATCCATGTCCCGTTTGCCCTTTTCAATGTTCTGTTTACTGTTAAAGGCTTTAGCTGTGTTCGTCGCTGTTAATACCGTTTCGCTTAACAAATCACTCATTCAATTTCATTCAAAACGAAGCCGGCACCAGGTATTTGATGACAAAGCCGTTGAATGGGCGATATTTTCTTCATCAATTACACCATTTGCCGAAGATTCAACCAACCCTAGGTTGATCCTCATATCTGAAAGACCGTCTTTTCGCAAATCGGCAAACGGAACTTCGAATTCAATACCATAACCTTGACCGGCTGTTGATTTTACGATTGCCCTGATGTTGCCTGTGCTGGTTTCCTTCCAGCTGCCGCTATCTCCTTCCTCAATTTTGATGACGCCCTTGCAACTGCACCAGATCCGAAATAAACCAGTTGCGGGTGCTGTTAAACTTAAATGATCGGCATCAAGGTATAAATAAACCCCGTCAGCTTCCGAAATAAGTTCTTTATCGGAAACATCGGCACAAACGTACAACTTGCTTTCATCACGCCTCACGTTGGCACGAAGATTCGTTTCACCCCGATGGCCTATAAAAATTGGAAAATCAGAACCCCATTCATTTATATTCCCGTCTACCTGAGTATCGCCGGCGACAGCCTTTAGTTCAGGAATAAGGTGCCCTTGGATAATCCATACTTCGCAGTTAGGACTTCGAAAGCTGGTGGTAGCCGCAGCAACAACCGTAGATTCATCCCACAATGAAATTGAATTCCACTTGGCTTCCCGGTCTAAGGGAACTGCAAAAGGGCGGCTCAATTTCGTAAAGTTGCGACCGGTTTTATCGCCTATGGCCACCTCCATGGTTGAGCGCTCCCAGTCGGTGCTTCGCCCGCTAGTGGTTTGGTATGACAGGATCACTTCGCCCGAAGGAACTTTCATCAGGTAGGGCGCTCCGGCGTAAACATCATCCGGGAGCGGATCTTTCAGGGCTGATTCCCGGTAGGGAGAATTGGCCAAAACCGGCGTTTCCCAGTTTTCAGAGACTTTAGTCCGTACAATGTAGGGCTTAAACTGGCCTGTTTTGTTATCCTCAATGGCCACAAGAATTTCATCATCCACCAGCAGTGGAACCGGCATCCCATCGCGTCGTCCTTCGCGAAAGCAAACGGTCTTAATATCTTCACTCCAGCTAAGTCCAAGATCCGAGGAATGAATCATCGAGATATTTTGCTCATCGGAGGTTCGGAAAGGATTTTCGTTGGCAAAATATACCTGGAGTTCGCCATTTGGCAGTTGCAAAAAGGCCGGTTCCCAGCATCCGTCTCTAAAACGCGGACCAGCCTCATAAATCACTTCACTGTTGCTCCAGCTTTGACCACCATCGCTGCTACGCCGGACGGCAATCGCAAAAGGAGCGATTTCGTCTTTTGCAGGCCGATAGTTGCAAGCCATCACCAAGTCACCATTCTGTAGCTGGATCAGCTCGGTATTGGCGATGTTGACATCCGTTGTTTCTCCCTGATCGTTTGTATAAGTGTGCTTTTGGAAGGTGATAACCGGTTGGCTCCAGCTCTCTCCATTGTCGCTGCTTTCAACCAGCTCGCCGTTACCTTGGGTTTCATAAACGGCCACCAGGCGGCCATCATTCAGGCGGCGAACACGCGGATAGCCCACCCAACCTAAAGTCCGGTCGCCTTGCGGGGCCAGCTTTTGCATGGAACTGTAATCCCAGGCTATTCGAATCCCCTCAACCGGGTCACCGGTAAGGGGTTCGTAAGTATCTACGGGATCATCACTTTTGTTGCATCCACCCACGAACATGCATAAAACAAGGGATAGTATTATTCCCACCATGAGTCCTTTCATTTTTTCAATTCAGGGGTCATAAAGTGTTCATCAATCACCATCACTTCTTGTCCATCGCGGTTTTCAAAGCTTACGGTGCTGATATACATGTGGCGCGGATGAATCCGCTCTTTGCTGTTATGCGCATGAAACACAATCCGTAGGGTTCCATCTTTGTCGGTAAACATGGCACTGTGACCGACACCAACCAGATCTCCCGGCTTTTGCAAAATTGGATTCTGTTCATATTTGGTCCATGGCCCGTTGATGTTGTCGGCGGTGGCAAAGCCAATTCCGTAAAACGGACTTTCGTAGCTATTGGCCGAGTAAGTCATGTAATAAGTATCGTTGTGTATCAAGACAAAAGCGCCTTCGTTCACCCGCGGCCAGACTTCTTCCCAGGCCTGCGACACGTTGATGCACTTGGTCATGGTTTCCGGCTTAATTTGGATGAGATCATCTTCCAGCTCAGCCACCCAAATGTTCAGTCCATCGTTAAAGCGATCGAACAGCAGATAGGGCGTACCATCATCATCGATAAACAGGGAGTTGTCGATGCACTTCTCATCTTCGATCATGGGTTTTAACACTTCCTGTTTGAACGGCCCCAGCGGAGAATCACTGGTTGCCACACAAATATGTTCGTCAGCTGAATAGTACATGTAGAACTTGCCATTCACATGATACACTTCGGGTGCCCAGAACCAACGATCGGCCCACACATGCGACTTGTGCAGAGCCAGTCCGGCCGGACTTTCTGCCGGAACTTGCCAAGTCTGCAAGTCGTCGGAAACAAAAACGGCAATGCCGTCATTCGACAGCGTTCCATAAGCGTAGTAGGTTCCCTCATGAAGCATGATAAAAGGATCGCCAAGGGGGACTTTGGTCATTTGATCCTCGACTCCATCGATTTCACGATCTGAATCATCGTCTTTACACGAAGAAATCTGCACAAGAAATGATAGCATCAAATAAGTCAGGAATATCTTTTTCATCGTCATCGTTTGTTATTTTTCATTGGGAATCATTAACTAATACAACTTGACAGGGAAAATCTCTTAAAAAAAATGGCTCTTTCTTATTAAATGAGAATTAGCTGCATCTAACCCGTCAAAAACAAATCGTTATTATTCCCTTTTATTATGATCAGTAATTTACTTGCGAGTCACCAAAGGCACAATCACTTTGTCCTCTTCAACACGGAATTTATAAAGGCCAGCGTCTGCATCCCACTCCTTCACCAAGGGAACTATTCTTGTTCTTCGGGGGCTTACCTGGTCCTCGCTAAAATGAACATGATAGACATAGTATAATTGACCATCCAGCCCTTGAAAAAGATCACCATGTCCTGAGCCATTTTCATCGACGATGGAACGGTGAATAATTGGGCTGTCCTTTTGCTTGATCCAAGGTCCGTAAGGGGAATCTGCCACGGCATAACCCACCGCATAGTCGATATTCATAAAATGATTGGCCGAATAAAACAGGTAGTATTTGTCCTTTAACTTAAAAACAGTTGGCCCCTCCATAATTGGCGCTGACTCATAATTCGGAGTGGCTTCCCATTCCTCAGTCTGGCGGAGACATTGCCGAAGTGTTTGCGGCTTAATTTGGCCTTTGTCCAGATCGAACTCGGCTACCCATAGATAATTGCCGTTGTTGAACCGCACATGGTAGAGGTAGTATTTGCCATTGTCTTCAAAAATGAAAGAGTCAATATTCTTTTCAGAACCATCGATCGGGCTGACATCCTTTTGTTTGTATGGCCCTAATACAGATTCCGACTGCGTCAACACGGTTTGTTCATCGGCAGTATACGTCAGATAATAAGTATGATTTACTTTCAATATTTGTGGAGCCCAAAAGCCACTTTCACCAAAGGCTTGATCTCCCTTGGTCATGATCATGTGTACCCCATCAGTTGCGCCTGCCGGCGGATACCAGTTTTTCAAATCTTTAGATTCCAATACCGAAAAACCCGAAGGTCCTCCCCGATGTCCTCCGGTACCTGTCAGGTAGTATTTGCCACCATCGACATAGACCGTGGGGTCTGCATAAAATAGTTCCTTCTTTTCCTGTGCTGCCACCTGCATGGCAATAATCAGTATCAGTGAACAGAGGATTATGTGTTTCATTTTCCTGTCATGTTAAGTTTCTAATTCCAGGGCAAACTATTCCTTTACCATACCGAAATGATTGATCAACTGGTCATATTCATTCTTTGAAATTGTGATCATGCAGCCATGCCTCACCGCTGGAGGAAAGCTGTATTTATCCCAATCGCTATGGAAAGTATAGCCTGAAACCTGGTACCAGGGGCCATTCATATTATCCGCAATCGACAATCCATACGAAACGCCCGGATATTGTTCATAGTACAGGTACCAGATTTTGTCATCCGGTGAAGGTATGAGCATGGGTGCTTCCCTGAAATTGGGACTGATTGGCGCTGAAGGTTCAGAATAAGGTCCAAGTAAAGATGGAGCTTTTGAAATGCGGATGGTCTTTCCGGTGGTCCAATAAAGTGTGGGATAGGTTTCATCTTTGATGACCGCATAATAGTTATTGTCAATTTTCCGAATGAATACATCGATGGTGCCCATGTCCCAATCAAATAAACGGGTTGGATGATCTGAAAAAGTTTTCAAGTCTTGTGATAAAACATACAGCGTGCGCTGGCTTGCCCAATAACGCTCCGGATCTTCTTTTGTACCCTCCTTGTGGGGCGTGTGCCAGGTCACGACATACTGTTTCGAATCTTCGTCAAAAAATATTTTTGGCGCACCAATTCGTTGCAAGGCATAGGAATAATCGGGCGTACTTTTTAAATCGGGCGTCAAGCTGCTGTACTTGTCCCAGGAAATCAAGTCGGATGACACCCAAAAATTGATGTCCGGCGACCCATCACTTGTATTGCCGGCAATATAGTATCGGCCATCATGACCTTTACAAATATCCGGGTGTCCTTTGTAATCCTGAAAAACCCGTTCTTTGTTATTCAGTGCTGACCAGTGCAGGCCATCCAAACTGACTGAATAATACAAACGTCCGTAGTCCTGGTGGGTCATATGAGCGAACAAGTAGGCTTGGTTCACCGCGTCTTCGGGCTTATCAACTTGCCCGGGTGGGTCGGGTTGCTGAGCATTCAAATTTAAAACGCCCAAAATCAAGAAAAAAAGAGCATAAGTTGGTTTGAATTGAATCATTTTCATTGTTGGGTCAGTTTTTTTTCATTGAAAAAAGAATCTACAAGACCTTTCAAAAGAATGGTCCTGCAGATTCTCTTGTAAAAATTTAGTACATCGGATTCTGATCCAAATTCGGATTGTTATCCACTTCCGTTTGAGGAAGTGGCATCCGTGAGGATTTACCAACAACAAAGTTGGTGAAGTCGGCATCTCTGGAAATTAATTCATTCAATCCATCTTGAGAATCCCAAAGCCCCCAACGTTTCAGGTCCGCCCAACGAACGCCCTCGAGACAAAGCTCCAGCGAACGCTCCATTTGGAGTCTTTTAAGGAATGCTTCCTTTGAGTCCAGTGCTGACGCGAACAACGTGCTGTTGGCCAAAGTTGGCAGGCCTACCCGCTCGCGGACACGGTCAACAAGCTCAACTGCCAATGCGGGAGGCGTTCCACTTGACAATTCGGCTAAACATTCAGCATATAAAAGCAGTACATCAGCATAACGAATAACACGGAAGTTAATCGGCGAGTAATAATCCTCGTGGTTCCGGTAGTAGTCTCCCTGGTATTTTCGGAAGAAGCAGTCAGCGCCCCAACCATCTCGCCAGTCTCCGCCATAAATCTTCTCTCCCGGAAAATCGGATTGCAGCTCCGGATAAAAAATGCTTGCACGCAAACGGGGGTCGATGGCACCATCCACCGTCTGCTCTTTTTTGTATTCATCAACCAACCATCTTCTGGGTTGACCATCGGACCAGCCAATACCGCGTGGCGCGAAAAACTGGGCACGGTTAGAGCCTACGTTCTGGTTTGGCACATCACCATCACCCCTGGGGTTGACATCGGAGAACTGGATTTCGAAGACAGACTCTTTATTGTTCTCGGTAGTGTGCATAAAGTTGTCCTTGTAGTTATCAACAAGGTCGTAATGAACAGCTCCTGCTCCTTCAACCAGCCAGGACAAGGCATCTTTTGCCTCCTGCCATTCATGCATTTGCATGTGCACTTTACCAAGCAAGGCCAAAGCCGCTCCTTTGGTGGGACGTCCAAGATTTGCCGCATTCCATTGCTCCGGCAAATCATCAGCTGCTTCCTGAAGATCAGTCTTAATCTGCGCATAAACCTGGGCGGCTGTACTTTGCTCGGGTGTATCATCGGGTTGCGATGCGTTCAACACCAAGGGCACATTGTCAAACATCAAAACCAGGTTGTAATAGTAAAGCGACCTTAGAAACTTGGCCTGTGCCAGGATGACATCTTTGTCGGCCTGGCTGCTAAACTCTATTTCGGGCACATAATCGAGTACCTGGTTGCAACGGAAGATCGCTTTGTAATGATCTCGCCACATCCAAGCGTTTCCTTCCCAAAAGTTGTAGTTAAAATAAATAAACCGGGTCCATTCCTTGAGTTCGTTCCATGGACTTTGGCTATATCCCTCATCGGAGGTCAGGTCAAAACGAAAATAAATCCAACGGCTCCAACTACCAGGCTTGTAAAACATCGTATAAGCGGCATCCAAACCAAGTTGTGCATCGTCAGGAGTTTTCCAAAAAGTATCAGTGGTAGGAAAGTTGGGATTCTCAATGTCTATCAAATCCTCGTTGCAGGACATGACCGACAGTACCAACACGAGTAAGCTATATAATAATATTTTTTTCATAGTATTTCTGAATTAGAATTGAAATGAAAGAGAAAATACAACGGATTTAGGAGACGGATACGAAGCATCATCATGTCCTTTAACCCAAATATCAGGCGCTTTAAATTCAGGATCGAGCCCGGTGTATTTTGTGAGGGTGATCAGGTTTTGCCCTGTCACTGATACGCGCAGATTATCAAAAACATTTTTGATTTGGAGCTTATCAAAGGTATATCCCAAGGTCATTTGATGAATCTTGAAATACGATCCTTTCTCTATCCAGCGGTCCTGATCACCACGAGCATTTCGGTTATCGGCATAAATTACACGTGGATGTTTGGTATTCGGATTTTCCGGGGTCCAAGGAGTGTATCCCGACAAATGGTTGGTATTATCGGAGAATCCACCCATCCAACTGGCAGCACCATTAAACACATCCTGACCGAAAGAGCCAAAACCGGAGAAGCTAAAATCAAAGTTCTTGTAGGCCAACTGCGCGTTTAAGCCGATCTCAAATTTTGGCCACGGATTTCCGGTGATGGTACGATCCTCGTTGTTGATTTGTCCATCGTCATTTACATCGACATAACGAATATCGCCTGGCCTTGCGTTGGGCTGTATGACCGAACCTTCGGAATTTGTATGCGACAGAACTTCGGCTTCGTTCTGGAAAATACCATCGGTTTTGATGGTATAAAACATGGCCAAAGGTTCGCCAATTTCTGTCTTCGTGATCCAGGTATACTGTTCAACTTTTCCATAACCAAACTCCAACACCTCGTTGCGTAAACGCGTAACGGTGGCTCCAACAGAATAATTCAAATCTCCTTTTTTATCTCTGTAGGTTCCGGTGAATTCGAACCCCTTGTTTCGCAAACTGGCCGCATTAACAAATGGATTTCCGCCGTCATTACCGGTGGTCATCAAAATCTGCATCGGAGTTAAGACATCCTTGGTCGTCGAGATAAAGTACTCTGCGTTGACTTGCAACTTATTATCCAGAAAAGATACATCAAGACCAAAGTTCTCCTGGGTTTGTTCTTCCCATTTTAAGTCACTGTTCACCAGCTTTATTTGCGTCATCCCTGGTTCAATGTGCTGATCGTTCCCAAAAACAGCAATCGGAAACGAATTCAGAACAGCAACGTAGTCCCAGTCTCCGATATTGACATTCCCCAGCGTGCCGTGGCTGTATCTTAACTTCAGATCGCTAATCCAGGGCACATTAAAGAAATCCTCCTGGCTGATTCTCCATCCGGCAGAGATGGATGGGAAAAAGCCCCATCGATTTTCGGGTGCAAATTTGGAAGAGCCGTCTGAACGAAAAGTGGCGCTCAACAAGTACTTATTATCGAAGGTATAATTCAGTCGCCCGAAATAAGAAATCAGAGAAGATTCGCTGATGTTTCCCCAAGCGTTGGGATCGGTTGTTCCAGCATCAATCACGTCAAAATAACGATCCCCGACCTGAACCAAATTCTTTTTCTCAGCCGCAATCATTTCACGATACGTGTTTTGATAGGAATTACCAACAACCACGTTGATGTCATGCTTGCCAATCAATTTTTCATAGGTCAAGGTATTCTCGATCAATTTGTTCTCAAATTTTGCCTTGTTCTCATACCTGGTTGATGGATCAAAAGGCTGGTTCAAAGTCCAGTTCCCTTCTTTGCGAAGCCATTTATGATTGTCGCGACTGGTTTCGTACCCGAGGTTCACCTTATAGCGTAAGCCGTCAATAATATCAAGCATCGCATAGAGATTCCCCCGAACACGAAGGTTTTCATCGCTGTTATACATCAAATCCTCGGTGGCGATTGGGTTGGAGCCAAAAGTTCGTGCAGTCGCTTCGTTTCCGTAACCATAACCACCAAAATTGTTTTCATCGTAAATCGGAATGATCGGCAGCATGCGAAGCACATCGATGTGCTTGGAGAACACTGAGTTCTGGTTTTCAACAAAGGTATTGCTGATGGCCAGGTTCTCACCAATCGTGAAGATCCCTTTCCGTCCTTCTGTATTCACCCGGAAGCTGTAGCGATCCATCGAGGTTCCGTAAACCGTGCCCGGATTGTCGTAATAATTCGTTGAAACCAGGTAATTCCCATCCTTGCTTCCGCCTGAAAAACTCAGGTTATGATCCTGAACCACGGCGGATCTGAAAACGGCGTCGTTCCAATCCGTATTGCCGTCCATCCAGTTTGGCACGGAATTCACATCAGGAACCCCACTGGCAATTGCATTCTCGTATGCTTGTGTCGTAATGTCAATCCATTCTTCCCGCCCCATTAAATCCATCATGGGCAGCTTGTCAATACTCAGTTTGCCGGCGTAATTGACTTTCATTTCACCGGAAGCTCCCTTTTTCGTTTCGATAATAATCACCCCGTTTGCCGCACGCGAACCGTAAATGGCTGCTGCCGAAGCATCTTTCAAAACCTGAACTGACTCAATGTCGTTGACGTTGAAGTCCCGGTTACCTGTTGTTGGTAGCCCATCGATAATATACAAGGGGTTATTGTTGGTGAAGTTTCCCAAGCCACGAATTTCAACAACTGGTTCACTTCCAATATTTCCGCTAGAGCGTACATTTACGCCGGCCACCAAGCCCTGGATGGCATCGCCAACCGATAGTGCCGCGACATTTTTGAAATCGTCGGCCCTAACAACTGACACGGCACCCGTGAGGTCGGCTTTTTTGATCGTACCATAACCGATCGCGACCACTTCCTCCAACCCAATCGAGGACTCCTCCATGGCGACGTTAATCACGCGCCTTCCGTTAACAGGCATTTCAATGGTGGTCATCCCCACAAAAGAAAACACCAAAACGCCTTCAGGAGAAACCCCGGGAATGGTAAATTCGCCATTCTCATTGGTTACTGCTCCTTGGGTTGTTCCTTGAATGGCCACCGTTGCTCCAACGACCGGTTCACCAACATTGTTGGTCACTTGTCCGGTCACGGTAATTTCAGCCTGTAGCAGATTGTTACTTTCTGCTGAACCGTTTTTTCTGATTACAATATACCGATCAACAACTTGGTAGGTCAAATCGGTATTTTCAAAAAGTTCGTTCAGAACAGTCTCCAGATTGGCGTCCTTTAGATTGAGGGTTACGCGTTTGTCACTGATCTCTTCTTTATTATAGAAGAAATAGAAGTCACTTTGATTCTCAATCTCACTCAGAACGTCATGAATAGTAGCCTCTCTAAGGCTGAGGTTAACCTTCGCATTTTGGGAGTAGCTGCTGCCACTTGCAGTGAGAGCCCCGACAAGCATTAGGAAAGATAGCAACTTCATAGCCAATAACAGTTTTTTAAGCAATCTCGACAGATCGCTTTTCGTTTGTGTTTTTTTCATAAATTTGTCAACTTAAGTGTTAATGCATTTGTAAATTAACTCTTGTACGGCGGTGAGAATGTGAGCGCATCCTCATCGCCTCTTTTTTAGCTCGTATTTATTTGGTTCATTGCCTAAAGAATTTAATGTGTTGGTTTCTTCCGTAACGTGATTCTATTACTTGCATTCGGAACAAGCTCAATATCAAAATCAATATTCTCGCGGATGGTCAAAATATCCAAAATCTGATCGACCGGTTTATACTTTAACACGGTTCCCGATATCTTCCTGCTTTTCAATTCTTCATTCTCAATAACAATGGTCACATTATACCAGCGTTCGAGCATGTTACACAGATCAATCAGTGACACTTGATCAACATGCAATCTTCCATCCCGCCACATCGTAAATTGCTTCGTATCCACCGGATAGGCATCCAATTCATTGTCTTGATCAAAAACGGCACTTTGCCCCGGACTTAGATTCAACAGCAGTTCATTTTCTTTGCTGAACAAGGCAACTTTACCTTCAACCAAGGTGGTTATTTCACTTTCCCCCTCGTAAGCCCGAATATTTAAGGAGGTTCCGGTAACCCGGACAATTGATTTCTTTGTATTGATATTAAATGGCTTGTTGACATCGGTTTTTACATTCAAATAAGCCTCACCTACCAACTCAATATCCCGACTTTTTCTGGAAAATGCGGCGGGATAGGTCAAGGTGGTTTCTGAATTTAACCAGACCTGCGTTCCATCTGGCAGCTCAAGTTGAGCCATTTGTCCTTTCGGCACCGTTAAAGTAGATGCCAATTGCTGATTCGACAGCGCCATGGGCAGAAAATAAGCCATCAGGCTTCCGATCATCATTGAGAGCAAGATAATTGCAGCATACTTGGCCCAGGTTTGAAAAAGGCTTTGAGGACGAATCCGGCTATCAATCCGATGCCAAACCTGATCTTCCGAGTTCAAGCGAAAAAGAGAAGTGACTAAGCTCTTTACCCCAACAATTCGTTGGGTGTCTTTAAACGCTTTGGTATCCTTCAGAAGAGAAGAGATTTCAGGAGCTGTATCGATTCTGTCGTGAAAATGCGATACAATTTGATCCTCGTCCGTATGTACGTTTTTATCCATATCTACTCTTATAACGCAACGAAGTCCGGAGAGGGTGAAAAGAATGTTCCTTTTTTTGAATTTTTCTCGTGAAACGATCAGGCGGATTAGTTTTCCGCGGAAAATGATTGAATCCCTTCCCGCCTGAAAAAGAACAGTAAGCTCACATGGATGCCTTTTAGTTCCTTTCGAAGAACACGATAGGCAATGACCATTTGAGTTTTGACGGTATTTTTTGAGATTGATAATTTCTCAGCAATCCCCTTGTAACTTAGGCCATCGTTATAGGCCAGTAAAAAAATCTCCTGGCATTTGGCGGGCAACTTCTTGATCGCCTGCGAAATCCGAATGGCT
>SWCA01007930.1_pt1 | contig 15667 bp, 13 predicted proteins | sample 4692961 | NCBI WGS metagenome assembly SWCA01 (sample SAMN10267275, study PRJNA491770) | bioreactor metagenome | isolation source: DHS bioreactor inoculated with | place: Japan: off Shimokita Peninsula
ACTTGTAATCAGCAGGTTGTAGGTTCGATTCCTATCACCAGCTCCATATCTCGCGGGTGTGGCGGAATTGGCAGACGCACTAGACTTAGGATCTAGCGCCTTGTGCGTGGGGGTTCAAGTCCCTCCACCCGCACCATATTTTAAGCGGAAGTGGCTCAGTGGTAGAGCATCGCCTTGCCAAGGCGAGGGTCGCGAGTTCGAATCTCGTCTTCCGCTCCAATTTTTTGTATCTGTAGCTCAGCTGGATAGAGCACCGGCCTTCTAAGCCGGGTGTCAGGGGTTCGAATCCCTTCAGATACACCAATAAGAAAGAGTTCCTTACAGATAAGGAGCTCTTTTTTTATAATAACTGGGAAATTCTTTTTTCAAGAAAAATTTTCAAATGAAAAAGAAAGAGCTATTGAAAATAAATTTTGAATACTAAAATAAGGAGAAGAAATCTTTATAGGATTTTAAAAAAAATATCGAAATTAGAGAAATTTTGCTTATTGAAATATTTTAAAATCTATGAAATAATTAATGCGTAAAATAGATAATAGGAGGTCAATAAATTGTGGGATTTTAAAGATATCATTATGAATATAGGCATTTTAGATATAATCGATGTACTCATTGTTGCGTATGCTTTTTATAAGTTATATATGCTCATTAAAGAAACGAGAGCAGAGCAGCTTATAAAAGGGATTATTGTACTTCTTGTGGCAACAAAAGCAAGTGAGTTGCTTCAGCTTCATGTAGTAAATTTTATGTTAAGAAATACGATGCAAGTAGGTATGATTGCGCTTTTGATTGTATTTCAACCAGAACTTAGAAGAACACTAGAATATATAGGAAGAACTAAATTTATTATAAAGCCTATTGGAGAATTTGAAAATGAGGACATAGATGAAACAATAGATGAAATCATAGAAGCACTATATTCTCTTTCCAGACAAAAAATTGGGGCTTTGATTATTCTAGAAAGGGAAACTGGAATAAATGATATTATTCAAACAGGGACCATGATAGAGGCAAGGATCACGAGGCAACTTTTAATCAACATATTTATACCTAATACACCCCTTCACGATGGAGCACTTGTTATAAAAGATAATCGTATTAGAGCTGCTGGTTGTTTTTTACCGCTTACAGAAAATAAACATTTAAATAAAGAATTGGGCACAAGGCATAGAGCAGGACTTGGAATAAGTGAAAGATCAGATTGTATTTCTATTATCGTATCTGAAGAAACAGGGTATATTTCTATTGCAAAAAATGGGAAATTATATAGAGATATATCCAAAGAATATTTAAAAACCATATTGAGTAAGAATTTAAAACATGAAGGGGAAAATAAGAGGATTTTTAAAAGAGGTGGAATTTTTAAATGATCAATATTTTTAAAAGAAATTTAAAAATAAAACTTATATCTATATTTTTTGCTTTTTTCATGTGGATATATGTAATGGCTGAAGTAGATCCTATTCTCATAAGAGATTTTAATAATATTCCAGTGAATATAATAAATATAAATATGCTAAAGGAAAAGAATATGATAATGGACCCAGAGCAAAATCTGCAAGTTAATCTTATTCTTAGGGGAAGAAGGTCTTTATTAAAAGATATAAATAAATCAAAAATGAACATCTATGGAGAAATAAAAACGCCTAAGTTAGGGAAAAATACAGTTGCACTTCATTTGGATTTACCAAGCAATATAGAATATAGCATTATTCCTAGTAAATTAATGATTAATATAGAAGAAAATGTAAGGGTGAAAAAAAATATAGAAATAGATAAAACGGGAAAACTACCAGAAAGCCTAAAGGTTTCAGATATCACACTTACACCAAAGTATACGATGATAGAAGGACCAAAGAGTTTAGTGAGCAAAGTAGATAAACTTGTTTGCAAGGTGAATGTAGAAAATAAATCGTCTAATTTTTATACAAAATCTCAAGTGAGCCCTATTGATAAACATGGTAACAAAGTAGAGGGAATAAAAATAAAAGATGAATATATTGATATTAATGTGGGAATATTTAAAAGTAAAGAAGTTCCGGTAAAGATAAAGCTAAAAGGAAGTCTTGGAGAAAGTCATAAATTATTAAATGCAACGCCAAATATACAAAAAATCACAATAACAGGAAATAAAAGGGACATTGATAAGATAACAGAAGTTTATACGGAAGAGTTAGATTTGTCGAATTTAGGAGAGGATAAAAATATAAATCTAAAAATAAACCTTCCTAGAAATATAAAAACAAATTCTGAAAAAATTAATGTAAATTTGGAGATAGGAAAACTTATATCAAAAGAATTTTTAATATCTAAAAACAGAATTGTATACAATAACAACATACAAAATTTAGACATTTCTAAAAATGATCTTCCCGAGCAAGTTAAAGTAAAATTAGTATTTTTAGAAGATTTAGAGAAAAAAATAAATGAAGAAGACATACAGCTGTTTGTAAATTTGCAGGAAAGTGATTCTAAAATTTCAAAATTCGAAATAAAATACACGATTCCTCATTCCGTAGAAAAAGTAGAAATAGAGCCTAAATACGTTACAATAGCTAGTCCAATCTAAAAAATGCAGTTTTTATCACTGCATTTTTTTTGCAATTTTTTATTGCAATTTTTTAATTTTCACTATATGATAATAATTGAGAGAAAAAATGTTACGAGGTGATATTGTGTCGAGAGAATATATTCTTGTAATCAATCCAGGCTCCACTTCGACAAAAGTAGCGTTATTTAAACACCGTGAAAACGTTACCCAAAAGAATTTAAATCATCCATTAGAAGAATTAGAAAAGTATCATAGAATATCCGATCAATTTCAAATGAGAAAAGAATTAATTATTCGTTGGATGAAAGAAGAAGGATATACTACTGCAGATTTAATATCGGTAGTAGGAAGAGGCGGACTTTTAAGACCCATGCCAGGAGGCACATATAAAGTAACAGATAAGATGATAGAGGATTTAGAAGTAGGGGTGCAGGGAGAACATGCATCTAATTTAGGTGGAATTATAGCAAAAGCAATAGGAGATATGGAGGGAATAGAAAGTTATATTGTAGATCCTGTTGCAGTAGATGAATTTGAAGATATAGCTAGAATATCTGGTATTCCAGAAATAGAAAGAAGATCTTTAGGACATGCTTTAAATATAAAAGCAGTGGGAAGAAGAGTTGCAAATAGATTAGAAAAGTCGTTTGAAAACATAAATATGATAGTTGCCCATCTTGGGGGAGGAATAAGTGTCGCTCCTTTAAAAAAGGGGTGCGCCATAGATTATAATAATGCAAATGAGATGGGACCATTTTCTCCAGAAAGAAGTGGGAGTCTTCCCGTTGGAGACTTAGCAAAAATGTGTTTTTCTGGAAAATACACCTATAATGAAATCAAGGCAAAGATTAAAGGTAAAGGTGGTCTTACAGGATATCTTGCTACAAATGATGCAAGAGAAGTTGTAAAAAGAATTGAAGCAGGAGATACAAAAGCAAAGTTAATATTTGAAGCCATGGCTTATCAAATTGGAAAAGAAATAGGATCTATGGCAACGGTACTAAAAGGAGAAGTAAAAGCAATCGTTATTACTGGTGGTCTTGCTTATTCAAAATACCTAACAGATTATATCAAAGAAATGGTAGACTTTATTGCACCTGTAGTTGTAGAACCAGGAGAAGACGAAATGAGAGCATTAAATGAAGGAGCATTAAGAGTCATACATAAAGAAGAAGTACCTAAAATATACGAAGAAGAGGTGACGATCTAGTGAGAAATTTTGAAGAGGTAATCAAATTTGCAAAAGAAAGAGGACCAAAAACAATTTCTGTAGCTTGTGCACAGGATAAAGAAGTTTTAATGGCAGTAGAAATGGCTAGAAAAGAAGGAATAGCAAATGCCATATTAGTTGGAGATGTAGAAAAAATTAAAGAAATCGCAAAAGAACTTAAAATAGATGTAAATCACTATGAATTAATAGAGGAAAAAGATTTACTAGAAGCTTCTAAAAAAGCAGTAGCCCTTGTTTCAAGTGGAAAAGCGCACATGGTAATGAAGGGGTTAGTAGACACTGCCATCATACTAAAAGCAGTTTTAGATAAAGAAATAGGACTTAGAACTGGAAACGTATTAAGTCATGTTGCCGTATTTGATATGCCAGGATACGATAGATTATTCTTCGTAACCGATGCAGCAATGAACCTTGCTCCAGATCTTAAAACGAAAAAACAAATCATAGAAAATGCTTGCCAAATTGCTCATGCACTTGATATTAAAGAGCCAAAGGTTGCAGCAATCTGTGCAAAAGAAAAAGTAAATGAGAAAATGCCAGATACAGTAGATGCAAAAGAATTAGAAGAGATGAATAAAAGAGGAGAACTAACTGGATGTATGGTTGGAGGACCCTTTGCTCTTGATAATGCAGTATCAGAAGAAGCTGCAAAGCATAAGGGAATGGATCATCCGGTTGCAGGAAAAGCAGATATATTACTTGCTCCAGATATAGAAGCAGGAAATATATTATATAAATCAATGGTATTCTTTGGAAATTCAAAAAATGCAGGCGTAATCGTAGGCGCAAAAGCACCGATTATATTAACTTCAAGAGCGGATAATGAAGAAACAAAATTAAACTCTATTGCATTAGGGGTTTTAACAGCTGCAAAGACAATAGAAGGATAAAACTAAAGAAAAAAATAAAATATTAGGATAGACATAGAAGGGAGAACAGATTTATGAGTAAAAAATTTAGAATGCTTGCCATCAATCCAGGTTCTACATCAACAAAAATTGCAGTATTTGACAATGAAGAATTAGTATTTGAAAAAACATTAAGACATTCTTCAGAAGAAATAGGACAATATGAAAAAATATCGGATCAATTTGAATTTAGAAAAAATGTAATAGAAGAAGCAGTAAAAGAAAATGGTGTAAAAATAGAAGAATTAGATGCAGTAGTAGGAAGAGGCGGACTTTTAAAGCCTATCCAAGGTGGAACATATAGTGTTTCTCAGCCTATGATAGAAGACTTAAAAGTAGGGGTTTTAGGAGAACATGCTTCTAACTTAGGCGGAATAATTGCAAAAGAAATTGCAGCAAAAGCAGATGCACCCTCTTTCATCGTAGACCCAGTAGTTGTAGATGAGCTTCAAGCTGTTGCTAGAATTTCAGGTATGCCAGAACTTGAAAGAAAAAGTATATTCCATGCTTTAAATCAAAAAGCAACTGCAAGAAGAGCAGCAGTAGAAATGAACAAAAAATACGAAGAAGTAAATATAATCGTAGCACACATGGGCGGAGGAATATCTGTTGGAGCTCATGAAAATGGAAACGTAATTGATGTAGCAAATGCTTTAGATGGAGAAGGACCATTTTCTCCAGAAAGATCTGGTGGACTTCCAGTTGGAGATTTAGCAAAAATGTGTTTCTCAGGAAAATACACATTAGAGGATATAAAGAAAAAGATAAAAGGAAATGGTGGAATCGTAGCATATCTTAATACAAATGATGCTAGAGAAGTAGAAGCCATGATAGAAGAAGGAAATGAAAAAGCAAAGCTTGTATATGAAGCCATGGCATACCAAGTAGCAAAAGAAATTGGTGCATGTGCAGCAGTTTTAAAAGGAAAAGTAGATGCGATTGTTCTAACTGGAGGAATTGCATACTCTAAGATGTTCATAAAGTGGATTGAAGAAAGAATATCTTTCATTGGAGAAGTAAAAATTTATCCAGGAGAAGATGAAATGATCGCACTAGCACAAGGAGCACTAAGAGTGCTTAAAGGAGAAGAAGAGGCGAAGACATACTAGAAGGTGATCTTATGATAAAAGAAGATAAAAGAATAAGAATTGTAATAGGTCATTATGGTAGTGGTAAAACAGAGTTTTCAGTGAACTATGTTATGAAACTGAGAAATGAAGTAACAGGAAATGTTGCTATTGCAGATTTAGATGTAGTGAACGTATACTTTAGAACAAGAGAAAAAAGAGAAATGCTGCAAGCGCATAATATAAGACCAATCGATAGTTCTGTAAGAGCAGCAGCAGTAGATGTACCTTCTGTATCTGCAGAGGTCATGTCTCCTATCCAAGATGAAAATTATCAATATGTAATGGATGTAGGAGGAGATTCTGTAGGAGGAAGAGTATTAGGTAGATTCAGCCACCTACTAAAAGAAGAAGACTACGACATGTTCTTTATTATAAATGGAAACAGACAAGAAACTGCTACAGTTGAAGGAGTAATTAAGCACATTGAAGCTATAGAACAAACAACCAAATGTAAAGTGACAGGACTTGTGAATAATACTCATTTTGTAAGAGAAACAACTGTAGAAGATGTTTTAAGAGGGCAAGCAATCGCAAAGGAAGTTTCTAAAATAAAAAACATACCGATTAAATATGTGGCTTGTCTTGAAAAAATAGCAAAAGATCTTCCAAAAGACATAGAGGGTGAAATATTCCCAATAAAGCTTTATATGAGAGAAGATTGGATGTAGATTATTGGTCTGAGATAAATTCGATGAAGACTTGTAATATATAAGTTGTTTAGACTTTTGTTGAATATATAAGGAGGGTTTAAGAATGGCTAAAGGTAAAGTGCATTTTGATCAAGATCGCTGCAAGGGATGCGAGCTTTGTACAACAGTATGTCCTGTTAACATCGTTGTTATGGACAAAAGCAAGATAAACAAAAAAGGATATAACCCTGCAACAGTAAATGAAATGGAAAAATGCATAGGTTGTGCAAACTGTGCAACTATGTGTCCAGATTGTGTAATAACAGTAGAAAGAGACTAATTAGAGATAAATTATAAGGAGGGAAAAAATATGGCTAAGGTTTTAATGAAAGGTAACGAAGCTGTAGGTAGAGCAGCTATAGAGGCTGGCTGTAAATATTTCTTCGGATACCCTATAACACCTCAAAATGAGATACCAGAGTATATGTCAAAGGAATTACCAAAAGTAGGAGGAATGTTTGTACAAGCTGAATCAGAAGTATCTGCAATAAACATGGTTTATGGAGCAGCTGGTTCTGGTGTTAGGGTTATGACATCATCATCTTCTCCAGGAATCGCATTAAAACAAGAAGGAATCACATATATAGCAGGAGCAGAGCTTCCAGCAGTTATTGTTAACATGATGAGAGGGGGCCCAGGACTTGGTGGTATCCAACCTTCACAAGCTGACTATTTCATGTCAACAAGAGGAGGAGGAAATGGAGACTACAGAACGCCTGTTTATGCTCCAGCTACAATTCAAGAAGCTGTTGATATGGTAATGGAAGCATTTGAAGTTGCAGATTTTTATAGAACACCTGTTATGGTAGTAGCAGATGGTATGATAGGACAAATGATGGAACCAGTTGAATTTAAGGCTCCTAAAAAAAGAGAATTAAAAGAAAAGACTTGGGCTACAGTAGGAACAAATGGAGAAAGAAAACCAAATATAATCAATTCATTATTCCTTGACCCACAACAACTTGAAGATCACTGCTTTAAGTTAGATGCAAAATATAAAGAAATCGAAGCAAATGAAGTACAATATGAAATGTACAAAACAGAAGATGCAGATCTTGTATTTGTAGCATATGGTACGACTTCAAGAATTGTTAAAAATACAGTAGATGCTTTAAGAGAAGAAGGAATAAAAGCAGGTCTTATCAGACCTAAAACATTATGGCCATTCCCATTCAAAGCATTTGATGAAATCCCAAATGCAAAGAAGATATTAACTGTTGAAATGAGTACAGGTCAAATGATAGATGATGTTAAAATAGCAGTTGCTGGTAGACTTCCAGTTGATTTCTATGGAAGAACTGGTGGTATGATCCCAACTCCAGATGATATTGCAGCAAAAGCAAAAGAAGTATTAGGGGGTGCTAGATAATGACAGTTGTATTCAAGAGAACAGAAGGTTTAACAGATAAGCAAACTCACTACTGTCCTGGATGTACGCACGGTATAATACATAGATTAGTAGGAGAAGTTTTAGAAGAATTAGGCGTAACAGGAAAAGCTATAGGAGTTGCTCCAGTTGGATGTTCAGTACTTGCATATGATTATTTTAACTGCGATATGCATGAAGCTGCTCATGGTAGAGCACCTGCTGTTGCAACAGGAGTAAAAAGAGTTCACCCAGATAAAGTGGTTTTCACATATCAAGGAGATGGAGACCTTGCTTCAATTGGTGCTGCTGAAATCGTTCATGCTGCAGCAAGAGGAGAAAAAATAACAACTATATTCGTAAACAATGCTATATATGGTATGACTGGTGGACAAATGGCGCCAACAACACTACCAGGACAAAAAGCAACTACTTCTCCTTACGGAAGAGATGTAGCACACTGTGGTATGCCAATAAAAGTTTCTGAAATGCTTGCAACACTTGATGGCGCAGTGTTTGTAGAAAGAGTTGCAGTAAACAACCCAGGAAATATAAGAAAAGCGAAAAAAGCAATAAAGAAAGCTTTTGAAATCCAATTAGAAGGCAAAGGATTCGGAATAGTAGAAGTATTATCTACTTGTCCAACAAACTGGGGATTACATCCAGTAGCTTCATTAAAGTGGCTTGAAGAAAACATGATGCCTTACTATCAATTAGGAAACTTTAAAAATGTAGAGGAGGCGAAGTAATATGGCAACAGAAAAAGTTATTTGTGCAGGATTTGGTGGACAAGGAGTTATGTCCATGGGTCAGCTTTTAACATACGCTGGAATGCTTGAAAATAAAGAAGTTTCTTGGCTTCCTTCTTACGGACCAGAAATGCGTGGAGGTACAGCAAATTGTTCAGTTATCGTATCGGATAAAAAAGTAGGTTCTCCTATCATTACAAATGATGGAACTACAGGAGTAATTATGAACTTACCTTCTCTTTTAAAGTTTGAACAAGATATTGTTCCAGGTGGAAAAATATTAATCAATAGTTCATTAATTGATGCTAAACCAGAAAGATCTGATTTAGACGCTTACTATATACCAGCAAATGAAATTGCATTAGAGCTTGGAAATGCAAAGGTTGCAAATATGGTAATGCTTGGAGCATTACTTGAAATAACAAAAGTAGTAGAAACAGAATCTGTACTTGAAGCATTTAAAAAAGTATTCGGACCAAGCAAAGAAAAATTTGTACCATTAAACAGAGAAGCCCTTGAAAAAGGAGCCGCTGCTGTAAAAAAATAGTAAAGTGAAAAGTCGTTGACAAAGTCAACGACTTTTTTTAGTGTAAAAAGGATGATTCTTCAGGGAATCATCCTTTCATTTTTTTGAAAAAAGATATCCATGAAAAATAGTTAAAAAAAGGCTGTTCTTTCCAACGTAAAAAAGAAAACCTTTTCAGAAAATAGCTAAAAAGATAAAATGAATTTAAAATTGCAAAATATGAATAATATGAAAAAAAAAATGCATATTAAAGGAAAGAAGTTGTATTACAAAAAAACAGGGTATATAATCAATATAAGGAAGTAATTAATTTTTAAGGAGATGAAATTATGCACCCCATATTGAGGATTATGAATTTATCCTTAGGAAGTTTCTTTTGTGCAATTGCAATTAATGCTTTTTTAGCACCAAACCACCTTTTAAGTGGAGGAGTGGGAGGAATTGCAATTATACTGAATTATTTATTCAAGATGAATATTGGGATAATCGTATTGCTTGTAAATGTACCATTGTTCTTAATGGCATATAAAAAACTAGATAAAAATTTTATGATTTACAGTGCTGTTAACATGCTCGTTTATTCTTTCATTTTAGGATTTACAGCAAATGCATATCAACATATAGGTGTAGATGATTTGATGTTATCTTCTATATTTGGAGGCGTATTAAATGGAATAGGAATGGGAATCACCTTTAGAAACAATGGATCTCAAGGAGGATTAGATATTATTGCAGCACTTATTAAGAAAAAATGGGATATTAATTTAGGAACAGCCCTTATGGGTGTTAATTTAATCATTGTTACTATAGGTGGTGGCATCTTTGGAATAAAAAGAGCAATGTATACCCTTATTGCTATGTATATTGCTTATCAGGTTTTAGATAAAATTCAATTAATGCTGGATACAAAAAAATCTGCCATGGTAATATCTGACGCTGCTGAAGCAATATCAAAAGACATCATGAATATCATGGGAAGTGGTGTTACATTCCTTCAAGGAGAAGGCGGTTACTCAAAGGATACTAAAAAAGTGATTTATACCATCATTAGTCCTATGGAACTTCCAAAGTTAAAAGAAATTATTGAAAGACATGATAAAAATGCTTTTATTTCTGTAAATGAAATAAAGGAAGTACGAGGAAGAGGTTTTAAGGAAAGATTCATATAACACTTACTACAAAATGGAATTTACAAGGAATTAACATTTTTATTGTAAGAGAATATACTGTATGATACTATATTATAAGGGCCAATGCCCTTATTTTTTCTTTTTTGAGAGGAAGTGAAAAGAATGAAAAAACTGTTTGGAACAGATGGAGTAAGAGGAATAGCAAATACGGAACTTACTTGTGAACTTGCATATAAGTTAGGTAGAGCTGGAGGTTATGTTCTTACACAAGGAAAGAAAAACATAAAAGTAGTGGTAGGTAAAGATACAAGAATATCAGGAGATATGCTAGAAGCTGCTTTAATATCTGGACTTATGTCTGTAGGTGCAAATGTTATAACAGTAGGAGTCATTCCAACACCAGGAGTTGCCTATTTAACCAGATTATATGATGCTGATTGTGGTGTTGTTATTTCTGCATCCCATAATCCAGTGGAATATAATGGGATTAAATTTTTTAATCACGAAGGATATAAGCTTTTAGACGAAATAGAACTTAAAATAGAAAATTTAATAGAAAACATGAATGAAATAAAATACAGACCTACTGGAGAAGCCCTAGGATGTAAGACAGAAAAAGAAGACGCAGTGAATGACTATGTAAATTATTTGAAATCTCTTGTAGATGTAGATTTAAAAGGATTAAAAGTTGCTTTAGATTGTGCCAATGGGGCTGCTTTTGAGGTTGCACCTTTAGTATTTAAATCTCTTGGAGCAAAGGTAGTTACTATAAATCATCAACCAGATGGGAAAAATATAAATATGTGCTGTGGATCTACCCATCCTGAAGATTTAAAAAAAGCAGTAGTGGAGCATAATGCAGATATAGGACTTGCTTATGATGGAGATGCAGATCGATTAATTGCAGTAGATGAGCAGGGTGAAATTGTAGATGGTGATCATATAATGACTATATGTGCAAGGGCTTTAAAGAAAGAAGAAAAGCTGAAAAAAGATACATTAGTAGTTACAGTAATGAGTAACATTGGTTTGCATATTGCAGCAAAAGAAAATGATTTTAATATTGTTTCTACACAAGTCGGAGATCGATATGTATTAGAAGAGATGGTTAAAGGAGGATATAATTTAGGAGGAGAGCAATCCGGACACCTTATATTCTTAGATTATAATACTACAGGAGATGGGGTTTTAAGTTCTTTAATATTAACCTCTATTGTAGCAAAGGAAAAGAAAACTTTATCTACTCTTGCAACCATTATGAAGGAGTATCCTCAAGTTCTTATTAATGCAAAGGTAAAAAATGAGAATAAAAATAGATATAAAGAGGATGGAATGATTAAAACAGAAATAGCGAAAATAGAAAAAATCCTAGATGGAAATGGAAGAGTATTAATTAGACCATCTGGGACAGAGCCATTAGTTAGAGTGATGCTTGAAGGAAAAGAAGAAAGTCAAATAAGAGATTTAGCTGTAAATTTGGCAGATCTTATTGAATCAAAATTATCTTAGGTATGATTTTCACCTATCAAAAATAAAAAAGAAGCCATATTTTCCATTGAAAATATAGCTTCTTTTTTATTTTTGATTATATAGACATAGTTAGAATAAGAATTTAAGAATAGATTCAAATAAAGTTAAAAAATGTATAAGGGAAATAGAAATAGAAAAAATATAAATGAGAATAAAAAAATTAATCAGAAAAAACACACAAATGATTTGGTGAATAGAAGATATAGCAATATTGTTTAGATATGTCACTAAGTTATAGTGACACCATGTAGTTAAGTAAGCTTTGAAATTTAAACATTTGTGAGATATTATTAAAGTAGAAAATGAAAGTGCACTTTTCAAATCTTGTAAGTATCTAGGAGAGATTCATATGAAAACTCTAGATGATAAAAGTCAAAAAATGTTAATGATCCTAATAGAAAGTGATGAACCCGTCACAACGAATTATGTAGCAGAAAAATTAAATATAAGTTCTAGAACCGTATTAAGAAAAATGCCGTTCATAGAACAGTATTTAAAAGAAAACAAATTTAAATTTATAAAAAAGCCTGGATATGGAATTATGCTCAAAGAAGATGCAAAAGGAAAAGATAGGTTAAAGAATTTATTACAAGATGAAGAACCAGAAAAAAAATATACACCAGAAGAAAGACAACTATTTATATTAGTGGAGCTTCTTAAAAGTAAAGAACCAATAAAAACGTATAAATTCAAATCCGACTTAGATGTGACAGAAGGAACAATTAGCTCTGATTTAGATAGCATTGAAAAATCTATTGCAGAGTATAGCGTTAAGTTGGTGAGAAAACCGGGATTAGGTGTTTATATTAAGGGGAGTGAAATTGCACTCAGAAAATTGATGGCAAAACTAATTCATAAAAACAGCTGTAGCGAAGATGTGTTGAGTATTTTGAGAAATCCAATAGAAAATAACGCAGTCATAAAAATGCCATTTAAATTGAAAGCTAGAAATAAATTACTAAATGTAGTAGATAAAGATATTATAACAAAATTAGAAAAGATTATTTATGATTTAGAAAAGAGCCATGAATATGCGTTAAAGGATAATCAATATGTTGCTTTAATTATCCATATTGCTTTGGTTATTGAAAGAATAATGAAAGAAGAAAAAATTGTGATGGAGAATAAATTCTTAAAGAAAATAAAAGAAAACGAAGAATTTAATTTAGCGCAAGAATTAGCAATCAAAGTAAATGAAGCTTTTCATATTATACTTCCTGAAGAAGAAGTGGGGTATATAGCCATGCATCTTATGGCATCTAGAAAATATTTCATGAAAAAGAATGAGATGAATGAGATATTTTTTATAGAAAAATACAAAATCATAAAAATAGCAAAAAAAATGATTAAATTTGTGGAATCTCAGCTAAATGTAGAGATTATGCAAGATGATAAATTATTGGTAGATTTAGCAATTCATTTAGAGCCTGCAATTAAAAGAATAAGTATGAATATGGATATTCGAAATCCTTTATTAAACCAGATCAAAGAAAATTATCCCAATGTATTTCAAGCAACTAAAAATGCAGTAAGTATATTAAAAGAGGAATTAAGATTAGAAATACCAGAGTCAGAGGTGGCATATATAGCCCTTCATATTGGTGGAGCTTTAGAAAGGACAAAAGCATATACCTATAAGGTGTTGGTTGTTTGTCCAAGTGGAGTGGGGACATCTAGTTTATTGTCGGCAAAGCTTGAAAATGAATTCTTAAATATAAAAGTAATTGATACCGCTTCTATAGTGGAGATAGAAGGCGACAAAGTTGATTTTAATCTATGTGATTTCGTAATATCTACAGTAGAGATGAACTTTGAAGGTTTTGAAAACGTTATAGTAAGTCCTTTGTTATTAGAAGAAGATAAAGAAAAAATAATTCATGTAATGAGTGAAATAAAGAAAAAAAGCATAAATAAACAAAAGCAAGGAGAAAAGAAAGACTTTAAAACAGACTTAAAGAAAAAAATTAACTATGGAAATGCCATAATGGAAGTACTAAACAATTTTAGGTGTTATGAAGGCGTTCATATGAATAGTTATGAGGAAATAATAGATGAAATTAGCAAGCTATATACAGATAGGGAAGAAAACTACAAAAGATTAAAAAAAGACATAAAGAAAAGAGAAGCTTTAGGAAGCTTTATATTAGAAGAGTCTGCTACCATGCTTATTCACTGTAGAAGCAGTGCAATAGAAAAGTTATACTTTGGAGTAGTGAAATTAGATAAAGAACTACAAATAGAAGAAAATATGGTTGAACTAATTATTGTACAACTAGCTCCTGAAACCATTCAAGAAGAATATAGGCAGTGTATGAGTAGAATAAGCCAAGAACTTTTCAAGGAAAAACTATTAAAGGATATGACGCAAAATGAGATATACGAATATATAAATTCAATTTTAAAGCAATTTTATCTTAATATGAGCTGAATTGAGACAGGGAGGGAAGTATATGAGTATGGCGGTTGTAAAAGAAAAGAAAGATATTAAAGTAAAAATACAGGAATTTGGAAGATTTTTAAGCGGAATGGTAATGCCGAATATAGGCGCTTTTATTGCATGGGGGTTAATCACCGCACTATTTATTCCTACAGGCTGGACACCAAATGAAAATCTTAGCAAAATGGTAGGTCCCATGATCGTTTATCTATTACCATTATTAATTGGTTATACAGGTGGAAAGATGGTTGGAGGAAACCGTGGTGGTGTAGTTGGAGCAGTATCTACTATGGGAGTTATAGTTGGTTCAGAGGTTCCTATGTTCTTAGGTGCTATGATTATGGGACCAATTGGAGGATATATAATTAAAAAGTTTGATGAGAGTATAGAAGGAAAAGTAAAATCAGGATTTGAAATGCTTGTTAACAATTTTTCCGCAGGAATAATTGGTATGGTTATGGCTATTCTTGCTTATAAAACAATAGGTCCAGTTGTTCTAGGCTTAAATAACGTATTAAAAGCAGGTGTTGAAGGCGTTGTAAAAGCAAATTTACTACCTTTAGTTTCTATATTTGTTGAACCAGGAAAAATATTATTTTTAAATAATGCCATAAATCATGGAGTATTAAGCCCTATAGGATTACAAGAAGCAAAAGAACTTGGAAAATCTATATTTTTCTTAATAGAAACAAATCCAGGGCCAGGACTTGGAATACTGATAGCATATTTTATGTTTTCTAAAGGATCTATAAAACAATCTACACCAGGAGCGATGATAATACATTTCTTAGGTGGAATACATGAAATTTATTTTCCATATGTTCTGATGAATCCAGCATTAATTCTTGCAGTAATAGCAGGAGGAGCAAGTGGAGTATTTACATTCTCATTATTTAAAGTAGGTCTTGTTGCAGCACCGTCACCAGGAAGTATATTTGCACTACTTCTTATGACACCAAAGGGATCTTTCCTAGGGGTAATAGCTGGAGTATTAGTATCTACGGTAGTATCTTTCTTAGTGGCATCTATATTTGTAAAATCTGCAGCGGCAAGACAAAATGATGGAGATTTAGAAAAAGCAACAGACAAAGTAAAAAAATTAAAAAATAAGAAAGAAGAATCTATAGAAAGTGTAGAAGTTTCTGGTGTAGTTAAAAAAATCGTTGTTGCATGTGATGCAGGAATGGGGTCAAGTGCAATGGGAGCAAGTAATCTTAGAAAAAAAGTAGAAAAAGCGGGATTAGATATTGCTGTTGTAAATTACGCTATAAATGATATACCAAATGATGCAGATATTATTATAACCCATAAAAATCTAACAGAAAGAGCAAAAGGGAAAGCACCGAATAAAAAACATATTTCTATAGAGAATTTTATTGCAACGCCAGTATATGATCAATTGGTAGAAGAATTAAAAAAA
>SWCA01005207.1_pt1 | contig 15664 bp, 11 predicted proteins | sample 4692961 | NCBI WGS metagenome assembly SWCA01 (sample SAMN10267275, study PRJNA491770) | bioreactor metagenome | isolation source: DHS bioreactor inoculated with | place: Japan: off Shimokita Peninsula
ATTTACTTTTCTTTATATTTTGAGAAAGGATCTGGCCATTGAATTTGTTATTTTGACTTGCCTTACAGCGAATGTGCTGACCAGTTGAATATTTTTTTTTCGGGGATAGGGGTTTTCTTGTTTTTGGGATATTACTTGTGAACGAGCAAAATTCATGAGAAAGAAAACCACCATAAAACAGTTGCTTCGCCTTTTCGTCGGTGAAGATTACGGCCGCGCCGAATACCGGAAGATCGTTGCGCTATTCGCAGAAGATCATGACGATGAATTAAAAGAACAGTTGCAGGACCATTGGAATGGTATTCCTGCTGACCAGCCGCTTAATGAGCGATTAGCTGGCTTGTTGAAAAACCTCAAACAGCAAAACCGGTCAAGCTTCGCAAGACGAAAAACACCGTGGATCAATTACTTCCAAAAAGTAGCGGCAATTTTGTTTATTCCGTTGTTGCTGGGATATGGAATTTGGTTTATTCAGTCCAAAGATACAGGCTCCGATGCGATGGCTACCATTCATTCACCCGAAGGGGCCAGAACGGAATTTGTTCTGCCTGATGGTACAAAAGGTTGGCTCAACAGCGGATCGAGATTAAGCTATCCCGTCATGTTTACCAAAAATCGTGAAGTGAAATTGTCTGGAGAAGCTTATTTTGAGGTCGTTCGCGATCAAGACAAAAAGTTTAGGGTGAAAACAAATGAGCTGACGGTTCAGGTTGTGGGCACCTCATTTAGTGTTACTGCATATGACGACGATCAGAAAGTCAGTGTTGTCTTGAAAGAAGGAAGGGTTAAGGTCCTTAGCCCAGACAATCATTTGGCATACGAAATGAAGCCCAATGAAGAGTTTTCCTATGATTTGTATCACAAATCAGCAAACGTTCGACAGGTAAGTGCGGAGGAAATGACTTCCTGGATTGATGGTATTCTCCGGTTTAAAGGAGAGACTCTATCCGAAGTCATTAAAAAATTGGCTCGTTGGTATGGCGTAGATTTCGAAATAAAGGACCAACAACTGCAGGACTATAATTTTCAGGCCACTTTTAAAGACGAACCGCTGGATGAAATTCTGAGAATGATTGCGTTGACAACTCCAATGAAATACCAGATAGAAGAACGTAAACAAAATAAAAACGGAATCTATATGAAAAAGAAAATCGTTATTGACAAGAACTAACTTATGCAAAAACAGGAAAGTGTTGGTACCACTCTCCTGTAATTTTTGCAGTGTCGTTACAGCAATTCCATTAATTAACACTACAAACGTAAATTTATGAAAAAATCTGAGAAAAGCAGGGTAGGCTTATGCCGCACCTTTAAAAAAACACTATTACTCATGAGACTAACGCTATTTATTTTTCTACTCGGTTTAGTGCAGGTGACTGCAAAAAGTAGCTATTCGCAGCAAACCCGAATTTCAATGGATCTAAAAAATGTTCAAGTTGTTGACGTTTTGAGTGCCATTGAAAATCAAACAGACTTCTACTTTCTTTACAATCAGGATCTTATTGACGTAACGAGAAAAGTGGATGTTGCGGTGGTCAATAAGCAAGTCGATGAAGTATTGGCAAAAATGTTTGATCAGACTGATGTCAGTTTTGTCATCAATAATCGACAGATTATTTTAACCAATCTGGGCAAAAGCAGTAACGTTCAGCAGCAAAAGGCCGTTTCGGGAAACATTACCGATGCCTCTGGAGCTCCCCTACCGGGGGTTACCGTTGTCGTAAAAGGTACGACAACCGGAACGATTACTGATTTTGATGGGAATTTTTCTTTGTCAAATGTACCGGTTGACGCAAGTCTTGTCTTTTCTTTTGTTGGCATGAAAACCCAGGAAGTGTCGGTTGTTGGAAAAACAACGATCAACGTGATTTTAGAAGAAGAAGCGATAGGAGTTGACGAAGTGGTGGTGGTTGGCTATGGAACGGTTAAAAAGGCTAACCTTACAGGAGCCGTATCTTCGGTCGATTTTACCGAGTTGGAGACCCGCCCGGCTTCCAATACGGCGACACTGCTTCAGGGACAAATGTCTGGGGTCACGGTAAGCAATTTTAATAACCAACCAGGGAATGATAATCCTGAAATTCGTATCCGTGGAGTAGGAACGTTGAACTCAGGTTCGGATCCTTTGGTTATTGTTGATGGGATAGAGTCTGACATCAGTCAGATTCCAGCTGCCGATATTCAAAGCGTTTCCGTGTTAAAAGATGCTGCTTCAGCATCAATCTATGGAGTCCGGGCTGCAAATGGGGTTATTTTGGTGACCACTAAAAGAGGAAAGAGTGCTAAGCCAACGGTAAATGTGAAGCAGAGTTTTGCCATTCAGCAAGCCTTGGTGAAACCCGAGTTTGTTGATTCGTGGGACTATGCTTTCCTCCAAAATCTTGACCTCACCGAGCAGGGACAAGATCCTTTGTATACCGAAGAGCATATTCGTTTGATGAAAGACGGATCTCAGCCCGATCTTTGGGCTAATACGGATTGGTTTGACGAAATGTACCGGAATGCGCCTATGAGTACAACCTATTTGTCAGTGAGTGGAGCCGCGGATAATGTTCGCTATATGGTATCCATGGAGTACCTGAATCAGGAAGGAACCATGATTGAAACCAACCAGGAGCGTTATAACTTCCGGTCTAATATTGATGTTGATGTGACCGATCATATTAAAATAGGAATGAATGTTTCGGGCAACAAGCAAGATATTTCAGAAACGCTGAACAACGCCAGTGCAAGTAACAATGATAATGACTTAAACTATTCGATCCGGCGATTTGCCAACCCAACCGTTCCGGTTAAATACTCCAACGGAGAATGGGGGCAGGTTAACGGTCTGTACTATGAGCCGGGAAGCACCGTTGGTTCTATTCGAAATGTCGTTCAAATGGCTAGTCTGGGAGAAAATATCACGGAACGATATAACTTTCAGGGGAAAGTATTCGCCGAAATTGAGTTAGTCAAAAATCTCAGCTATCGACCGAGTTTCTCCTACGTCTATAATTCATCGCTTCGCTCCAGGTTTTCACCTACCAATAAGACTTACGATGCCAATGGGAACGTACTCGGGGAGTCGGTTCATAATACGCTTATGAATAACAATACGACTTGGAAAAGGTATCAAATGGAAAACCTTTTGAGTTATGACTACGCCGTTGATGATCATAGTTTCGGCGTTTTGCTCGGGCAGTCGGCGCAATCCTTTCGCACAGATTACTTTTATGCCTATGTGGAAGATTTCCCGAACAACAATATCCATGAACTGGATGGTGGAATCAACAATAAAGATGTGGCTGGTAATGCCAGTGAGCTGGCGCTGGATTCTTATTTTGGAAGATTAAACTACAACTACATGGACAAGTACATGTTGGAGTTTAATTACCGTTATGATGGTACCTCTCGCTTTCATTCAGATAACCGATGGGGTGGATTCCCTTCGTTTTCTGCCGGATGGGTAGCTACCAATGAAGATTTTTTCCAGGACATGGGACCCATTTCGTTTTTGAAAGTGCGAGGTAGCTGGGGAGAGTTGGGGAATCAGAATATTGGAGGAACTTACTATCCTTATACCCAAAATATCAACACCGGACAGAATTATCTTTGGGGAGATTATGTTGCCGCAGGGGTTGCTGTGACCGATTTGGCCAACCGTGATCTTACCTGGGAAACAACTACCATAACAGATATTGGAGTTGATTTGAATTTGTTTAGGAACAAAGTGCAAATCGTAGCCGACTGGTTTGATAAAACAAGCTCAGATATTTTGATCCGTCTTCCGATTCCTTCAACAATGGGCGGTGTAAGTGCACCATTCCAGAATGTTGGCGAAGTGAAAAATACCGGATGGGAGTTGGATGTGAAATTCCAGGATACCTTTGGTAAAGTTGGCCTGTTTGGCGGCTTCAATCTCTCAGGTGTTAAAAACGAAGTGATTGACTATGGTGGCATTGAGTCGTCTATCAGCAACAATGCCATTACGATTGAAGGAGAGGCTATTGGATCATATTATGCTTACGTTGCCGAAGGCTATTATCAAACGCAAGCCGAATTGGACGAGGCACCGGAACAGTTTGGCCAAGCACTTCGACTCGGGGATGTCAAGTACAAAGACATTAGTGGACCAGAGGGAGTTCCGGATGGTAAAATCTCATCCGACTATGATCGTCAGATCATTGGGACACCATTTCCCAAACTGCAATACTCATTCAACCTCGGAGCGAACTACAAAGGATTTGATGTTTATGCATTCTTCCAGGGAATTTCAGGGATAAAACGCTATTACTGGTATAATACCGAAACTCAGGGAACGTTTACCCAGGTAGCCATGGATTATTGGACCGAGGAGAATCGAAACGCCCCAACACCGAGATGGGGAAACTTAGGGAACAACACCGTGTACTCCTCATTCTGGTTAAAAGATGCCTCTTACTTGAGATTGAAAAACCTGGAGGTTGGCTACACCTTACCTGTGATACTTACGAGTAAAATTAACGTCACGAAAGCGAGGATATACTTCTCTGGTGTTAACTTGTTGACATTTACTGATGTTCCTGATTACGATCCTGAAAAGCTGACCAATGATGATCGCAACCGGGATTATCCACAGGCAAAAGTATATTCCGTTGGCATCAATGTTACATTCTAAACTCAAATACGATTTATTATGAAAAAAATATTTTCAATTTTATTTATAACAATTATCCTGGCTGGGTGTTCGGATGATTTCTTAAACAGAAGTTCCCTGACTTCACTTGCCGACGATACTTTTTGGACCACTGAAGCTGATGCTCTTATGGCATTGGCCGGTTGTTATTCTTCCTTACAAGATCCTTACCTGTTTGATTCAGACCCTTGGGCCGGAGGGGTTGTCCGGTGGGATTACATGAGCGATGATGGCTGGGTGCGCTGGGGCTGGATGGCCGGTGGCCCTGTGTCGAGAGGTGAACATGCAACCAATGCATGGATTATCGGATCCTTCTGGAATTCTGCTTACCAGGCAATTGTTCGGTGTAATCGCGTAATCGATTTTGTACCGACTCTTGGAGAGGAGGTACTGGATGAGGCTACGGCGGATCAAATTATTGCTGAAGCTAAATTTATTCGCGCCCTGGTTTATAACCTGCTGGCCATGACCTATGAAAATGTCCCTTTGATCACGTCGCTTCAAACAGTAGAAGAAGCACAGGTTCCTAAAAATTCAAAGTCGGAAATTGTTAGTTTTATCTTGACTGATTTGGAAGGATGTGTCGAAGATTTGGCAGGGCCTGGAAGTGTCGACTGGGGGCGTGCTACAAAAGGTGCAGGATATGCCTTGCTGGCTCGAATTAACTTGTATAATGAAAATTGGACAGAGGCTGCGTCGTGGTCTCAAAAAGTGATGGATTTTAACTATTCTTTATATCCTGATTTCTGGGGGTTGTTTCAGAGTGACAATGAAATTAATAGCGAAGTCATTTTTCCAGTCCGTTATACTCGTGGGCCGGATGAAGACGGTGCTAATTTCGCTGCCTATTGGGGTGAAGGATTGATCAACTACCAGGAAGCGCTGCCGAACCTTGGAGAGGATTATTTCTGTACTGATGGAAAACCGATTACGGAGTCAGACCTTTATAACCCTGCGATTCCTGCTGAAAACAGGGATCCGCGCATGGGAGCGACTTTGGTTACCAATAATTCGTTATGGAGAGGCAATGTGTTGAACACCTACAGCAAGTCTTTTACAGGTTACACGCAACGGAAATATACTGAAGAGCAGAACAGTGAAAATCATTTTGATGCGAACGAAGATTTTTATGTCTTCCGATTGGGTGAGGTTTTATTGATGAAAGCGGAAGCTTTGGCTGAACTCAATGCAGCTGGAAATGCGACAGAAATTTTTGGGTTGATAAACCAACTTAGAAATAGGGAAAGTGTCCAGATGCCACCGGTTGACCAAACCGAGGTCGATAATTATTTTGGAGGAAGTATCTTGGACATGGTGCGTCATGAACGACGAATTGAAACGGCTTTTGAAGGGTTGCGCTACCTTGATTTAAGACGCTGGGGACTGTTGAAGGAACGAGCCATTGATTTCTACATGTCGTATGAAAAAGCAAATGATAACAGACTATCAAATCGTCAATGGAAGCCTGAGCATATTATTTGGCCTCTCCCTCAATCGGAGGTTGACCGAAATGAAGCGCTCGAACAGCATCCGGAATGGAACTAATCATCTTTGATTAGCGTTGTTTGACAATGACCTTTCGATAAGGGTGGTAAGACCTGCCACCCTTATTCTTTATTCAGACAACCGGAAGCTGCAAGGTAGACCAATTTACTAAACCAATTTTTCAAACCAACAGAAAAACAATGAGAAACTCTATTTTTTTAGCGCTGATTCTTCTTTTAATTGTTTCGTGTAAAGGAGGTAGTCAGCAGTACTATGTGGACTCGGATAATGGAGATGATTCAAATTCCGGAAGATCGCCCGAGAAGGCGTGGGCATCGCTCGAAAAAGTCAACTCGATGGAATTTAAGGCTGGCGATCAACTGCTTTTTAAAAGTGGAACAGAATTTTTTGGTCAATTGGAGCCCAAAGGTATTGGGACGGCCGAAGCTCCAATTCAGATCAATAGGTATGGAGAGGGCAAAAATCCTGCCATTCACGGAAATGGAGAAGAATTGCATACCCTATTACTGCACAATGTTGAATACTGGGAAGTTCGAAACCTGGAGATCACAAACACAGGAAAAGAACGTGCTGCCGGAAGGCGCGGAGTAATCGTTAAGGCAGAAGATTTTGGCGATTGCCACCACATCATTTTAGACAGTCTTGAAATTCATCATGTAAACGGCAGCTTGGTAAAAGGTGACGGCGGTGGAAGTGCCATCCTTTGGCAGAACAGCGGTGATTCGGTAAAGACGCGATTCATCGGTTTGCAGATTACCAATTGCCACCTGCATCATTGCGAACGTAACGGCATCAATTCGCGGGGATACACTAACCGCAAAGAGTGGCATCCGAGCCTGAATGTCGTGGTCCGAAATAATTTACTGGAACAAATCCCTGGTGACGGAATTGTGCCAATCGGGACCGATGGTGCGTTAATTGAATACAATGTGATGCGGGATTGTCCCGATATTCTTTCGCATGAGGAAGCTGCTGCAGGCATCTGGCCATGGAGCGCCGATAACACCATTATTCAGTTCAACGAAGTTTCCGGTCACAAAGCCAAGTGGGACGGACAGGGTTTCGATTCGGACTGGAACTGTCAAAATACGATTATTCAGTACAATTACAGCCACGATAATTACGGAGGATTCCTGTTGGTTTGCAACAATGGAAGTAATGTGCATACCGATGGGAACATTGGTACGACCAACACCATCGTGCGCTACAATGTAAGTGTGAATGATGGAATTCGCCCATATGAAACGGAACGAAGAAGCTGGTTTGCGCCAACCATCCATATTTCCGGGCCGGTAGAAGACACCAAAATTTATAACAACGTGTTTATTATTCCCGAAAAGCCACTCGAAGAAAATGACCGCACCGTCGTTGAAATGGATAACTGGGGAGGTCCGTGGCCTGAAAATACATTCTTTGCCAACAATATTGTTTATGTCAACGAAAAGGCAGATTTCTTTTTTGACGGCGATAAAGGAACTCAGTTCACCCATAATTGTTTTATCGGCCATTTTGAAAGTTTGCCAGCTGATCCGGCTGCCATTTTTGAAGACCCCCAATTTGTGGATGTTTCTGCACGCGGAGAGGGCTTTGAGGTGCTGAAAAATTTTATGCTCCAAAAAACTTCTCCCTGTAAAGATGCCGGAACAGCCATCGAAAACAATGGTGGACAAGACCTTTTCGGAAACCCGCTGGAAGGTAAAACGACTATCGGTGTGCATGAATTTTAAAAACCTTAAATGAATGTTATCATGAGCCACAAAGCATTTAATCCACCTTTAATTTCCTACGGAATGGCGCCTTACGCTGGGGGCGTTACGAAAGATGATTATGCTTTGTGGTTTATTGGAGAAACAATATGGAAATGAAACGACCTTTATTTTTTATCATCTTGTGTTTGGAAATTTGGGCACTCAGTACGTCAGCCTCGGATAAAAATCCGTCGACACCGCCTAATTTGCTGATTATTTTCACTGATCAACAGCGAAGGCAGTCCCTGGGATTTTGGCAGCAGCCTGAATACAAGGGCGCCATTAACGGCACCAGTGATCCGGTATTCACCCCTCATCTTGACAAGCTTGCTTCCGAGGGAATTGTGTTTACGCAGGCAATGAGTACGCACCCTGTTTGTAGTCCGAACCGGGCTATGCTTTTGAGTGGCATCTTTCCCGGACAAAACGGAGTCTGGAAGAATTGCCACATCAATTCAGCCACCGATCTTAAAGAAGACCTTGAATGTTTCACCGACGTTCTTTATAATGAAGGTTACAATACGGCGTATTTCGGCAAATGCCACTGGATTAAACCGGACAGCGTCTTTGATGAGAATGCCAATTACGTTGGAACTACCAGCTCCCCAGGTGGGTATTTGCCCAATAAATACGATATCTATATTCCACCGGGACCAGACAGGCACAGCATTCAATATTGGTATCAGGTGCTCAAAGACGACCACTTTCATCATTATGTTTATTCTAATGATCCAGCTGTCGTCGGTGGTAAAAGTGATGGTGAGATGTATGAATCAAATGAGTTTTCTTCAAAGCACGAAGCACGAACGATTATCGATTATTTGAAAAACAACCGTCAGCAACGTGACCCGAACCGACCTTTTTGCATCACCTGGTCCCTCAATCCACCGCATCCTCCTTATAATAAAACCGGGGATTGTGAAGCGGATTCGTACGAACTTTATAAAGATATGAGGCACGATAAGCTTTTTAACCGCCGCAATCGTAGCGGTAAAGCATCAGAGCTCAATGCCCGGGTATATTTTGCTAATGTTACTTCGACGGACAAGTACATCGGTCAGGTGATTGATACCCTTGATGCCCTTGGATTGGGCGATAACACGCTCGTCGTATTTACTTCCGACCATGGAGAAATGCTCGGAAGCCACAACAGGATGCAAAAAAACTGCGAATACGAGGAAGCATTTGGTGTTCCCCTGATTGTGCGTTATCCAGAGGTCGTGCAGCACAAAATTGAAGATCTCCTCATCGGAACGACGGATCTTTACCCAACATTTCTGGGGTTTATGGGCCTGAGCCATTTGATACCGGAAGAGGTCGCCGGGACAGACTATTCAGATATGATCAAAAACACGGATTCTGATTCAGTTTCTCGTCCAATTTCTACACCGTTTATTTCAATTGAAGGTAATAAAAAGGGTGTGCGTACAGCCAAATACACCTTTACTGTTTACGGTGATGGCAGTGTAACATTGTTCAATAATCTTAACGATCCCTATCAGCAGATTAATCTCAACTTTAATTCGCTTCCTGCCGCGGATCAACGAATGTTGAGTCAGCAGCTTGGTTACTGGCTGAATTTGTCGCGCGACCCGTGGGTGAAAGAAACCAAAAACTCAGACTTTATTGACTATTCATACAAAAAAGACTGAATACGCCGCACCAGAGCAATCATTAAAAATGAATGAGTTTTCAACCAATAATCGTATCAACATGAAACCATTTTTTCACATGATCACATTTTCCTTTGTGCTGTTGCTTGCAGCCTGTGCCACTACGAAGGAAACACATTTCGTTCAATTTGAAGGCAAATCCGATCAAAAGAACTGGGCCATTACAGAGCTAAACCCTGAATTACCTTCGGATTGGTCATCATTTGAGTACTTGACTTTTGAAATAAAAGCATCGTCTACCCAGCGGTTTTCCTTAAAAATCCATGATGCTGAAGGAATCCGTCAGGTCAGGATCCACCCTTTTCAGAACGCATGGGTGCGTGCATCAATTCCGCTGGTTTATTTTCAAAAGAGAAACACCAAAGGACACGATATGGCTGCAATAGGAAAAACTGCTTTGCCCGGGTTGTGGATTGGTTTTACCGGCTCGGTTGGATCAATAACTCAGGTTGATTCAATTGGCGTTGAAATGAACCTGCCCATTAATTCTCCTTCATTGGAAATTCGCAATGTTCATTTAACCATGGAACAGAGCGATTCTATTCTTTCACCATTACCCACTGTCGATCAGTTCGGCCAGTGGATACCAGACGAATGGGAAGGTAAAGCAAGCTCGCTGGATGAGTTAAGAGCAATTTGGGATGAAGAAGATAAAAACCTCCAGTCAGAAGGGTTCAACGTATCGAAATATGGTGGTTACCTCGATACAAAAGCTGAAGCAACCGGATTTTTCAGGGTTGAAAAAATTGATGGTAAGTGGTGGTTTGTCGATCCCGAAGGTCATTTGTTTTTTTCCGCTGGCAGTACCGGAATCAGGGTTGGAAATTCATTTGCCCGGACTGAAGGCCGGGAATATATCTATACGTCTTTTCCCCCAGATAACCTGTCGGCTGAAGGCATTCAAATTGGCAATGCCTCTTTCAATACCTGGAATCTTTACCGGAGATTTGGCAACGATTGGTATGAAAAATGGAAGGACATGACTATTCGCAGAATGAACGATTGGGGACTAAATACCATCGCAAACTGGTCGGACCAAAACCTGGGGAGCAGCAAACAGAAAACCTATGTTGCCACACTGGGGGGCTGGGGGTTTAGTGCCGAAACAATGGGCATGCCTGACGTTTATGATCCAAATTATGCCTTAGAAGTGGACGCCGCTGCAAAAAGGCAATGTTTACCTTTGAAAGACGATCCTTATTTGCTGGGCTATTTTGTGGGGAATGAACCACCGTGGCCGGGAAGGGAAATGGATTTAGTCAATGTTATTCTTGAAGGAGACGATACGCCAATGAAATCAGCATTGAAAAAATACCTGGATGAAGGGGACACGCCTGAACGGCGCAAATCGTTTGTTTATGATACCTATAAAAAGTTCATTACAACTGTCAACTCGGCGATTAAAGAATACGATCTCAACCACCTGAACCTTGGACTGCGTTTTGGGGGAAATCCTCCTGATGAAATCATAAAAGCTTCGTCAGACATTGGTTTTGATGTATTCAGCCTGAATATTTATGGGTATACAACCTATATGGACAGATTAGAAAGAATCGATAATTTCACCGGACTGCCAATCATCATCGGAGAATTTCATTTTGGCACACCTGGAAGAGGTCTTGCCCCCGGATTGGCTCAAACCAGCAGTCAGGAGGAGAGGGGCGTTGCTTATTCGTACTACGTGGAAAATGCTGCCGCTCATCCATCGGTAGTAGGAACACATTGGTTTCAGTGGTGGGATCAGCCTTCAACCGGACGGAATGATGGAGAAAATTATAATATTGGATTTGTGAACGTGGCGGATGTGCCATATCATGAGCTTATCGAGGCAGCCAAGGCTACACATCACAGAATTAAGGATATTCATATGGGTCATGTGAAACCTGCCACGCGTGAAGCAAAAGTGCAGTAAAAGATCGTTTTGAATTGTAGTTATTCACCAATAGAAAGTATTGTATCATGAAACGTTATTTTTTTATAGTTATATTTTTAGTCGCTGTGCAAATGGTGTCTGCGCAATCAGAAGTCACGCTGACAGAAAAATCGATCGTCATGCCGACCTATCCTGTTGCACCGGTAGAGAAAAGCCCCATCTTTTTCAGAAATGAGGCTTTCCAGGGAGCTTCGCGGCACTACTATCCCTTGGCTCAGAATGATCAATACACCAATGAGCGAATAGAAAAGGCGTGGAAAACCCTGGTTCTTGAAAACGAATACATTGAGTTGGGGATTACACCCGATATAGGGGGCAAGCTTTACTATGCTACCGATAAGACCAATGATTACCATTTTGTTTACAAAAATAATGTGGTCAAACCGTCCAATATTGGAATGACCGGGGCCTGGGTTTCGGGAGGAATTGAATGGTGCGTTCTTCATCATCACCGGGCTTCAACCTACCGTCCGGTTGATTATACGACGACGGAAAACGAAGATGGAAGTAAAACCGTTTGGGTAGGAGAATATGAGCCGCGGCATGGGATGCGATGGACGATTGGAGTCACTGTTTTTCCTGGGAAATCTTATTTCAAAACCGTTGGAAGGATTCACAACGCGTCTCCTTACACCCATAGTTTTTTGTATTGGGCCAATGTGGCAGCACATACCAATGAAAATTACCAAACGATTTTTCCGCCCAGTGCCCAAGTGGCCGTTTATCACTCAAAAACAGATTTTACCCATTGGCCGATTTCAACGGAAAAGTATCGTGGTTCAGATTTTACAGAGGGAGTTGATATTAGCTGGTGGAAGAATACCAAGGAATCCAATTCTTTCTTTGTACATGATTTACAGGAAGATTTCATGGGGGGATACGACCATGGCAAAAACTCGGGTACGGTGCACGTTGGGGATCACAATATTGTGAAGGGAGCAAAATTGTGGCAGTGGGGATCCGGAGCCCGGGGGCAGGCCACCGAATCGCGGTTAACCGAGGATGACGGGCCTTATGTTGAAATTATGGTAGGAGCTTACTCCGATAACCAGCCGGACTATAGCTGGATCAGTCCCTATGAAGTAAAGCGCTGGGAGCAGTATTGGTACCCGGTTCGGGGGATCAAAGGGTTTAAAAATGCCAATCTGAATGGTGCGGTCAACTTGGAGAAGGAAGAAGGAAACAAGGTGTTTTTGGGATATTATTCAACTCAGAAAATCAAACAGGTGAAGGTTGTCTTAAAGAATAAAGACCAGATTGTTTTTGAAAAACATGTTGAGATTTCTCCGGATAAGCCTTTTGCTGAGACAATCAGCCTGGATGGATATTTTAAACTAACTGATCTTTATACGGAGTTGGTCGATGATGCCAGCGACAGCCGGCTGATTGCTTATCAGCCTGTTGAGCAGACTCCGGTGGACGAACTTCCGGAGGAATGGCAAGGGTATCCTGCTCCGGAGGAGCTTGAAACCGTTGAGGAACTGTATTTGACAGGGAAGCGCGTGGAGCAATTTTATGCTCCCCGGTACAATGAAATGGATTGGTATTTGGAGGCGTTGAATCGGGACCCCGGGGATATTCGTTCGAATACCGCGGTCGGAAATCATTACCTAAAAAATGGAGATTACAAAACAGCCAGGAACTATTTTAGCAAAGCCATTAAACGTTTGACGAAAGATTATACGCGTCCGTCTAACGGCGAGGCCTTGTATCTGCAGGGATTGACGCTTCGGGCGTTAGGGCTGTATGATGCTGCCGTTGACACACTCTATCGGGCAGCGTGGGACTATGCGTATCACTCGGCAGCCTATTTTCAGTTGGCGCAGCTATCGTCCATGCAAGCTGATTTTCCCCGGGCGCTTGATCAAATAAATGAATCCTTGTGGACCAACGCCCGGAACAACAGAGCGATTGCACTCAAGGCATCGATTCAGCGGCGAATGGGGGATTATAACGGAGCTTTGGCTAGTCTGGAGACGATTCGTGAGTCTGATCCGCTTGACTTCAGACTTCAAAATGAGTATTATCTGATTCGGAAAGCTTCGGGAGACCTTGATCAAGCAAATCAACTGTTGGAAATGATTGAGGAAAAGATGGGCGATTTTGGTGAGAACTGCCTTGAACTTGCCGTAGGGTATTTAAACGATGGATTGCTGACCGAAGCTGAATCTGTTCTGCTTCGATACAAAGGAAACAATCCGTTGTTTGATTACTATCTCGGGTATATTTATGATAAAAATGGAAATAGCGGGCAGGCCTTGAAGTATTTCAAAGAAGCGGCAGAGCAGCCGGTTGATTATGTTTTTCCACATCGTCTTGAAACCGTTGAAGTCTTAAAAACAGCACTTGAGCATCAACCGGATGACGGCAAGGCTTATTACTACATTGGAAATATTTTGTATGAAAAGCAACCGGAGATTGCCATTGAAAACTGGCAGAATGCGGTGAGGCATAGTCCGACGCTTGCTATGGCTTTCCGGAACCTCGGATGGGGATATTACCGGCATTATGAAGATTTGTCAAATGCAATTTCCTACTACGAAGAAGCGATCTCACTCAATCAACATGAAGCCATTTACTACACCGAATTAGACGCTTTATATGAGTTGAATAATGCCCCCATTGAAACCAGATTGAAGCTTTTTGAAGGGAACCATGACGTCGTGAAAAACCGGGATGATGCTTTTATCCGGCAAATTGCAGTCCTTACGCTCGCTGGTCGGGCAAAACAGGCTGTGGAATATTTGGAAGGTGTGGAGTTTGCATATCGTGAAGGATCGTCCAGGGTGCGTGAGATTATGATTGATGCACAATTGATGCTGGGCAAAGACTATCTTGAAAAGGACGACTTTGCGCAGGCCCTGCATTGTTTTCTTGAGGCACAGGTTCCTCAGGAGGAAGCGGGCAGCGCTCGATTTGGAAATCGGGATATTCAGGTGAACTATTACATTGGATTGGCCCACGAAGCCCTTGGCAACCAAAGTCAGGCGGACGACTTTTTCAAACGGGCAGTTGGCCAGGAGTCCATAAGAAACATCAATATAATGGCTTATTATCAGGGGTTAAGTTATTTGAAACTCAATGCGAAAGACAAGGCTCGCGACGTTTTTCAATCAATGATTGCTGAAGCATCCCAACAATTAAAAGACTCAGAGGGATCAGAAACCGGGGTTATTTTTGGCGAGCGTGAAGCTGAGGATGTCAGGAGATCAAGATACTTTACAATCAGGGGACTGGCCAATAAAGGCCTCGGCAAAACAAAGCAGGCGAAGGAAGATTTGGAGAAAGCCGTAGAGCTGTCTTATAGTAATCTATGGGCAAAGGTTGAGTTGGAAACAATTTAGCCATTTAGATCTATTTTAACAGATTAGAAGAAGGCTTTAAAGTGTTGATTTTATTTGAACTTTATGGTTTCTTCGTTTATACTCAAGGAAAAACTACGAAACTTCGAGGAACTTCCGCACCTTTCGGCCAACGACATCAAGAAATGGTTCGTCTACAAGCTCTATAAAGAAATGACCGAAGAACAGTTTTTTGACCAAATGCACCAACGTCACAAAATAAGGCAGCGGGACATAAATAACTCGTATAAAAGAATTTAAATTTGTTAAAGTAGAAAAGTAGAAATAATATGAACGATTCAAATTTTCTAACGGAATAGCATTTTTCTGCATGTCCATATTTGGCAAATATGGACATCGTTAGTATCTTTGCAAAATAAAAAAGGTAAGATCATGAATGTAAGTTTCACAGAAAAACAAGCACAATACATTGCGGCGCAAATATCAAGCGGGGATTATCAGAACGCCAGTGAAGTTGTACGCGAAGCCCTGCGCTTGCATGAATTGTACCGCAATAAAGTGTTAGAGGAGTTACGTGCTGAAATTGCCAAGGGATGGGACAGCCCTTCAAGCGAACGTAGCGTGGGAGACATTGTCAAAGCTAAAGCGAAAATGTATAAACCGGAATGAGCAAAACTGGTTTCAGATACAGGCTTTCCCTGGAGGCTGACCGCGACCTGGAAGATATATTCGATTATACTGCGCGTGAGTTTGGGAGTGATCAGGCTGTTTCTTTCGGCGTCGGTTCAAAACGCTACCATTGATCGGTAAAAAATGATACCAGGAGTTTTTTTAGTTCCCCTGGG
>SWCA01006775.1_pt1 | contig 15593 bp, 13 predicted proteins | sample 4692961 | NCBI WGS metagenome assembly SWCA01 (sample SAMN10267275, study PRJNA491770) | bioreactor metagenome | isolation source: DHS bioreactor inoculated with | place: Japan: off Shimokita Peninsula
ACAAGATCAGATTTCGGCATCCAATCCTTACGCGGCCCCGGTAGTGGCGGCACTGGCTGAACATACAGGTGTTTTTCACACTAATCCGGAGCTAGTTTATGTACCGGACGACCCTCGCTTTGGGATTTACCGGCGCGATGTGGCGGAAAAGTTGTTCCTTTTCGAAGAGCGCCCCGACGACGACCGCAGCGATGTAGACGGCTTTGGGCGTTCGAAAAACATCATTTCCACCGCGAAAGTGATAGAAAAAACTACCGCTTCTTCCAATCATGTTGTGGACGAAGATGCTGTGCTGCGTGCCCGCCTGTTCGATATTGTGATAAACGACTGGGACCGGCACGAAGACCAGTGGAGATGGGCAGGTTTTGAACGTAACGGACAAACGATTTACAAACCCATTCCGCGCGACCGCGATCAGGCCTTTTTTCTAAACGAGGGCGTTATACCGTGGATTGCCGCTCGTAAATGGCTACTTCCAAAACTCCAAGGGTATACCGACTATACAGAGAATATGGAGGGGCAATCGTTTAACGCACGGTACTTCGATCGCTCTTTTCTTGTTCAAGCCGATTGGGAAGACTGGCTCCGGCAAATCGATTCACTCAAAATTTTACTGACGGGTCAACGGATAGATGCTGCTATGCATGCTTTTCCAAAAGAAGTTTACCCGTTGTGTGCTCCGGAAACAGCCCGCATTTTGAAAGCCCGCATCGAAAACCTAGAACCCATGGCACGCAAACTGTATTTGGCTCTGACAAAAGAGGTAAGCGTTACCGGTACGGAGGAGTCTGATTTCTTCGAAATCATGGCGTCTTCAGATACGGTGCTCCAGATTTCGGGATATGAACTAAAAAAGAAGGGACAAAAAGGACAGCAATTTTACCATCGTACGTTTTATGCCGCAGAAACTAAAAAAATACACTTGTATGGACGGCAAGGGGAAGACCGGTTCGAACTGAAGGGGAATCATCGTCTGAGAATTGATCTAAAGATTATTGGCGGGAAAAATAAAGATGAGATAATTTCAGGTGAGAAGTTAAAACAAAAAAAAGTATCGGTTTACGACAAAAAGACTACAGAAATTTCACCGGAACTTTCCGACAGGCTGAAAACCCGCTATGACCCGGATGCATTAGAATACGACAGGGAACACTTTCAATATGATGTGATTTACCCCGGAATATTCTCCGGATACAATCCGGATGACGGCACATTTCTGGGAGGTGGTCCGGTTTTTACAAAATACTCAAGGTATCGACAGCAACGATACGAAGTTTTGGGGAATTATGCTTTTACATCCAATGCCTTCAACCTCCGAGCTGGTGCCCAAAACAGCTATCCATTGCGCCGTGTCGACATCAACTTTAGCACAGGTTATAATTCCCCAGAATTTGCCGGAAATTATTTCGGTATGGGAAACGAAACCAAATGGGAAGTTCCTAAATCTGAAAAAGAATTTTACCGCCTACGAATGAGCAGTTTTCATGCACAGCTAGACTTTATTAAATGGCTTGATGCCGATAGAATTCATAAAGCAGGACCTGGTTTGCTTTACAATTATGCCGATGCTGAAGAAACTTCAGGCCGGTATATTGCGCAGATTGGAAACGGTTTGACTGATATTGACCTCATGCCCCACTCTTATGGCGGTGGTTATTTTAAATATGAATTCAATACACTTGCAGAAATACAGCGAAAAGAAGAAGAAGAATTTGTCGGGAGCAATACGTTTCCCACCCATGGAATGCATCTAAATACGCGTGCTAGCTACTTTGTCGGACTTAATGACCATACCAGGAATTTTTTTAAAGTATCGGGTGACTGGGTTGCTTATCTGAGTTTCTCCCAAAGGCCACGTGTAGTGTATGCCCTGCGGATCGGCGGCGAAAAATTGTTTGGTGATTACGCTTTCCACGAAGCAGCAAAACTGGGACGCACGGAAAATCTGCGGGGATACCGGCAAACCCGTTTTTATGGCGATGCATCGCTTTATCTAAATGCCGAAATACGTATCCGGATGAAGCAGTTTCAAACCTACTTACTCAACGGAACAGCGGGTGTGTTGGCATTTAACGATATCGGCCGTGTTTGGCTCGAAGGTGAAGATTCGAAAAAATGGCACAACGGTACCGGCCTTGGTCTTTGGTTTTCACCCTTCGACATGGCTGTGGTAAGCATCTCTTTTGCTACTAGTTCCGATGACCGGTTATTTAATTTTTCTGTGAATTATCAGTTTTGATATGCTTTTAAAATTTTGCATCATATCATCTATCCTACTTAACGGGATAATCGCCCACACAAATCCCCGGATTTATTTAGTGCGTCATGCTACTGTTGCTTTGGAAAAACCCGGTTGGGGAACATCAAAAAATTCGGCCAAGTACAAGGCAGCATACAATGTAGCCGGTGTGGAAGCATTCAATCCGGAAGGGGTATTACAGAAGGTGGCCGATTACGAAAAACTGGACACTGTGTTTTGTAGCCCGCAACCACGGGCACAAGAAACGGCAGAAATTCTATTAAGTGGAAATGCTGTACTAAAAATTGACAGCACATTATCCGAACTCGATTACCAGGTAGTGCAGGTGCCAGTTATACAGCTTCCGGTAAAAGGGTGGCTTTTTATTTCGCGTGTCGCCTGGATGGCCGGGATAAATAAGGGAGAGAAATCCGGCTACAGGGAACGGATCGATGAACTGAATACTTTCACGGATGAACTAACAGCTTTTGCGCATAGAAATGGTTGGGCCTTGGTAGTAGCTCATGGAATGGTAAATCGTGAGTTGATAAAAATTTTAAAATATCGTGGCTGGGAGTATTCCGAAGACGGGAATGACGGGTTTGGCAATCTTTCGGTGAACTGTCTGGAGAAAATTCATCCTTAATTTTATTTGAAAGTTAGTGTTTATTAACTAACTTTATACCTTTGAAAGAGATATTTTAAAAAGAGTAAATAACAGGCCTATGCAGACAGCAAGACAACAGGAAATTATTGAAACCGCACTCGAACTAATCAATGAAAATGGGATTCAAAACCTAACTATAAAAAACCTATCGAAAAAGTTGGGGATTGCCGAACCAGCCATCTATCGACATTTTGAGAATAAAATACAGATACTGGTTTCCATTCTTGATTTGATGAAACAAAACAGCAACGACATATTTTCTTCTGAATTAAAATCAGAAAAATCGGCTGTTCAAAAAATTGAACAACTATTTAAAAAACATTTCAGATCATTTTCAGAAATGCCTTCACTGGCTTCGGTTGTGTTTTCTGAAGAAATGTTTCGCAATGAGAAAGTACTTATAGAAAAAATTTCTGAGCTAATTGAGCAGAATAACAAAATACTGCTGACCATTTTAAATGAAGGCCAAAACAACAACGAGTTACGTAACGATATTGATGCGGCTCATTTAGCCGTCATCATTATGGGAGCTCTTCGTTTATTTGTAAAGAAGTGGCAAATCTCGGGATTTACTTTTGACCTGCAGGTTGAAGGCAATAAATTAATTCAATCAGTTAAACTTATAATTTCGAAATAATGAAAATAGCAGAAGTTCATAAAACTCCAATTGTTGAAACACCGCATAAAGTGGATGTGCGCAAACTGTACGACAGTGAAAGTGCCCAGGCCATGCACATTACACTGCAGCCTGGCGAATCATTAAAACCGCACATCACTCCAGTTGACGTTTTCTTTTACATTCTAGAAGGTACCCCGGATGTGAGAGTAGGCGATGAAACCATCCCGGTGCGAAAAGACAGCCTGGTCGAAAGTCCGAAAGGTATCGTTCATTGCCTGTTGAATCACTCGGACGCAGTTGCGCGTATATTAGTCGTCAAAGCGCCAAAACCAACTTCGCAGGCAAAATTATTGTAGTCCGGCTTACGGGTTTTTTTGAGGGTTTGATCGCTTACATCAATGGCTTGAAGCAAAATAACGACATCGATGAGCGAAGAAGATGAAAAAGGACAACAATGGATTCAGCCAGTGCCTACTGCAAAACGGTCAATCTGTTATTTCGATGGCGGATTAATGACAAGGTGCTTTTTTAAGAAATGTCTACGTTTTTTAGATGATGGTATGAAGTGATATATGTGTCTGAGTTAGTTTGCTGTATTTGAGGAAGGTATCTTGATAATACGCCGTAGTCCAGACCCTGTTTCACAAATTGTGTAAGGATAAAATACCGAGGGTTTAGCTATTTATCGACACTATCTCTTTTACTCACGATGGTACGATATATTGAAACGATGCAAGTGTGATACGCAAAGAGTTCTAAAGATCGCAACTCAATATTTGCGGTAAATTCACTTATGCCAATGCTGACAACAAGCTCTCGTGCAAGAGCACCTAGCAATACACATCCGACTAAAATGGATAAGTAGACTACGATATATTCAAAATACCTGGAATGCATCTTTAATTCTATTGGCAGACTCTTGGTTTTTGTATTTGCGTGACGTTTGTATGTTACTTTCTCAAAATAGTCGATAAAGTTATGTTGTAGTCGTTTATTTCGCTCTGCTTGAGCACTTTCGCTATCACTGTATAAATCTGCATGGTCATATTCCCGTTGTCGGAGTTTACGAACACCATCAGCATATAGCATACTCTCACAATCGACTTCGCTCTTGCAAATAATTATTTCATTTTCATCCCGCTTAGGTTTGTAGCTCTTTATTCCCTTGGGATTATTACAGACATTCCCTTTTTTATTCCATTCGACAGTTGATACGCTTGAGTTCAAGTATTCCCGGACTCGCTTAGGATCATAGATATTGTCGATTTCCGTTTTAGGTGCATATACGTATTTCCCAATTTGTCGAATAGGAATGGAGTCTTTACGAATATCTTTGTAGACTGAACTATCAGATATGCCAAATTTTTGCGCAATTTCGCCAATCGTGCAGCAATCTTCAGGTTCAAGCCTATATAACTTTATAGTCGATTTTTTGCCGGTTGTAGGTGTTCATTCCTGAATCGTGACCATTCGCTCTACTGCTTTCCGTTCGATTCGTACAAGACGAGAGTTCCAAGATTGATTGCGGGAATCCGACCTTGACGTACAAGTCTGTACCGTGTGCTCTTTGCCACATCAAGAAGTATAATTTTCTGTGGTGAAGAAATTTATAGACGATTGTCAGGAATTCGATCAGCCAATGCCTTTCGTTGTTCGTCTTTTTTCTTCTGTGCTTTTCTTTGTCGATATGCAGCATCACTTCGGAATAAAAAGTTCTTTGCAAACCTCACAGTTTTTTTGAATTTTGCTCATCACCAATTTTACCTACATTTATGTACTCACAAGTTCCACTTCATCGTTAATTAAGTTCCGGTACAAATATGGTACAAAAAATATGACTGAAAGTTATAAAAAACTATTCGATAAAATAGTTCATTAAACACGAAAAACGCAGTAAGTTAGATACTTACTGCGTTTTATTAATTATTGATTATTCTTGATTATCGTACCCTATTTGACCTCTTCAAAATCAACATCAGTAACTTCTCCATCTTGGCCGCTGTTTGATGATTGATTGCTTCCGCCTTGTGCGCCTGCATTGGCGTCAGGTCCTGGCTGTTGGCCTCCGGCCTGTGCTTGTGCATTGTACATTTCCTGAGAAGCAGCTTGGAATACCTGGTTCAGTTCTGCTGTAGCAGCATCAATTCCTTCCAGATTTTCTGTTTTGTGTGCTTCTTTCAGTTTGTTCAAGGCCTCTTCAATCGGTCCTTTTTTGTCAGCCGGAAGTTTGTCACCAAACTCCTTTAATTGTTTCTCCGTTTGGAAAATCAACCCGTCAGCCTGGTTCATTTTATCCACTTTTTCGCGGGCCTTTTTGTCGGCATCAGCGTTGGCTTCTGCTTCGGCTTTCATTTTCTTGATTTCGTCATCGCTCAAGCCTGAAGATGCTTCAATCCGGATGGATTGCGATTTGCCAGTTGCCTTATCTTTCGCGTGAACATGCAAAATACCGTTGGCGTCAATGTCGAACGCGACTTCAATTTGAGGAACTCCGCGTGGCGCGGGTGGCAGCCCGTCGAGATGGAATCGTCCGATGGTTTTGTTGCCATTGGCCATTGGGCGTTCACCTTGCAGAATATGAATCTCAACCGAAGGTTGATTATCGGCTGCAGTGGTAAATGTTTCTGTTTTCTTGGTTGGAATGGTTGTGTTGGCTTCAATCAATTTGGTCATCACGCCACCCATGGTTTCAATACCCAGCGAAAGTGGCGTTACATCGAGCAACAACACGTCTTTCACTTCACCGGTCAAAACACCGCCTTGAATAGCGGCACCTACAGCCACAACTTCATCGGGGTTTACACCTTTTGAAGGCGCTTTCCCAAAGAGCTGTTGAACTTTTTCCTGGATTGCAGGAATACGGGTTGAACCACCAACCAGCAATACTTCATCAATGTCAGATGCTGACAAGCCGGCATTTTTTAAAGCTTTTTTACAAGGCTCCATGGTGGCATTGATCAGGCGGTCCGATAGTTGCTCAAATTTTGAGCGGGTCAGCGTTTTAACCAAGTGTTTTGGCACTCCATCAACCGGCATAATGTAGGGTAGGTTGACTTCGGTTTGGGTTGAACTTGACAACTCGATTTTTGCTTTTTCGGCAGCTTCTTTCAAACGCTGCAATGCCATGGGGTCTCTTCTTAAGTCGATTCCTTCATCTTTTTTGAACTCGTCGGCCAGCCAGTCGATAATCACTTGGTCAAAGTCGTCACCACCCAGATGTGTGTCACCATCGGTTGATTTTACTTCAAATACACCATCGCCTAATTCCAAAATGGAAATATCGAAAGTACCACCACCCAAGTCGAATACGGCCACTTTCATGTCTTTGTGCATCTTGTCCAGACCGTAGGCCAATGCTGCGGCAGTCGGTTCATTAATGATCCGGCGCACTTGCAACCCTGCGATTTCGCCGGCTTCTTTCGTGGCCTGACGCTGAGAGTCACTGAAATAAGCAGGAACGGTAATAACCGCTTCGGTCACTTCCTGTCCAAGATAATCTTCAGCTGTTTTCTTCATTTTCTGAAGCACCATGGCTGAAATCTCCTGTGGAGAATATTTCCTGTCATCAATTTGGACACGCGGGGTATTGTTGTCTCCTTTAATCACTTTGTAAGGAACCCGTGATACTTCTTTACTGACATTGTCGAATTTTTCGCCCATAAATCGTTTAATGGAGGCAATTGTTTTTTCAGGATTGGTAATCGCCTGACGTTTTGCCGGATCACCAATTTTACGTTCTCCGTTTTCAACAAATGCAACGATTGATGGCGTTGTTCTTTTTCCTTCGCTGTTAGGAATAACAACAGGCTCATTTCCTTCCATTACTGAAACGCATGAGTTTGTTGTTCCTAAGTCAATTCCAATTATTTTTCCCATTGTAATTGTATTTTTATTTTTAATGTTTTTCCAGTTGAGTTAAAAATCACGATCGGAAAAGATCAATCATTATGCCAAGGAAATTAAATCCGTTGGAAGTGCAATATTGGCACAATGACTGGGCCGAATTAAAACAGGCTGACATATTTTGGTGACAAAAAGACAGCGGACCATTTTTTTTTTACCTTTATAAGCCAAATCAACCAAATGAAATAAATCAATGAAATCAAACGCTATTAGGCTTGATAAGAACGAGCGCCTTTTGTCACTTGATGCCCTTCGCGGGTTTGACATGTTTTGGATTACTGGCGGCAGTATGCTGGCTGTATTTTTAGGTGAAGCAAGTGGTTTTGACTGGTTAGTTCACCAAATGGAACATGTTGAGTGGGTTGGCTTGCGAATGTATGACCTAATATTCCCACTTTTCATGTTCATCGCCGGAGTGGCTATTCCGTATTCTATTGTATCGAAACTTGAGAAAAATGTTCCCAGGAAAATCTTGTTGGGTAAGGTGACAAAGCGAATGGTTATTCTGGTCATTCTGGGTATTCTGTATAATGGAGCTTTGCGGGGCGATTTAACCAACATTCGATTTGCCAGCGTATTAGGACAAATTGGACTGGCGTATTTTTTTGCTTCGGTTATTGTGATTTACACCAAATCGTTTCGAAGCAGGCTCTATTGGCTGGGGGGATTGCTGGCCGGTTATGCGGTTATTCAGCTCTTTGTTCCTGTGCCAGGAATTGGTGCGGGGGTCCTGACTCCCGAAGGCTGTATCAATGGCTACATCGACCGGATGTTGCTTCCGGGGCGCTTGCACGGTGAGGTTTTTGATCCAGAAGGATTGCTATGTATTGTTTCGGCTGCCGGCATTACCCTAATGGGCTCTGTTGCGGGTCACTTCCTGCGTGAGCAGAACCGGACACCCTGGCAGAAAATTAGATTGCTAGGCATCATTGGTGCTGGTTTCTTAGTCGTTGGCTTGTTACTTCATCCGGTTTATCCAATCATCAAGTCGGCCTGGACCACCTCATTTAACCTGGCTGCAGGTGGCATCAGTTTCCTGTTGATGGCTCTATTTTACATGATAATTGATGTGCTGAAATGGCAGAAGTGGTCTTTCTATTTCCGGGTTATTGGTATGAATTCCATCTTTGTTTACTTATTCGTCAATTTTATTGATGTGTCTCGTTTAACCAGTTTTCTGTTTGGTTGGGCACCTGAAGTTTTAGGCGACTTTGGCCAGTTGATTTGGATTATTGGTTGGCTGGCTGTTGTTTGGGCCATTCTGTATTATATGTATCGTAAACAAATCTTCTTAAGAGTATAAAAAGAAGGGTTGCAAATTGCAGCCCTTCTTGCAATTCAAATGAATTGTCAGGGCAGGATTTTAGGTTTAACTCCAATTCAAGTCATAAATTCGTACTTTTGCAGGAGAATTGAAATTTAAAGATATGTCGGTACATAAAAATGATATCAAGCGGGTAACAACGCATGTTCTTTCCGAAATGAAGCTGAAAGGCGAAAAAATCTCCATGCTAACCAGCTACGACTACAGCATGGCCAAGCTGGTTGATGAAGCCGGGATTGATGTGATCCTGGTTGGGGACTCAGCTTCCAATGTGATGTTGGGCAATGAAACAACACTTCCCATTACCCTGGACCAGATGATTTATCATGGTACTTCGGTTGTGAAAGCGGCCAATCGCGCGTTGGTTGTCGTTGACATGCCGTTTGGTACTTACCAGGGGAATAGCAAGAAGGCTTTGAGTTCGGCCATCCGGATTATGAAGGAAACAGCGGCTGATGCGGTGAAACTGGAAGGTGGCAAAGAAATCATTGAATCGGTTGATCGGATACTTTCAGCAGGAATTCCAATAATGGGACACTTGGGCTTGATGCCGCAATCGATTCATAAATATGGAACCTATACGGTTCGTGCCAAGCAGGATGCTGAAGCCGAAAAACTAATTGAAGATGCCAAATTGCTGGAAGAAGCTGGTTGTTTTGCCATCGTGTTGGAAAAAATACCTGCGACACTGGGTAAAAAAGTGGCGGAATCGGTCAAAATCCCAATTATCGGAATTGGCGCGGGCGGTGGTGTTGACGGGCAAGTTTTGGTGATTCACGACATGTTGGGGATCACTCAGGAGTTTTCGCCTCGTTTTCTTCGTCGCTACCACAACCTGGCTGCCGAAATCAAAGGAGCTGTTGGCAGCTACATCGACGACGTGAAATCCAGGAACTTCCCAAATGAAAGGGAGCAATACTAAGACGAAAAGAAGGCCCCTTTAATTCCCCTGAAGGGGAAGAGAGAAACGGAACGATACTATTTAAAGTCATGAGGTAGTGAGCTAGGGTAATTTTGTAGAGAACCCGGAACTCGAAACTAGAAACTCGAAACGGAAATGCAAGTAATATACGAAGACAATCATTTGATTGCAGTAAACAAAGCCTGTGGCGAAATTGTGCAGGGTGACAAAACCGGCGATGAAACGCTGATTGATATGGTAAAAGCCTATATCAAAGACAAGTATAAAAAGCCTGGCGATGTGTTTCTGGGATCGCCGCACCGGCTCGACCGGCCAACAAGCGGAGTGGTTCTTTTTGCACGTACCAGCAAGGCTCTAACCCGGCTGAGCGAAATGTTTCAGGATAAAGAGGCCATTAAGAAAACCTATTGGGCAGTGGTGGATGTGTTGCCCGAGGAAATGGAGGATACACTGGAACATTACCTTTGGAAGGACGAAGCCAAGAATAAAAGTCATGCTTCGCCAACTCCCAAGCCAAAGAAAGGTGCCCGGTTTTCAAGTTTAAGCTACCGGCATCGGGCCAGCCTTAACCGTTTTCATTTGCTGGAAATTGATCTCCATACGGGAAGGCATCACCAAATCAGGGTGCAGTTAGCCAAAATTGGCTGTCACATTAAGGGCGATTTAAAATATGGTGCAGCTCGAAGTAATCAAAATGGCGGCATTCATTTGCACGCACGGAAGTTGGAATTTATTCATCCAGTAAGTAAAGTTCCCTTGAAAATAGTCGCTCAACCACCCAAAGGCGATCCAATTTGGGCTGAACTGATTCAGATTAAGGAGTTGAAAGAATAGTGGGTGTCAGACAATTGATTTCAGGGAGTTACCATTGAAACTTAATGGTAAAAGAGCATTGACATTATCCAGCACTTCAATTTTGTTCGAGCTGTCCAGAATAATCCGGATTGGTTTCTGAAAACGATGTTGCGATTCCAACATTACCTGGCGGCAAGCACCGCAGGGGCTGACATTGGCTGCGGGGTTCCCATTTTGATCGATGGCGGTCACCACGATCGTTTCGATAGCCACTTCCGGATAGTTGGCATTGGCCCAAAAAATGGCGGCCCGCTCGGCACAGGTTCCCAAAGGGCTGGAGGCATTTTCCTGGTTGTTGCCGGTGACAATGGTTCCGTCTGCCAATCGGAGCGCAGTTCCTACCAGATAGTTGGAGTAAGGAGCATAAGCCAGCAATGCGGAAGCACGTGCTTGCAATGTTAATTCCTTATCGGCGGTGGGAAGTTCGTCTAAATTCTCGAACTCGGATATACTAATTTTAATTTCTTTCGTTTTCATAGGGAGACTTTGTCCAAATTTACATTTTTTTTGTGTAGCTATGCCAATGCTTTAAAGGGCCCTGACTTTTTTCTCTTTTTTTATGATGAACACTAAAAGCCCGAAACACAACAATAACTGGCTGTCAGTATTTCTTAGCTGTCCGCTTTTTATATTTTTGCTAAAAAAAAATTGGTCTATGATCCGTAAGACTTCGTTGAGTATCTTTTTTCTGATAATTGTTCTGGTTGGTTTCAGTCAACGCATCAACACCCGTGAAGAATATATTAAGCAATATGCAGAGTTGGCTGTGAGCGAAATGATCCGAAGTGGTGTGCCCGCAAGCATTAAGCTTGCGCAGGCTTGCCTGGAGTCGGGAAACGGAAATTCGACTCTGAGCCGAAATAGCAACAATCATTTTGGGATTAAATGCAAAAGCACCTGGAATGGAAAGCGGGTTTATCATGACGATGATGAGAAGGGCGAATGCTTTCGTCGCTACAATTCGGTGGAGGAATCGTTTATTGATCACTCCGATTTCTTGATGCTCAATTCTCGCTATGGCAGTCTTTTTCAATTGAAAACCACCGATTACAAAGGGTGGGCCCGTGGGCTGAAGAAAGCAGGTTATGCTACCAATCCGCATTATGCCAATCATTTGATCCGGATTATTGAAGATCATAAACTGTACTTGTACGACGAAGGCCTCGATCAGTCGCAAATTGCCCGCATTCAGCAAAGTCATCAGCCGGTTGATGGACGGACCCTCATCAATCCGTACCAAACACGAAAAGTGGTGATGCGGAATGGCTTGAAATCGATCGTGGTTAAAGAGGGTGACACTTTTCAGCGGATCGCACAGGAATTTGACATGAAAGAGTGGGAGATCTATACCTATAACGATTATGAAACGGGACACCAACCCCGGGTGAATGAAATATTGTATGTTGAACCCAAGCGCCGGAAAGCAGAAAAGAAACACCAGATTCATCGCTTCGAAGCCGATGACACCATGCATTTTCTTTCGCAACGGTACGGGGTGAAGCTGAGCCGCCTGTATCGACTGAATCGACTGAAGCCGGGAGAAAGACCGGAAGCCGGAACTTCAATCTATTTACGAAAAAAGAAACCCCGGGATTAGTCTTTTTTCAACCAAGTTTGGTGAAGCATCCTGATTGTTAAGAAGAAAAAGATAAGTCCAAAAATCAAGTAAATGGTCACAGGAAGATAGGCCATGTTGTCATCAAAACTGTAATTGAAAATACGCAGCTTTTCCCTGATTTGAAAACTCCCTTTTGCCCATGATGGCCAAATGACATGTTGGACGATAATGAGGTCGATATAAAAAAACAAGGCCGACAGCACGAAGTAGAATAAGCCTAACAAGCTGCGAATTAGTTGGACAGCAATCGTTCTCATCTGGTTCGAAGAGTCGAAATACTGTGAAAACCTCTCAAAAATTCATCGGTTTTCATCCGTTTTTTGCCCGAAAGCTGAAGGTCGGTAATCGATAGCCTGCGATCGGCCGCCGCAATTTTCAGATAACTTTTCTCATCCGATTCAATGGTTCCGGGTTTCGCATCGGAGTCGGCTTCCAAATCGGCAAAATAAATCTTCATCGTGTACGAATTCCCGTTTTCGTCTTCCAGTTCGGTCCAGGCTGCTGGATAGGGCGACAATCCCCTGATCAGGTTGCGGATTTGCTCCCCTGTTTGGGTCCAGTCAATCCGGCAATCGTCTTTAAAAAGTTTTGGAGCTGGTTTTAAGCTGTCTACCTTAATTTCGTCTTGGTCGAGTGGCGAGTAGTTACCTTCGGCTAGTGCATCCACCGTTTTCAGGACCAGTTGAGCGCCAATGTCCATCAAGCGATCGTGGATATCGCCCACGGTATCATTGTCACCAATCGGTGTTTTCTCTTGAAACAGGATGGCACCGGTGTCAATCTCGTGCGACAGCAGGAAGGTGGTGACCCCGGTTTCCTTTTCGCCATTGATGACAGCCCAGTTGAGCGGTGCCGCACCACGGTATTGCGGAAGCAACGAACCATGCAGGTTGAAGGTTCCCAGGCGGGGCATGCTCCACACCACTTCGGGCAGCATGCGAAAGGCGACAATGACTTGCAAGTCGGCTTTCAGACCCTGCAATTCCCTGATGAAATCCGGATTTTTTAGTTTTTCGGGCTGTAGAATACGCAGTCCTTTTTCCGAAGCATATTTTTTAACCGCCGGCTCCTGCAATTTCCGGCCCCGGCCGGCTGGCTTGTCGGGCGCTGTAATTACGCCCACCACTTGGTAGCCATTTTCAACCAAAGCGGCCAGGCTGGCCACAGCAAAATCGGGGGTTCCCATAAAAACGATGCGTAAATCTTTTCCGGTCATAGCGTCAGAGTTTTGCACAAAGATACTTTTATCGCATCAGAAATTCCAATTCTGGAAATTATAGGAAATAAATTCCGAAGGAAATCCAGGGAGCATCGGTCATCAAGTATCAAGATCCAAATCTCTAAAAGGATGGGAAGTACAAATCCAGGATTGGCATCCGGTAACTTTCAGAGAAAGTTCTGATTTAAAAAATCCTGAAACTTTTCTTTGTATTGGTCGCTCACCGGGATATAGGTTTTTCCGAAGACTATGCGACTGCGCTCGATGGTTTCAATTTTATCGAGGTTGACAATGAACGAACGATGCACCCGCATAAAACGGTCGGTGGGGAGCTTTTCCTCGAGTGATTTGACTGTATTAATAGAGAGGATGGGCTTTTCGTCATTTTGCAGATGGACTTTGACATAGTCCTTTAGACCTTCAATGTAAAGGATATCGTTGAAATTGATTCGCCTGATTTTGTATTCTGATTTTAGAAACAAAAACTGGTTGTTGGCTTCCAGGGTTGGCAAGGCCGCCTGTTCCAGTTCGATCAGCTTTTTAGCTTTCTGGACAGCTGTCAAAAATTCAGGATAATTAAACGGCTTCAGCAAATAATCCACGGCACTCAGTTTAAAGCCTTCGAGCGCGTAGTGTTCGTAGGCCGTTGTGAAGATAATCTTCGATGAATTTTGTAGGGTTTTGGAGAATTCAATTCCCGTGAGGTCCGGCATCTGGATATCCAGCAGGACCAGGTCAACTGCTTCATCCGAAAAAAATTCAATGGCATCAAGCGGATTGTCAAATGTTCCTGCCAATTCGAGGAAAGGTGTTTTTTGAATGTAGTCCGTGACCAGTTTAAGGGCCAGCGGTTCATCATCGAGCGCTATGGTGCGTAGTTTTATCATGCCAGGGGTTTTGCATTGAATTGCAAGTTGACGGTGAATTCATCGGCAGTTTGCTGAATATTTAGTTGATGAGCATTCGGAAAGAGCAGGTTCAGACGCTTTTTTACGTTTTCCAGACCAATTCCTGAATGCCGTTCATCTTTGGGCAGGTTTGTTGAACCCAAGCTGTTTTTCGCCTGAAATGTAATTCGCGTTCCTTCGACCCGCATGGATATTGAAATGAAGGAAGGTTCGCGATAGCTCACGCCATGCTTAAACGCATTTTCGATGAAGGGAACGAACAACAACGGTGGAATACTGAGGGGTACGGCATCGTCAGGAATTGAAACCGATAAATTAACCTTGTTACTCAGCCTGAGTTTCATCAGGTCAATGTAGTGGTTCATGAAATTAACCTCATCGGCCAGGGTCGATTCTCCCAATTCCGACTCATAAAGCAGGTAGCGCATAAGTTTGGATAGCTTGTGAACCGACGATTGCGCTTCATGCTTATCAATCCCAATCAGCGAATAAATATTATTCAACGTGTTGAAAAAGAAGTGGGGGCTGATTTGGTTTTTCAAAAAAGCGAGCTCCGAGTTCAGCTTTTCTTTCTCCAGGTCTTTCCGCTGTTGTTCGTTTTGAAATAGTTTTTCCAAGACAACAAGTCCCAATGAAAAACCTGTAATTAAAATGGATGTAAAAAAGAAGGAATAGGCTCTGAATTGCTTAATGGGAGGTTTGAAGCGTTCTTTCCCATTTTGGAGTTCCTCCATTATTTTTTGAAATTGTTGCTCCCGCTCAGGATCATGGAAGGCACTTTCGCTGAGATACCACACGATTAGGTAGGACACAACGATCACCCCGGAGGTAATCAGAAAATACCACCATTTATTCTCTTTGAAAAAGAATTTTGGGACCAACCACAAATAATTCAGGTAAAATATTATTCCGAAGATAGCGGTAGTGGAATAAAACTGGTACAAAAAGTGGTTGTCGCCATCGCCATAAGTTTTGATTAGATAATGTGGAATGACGAGGATAATGAGCCAAGCCAAAACATGCAACAATAGCGGGAGTTTTTTCTTCGAGACCAAAATGGATTTCATCTAGAGAAATTTGTGATATTCAAATATAAGGATTTAATGAAAGCAAAAAAGTGATGGAGTTGTACCTGTTTTTGGGTAAGCTCCTTCACCTTTTTACTATTCGTAGCGCAAGGCGTCAATTGGATTTAATCCGGCCGCCTTTCGGGCCGGATACCAGCCAAAGAAAATGCCGATACCGGAACAAACCAGGAAGGAAAACACAACCGCCGAGGTCATGACTACAACCGGCCAATTCATGACGGATGACACCAG
>SWCA01002358.1_pt1 | contig 15452 bp, 9 predicted proteins | sample 4692961 | NCBI WGS metagenome assembly SWCA01 (sample SAMN10267275, study PRJNA491770) | bioreactor metagenome | isolation source: DHS bioreactor inoculated with | place: Japan: off Shimokita Peninsula
CAAGCAAACCCCCTGGAAGATTCAAGAAAATTATCAACATTAGTCGGGTGATATTCAATGGATATCAAGTTTTCGAAGAGGCACTACATAGATGGTTCATAAACTTGATAAAGAAGCCATGAGATTAGGAATCACCCGGCAGTCTGTCATCAAGTTCTGGATTTCGGAAATGTTCAGTAAAACATCGGATCAAAATGAGTAGTGGCCCAAAATTCCAGTGGAATTAATTCGGTTTTTTGAATGGAATATGAGGCAAGCAATAGCAGGAATCCCGGTTGGTCCCTATCCTTTCCTTTTAGCCAATCGAGCATCGGTTCCTGTAATACTTGAAACCAATCTCTTAATTGGTTTGGTGCGTTAGTTCACCACAATTACCAAATACTTGTTGGTTTCCCAGAAACGGTCAGCATCTGTGATCACCAGCTTTTCAACCATATCGTCACCAATTAATTCATAGCTGCTGGCAGGATGCGTAGTGACGACTTTGGCTTTTTTAGAGTTCAGGCTGATTTCATCCACTTCCCGAATGTTGATTTTTGTAAACAGGTCAGGGTTAAAGTCTTTTCTGAATTTCAGCGTGCGTCCAATCCCCAGAAAGCCTCCCTCTTTTTCGACAATCCCATTTTCAACCAGCTCCTTGGCGGTTCCAAAAACGTAGTAAGCTGTGTTTAACGCTGAGGTTTGCTGGTCAATGGTGCCTGTTTTTTCCTCCAGCAATCGGGCCTGTTCCTCTGTTCTCTCCTGGGCAGCCATCAAGTCCTGGTTCAAATCTGTAATGTTGAGTTGCAGCTTTTGAAGTTCTGTTTGTAAAGCAACAATCTCAGCGTCTTTGGTTTCCATTTGGGTACTCATCATGTTCAGCATTTCCTGCATTTCATTCATCTTGTGCGATGAGAAATCCATTTTCTTTTGCTGCGATGCGATCAGTTCCCGATTTATCTTAAGCAATTCATTGATCATCGCAATGTCGCGAAGAACTTTCTGACGGGTGGTCGATTGTGGTTCTGAACTGCTTTGGGATTCAATATCGACAATCTCCTCCAGCCTTTTTATCGAATCCAGGTTGGCTTGGATTTGATTCATCGTGCCAATAAAATCGGTGATGGCCGAATCTTTGTTGGCGGCGACTTGTTGCAGACTATCTTGTACTTCCTGCATCCGGTCAAGTTTTTTCTGCTGACACGAACCCAGAATGAGTAATGCGACTAAAATAAATGGTAGTTTCTTCATGATCAGATTATTTTACTCAAAGTTAAGATGTTTCCTGCTCATTTACATCATAGGCTTTCTATAATACGGATTTGGTAGGACAATTATTTTTCTTGTTGGCGTCTTTTCTTTTCTGCAATCACTTGCTCAAGGTCAATTAAGTTTGAATATTGAAGAATCAGGTTTTCGGTTTCGGAAAAACCAATGGCATAAATTTCATCGGCTTTCGAAAAGTCAAACACGCTGAATTGCTGCATGGCTGGTGGGTCAATGACCAGGTTGCATTGGTCAAATTTGTCGTCGACATCTTTCGAAATGGCCAGTCGAAAACTGCGTTCAGCAATGGCTTTGATGCCCGAAATTTCCTTTAGCTCTTCATTATGGTTCACATGTACGCCGATGATCACATTCACTTGGCCGAGCAACGGTTCGATTGGCAGGTTATTTAATATTCCACCGTCAACATAGGATTGGCCATTAATGATTCGTGGTTCGAAAACAATAGGAATCGACGCGGAAGCCAAGACATAGTCGATGAGTTTTCCGCTTGAAATCAGCTCTGATTTTCCAGTATTTAAATTGGTTACGGCACAGTAGAACGGCTTTTTCAAAGCCGAAAAGTCATCTTCAGGAATATGACTACGAAGGAGCTTTTCAATTTTATCCAGATCGAGCAGTCCACCTGAAGGAAATGCCCAACTGATTACCTTGTGTAATTTGCTTGCTTTTATCAGGGCTAAGATGGATGCCGGCTCATAGCCTGAAGCATATAAAACACCAACCAATGCGCCGATGCTGGTTCCCGAAATGATTTCCGGATGGATGCCATATTTTTCCAGCGCAGCCAAAACGCCAATGTGCGCGATTCCGCGTGCTCCGCCGCCACTTAATGCCAAACCGATTGTTGCTTTCATTTCATTGAATTAATAATTTCCAAAGGCATTCGAAGGAACTCGTTTGTCGTGATTTACGGTCCGAATTCGGGACATTTTGTGTTGAATGACTTTTACTTACTTGTTTCAAAGACTTTTTTCGTTTGAGGTTTAAAGATACGTTACGGGCAATGAATTTCATCGGTTTTTTTTCTGAATGTTTTCTGCATCATGTTCGTCCCAAGCCAGATGGTTGTTTTGGATAATCAACAAGGAGACGGGCAGACTACCTTCGTGAGTTTTGGTTGCGTTTCGTGTGTGTGCTTCTGGATTGTTGCCCATCGGAATTTATGAACGATTGGCCAAGCCAAACTCAAACTATTCCCTATCTTTACGCGAAATTTTACAGAAATTTGGAATTACAGAATTTTAAGAAGGTATTTGAAAAGCAGGAGGTTATTCAATCTTTGCTGAAAAACATGGATACCCCGGGTGAAAAGATTCACCTGTCGGGGCTTGTTGGCTCGTCGCAAACCGTACTGGCTTCTGTCTTAGCCGAAAAGCATAATCAGCCCTTGGTATTTATTTTAAATGACAAGGAAGAAGCAGCCTACTTTTACGATGATTTGGTGAACCTGCAGACTGCTTCGCCATTGTTCTTTTTCCCTGGATCATACAAGCGGGCCGGGCAGTTCGATTCTGTTGAGCAGGAGAATATTATTCTTCGAACTGAAGTTTTAAACCAACTTCATGAACGCCACCAGATCAGTATTATCACTTACCCCGAAGCGTTGATTGAAAAAGTCATTTCGGGCGAGGGGCTGGAATCGAACAGTTTTCCGGTCCATAAAAACGACAAATTATCGATTCAGTTTTTGAATGATGTGTTGTTTGAATACGGTTTTGAGCGGGTTGATTTTGTGGTGGAGCCGGGACAATATTCCATTCGCGGAAGCTTAGTCGACATTTATTCCTTTTCGCATGAAGACCCTTATCGCCTCGACTTTTTTGGCGATGTAGTGGATAGCCTGAGAAGTTTTGATATCGAAACACAGATATCGAAAGTTCAGCTCGAAAAGATCGTGATAATCCCAAACATACAGGAAGGTCTGAGCGAGGAAAAACGGGATAATTTCCTGAATTTTCTGTCTGCTAAAAGCAGCATTTATATTCGGGATATTTCCTTGGTTTCAGATATGATTGATCGCATTTATCAGCAAGCGGTTGGCGAAGAAGGGTTAGCTGAGGATTTGCTCAGTCGATTGATTTCGGGGGCAGATTTTTTAAACCTTCTTAGTCGGTTCACCTGTCTGGAATCAGGAACAAGCAATTATTTTCAAAGCCGGGAACACTATCAGTTTAGCACATCAGCCCAACCGGTCTTCAATAAGAATTTTGAGCTGCTGGCTAAAAATTTGCAAGACAATTCGACCAAGGGTTATACCAATTTTATTCTTTCATCCAACCAAAAGCAGATTGAGCGGCTGCATGCCATTTTCAAGGATCAAAATCTGGATGTCGAGTTTACCGATCTGAACTTCACCTTGCACGAAGGGTTTGTCGATCACACGCTTAAGCTTTGTTGCTACACTGATCACCAGATTTTTGAGCGATACCATCGGTTTCAGTTGAAAACCCGGAAACCACAAAAGGAAAGCATCACGCTGAAAGAGCTGAACAAGCTGCATCAAGGAGACTATGTGGTGCACATCGATCATGGGATCGGGAAATTTGCGGGTTTGGTGAAAACCGAGGTTAACGGAAAAATACAGGAAGCTGTTCGCTTGGTTTACCGCGACAGTGATGTGTTGTTCGTGAGCATCCAATCGCTGCATCGCATTTCCAAATACAAAGGCAAAGAGGGAGTTGAACCCAAGATAAACAAGCTGGGAACCGGTGCCTGGCAAAAGATGAAGGAGCGCACCAAGAAAAAGGTGAAGGATATTGCCAAAGATCTGATCGCGCTTTATGCCGAACGTAAAAAAGAACGGGGCTTTGCCTTTTCGCCCGATTCTTACCTGCAAACCGAGCTCGAAGCGTCGTTTATCTATGAAGATACTCCCGATCAGGTGACGGCTACCCAAGCGGTGAAAGAGGACATGGAGCGTGAAATGCCGATGGACCGGCTGGTTTGTGGCGATGTGGGCTTCGGAAAAACGGAGATTGCCATCCGCGGCGCCTTTAAGGCGGTTGCCGACAGCAAGCAAGTAGCCGTTTTGGTGCCGACCACCATTCTGGCACTTCAGCATTATAAAACATTTTCCGAACGGCTCAAGGATTTTCCTGTGCGCATTGAATACATCAGCCGTTTGCGGCCTGCCGCCGAAATAAAAAAAGTGCTGAAAGAAGCGGAAGTCGGCGCCATCGATATCCTGATTGGAACGCACCGTTTGGTGGGTAAAGATGTCAAGTTTAAAGATTTGGGCCTGCTTATCGTGGATGAGGAGCAAAAGTTTGGTGTTTCAGTGAAGGAAAAGCTGAAGCAGTTTAAAGTGAATGTCGACACGATGACGCTGACAGCCACGCCCATTCCGCGAACCCTGCAATTTTCGCTCATGGGTGCCCGCGACTTATCGATCATTCAAACACCGCCACCCAACCGCTACCCCATTATTACCGAGCTGCATGGTTTCAATGAGGAAATGATCCGCGAGGCCATCAATTACGAAGTGGCGAGAAATGGGCAGGTCTTTTTTATTCACAACCGGGTGCAGAATATTCATGAAGTTGAGAAGGTAATCAAGCGAATTGTTCCAGGGGTAAAAACCGTGGTGGGACACGGACAGATGGACGGCCCCAAGCTCGAAAAAATCATGCTCGATTTTATCAATGGCGAGAACGATGTGCTTATTGCCACCACCATCATTGAGTCGGGACTGGATATTCCGAACGCGAACACCATTATCATAAATAATGCTCAAAATTTTGGATTGAGTGATCTGCACCAGTTGCGCGGGCGCGTGGGACGATCAAACAAAAAAGCTTTTTGCTATTTGATAGCGCCACCGCTGGCAAGCCTGACCGGCGAAGCTCGCCAACGCTTGCGCGCCATTGAAGAGTTCTCGGAGTTGGGCAGCGGGTTCAACATCGCCATGCGCGATTTGGATATTCGTGGGGCAGGCAATTTGCTGGGGGCCGAGCAAAGCGGCTTTATTGCCGATATTGGCTACGAAACCTATCATCGAATTCTGAATGAAGCCATGCAGGAGTTGAAGCAGGGCGAATACAAGGAACTGTTTCAGGAAGAACAGGAAGCAGCTGGCAAAGCATTTCTGCAAACACAATTTGTCAACGATTGCCAAATTGATACCGACATGGAGTTGTTGTTCCCGGATACATACATCCAAAGTATTTCGGAGCGCATGTTGCTCTACCGCCAACTCGATAACCTGGAAAACGAAGCGTCTTTGCAACAGTTTGAGATGGGATTGATTGACCGGTTTGGAAAGCTTCCGCAAGTCAGCAAGGAATTACTGGAAGTAGTGCGTTTGCGCTGGAAGGCAATTGATCTGGGTATTGAGCGGATCATTCTGAATGACAAAAAAATGATTTGCTTTTTTATAGCTGATCAACAATCGCCTTTCTATCAAAGTGAAACCTTCACCAAAGTACTTCACTACTTACAACAAAACCCGAACAAGTGCCGGATGAAAGAAAAAAAAGATAAGCTGAGCCTTACCTTTTCGTATGTTCCCAACGTGGAAACTGCTGGTCATATGCTGAATGAGATACTTGAGCTTGGATCGTCAGATTCTCAATGATTCCAACCCAGTATCGGCTCAAAAACTTAATGATATATTTGGCGCCAACGGTTTTAACTTTTTGATGTTTTGGTAGTCAAAGCAATTTAAATTAACCTAAAGTACTAGCTAGTATAGCCATGGCAAATAATTCAAAACAGATCATCAGGATCTCCATCACTATTGTATTAATCATCGTACTTGTTGGGATTGTGATGTATCCCAAAGTCAAACCCTTGTTCCGCTCAAACGAAGATCCCGGCCCTCGGGGAATGGGAGGAGGACAGCAGCCGCTGTTTGCCAGTGGCTATATTTTGGTTCCGACAAAGATGGATGAGATGATCTACAGTACGGCCTCGCTGCTCCCGGATGAGGAAGTGGATTTGGCTTTTGAAACTTCGGGAAAAGTGGTTGGCATCTTTTTCAGGGAAGGAAGCCGGGTGAAGAAAGGAGAGTTGTTGGCAAAAATTAACGATCGGCCGCTGCAGGCACAATTGCAAAAATTAAGAGCACAACGTAAACTGGTTGAGGAGCGCGAATACAGGCAGCGGCAGTTGCTGGATCGCGATGCCATCAGCCGCGAAAGTTATGACCAGGTGGCCACTGAACTGGAGACGCTGGAGGCGGACATTATGTTGGTGGAAGCGCGGATTGCTGAAACCGAGTTACGTGCTCCTTTCGACGGAATTGTGGGACTGCGAATGATCAGCGAAGGCGCTTATGCATCTACCCAAACCAAAATAGTTCAACTGGTGAAGATCAGTCCGCTGAAAATTGAGTTTTCCATTCCCGAGCGCTATGCCGGTGAAGTAGTTGCCGGATTTCCGATCAGTTTCCAGATCGATGGCGTTCAGAAAACGTTTGAAGCTCAGGTTTATGCCATTGAACCGAAGGTTGACATCAATACGAGGACAATTGTTGCCCGGGCGCTCTATCCCAACACCAATGAAGAACTTAAACCTGGCCGCTTTGCCAGTGTGAGGGCACGACTCTCGCAGATTGAGAATGCGGTTTCCATTCCAACCCAGGCGTTGATTCCCGAGATGGAAGGTGAAAAAGTATTTATCCTGAAGAACGGAAGAGCCAGGCAAATTCGTGTTGAAACCGGACTGCGAACAGAATCCCATATTCAAATCCGGTCGGGCCTGAATTTTGGCGACACCCTACTGACCACGGCAACCTTGCAGCTTCGCGAAGATCTTCCGGTTCAATTGGATACTTTGGTGACGAATCAACACTTACTAAACGAGTAACATGAGTCTCTCATCTATCAGCATAAAACGGCCAGTGCTGGCCACAGTATTTTCACTGGTCATCCTGCTTTTTGGCGCCATTGGAATGACATTCCTCGGCATTCGGGAGTTTCCCAGTGTCGATCCGCCCATTATTTCCGTCAGGACATCCTATCCCGGCGCGAATTCTGATGTGATTGAAACCCAGATTACCGAACCCTTGGAGCAATCGATCAATGGAATCCCAGGTATCCGGACCTTAACCAGTAGCAGTAGCCAGGGCAGTAGCCGGATTTCTGTCGAATTTGAATTGTCAGTGGATTTGGAAACAGCAGCCAATGATGTTCGCGATAAAGTGTCACAAGCTCAACGTTACCTGCCGCGGGATTGCGATCCACCAACGGTTTCCAAGGCAGATGCTGACGCCAGTCCCATTTTGATGATTGCCGTGAAAAGCCCCAAAAGATCGTTGCTCGAGCTCTCTGAAATCGCCGAACTGACGTTTAAAGAACAGCTGCAAACCGTTTCGGGCGTTAGCTCCGTGGGAATTTGGGGCGAGAAGCGATTTGCCATGCGCATTTGGCTTGATCCGGCTAAGCTGGCTGGTTATCAAATGACTCCATTGGATGTTCGGAATGCCATTATGCGTGAAAATGTTGAACTGCCAGCAGGAAGCATTGAGGGAAATACCACCGAGCTAACCATTCGCACCCTCGGCTTAATGACTACACCGGAAGAATTCAACAGTTTGATCTTAAAACAGTCGGGCGATCAGCTGATTCGGGTGCGCGATATCGGGCGGGCTGAATTGGGGCCGGAAGATCTGCGGGGCATTATGAAGATGAATGGAATTCCGATGGTAGCAACGGTTATCATTCCGCAGCCTGGTGCCAACCACATTGACATTGTGGACGCGGTATATGAACGGCTGGAATTCATGAAGAAAGACCTACCCGAAGATGTGGAGATTGACATTGGTTTCGACAATACTCAATACATCCGTTCGTCGATTGATGAGGTGAAAACCACGATTTATGTGGCATTCTTTCTAGTTGTCATTATCATTTTTACGTTTTTGCGCGACTGGCGAACCACGATCATTCCCATACTTGTGATCCCGGTTTCGTTGATTGGTTCCTTTTTTATCATGTATCTGGCGGGCTTTACCATTAACGTGCTCACGCTGCTGGCTATTGTGCTTTCCATCGGCTTGGTGGTCGACGATGCCATTGTTATGATGGAAAACATTTATGTGAAAATTGAAAAAGGCATGAGCCCTCGGCAAGCGGGCCTGGAGGGCGCCAATGAAATTTTCTTCGCCATTATAGCCACAACGATTACTTTAGTGGCGGTGTTCTTTCCAATTGTCTTTCTTGAGGGAATGACCGGAAGACTTTTCCGCGAATTCAGTATTGTTATTGCTGGTGCAGTGTCTATTTCATCATTTGTCGCGCTGACCTTTACGCCCATGCTTTCGACCAAACTGCTTAAAACCAGGCATAAGAGAAGCAAGGCGTACAACTACACCGAAAAATTCTTTGTCGGGCTGAATGAGGCCTACCGACGTTCGCTCGAAAGCTTTATTAACAGAAGATGGATTTCACAAGGGATTCTGGTTTTGTCTTTTATCTTGATTTTTATTTTTTGGAAGGTGATTCCTGCAGAGATGGCTCCTTTGGAAGACCGCTCGCAGATGAACGTGAATGTCTCTTCGCCTGAGGGTGCCACCTACGAATTTAACTACGACTATGTGGAGGATATAGCCCAATTGGTTGAGGACATGATACCGGAAAGGGAAAGCCTGACGACCTTGGTTCGCGGAAGCTGGGCGTTTGTCCGGGTAGTGTTGAAACATCCCTCGGAAAGGGAACGTTCGCAACAGGAAATTGCCAGTGATCTTACCGGCGAACTGCGGAAAAAAACCAAGGCACGGGCCAATGTGATTCAACAATCGACCTTTGGAGGAAGGCGCGCCCGGCAGCCCATTCAGTATGTGCTTCAGGCACCAACCATCGATAAGTTACGAGAGGTTTTACCTGCGTTTATGGCTGAAGTGGATGACAATCCCACTTTCGTGATGGCTGATGTCAATCTGAAATTTACCAAGCCGGAACTGCAAATTGAGATTAACCGTGACAAGGCTAACCTGCTGGGCGTTTCAACGCAAAACATTGGGCAGACCCTGCAATTGGCACTTAGCGGACAACGGTTTGGTTATTTTATCATGAATGGAAAGCAATACCAGATTTTGGGTGAACTCGACCGGCAGGACCGCAACAAGCCGCTTGATTTGAAGTCGCTGTATGTCCGCAACGACAAAGGCCATATGATTCAGCTCGATAACTTTGTAACGCTGCGTGAAACAACTGCACCGCCTCAGCTCTATCGCTATAATCGCTTCGTTTCGGCGACTATTTCATCGAGTTTGGCCGATGGAAAAACCATTAGCGAGGGTATTGAGGAAATGGACAACATTGCCGATCGGGTGCTTGATGACACGTTTCGTACCGCGCTCGACGGTGACTCGAAAGATTTTATGGAAAGCTCGTCGAGTTTGATGTTTGCCTTTTTGTTGGCCATCGTTTTAATTTTTCTCGTGCTTTCCGCTCAGTTCGAAAGTTTCAAAGATCCGATCATTGTGATGATGACCGTTCCGTTGGCACTTACCGGGGCTTTATTTTTTATGTGGTACTTCAACATCACTATGAACATCTTCAGCCAGATTGGGATTATCATGCTCATTGGTCTGGTTTCAAAAAACGGGATTCTGATTGTGGAGTTTGCCAACCAGCGTAAGGAGGCAGGGATGAATAAACTGGAGGCGATTAAGTTTGCGTCGGCTGCACGTTTCCGTCCAATCCTAATGACGAGCTTATCAACCATTTTAGGAATTTTACCGCTTGCTCTGGGTTTTGGTGAAGGTGCTCAAAGCCGGGTGGCAATGGGTGTCGCAGTTGTTGGCGGATTGACCATTGCAACGGTACTGACGTTGTTTGTGGTGCCCGGCATCTACCTGATAATTTCAAGTGAATCAAAAAATATAAACAATGAAGCGACCAGCCTCAAAACAAATTAGAACCTGGATTACCAAAAGTCTTTTGCCTGTTTTTCTGCTTTTTTTTCTTTCAGGAATGGTGCAGGCACAGGAAGTTTACGATTTGAGTCGTTGTGTGCTGACGGGATTGGAGCAAAATTTCGCCATCAAGGTGGCTCGGAACCAGGAGGAAATCTCGTCCAATAACTTTTCGCGCGGTAATGCCGGATTCCTGCCCACAGTGAGCACGACCAACAGGTTTGGCGGCAATGTCACTTCCACGACCCAGAATATGAATAATGACACGAAAAATACGTCGACAGGCATTCATAACACCACCGGGTCGGCGGCGGTAAACCTTGATATGACCTTGTTTCGTGGATTCAATGTACAAACCACCTGGCAAAAGCTGAATGAACTGAATCAGGTGGGCGAGATCAACACCCAAATGGCTATGGAGAACCTGGTGGCCCAGATTGTCGCCGAGTATTATTATTACATTCAACAGCTAAACTTCTTCAACAACATGGAATACGCCGTTTCGCTTTCAAAGGAACGTGCCCGTATTGATGAGGAGCGTTATCTGCTGGGGGCTTCTTCGAAGTTGGAATTGTTGCAGTCAATCGTTTATCTTAACGAAGACAGCTCGCGGCTTGCCCGTCAGAATGAGCAAATTTTGGAATCGGAAGTGCGGCTGAAAAAGCTGATGGCTTTTGACGATCTGGCAAAGCAGATTGAGTTGGAAGACACATCCATTGTTTTTAATGCGGATTTACAATACGATGCGTTGCATTCATCAACCATGGAGTTGAATACAAGCTTGCTAATTGCCCGGAAGAATCAGCTGATTTCCGAGCTTGATTATAAGATCATTGCTTCAAGATCATATCCTTATTTGAATCTTACGTCGGGATACAATTATGCCTACCGCGGTTATGGAAGCGGCACGATCAGCGATTACGGGGCGTTAACAATCAACAATCAGCAAAGCCGGACTTTTAATTACGGGATTGTTCTGGGAATGGATATTTTTGATGGAAACAACCGTCGGCGTGAAAAATCTAATGCTTTGATTGAAGTCGAAAATCGGAGTCATCGGTTGCAGGAAGTGGAGCAGGACATTAAAGCTGAATTGTTGACCGTTTATTATGCCTACGAAAACAACCTGCGCCTGGTAAAAATGGAAGAGCAAAACCTGGAAGTAGCACGCGAAAACCTGGAAATAGCACTGGAGCGCTATCGGCTGGGCGCTTTATCGGGCTTGGAACTGCGTGAAGTACAAAAAAGCTTGCTTGATGCCGAAGAACGATTGATCTCTGTTAAGTTTCAAACCAAGCTCGCTGAAATTTCATTGCTCCAAATCTCCGGAAAAATCATGGATTACGTGTAATATCAGCATTGAGACTATGCTGTTATTGTGGTGAAGAGTTAGTTTCATCAATGAAGTTAGTCCCCTTGAATAAGGCATGGTTTTCTCGAAGCGACTAATAGTCAATGCGATAAAATTTAATCTACTATGTTTGTAGTAATTGTTCTATGAAAATAGTTTTTCCAATTTTATATTACTATATTTGTAGTAGAGAATTTAGAATGGAATGTGATGAATCTGATGCAACTGACAAAAGCCGAAGAACAAGTGATGCATTTTGTATGGAAACGAAATGAAACAGTGGTCAAAGATGTGGTCGAACAGTTTGACGAGCCCAAACCGGCTTACACCACGGTAGCCACAGTCCTCTCGGTATTGGAAAAGAAAGGTTTTGTCAATCGGAGGAAGATTGGCAATACCAACCTGTTCTCGCCGGCGGTAAGCAAAAAGGACTACACCAAGTTTCAATTTACGTCGCTGTTGAAAAACTATTTCAATGGGTCATTCCCCAAAATGGCCACCTTTTTTGCCAAAGAAAACAACCTCAGTATCGATGAACTGGAAGAGATGCTGAAAATTACGGAAAGTGAGCTCGACAAACCGGATAACAAGCTTTAAACCATGGAAACGCTGTTTACTTTTTTGATGCATGCTTCGTTGGGAATCATTCTTTTTTATGCGGTCTATTGGATATTTCTGCGTCATGAGACCTTTTACCCGGCCAACCGGTGGTATCTTTTAGCAGCCTTGACTTTGGCAGTATGCCTTCCGCTTTTTCCGCTTCGGTATGCGGTTTTGGTCGAAACTGCCAATGACAGCAACATGTTTCAAGCTTTGGCTGACACATTCAAAAATGTACAGGTTAATCCCGAAGTCGCAGCCACTTCCAATCCTGTTGGATGGGCGCAGATCGTATTGATTGCGTATTTTACAGGAGCGTTGCTGTTTTTAGTCCGGCTACTCATTCAAACGGTTATCCTGGTCGTTTTAGTTTTCAAGAACGGTATTCAATTGCGCGAAGGACATCGACTGGTGGAGAATGATAAATACGGACTGCCGTTTTCTTTTCTCCATCTTATTTTTATCAACCCGAAATTTCATACACAGGCTGACCTGCCGGAAATTCTGGCTCACGAACAAGTGCACATTCGTGAGAATCATTGGTTCGACCTGCTTTTCATAGAACTGTTAACAGTCATCTTTTGGTTCAACCCATTTATTTGGTTCTTTGAACGATCAATTAAACAAAACCATGAGTACCTGGCCGACCGGGGTGTGCTTAAGCAAGGACACAACGTGGGCCGGTACCAGGCGATTCTTTTAAACCAGTTAATGGGCATGCAGATTATTGGAATGACAAATAATTTGAATTTCGCCCTTAACACAAACCGATTAAAAATGATGACAAAACAAAAAACACCTAAGATTAAGAAGTACAAATTGATGTGGGCGCTGCCGATTGTGGCTTTACTGCTGTTAGCTTTTGCCAGGCCGGATTACCGGAGCAAAGAACAGTTGACAGACAAAGAAATAAAATTGTATGGATTTGATGCGATGAAAGTAGACCAGGACAAAGTCATTTCGGGCATTGTGATTGACGAAAATGGGGATCCTCTGCCCGGCACATCGATTGTGATTAAGGGAACCACAACCGGAACAGTTGCTGATCAGGAAGGTAAATTTGAGTTGGAAGTTCCGGAGGGAATCGAGTTTGCGTTGGTGGCCTCGTTTGTGGGTTATCAAACCAAAGTAAACGAAGTGACTATAGATGAAGAAGATTATGCGGCAACTTATAAATTTGTGATGGAGAAAGCGTTGTTTGGCATTGATCTTAGCGAGGAGCTCGCACCCCCTCCACCTCCACCACCTGCTCCTTCGACAAGCAGCGATGAATCGAAAGAAGTTTTTTTTATCGTTGAAGAACTGCCTCACTATCCTGAAGGCGCATACGGATTAAGAAAGTATGTCAAAGGAAAACAGGCTGAGTTAAAGGATAATTCGTTGTTCGACGGGGAGAAACTGGCAGGCAAAGCGACCATTGGTTTTACAGTGAATGCTGAAGGCAAAGTGACTAATGTGCAAGTGTTGCAAAAATCAACAGAAGCTGCCGCGAAAGCCGGGACAGCCATTGTTGCCGGCATGAAAGATTGGTTGCCCGGAAAACAGCGGGGAAAAGCAGTTCCTGTGAATTATGCCATTGAGCTGGATTTTTAGCTGCAAAAAATACGATCTGGAAAAAGGGTGCTTGTTCAGGCATCCTTTTTTTGTCGAAAATGTGCTCCAAATTTAATCCTGATAAACCGATTTACGATCGATTTTTCCATTTGGCGTACGCGGAAGTTGCGGCAAAAACCTAATTTGCCGAGGGCGTTCATACTTGTCGAGGTGATTATGAATAGCTGTTTGTAACCTTGTAGTTGATGCACGGCTTTGACTTCCTTCAACAATCAAAATCAATTGCTGGCCAAGTGTTTCATGAGGAAGCCACGATATCATAAACGGCTGCCTGATGTGAGGCTCCAATTTTCTTTCCAGCTGCTCCGGCGAGAATTTGATTCCCCCGGAAATAATTACGTTGTCGGCACGCCCAAGGATTTGAAACGTTTTTTTATCCCGGAGTTCAGCCAGATCGTTGGTCTGAAGCGGCTTTTCCAAACCAGGCATTTTTATCCGTAGGCAGCCTTCTTCCGAAAGCTCCACCTCAATGTTTTCAAGGCAGTGGTAGAACTCGCTCGCATCGGCTCCGTTTAGTTTTCGCAGCGCGATGTGGGTGGCAGTCTCCGTCATCGCATAACTCGAATAGCAGGCGGTTTGACGGCTTTGCAGCTTCTCTTCCAACGATGCTGGTACTGCGGAGCCCCCAATGAGCAGAAATTTCAAATTCCAATCCGCCGGTTGGCGGACAAAGGTCAATAATTTTTGGACTTGGTTGGGAACCATCGCCGCAAATTTGAACGGTTCTTTCTGCAGAAACGAAAAATCAGTCAAGGGATCGACCACGTGCACGTTCAGGTTTCCAATCAAGGCCCGAACCACCGTTAATTTTCCGGCTATGTATTTTGTCGGCAAACAGTGAAGTACCTGATCGTTTTCCTCCAAGTTGAAAAAGCGAATGGTCCGGAGGGCACTGGCTGCCACAAATGCCTTATGCAGTCGAATAACTTTTGGTGTTCCGGTGCTCCCGGAAGTTTGCACTTCAATAAAGTCCTTGTCGTTGTACCATTCCGCTAAAAAATCGAGCAAGGATTTTTCCCAATCGCTTGATCCTGATGTTTTCCGAAGCAAGGTTTCGATTCGGATTGGTGTGCCGTTTAGGGTTATATGTGTCGGATGAAGTTCCAATTTTTAAATTGAATTTTCTGGATTGCGATTGACCAGATCTTCAGGAAAAGCAAACCGTTTTTCGCTATTGAACCACAATTTTTCGCCACGGATTTCCAATGGCGAGTCGAAATTGTTGGTGAAAAGCTGGCCGGTTCCTAATCCCTGGTGTGTCGGAACATTTTTTGTAAACGCCCATTGCGCAATGGCATTTAGCCCGATGTTTGATTCCAGGTAAGAAGTGATCCACCAGCCAATCTTACGGCTGTTTGCCAGTTCAATCCATTCGTCACAGCCTGAAAGACCACCGTGTAAGCTGGGCTTCAGAATGAGAAACTGCGGACGGATCATCTCTAAAAGTTGCTCTTTTTCTATTCTTTTGGTGATTCCGATCAGTTCTTCGTCCAGTGCGATTGGTAGTGGCGTTTGGCGGCAAAGTCTTGCCATCGCGTCAAGTTGACCGGGCGAGATCGGTTGCTCAATGGAGTGGATATCCAGCTTGGCGAGCTGTCGTAATTTTTCCAAGGCTTCATCCGCACCAAAAGCCCCGTTGGCGTCAACCCGAAGGATGATTTCATCAGCCGTGTATTTTTCACGAATAGCCTGCAAAAGTTCCCATTCTTTTTCAAAATTGATGGCGCCAATTTTTAGTTTGAGGCAGCGGTAGCCGGCTTC
>SWCA01002497.1_pt1 | contig 15428 bp, 8 predicted proteins | sample 4692961 | NCBI WGS metagenome assembly SWCA01 (sample SAMN10267275, study PRJNA491770) | bioreactor metagenome | isolation source: DHS bioreactor inoculated with | place: Japan: off Shimokita Peninsula
TGAGCCAGTGGCATCAAACTGCCCATATTCCATACTTTAACAGCAATATGATTTACACCTTGTGTAAGAAAAGGCGCAATATCGATGGTTTCGAATAGCCAACGGTTCAGGTCTCCACGTGTGGGTCCGCGCCCTGCAACCTTACCATTTACGTAAAGCACGTAACGGTTGTCGGCCGAAATGTTTATCACAAAACTTTCAGCAACATTCGAAATCTCTATCTCTTTCTTAAAAAGATAAACACCCTTTTCCTGTCCCACAATGTCGGGGTGCGTAATCCATTGGGCTTTCCACTCATTCTGGAGTAAGGTGGGATTAATATTTACATTTGCACCTGCTGCAATCGACCAGCCTAATAGAAGACAAAACAGTATGATTGTTGTTTGTTTCATTGTATTAATACATTTTCAACATTAAAAACATTTTTCTAAAAGCCACTTTATAAAAATTATTTGTAAGTAGCATTCAGCTCCCATTTACCAGCATCAAGCTTAAATTTCACAAAAGCATCATCTTCATTTTCAAATACAACTCCCTTCATTTTTTTCTTTGGCTTCCCATTTTTCCAAACCTCTTTGCCATTTATTTTAATATTGGCAATTTTTTTATCAAGCTTCGGAACACCAACTACTGCAACTGTTTGGTCAGGAGAGTTTAATTGCAACTGATAGGCGTCATCGCTTGCCTCAATGCTAAAATCAATATTTCCTTTTACGGAGGGAATGGTTTTCTTCAAACTTTTGAAATGAACCAGGGTAGGCATAATTTCATATTCACTCCATGCCACCTTTGTAGGCCTTACCCCTGCCACATACTTCGACAATACGGTGTTAGAGCCGTTCCATGCATGATTGTAGCTACCACCTTTTGGGAATATTTCGTAAAGTGTAGTTAAGCCTGAATTTACCTGACTTTCGTACATCTCTTTCATGCGTTGTAACGACAATTCTGGTTCTCCGGCAATAAATATTGCTTCTTCGACCACCCACTCGAAGTGCGGACTGCTAAATCTATTGGGCATCAAAACATTGTTTACAATGGCCTTATGGTTTTCGGGCTTAGCCAAACCCGAAGTGATAGCAAGGGCATTGGCTCTGTCATCTTTGAATTTTGCTGCGTTTGAGCTGTAAAACCCATCTTTCCAGAATTCCTTATCGTAATTGGCTTTGATGCTGTTGATACGTGAAGTGTAAAATTCAAAATGCTCTTTTTTGCCTAAAACTTCGGCCATTTTTTTAGCTTCTACCAGTGCCTGATAATAATAAGCAGGTTGTATTGGGGCAGCATCAAGCGTTTCTTTTACGCCCCAATCCAGCCAATCCCATGAGTCAGGACTTTTTCCTTTTCGGTACTCCGGCAATCCATTTTCCTGCATGGGGAATAAATCCAAGTAAGCATATACATAAGGGTAAGCTATCTCCAATGTTTCGATATCGCCTGTATTGAAGTAGTATGGCCACACTACCTGCGCAATAAATTGCAAACTCTGACCTACCAATTCGCGTACACGATGCGGCCCTAAGGCACCCATCACATCGTTTTCGCTAAAATAGACCGTTTGTAAGATTGCCTTTTTCAGCAATTGTCGGCCGGCATTGTCCATGGAGTAAAACAAATATCCCGCTTGGTCGGCCACATCGCCAATCCATAAAGCACGCTCACGGTCGGGGCAATCCATAAAATTATCGCGCGCACATACAAACAAGGTGTTGTTGCCCATCCACCACAAACGATTGTAAAATGGATCGTCCATTTCAAACTTACCAGCCATTTCGCCCACACTCATCCAGCGGTATTTTAAGGCATTTACTTTCACTCCTGCCGGAAAGGTATATCTCACTTCGTGCCCGTTCATCCACGAAAAACCTTCAAATGCCTGAACACCCTCTTTGGTAATATAAGTGGCATTGATAACATTAAGCCTGTTGTCGGTAGTAATAAAAATGGTATCTCCTGCTTTGGCTTCAATTTCAAAGTAAGGTGTGATTTGTTTGTTAAAAGGAAGACGACAACTAACTGTTTGTCCTTTGCTAACGAATGGAAGTTGAAGCTGAGTATGGTTTTCATAATCAGCCAAACCATGATCCAAAAACAGGGGAACAAAATTTTCCACAAGCTCATACCAGGGGGCAACCCCAGCTTTCCCTTTTTCTACGGCCACAGGCCAATGACTATCATCATAATTTTCCTTGTACCAGGCATTGTCCGTCCAGTCATTCAACCCTTTTTGTGCATCGAACTGCACGCTATAATGAACAATATTTCTACTTGCCGGTTCAATGGTGTTGTCGTACCCGGGATGCTGGATGGCCTTCCATGTTGCATCTGAAACCACTTTTTGATGGCCCATATCAGCATAAAAAAGTAATCCTCCTTTTTTGCTGTCAACATGGTAGCCTTTATGAGTTTCGCGCCCCCAATACCAGGTGAGGATAGCGATGGTATTTTCTCCCTTCTTGAGATAGGGCTTTATGTCCAATTTTTCAAACCAGGAGTTGGATGGAGTTATGCCATTTTTTCGGTCCCATTCGCCTACAGGTCTCGGCCCTCTTGCCAAACCACCTTCGAACAATACCATTTCGCCGTTTATCCACAACCAAAACTTGCTGTCAACAGCAATAAGTGCTTCTACTTTTGCAGGCACTTCGTCTAACTTCACAGTTTTTCTGAAACTCATCCACGTATTCGATGGACCATCTGCTTGCTGCCAAATCCATTGGGCATTGCTCCAGTCATTTGAAAATGCGATGGCGAAATTGAATAAAAACAAGCTAATTAATAAAATTACTTTTTTCATTGTTTTTTTTTATTTGATTTTTATTAATTATCATCACAAATTACGAACACGGATTTTACGGCTTCGAGTTGGAGCTGAAAACGTGTAAAAACCTGTCCGCCAATTTCTTCCAATTCACAAACTACTTCTTTCTTTATCAGTCCTGTATGCGGATTCCACACCTCTGGCTTTAATCTCCCTCGTAGCAAAACATCCGTACTGATGGCTTCGTCACTGGAATTTGTAAAGAAGTAAATATGCTTATCGTCTTTAATCTTATGGATATAGTTAAATTTACCCATATCGGTTTTCAACACCGGATTGTCGGCAAAAACAACATCGGCAGCAGCACTGTTTTTATCCAAAACCGCTTTTAGCTTTGCAACATCGGGTTGCGGAATAAAAACGGCTTTGCCACCGGCTGCATTTTCTGACAATACAGTTTCGGTTAAATCACCTTGATGTATGGGATCTACGCTAAAAATTTCTTTTACAAGTGCAATTACTTTTTCGTCGTCGCCCATTGTGGCCGCTTTAAATGGCAGCATGGTTGTTGCAATTATGGTTCCTCCATTGTCGTAAAACTGCTTAATCTTTTGCATTGTAGCCAGGGTAATTACTTTGCTACCGGTAACAATCAGTGTATGGTAAGTTTGGAAATTTTCTTTGTTATTCAGTTTGATTTCTCCATTCTGAACACTGTACTTTTTATCCAAAAACAACTCGGGATGCAAAAAAGTAAAATCGCGGCGAATATCATTTGTCAGCCAACCGCTAATGGTCTGATAATCGGTTTCGGGCGCAACATAATACCCTTGACGCACACCTTCTGGATTATCGAAGCGAAACCACCCGGCCATTCCCTCAAAGGGGTATAGCACAGCAATTTCGCTCACTCGTCTACCACCACGCAACAGCATACTTGTACGCCCTACAAATTCGGAATAGGCTGGTAATGCGGGAGCAATTTTTTGGCTGTAGGGCGACACCAATGGCGAAATATATACTGATTCGGGGTTGTACCACATACCATGAGGTATCACCATATTTGCACCACGCACAAACAAATCCATCATGGAACGGTAAAGCATCAACGAATCGAAAGTTTGCTCTTTGTAGGCACCGTAAATCTCAACTCCCACCAATGGTCGGTCGTAAAAATCGGCAGCAGAACTAATAAGTTTATGCCCATTTTGCCCATACTGATAACCAATAATTGCATCGGTTAATGGTATTTGTGTATAACGATAAAACTTGAAAATATCTGCATTCATGTCGATGGGCGTTAAGTTATAATTGCCCGGTGGATGCCCCGTACTATTCAACCCATTGGCTTCGTTCCATTTCCCTACCAATTTAGGAAACCCTTCGGCCAATAGCTCAGCTCGAGTTCTGAAAAAAGCATTCCGCACAGCTTCCGTTTCCGGGCCAATATTCTCCCATAAAGCGGGATAGTAGGGACGAGGATCAAAGCCATTCAGCTCCTCGAATTTTTTATTGAAGCCGCCTGTCCATTCGCGTGGATGTCTCCAAAAGCCTACATCGTCGAAAAAAGTTGTTTTGATGGTATTACCAAAATATTTACCAAATCGTTCTTTGTATTTTTCGTAGGTTTCAATTATCATATGTCTTACTGCTGTGGTGTCCATATAATCGACGCGAAGATACTTCTTGTGAAAATCGCCAATCATTAAGGGGAAAAGCTGTATGTTCCAGTCGCCCTCAGGTACTTGCCATTGAAGTAATCCATCTTTTGCAAATGAGCTGATTTCGATGCGTTCGTTGGTTTTTTGATTAATTGCCACAGCTGCCATAAGCTGAATGCCTGGCACGGAGTCGGAAAAAAGTACAGGTCCTTTCACCTGGTGTTCAATTTTATCCAACCGCTTATTGGTATGATCCGGGTATTTTTCTTCCATTTTTCCACCGGCCATACCGCTGGGAAAGTCGTTGTCGTCGTATAGAATAATTTCCATACCTAACTCATTCGCCACATCTATCATATCTTGATATCGTGCAAAATAATCTTCCGAAAGAAACTTTGGAGAAGTTCCGGGGCGAGTTTTACTTTTATCGGCTAAAGGTAATAAAGTAACACCACTAAAACCGGCAGCTTTGGCATCTTCCATTTGGGTTCTAATACCTTCGGTTGTCATTTCGCCATTAATATGCCAAAAGGGCATAGGCTTAAATTGGGTGGGTGGATGTAGAAATTCTCTTTCATTTTTACTTTGACAGGAAAACATCAACAGTAAAATAAGGCACCCAATAAGTATTTTCATAAATCGTAATTGTATCATTTTATACTATTTTTTTATTTCACAGAAGTTTCAATTTGCCAATTTCCGGATTCTACTTCAAAACTTATGTATTCCTCATCCACTTGATGAAATTTAACCTTTTGCAAGTTGTTTTTAAATTTTCCCTTTTCCCAAACCACTTGATTATTCACACGTATTTTCTCACGCTTAGGGACAAAAACGATTGCTAAGGTTTGCTCAGGAGAAATTAAATCCAACGCATAACTGTTATCGGTCTTATTGACTTCAACTATAATATCTCCCTTAACACTTGGTACAATTTGTTTTACATGAGTAAGATGAGCCAGATTGGGTTTTACTTCGAACTTTGACCAGGCCACATCAGTAGCTGTTATTCCGGCAATGTAGCGCGAGAGCACATAATTGGGTGCATTCCATGCATGGTTTGGCGTTCCGAGATTACCTCGTGGGTCATTTGGAAATCGTTCGTACATGGTGGTGAGATTTTTGTCGCTTACCTGAGACTCGTGACGTTGTCTCATCCGAAGCAAACCCTTATCATATTGACCGGTAAGCATTATGGCTTCTTCAATAATCCATTCCATGTGAGGGCTGCATTTTTGCACAGGGAGTAAAATGCTATCAACCAATACAGCGTGGTGTTTTTTATCTGCCAAACCACTTAAAACAGCAAGTGCACTTACACGTTCTTCAACCGGCTTGTCCTTTGAACCATATCGTGTTCCCTGCCAATATTCTTTTTCAAAATTTTCTTCGATGCTTTTTATGCGTACGTTGTACCAGTCAAAATCTTCCATTTTATTTAAAGTGACAGCCATGTTTTTTGCTGCTTTAAGCGCCATATAGTATAAAATTACATTGGTGGGAGTTTGGTCAGGGTCAGCCCCCCAGTCCACCCAGTTGGCGTAACCCTTGCGATGTTCGGGCAGGCCGTTTGGCATCATGCTCCACAGCTTTAAATAATTTATAACGGCCGGATAAGCAAATTCCAATGTGGCTGTATCACCGGTATTAAAGTAATACCGCCATATACCCTGATCGATATATTGCAGGCTTTGGCCTGTGAGTTCGCTGCTTTTGCCACGATAAGCGCCAAATCCAGGAGCCAATCCCTGAATGGTATCGCCATTACGGTAGGCAATGGTGTTGTCAATTCCTTTCTTTAAAAGCAAACGACCCGGTTCATCAAGTGTGTAAAATGCAGCTCCAGTTTGATCAGCAACATCACCTAACCACAAGCCGCGTTCTCTATCCGGACAGTCCATATAATTATCACGTGCACATATGTAAAGGGTGTTTCGTGCCATCCACCACAGGCGGGTGAAGTAATCATCGCTACACTCAAAAGTACCCGGCATTTCACCAACTCCTGTCCAGCGGTATTTTAACTCAAGTACTTCTACTCCGGGAGGAATCTTATACAAAATATTATGACCGTTGAACCATGTATATCCTTCAAATTCCTGAACACCATCTTTTGTAATATACGTTGACGAAAGCATATTAAACGGATTGTCGGTGTCAGCCACTATGGTTTTACCAGCTGCACTTCTTACTCTTAAGTAAGGCGTAACCTGCTTATTGAATGGCAATTTCGCACGAATCACAATTGCTGAATCGGCACTATTTACAAACGGAAGTTTCACATTCAATTTTTCATAATTGGCCAATCCTCTGTCGTTCCACTGTGGTATGCTACGCTCCACCCATTTGCCCCAAGGCTGGCTATTTACAGTTCCTTTTTCAACAGGAGCATTATTCCAGTTACTATCATTAAAATTAGTCGTATACCACGCTTCATCGGTCCAATCGCCCATGGCTTGACGGGCATCGAATTTTACATTGTAAGCCTGTACACGGTTTGCAGAAGGGCCACCACCGCCACTGTTGGGATCGTAGGCCGGGTGTACTTTCATTTTCCATGTTTTATCTGTATTCAAATCACTCGCCCAATCGGCTACTACACACAGTCCTCCCTTGCCGCTGTCTTCGTGGACTTTGCGTGTGCGTCCCCAATACCATACCAAAATAGCAATGGTATTCTCGCCCTTTTTCAAGTACGGCGCAAAATCTACAGGGTCGTAATAAATTGTATTGGGTGCATGTCCACGAGCCAAACCACCCTCAAACAAAACCATTTCACCGTTTATCCATAACCAGTATTTGGTGTCGACCGAAATCTTTGTTAAAGCTTCGGCTGGCACCTCATCAATATTGATTGTTTTACGAAAGGCCATCCAGGTATTGGCAGGGCCGTCTCCTCGTTGCCATATCCACTGGGCATTTTCAGAATTTTCTGATTTTAGAGATAATAGCGATGTTACCATTATCATTGTTAGCAATAAATTTTTCATCTTCTTATTTTATAGAATAATTACAGTTTCGACTCGAAAACACATCGACCGGGTTGAACCTCCAATTCAAACTCTTTTTCGGTTTTCTTAATCAATTTTACCTGTGCATTATCGGTGAAATCAATTCCATCAAGGATCAAACTTTCAGACGTTATTCCAGGAATCACAATTTTAGCGGTTGTATTTGGCGGTACCGTAGTTTTTAGTTCAAACATTCCATTTTCAATTTTCCAGGCTGAGCTCACTATGCCATAAGGAGAATTATAACTTGCTTCAACTGATGTCAGTGGTCCGCCCAACAGCGGAGCAATCAGTATCTCCTTATAACCCGGTTTTACTGGTTTTAGTCCTGCAATTCGCTCGTACATCCACTGCCCGATGGCACCGTAAGCATAATGGTTGAAAGAATTCATGCCCCCCGGATTAAATCCGTCTTTGTGCGTGTAACTGTTCCAGCGTTCCCACATGGTAGTGGCACCTTGATTGATGGAATAAAACCACGAAGGGTAAGTCTCCTTAAATAGCATTTCCAACATGATATCCGGCCTGTCTATTTCGTCGAGAACCGGAGCCAGGAGTGGTGTTCCCAAAAATCCGGTTCGTAAATGATTATCGGCTTTCGCGATTTCGGCAAGTAGGTACGGCACAGCTTTTTCCTCCATCTCGGGAGTCAGCAAATTAAAACCAATAGCCATTAAATAAGCTGTTTGCGTAGATTTTCCTCTACTCACACTTCCATTGGCATTAAAAAACTGGTTTTGAAAAGCGGTCTTTATTTCGCTGAGCCAGGATTGTAACATCTCAACATCGTCGTTTAATCCTAATACTTCAGCTGTTTTTAGGGTCAGGTCAACGGATCGTGCATAATAGGCTGTATTCACCAATTTCTCATCGGTCTCGCCTTTACGCTCATCTGTAGGATGTTCAGAAAATGGTTGTAGCCAATCGCCGTAGGTAAACATTTCAACAATATGATTTTCCGATTCCGATTTATAAAAATCAATCCAGCCTAACATTGTTTGGTAGCTATCTTCCAAAATTTCTTTGTCACCGGTTCTAAAATAGGTTTCCCAGGGAATAACAGTTGCTGCATCTCCCCAACCTGAAGAAACGCGTCGTCCGTCAATATCAGGCACAACAATTGGAATTGAACCATTGCCGCGTTGGTCATCGCGTACAGTTTGCATCCAGCTGGCCCAAAACGAATGCACATCGGCAATAAAAAGCGAGGTAGGAATAAAGACCTGTGCATCGCCAGTCCAGCCGGCACGTTCATCGCGCTGCGGGCAATCGGTTGGAATGTCGAGAAAATTACCACGTAAACCCCACTCAATATTACTCTGTAATTGGTTGAGTTTTCGATGTGATGAAGAAAAAGTACCTGACTTATCAAAATCAGAATATTGTGCCAAACCGCTTACCCACGATTTTTCGGGCGTCGCATTTTCGTCAAAACCGCTCAATTCAACATACCTGAACCCGTGAAATGTAAATTTAGGATACCATTCAATTTGCCCGTCTTTTGCCGGCAAATAAAAATCAGTTGAAACAGCACTTCTATAATTTTTGGTGTATATTTCGCCATTGGATTGCAACATTTCAGCAAACCGGATTTTTACCCTCTGTCCTTTTTTAACCGGTATGTTTACCTTAGCTACACCTGCCATATTTTGCCCCAAATCGAACACAAAATTTCCTTTGGTCCGTTCGGATACCGATTTTGTTGGTAAGGTAATTTTTGTCGTAACCGTCGTATGCCGTTTGGGCGTTAGTTTCACCTCCTCCGAGATTGACTCTTCAACCACTTCAAACCAGGCTGAATCATCAAAATCTGAAGTACTCCAGCCTGGCATCTCCATATTGGCATCGTAATATTCACCATCATACAAACTGGAATAAAGAATTGGTCCGTTCGCAGTGCCTTTCCACGAATTATCGCTAATAAAAGTTTCTTGCTCACCATTCTTATAGGTCACTTCAAGTTGGGCAAGCACTTGTGGACTGCGGTTCGAATATCTGCGAAAGATTAAGCGGCCTGCATACCAGCCCTCCGCAAGCTCTATCCCCAGTGTATTTTCTCCTTTAGCCAGCAAAGAGCTTACATCATAGGTCAGGGTTTCAATTCGATTTTTGTAAGAAGTCCATCCGGGAGTAAGCACATCGTCACCAACTGGCTTACCATTTAAGTGTGCTTGAAACAATCCCAAGGCCGTAATATAAAGGCGGGCACTCTCGATGTCATCCTGAACTTTTATGTTCTTCCGTAAATATTGAACCTTGTGTACCTTCCTTCCAATTTCAGCTATATCAACAGCTTTTTCATTGGGCAGGCTTATCCATTTTGCTTGCCAATCGCTGTTATTTAACAATCCTAATTCAAAAAAAGCTGTTTCACTCCATTTTGATTCCTCCCCTTCACTGTCCCAATATTTCACCTGCCAGTACACCTTTTGCCGCGAAGCAAGTTTTTCTCCGTCATAATTCACAAATAGACTTTGGTTTGTGTCTACTTGACCACTTTCCCATAAATCAGCGTTATCGGGCAACAAATCGGGAGAACTGGCTACGGCAAGTGAATAGGCACTTTGTCCTTGAACACCTTCTGGTAATTTCCAGGAAAAGGTTGGGTTACCATTGTAAAATCCTACTGGATTTGTGAAACCTTCGCTTATTTTCAAATCGTAAGGCCCCTGGTTTTTAGTTGCTTTTTGGCATGAAAAAAATGTTGAAAGAAAAACTACTATGAATAAGTAGGTTACAAGATTTTGATTGTTTATCATGGTTTTATGGGTTCATAGTTCTTTAACTATGTTTTCAATCGAAAACTCCTATTAAGGACTATTCTTTGATGGAGTTCTTGCGGCAGAACAAAGACTGTTTTGTATGAAAAATAGACATTTAGTTTCATTTTCCGTCGGTTTAACTTAGCTCTCTACCAAAACTATCACTTTCACGCTTCAATGTTTGTCGATAATGTTCTTTTTTTTTGAATTATTGTCGCAGAATTTCACTATAAAATCAGCTGTGAAACAATAGTTCAATCAATGAATAAAAAGCTAGTTAATCAAAAGCCAATCCGCTTTGCCTGCGAATATAAAAATGATCGATTATTCCCCTTCCTTTGCGTGTTATTAAAAATTCTACCAATTCAGCAATTTCTTCGGGTTGAATTAATTCATCTGTATTAATATCCGGCCTCACTTCCCGAACCATTTCTGTATTTACACCTCCCGGAGAAATCAAATGGACTTTAATTCCATCATTCTGAACTTCTTTTGCCAGTACTTTTGTAAAACCAGCCAGTGCATGTTTTGATGACGCATAGGCCGATTGATTGATATAACCTTTAAAACCAACTACGGAACCGATATTTATGATTATCGGATTCTCACTCTCTCTTAAATATGGAATAGCTTCCTTACAAATAAAATAAGGAGCCCTGGCATTTACCTTAAAAATTGTATCCCACATTTCAACCGATGTATCTTTAATGGGCAATGAATTAGCCACCCCTGCATTATTAACCACAACATCTAATCGGCCAAATTCATGAATTACTTTATCAATGATTAATAAAGACACATCGGCTAAGGATAAATCCGCTTCCGTTATCGCACAGCGTATCTTAAAGTTTTCAACTTCCGCTTTCGTTTCCAGTAAATGTTTTCTGCTGCGCCCAACAATCATTAAATCGAAGCCTATTTGTGCCAATCTTAAGGCAAGTATTCTTCCAATACCTTTTGAGGCTCCTGTTATCAATGCTACTTTATTCATGATGCTACTAATAAAAAAAGCCTTTACAAAAACTTACGAATAAGCATGTAAAGGCTTTAGATTTCTTTTATAAAACAAGATTAACTCAAAAACTTCATTCTTAAGTCCTCTACCTGCGCATGGTTAATTGGGATGAGTTTACCAAGCGAAGCACCCATTGTCAGCGATTTGGCGCTAAATTCGGCAACCTCCAATTTGTCAAATGTTCCGAGCAAATTGTCACCGGTTACCAATACCGAATCGTTATTAATAATCACTGCAGGTGTATTTTCTGACAGTGTTTCAAGAATAGCCTCTTCACCGGCAAAGTGCGAACCGAAAGGCATATTTGGAATATCCTGTAAGAAAATCCAGCTTTCAGGAATGGTACGCACATCAATTTTCTCACCGGTAACACTGTAAGCCATTAGATAAGGTGTTTGTGTTAATATAATGGAATTTACATGTGGAAAACGTTTGTAAATTTCCTGGTGCAACCATGTCGCCCGACTTGGTATCTTTCCGGGCTCGCGTTTACCGTCTTTAATCTGCACAATATCTTTTAACTGAATATCCCAGCGCGCCACATTGGTCGGTGTAATCAGAAAATCATCGCCTCTCCAGCGCACCGAAACTGTTCCGTACGAACTGATCATTAATCCCTGATCGCAGGCTCGCAAAACAATGCGCTGTATCATTTCCCTGATCGCCCGTTCGTCTGAAGGATACTCCACCTCTTCCATCTCGGGCAACAAACGTGGAATCTGGTTTTCAAATTCATCAATTTGCTCATCAGACAAATAGTTAGGCGTACCAATCGTGCTTCCATTTATCAAAGTTCGAGCACAGAACTCCATGGTTTCGAAACGCTGATAAGCATCACTTAGATCGCTTCCGCCCACAACCGTTCCGTGGTTTTCCATAATTACGGCATTCACTCCTTTTGCAAATTCTTCAGCAATCACATCTCCTAATTCATCGCTTCCGGGTAAGGCATATGGTGCATAGCCAATGGGGCCGCAAACATGTTTCGCCTGCGGAAGCACATTTGTATTCGGAATTTGACGAACGATACTGAATGACACCAATGCTGGTGGGTGAGCATGAATAACTGCCTTAATTTCAGGGCGACACTTATAAATTGCAATGTGGAAAGGATACTCCGATGAAGGCTTGTGACGACCTTCTATTGTACCATCTTTCTTAACACAAATAATATCTGAAGGGCGCAGTGTTCCTTTGTCGATTGCTGATGGTGTTACCCACACATCGCCATTATCATCTATAACTGAAATGTTTCCTCCAGAAGTAGTTGTTAATCCACTTCTATAGATTTTGTCAATGATCATCGTGATCTGATCACGTGGATGCATCCAATTGGTATTTAATTTTCTCATCTATTCTTTATTAAATTATGGAATGTTGCTTTTAGTAGGCGGCAGCATAAATCGCCATTGCATCCTGCAATGATACTTCTTTTGGATTTCCACCGGTACAAACGTCAGCCAATGCCATTTCTGCCATTGTACCAAAGTCCTCCTCTTTCACGCCAAGTTCTTTGAGTCCAGAAGGAATACCGACATCTTGACTTAGTTTCTTTATGGCCATAATAGCAGCTTTGTTGGCTTCTTCGGTAGTCATACCCGTTGTGTTTACACCTAATGCTTCTGCTATATTACGAAATTTGTTTCCACAAGCAGGGGCATTAAATTCTTCAACGTAAGGAAGTAAGACTGCGTTACATACACCGTGAGGCAAATCATACATACCTCCAAGCTGGTGAGCCATTGAGTGTACAAAACCCAACCCGCAATTTGAAAAAGCCTGCCCGGCAATAAATTGTCCCCAAGCCATTTTTGTGCGCGCTTCGATATTGCTTCCATCATTTACGGCATCCCGCAAACTTTCGCCAATTAACTTAATTGCGTAGATAGCCAGGTTGTCAGACCAATCGAAAGCACCGGCAGTCACATACGCTTCAACAGCATGTGTCAGAGCATCCATGCCTGTTGCCGCAGTCAGATTTTTGGGTTTGTTAATCATGAGCATCGGGTCGTTGACCGCAATATCAACTAAGCAGTTTTTATCGACCATAACCATTTTAACTTTTCTCTTTTCGTCGGTTATGACGTAGTTAATTGTGATTTCGCTGGCTGTTCCTGCTGTTGTATTGATGGCAATAAGCGGTGCTGATTTTTTTGATGACCGATTTATTCCTTCATAGTCTTCAATGTTACCACCATTGGTCGCTAATATGCCAACTGCTTTACCACAGTCTTGCGGAGAACCACCTCCCAAAGTAATAATGCAATCGCATGCATTACTCTTGAATACTTCCAGCCCGTCATTTACATTCTTAACAGTTGGATTTTCTTTTACCTGATCGAAAATCACGTAGTCGAGTTCAGCTTCAGATAAAATTTCTTGGACTTTCTTAGCTAGTCCTATTTGAACTAAAACAGGATCTGTAATTAGCAGAACCTGTTTATACGAACTAGCTTTAAGATCGTCTTTTAGTTCTTCAAGGGCGTTGGGTCCAATCAAACTAAGAGGTGGCAAATAAATTCTTTTCGCACTTTCCATTTTTAAACCAATTTTATGTTATCTATTTGGGTTATTAACTCATTTTAATTGAATCATGAAATCCAGCTGATTTGGCAACGACCAAAGCTGCGCCGAGTGCACTTGCATTATCTATTTCAGAAGTGACCACTTTTTTGTCAGAGAATTGCTCTGACAACAGTTTGACGAAGATGTCATTTCTTGCGAATCCTCCTGAAATATAGAGTGTTCGTGTATTGTCAGTTTTAGGAATCACAAGTTCGATCGATTTGATGGACAAGGCTGTTAAATCAATCATTAGCTTGGCGTAGGCCTCATCGTAATCACTAAATAAAGCTAAGTCGACTGAATTAAGTCCCTCTTCGAAGCTTTCTTTGCCGGAAGGAAAGAAAACAGATTTTGAACCGAATTGGGCTTTCAGCTTATCTGTTAGTGCTTTATCGTATTTCACGTGCTTGAAGCTGCCGGTTTCAACTTTAAAGTGGTCGGCCAGTTTTTCAGCCCAAACCTCATGAAAATGTCCCATAAAAAGGCGGGATGATTTTACTTGTTGTTTGTCCGGACTTAAAAAACACAGGCAATCCTGCTCCAATTGGTGAGCCGTTAATGGTTCATCATTGAATGGGTTCATAGTGATACACCAGGTACCGGTAGAGACCAGTATGAAAGGATCCTCACTTCCTTTCAGGTAAGGAGCAAGCGAGGCCGAGCTATCGTGAATTCCTGTACCTATATGCACCGTCTTATCTCCAATTTTTGCAGGAGAAACTACATCGTTCGTGATAGGCTTAGGCAAAAAGATTTCGTAATCAGACAACCACTGATGGTAGTTCATTTGATCAAAATCCCACATAAAAGTATGACAACCAATGGATGTTGGCTCCGAAACAACTTTTCCTGTTAAAATGTAAGATAAGTATTGTGGAAAGTGAAGTATTGACTTCGCTTTCTGATAGATTTCAGGCTTTTCCTGTTTCAACCAGGCAATCTGAACTCCGCTGTTCAACAGCAATCCCAATGCCGGGCTGGCTGTTTTTCTGCAAAATTCCGCTTCCCCGCCATAATTTTCAAATAGCTTTTCTGAAAGTGATTCCGGAGCTTCTTTTAAATAGTTGTACACGGGAGTTAATCGGTATCCATCCTTGTCAAGAAACATCAGCGAAGCTCCGTAAGTCGAGAAGTTAACCGAAGTTAACTCATACGATGAACTACCCGCCAATTTTTTTATTTCGTCTTTGATCCAGTTTGTTATAAGGTCAATATCATCACATTCAAAACCGTCGTCATCGGCAATAACAGGAAGCTTTTGCTCCTGCTGAAAAACCACTTGGAACTTTTCATCAAAGAGCATAAGCTTCTTATTTGTTTTGCCAATATCGAATACAGCAATAACTTTTTTCATCTTGTTTGTTAGTAAGCCCTTATCGTTTGCTGAGTACTTCTTTTTCATATTGCTGAATTTCAGCGATGTATTCAGAGCCGGTTGGAACACCTTCCTGCAGGCAATAGTAATCCCAAACAGCAGCGAAAGGCATTGTTTTCAATTCTTCCAACATAGCCAAACGTTCGAAATTCTTACCTTCTTCCTCCAACTTAACTAAAGTTGATGTTGGCTCCAACATCGCAATCAAGAATGCTTTTTGTGCAGCACGAGTACCGACAACATAAGCACCAATACGGCTACAGCAAACAGCAATGTTT
>SWCA01002173.1_pt1 | contig 15409 bp, 11 predicted proteins | sample 4692961 | NCBI WGS metagenome assembly SWCA01 (sample SAMN10267275, study PRJNA491770) | bioreactor metagenome | isolation source: DHS bioreactor inoculated with | place: Japan: off Shimokita Peninsula
TAAGTTACGGGAGTCGATACAACAGAGTGGGGCCTAACGCGGACAACGAGAAAAACTGTCGCTCCGTGAAAGGGTAAGAGGTCAAGGACCGGTACGACGGGGCCTCTCAACGACGTGTGTTTGAATAACGTTGATCAGGTATGCGCGCACCCGGAAGGCGCGCCATTCAAGGCCGCCGCCTTAGGCAGTGGATATTTCCTTGTGCGCGGTCAGCCGGAGTTGGTGAAATGACAAGTGTAACAATTTAATTGACTCATCGATCCCTTCAACTTATACTGAAAATAATGTGATTTTAGTCACAAAGCACCGGATATTTTGTGTTTTGCGAGATTATTTTGCCCAGTCTACCACCTCCACTCCTGTTGGTAGTTCAGGTACACCGTACGGTCAAGTTGAAGGAAAACATGATCTGACGGCAGCTTGGGTCTCGATCAGGATATTTTTCGATTGGCTCCTTAAGAAGTGCATGAGGTTATAGATTGTACGTCCTAAGATAAGAAATAGCTTTTTGTTATCACTTCATTGGAGGATAGAATGCGAAAAATAATGTTGTATGTCAACGACGTGCCCAGGACGCTCGTCGTTGATCCGGCAGCCAACTTGATGGATGTGCTTCGAAGGCAGCTTTTGCTGACCGGCACCAAGGACGGTTGCGAAGACGGTCACTGTGGCGCGTGTGCCGTTCTGGTGGATGGGAAGTATACGCTGGCGTGCGTTACCAAGATGAGCAAGATCGCGGATGGTGCCCATGTTTTGACCGTCGAGGGTATCGGCACGCCGGACAAGCTGCATCCCATTCAGAAGGCTTTTATTCTGCACGGGGCCGCCCAGTGTGGCTTCTGCTCGCCGGGTTTCGTGGTGTCGGCCAAGGCCCTGCTCGATGCTAATCCCGCACCGACACGGGCAGAGGTACGTGACTGGTTCCAGAAACGGCACAACGTCTGCCGCTGCAACGGGTACAAGCCGTATGTCGATGCGGTGATGGATGCTGCCAGGGTGCTGCGCGGCGAGATGCCGGAGACGGCGCTTGAGTATAAGCCGGAAAACGGCAGAGTATGGGGAACCAACCATCCGCGCCCAACCGCCGTTGCCAAGGTGACGGGCACCCTGGATTATGGGTCTGACCTCGGTCTGAAGATGCCTCCCGACACGCTGCGGCTGGCGTTGGTTCAGGCTAAGGTGTCACATGCCAATATCCTGTCGATTGACACGTCCGAAGCCAAGACCATGCCGGGTGTGCATGCGGTTCTGACTCATAAGGACGTCAAGGGCAAGAACCGTATCACGGGGCTGATCACGTTCCCGACGAACAAGGGCGACGGGTGGGATCGTCCGATCCTTTGCGATGAGAAAGTCTTCCAGTACGGCGACGCGATCGCCATCGTGTGCGCCGATACCGAGGACCACGCTCGCGCCGCCGCCGAAAAAGTGGTCGTTGAGCTGGAGGAACTCCCGGCTTACATGAGCGCCCCGGCAGCCATGGCCGAGGATGCAATCGAAATCCACCCCGGTACCCCCAACGTATACTACGAGCAGCGCATCGCCAAGGGCGAAGAGACCGGTCCCCTGATGGAATCGGCAGGGTACGTGGTTGAGGATGAGTTCTATCTTCAGCGCCAACCCCATCTGACCGTCGAGCCGGACGTGGGCCTTGCCTACTATGATGAAGAAGGCCGGCTGACCATTCACTCGAAGAGCATCGGCCTTTACCTGCATCATGCGATGATTGCACCGGGCCTGGGCATCGAGCCGGAGAAGCTGCGCCTCGTGCAGAACCCGGCGGGCGCAACCTTCGGCTACAAGTTCAGTCCAACGATGGAAGCCTTGTTGGGTGTTGCGGCGATGGCAACCGGACGTTCGGTTTTCCTGCGCTACAACTACCAGCAGCACATGACCTATACCGGTAAGCGGTCGCCGTTCTTTGTCAAGATGAAGTTCGGGGCGGATAAAGATGGCAAGCTGATCGCCATGGAAAGCGATTGGGCGGTTGACCACGGCCCGTACTCCGAGTTTGGCGACCTGCTGACGCTGCGCGGCGCGCAGTTCATGGGGGCCGGTTACGACATCCCCAATATCCGGGGACTTGGACGCACGGTCGCGACGAACCACGTCTGGGGATCAGCCTTCCGCGCTTATGGCTCGCCGCAGGCGTTCCTGGCGTCGGAGAGCCTGATGGACGAACTGGCCGAAAAGATGGGCGTGGACCCGTTCGAGCTGCGGTATAAGAACATCTACCGGCCCGGCGCGACAACCCCTACCGGGCAGGCACCGGAAGTCTACAGCTTCGAGGAGATGTTCGACCTCCTGCGTCCGAAGTATCAGGCGGCGCTCCAACGCGCCAAAGAAAACTCCACTGACGCTCACAAGAAGGGTGTCGGTATTTCGCTCGGCATCTACGGTTGTGGTTTGGATGGGCCGGACGGCGCCGAGGCCTGGGCTGAGCTGACGGAAGCGGGCGTCACGATCTACAATAGCTGGCAGGATCACGGTCAGGGCGCGGACATGGGCACGCTGGGCACGGCGCACGAGGCGCTGCTGCCGCTTGAGATCGCCCCCGAACAGATCAAGCTGGTGATGAATGACACGGCCAGGGTGCCCAACAGTGGGCCATCCGGCGGCAGTCGCAGCCAGGTGATGACCGGCAACGCGATCCGGGTTGCCTGCGAAAATCTGATGGAGGGCATGTGCAAGCCGGATGGCAGCTTCCGCACCTATCAGGAGATGGTGGCCGAGGGCTTGCCGCTGCGCTACGTGGGCAAGTGGACGGCGTCCATGGCGAGCAACTGTGATGAGAACGCACAGGGGGCGCCGTTTGCCATCTATATGTATGGCGTGTTCATGGCGGAAGTAGACGTCGAGGTGAAGACGGGCAAGACCACGGTCGATAAATTCACCATCGTCGCGGACGTGGGCAAGATCAATAACAAGCTGGTCGTGGATGGCCAGATCTATGGCGGCATCGCCCAGGGTATCGGGCTGGCGCTATCGGAAGATTTCGAAGACATCAAGAAGCACTCGACGATGCTGGGTGCGGGGGTGCCCTTCGCCAGGGATATCCCGGATGACATCGAGATCTTGTATGTGGAAACGCCCCGCCAAAACGGCCCCTTCGGGGCGGCTGGCGTGGGCGAGCTGCCGTTGACCTCGCCCCATGTGGCGATCGTCAATGCCATCAAGAACGCGACCGGCGTGCGCATCACGCACCTTCCGGCGCGTCCCGAAAAGGTGTTGGCGGGGCTTAACAACGGTAGCCACTAGGTTTCGTGAGTTAGAGGTTCAGTGTCACCATGCGGTGAGCGGCACAACGCGTTGTGCCGCTCACTTTTAACAGGCGATATGCCCTATGATTAACCTGACCGATCAAAAAAAGCTGCGCGAACTGGAAGCCCAGTGCATTCAAGACCACGCTCCCCCCTGCCGGGCCGCTTGCCCGGTGCACGTTGATGTGCGCGCTCTGCTCGCCGCCGCAGGCCAGAGTGACTTTGCCGGGGCTTATCGGATTTTGGCCAGAGCCGTACCGTTCCCTGGCGTGATCGGCCATGTGTGCGATCAACCGTGCCGGAGCGTTTGTACGCGAGGCGAAGTCGGAGAACCGATTGAGATCGCGGCCCTGGAGCGCGCGTGTGTCGAACTGAACCCCGGCGGCCTCGAACCCTTGAAAAGACTACCGGCTCGCGGGCAGCGAGTGGCCGTCGTCGGGGCGGGACTCAGCGGCCTAACCGTGGCCTTTGATCTGGCGCGCAAGGGCTACGATGTGACTGTGTTTGAAGCGACGGATCGCCTGGGTGGTAGTCTGTGGCAGGTGCCGGAGCTGGATTTGCCGCGTGATGTCATTCTGGCTGATCTGGCTGTCCTGGACACCTTGGGTCTGGACATACGCCTGAATACACCTGTCTCCGGCGAGGGCGCGCTGGAAGCCCTGCTGGAGACCTACGCGGCGGTCTATATCGGCACCGGCGTTGCCTCGGCAGCAGAAAAAGCGTTCTTTGGGGGTGAAGCCGGACATAACCCGCGAACCTTCCAGACCAGCCGGGCGGGCGTGTTTGTCGGCGGCAGTTTGCTGCGTCCGGCGGCCAGCCGCTCCTACATCACCGCGATTTCTGACGGACGGCGCGCGGCCATCTCGATCGATCGCTACGCGCAGCGTGTCTCGCTTGAAGCCTCGCGCACGAACGAAGGACCTTATACCACACAGCTTTACACCAACACCGAGGCGGTTACCCCGTCGGGCAGCGTGCCGGTTGCGGATCCCCGGCGTGGTTACGACGCAGACGCCGCCATTCAGGAAGCGCGGCGCTGCCTGCAATGCGAGTGCATGGAATGCGTGAAGGTGTGTGAGTACCTCGCGCACTATGGGGGTTATCCCAGGCGCTACGTGCGGGAAATATACAATAATCTGTCCATCGTGATGGGCGAGCGCCACGCCAACCGGCTGATCAACTCGTGCGCGTTGTGTGGTTTGTGTGCGGAGGTCTGCCCAACCGATCTGGATATGGGCGCGATCTGCGCGGAGGCGCGCCGGGTCATGGTGTCGCAGAACCGGATGCCAGCCTCGGCGCACGAATTCGCGCTGCGCGACATGGCTTTTAGCCAGAGCGACCAGTGCACCGTGGTGCGTCACCAACCCGACTTCGCCGCCAGCCGCTACGTGTTTTTTCCGGGTTGCCAGTTGAGCGGCTCCGATCCGCAGCACGTCGCCGCCGTCTATGGCTACCTGCGATCAACTTTGTCCGGCGGCGTGGGTCTGTGGCTGGATTGCTGCGGCGCGCCAGCCGAGTGGGCGGGACGCACGGACCTGATGCAGACATCGTTGGAAGCGTTCCAGGCCCAGTACGACGCGCTGGGAAGCCCCACACTGGTGTTAGCCTGTTCGACCTGCTATCAGGTGTTCAAGACCCATTTACCAGACGTAGCGCTGGTATCGCTGTGGGAAGTCTTCGATGAGCACGGGCTGCCAGAAACCAGGCCCGCGAGTCGGGTGGGCGTCGTGTCCATCCATGACCCCTGTACCACACGCCACGAACCGCAGATGCATGACAGTGTCCGGCGTATCGTGGGGCAGTTGGGGTATGCTATTGACGAACTGGCCTTGAGCCGCGAGCGGACCACCTGTTGCAGTTATGGCGGGCTGATGTGGTTTGCTAACCATGAGCTGGCCCAGAACGTCATCCGGCGGCGCGTCACCGAAAATCAGGCCGACTACGTCACTTACTGCGCTATGTGCCGCGACCTTTTCGCCTCGCAGGGCAAACGCACGTTGCACGTACTCGACCTTATATTTGGCGAGGAACAGGCTTCAAGGCCGGGCTATTCGCAGCGCCGTGAAAACCGCGCACGGCTCAAACGTACCGTGCTTAACGCGTTATGGGGAGAAACGGTGACCGGACAGGAAGACTACGAACGGCTCAACGTGACGATGAGCGCGGATGTTTTGGCGCGTTTGGAGGAACGCTTGATTCTCCGGTCGGACGTGGAGCAGGTGATTGCCCACGCCGAACGCACCGGCAATTGGCTGTTGAACCCAGAAACCGGCCACCGGCTGGCCCATTACCGGCCCGCGACGGTGACGTACTGGGTTGAATATGCCCCGGAAGAAAGCGCCCATGTCGTTTTTAATGCCTATTGCCATCGCATGGACGTGGCGGAGGATGTAAAGCCGTGACCACTCATGCCGATCTGGCGGACTCTCATGACTGGGTCTGTGGCCGGTGCAACTGTGCGCTGGAAATCAAAAAGGTCAATGTCTCGTATATGGGCAGCAGCTTCCCCGTCGATCTGCCCATCTGCCCCCAATGCGGGCAGGTATTTGTACCCGAAGCGCTGGCTACGGGCAAAATGGCCCAGGTGGAGCAGACCCTGGAAGACAAATGAGCCACGACTGCTGCCGTGTTTATGAACACGACGCCACGCGCGCGATCACGGGCAATACGATTCGCCCAGGTGGGATCGCGCTGACTGAGGTTGCGCTGGGTCATTGCACGCTGCTGTCAGGAACCCGTGTGCTGGATGTGGGCTGTGGCGCTGCGGCCACCATCGAGTATTTGACCGATACCCGGCGTGTTCGTGCCATCGGGCTGGACCTCTCCTGGGCGCTGTTGTCGGCAAGCTGCCAACGCCGCCGCGACTTACCGGTTACACAGGCCAATGGCGAGAAATTGCCCTTTCCGAGTGGTTCGTTTGATATCTTGCTGGCCGAGTGCTGCCTGTCGCTTATGGATGACGGTGATCGTGCGCTGGCCGAGTTCGCTCGTGTCCTGCGCGCTGGTGGGACCCTGATCCTCAGCGATATATATGCGCGTAATAGCGATGAAATCCCAATCGCGCGTCGTCTGCCGCTGGCATGTTGTTTGAGCAAGGCCCTGTCGCTCGAGTGGCTTCAAACCCGGCTCATCCACCACCATCTGAGGATGACGCTGTGGGAAGACCATACGGCAGCTCTCAACAGCCTCGCCGCGCAGATCATTTTCGCTCATGGGTCACTGGAGCACTTTTGGAGAACGCTGGTGGGTGAGAGCCTGAACGCACACGCGTTGACCGGAGTGACAGCGCGCCTCAAGCCGGGTTACTTCTTGTTGTTAGCCCAAAAAGAAACGTGACAATCGGGGAGAATAAGCATCCATGGACGATCTGATGCGTATGCTGAAACTCAAACAGCAGGGGTTTTATTGCAGCCAGATCCTGGTGAGTATGGGGCTAGACGATCTGGGGAAAACCAATCCGGATGTGGTCCGGGCCGCACGTGGATTGGCCGGAGGACTGGGTTTTGCTGGTGAGATCTGTGGGGCACTGACCGGTGGGGCCTGTCTGCTAGGATTGCATTTCGGTAAAGGCACAGTGGAGGAAAAAGAGGATCCACGCCTGGATCCGATGGTGCAGGCGCTGGTCAGTTGGTTTAAGGACGAATACGGGCAGCAGTACGGCGGCATTCGGTGTAACAACATCCTGGCGAATGATCCATCCAATATGCCTGCGCGCTGTCCGGGCATGGTGGTAGGGACCTATCAGAAGGTGCAGGCATTGCTGGCTGAGGCTGATTCTGAATTTGGTGATCAGGAGTTATGACCTCCAGTAGGGACCTTGCCGGAGCCAAAACTGAGAGCGTTTGTCCTGAATGTCTGGCGCGTATTTCCGCAGAGCGCGTCGTACATGGCGACAATGTTTATCTCAAGAAGCGTTGTCCGCAACATGGGGAATTCGAGACGATTGTCTGGCGCGGTGATCCAGCTTATGTGACCTGGAGCCATCCTAAAACGCCGTCATACCCGCAACCCCCTTTCACGCCGGTTGGCCAGGGCTGCCCCTTTGACTGTGGATTGTGCCCCGAACATCGTCAGCAAACCTGCACAGCGTTATTGGAAGTCACACAGCGCTGCAATTTACGGTGCCCGGTCTGTTTTGCCGACGCGGGCAGCCGCGACCCGGATCCCTCTCTGGACGTGATCGCCGGGTGGTACCAGCGCTTGCTCGACGCCGGAGGCCCCTATAACGTTCAGCTCTCCGGTGGCGAACCGACCCTGCGCGATGATTTGCCCGATATTGTGGCGCTCGGACGGTCGCGGGGATTTGGCTTCATCCAGATTAACACGAATGGGTTGCGCCTGGCTGACGATCCGGACTATGTCGCAGCGCTTAAACAGGCGGGATTGTCTTCGGTGTTTTTGCAGTTCGATGGCACAGACGACAGCATTTACCAGAACCTGCGCGGCGCCAGCCTGTTGTCGAAAAAAATCGCCGCCATCGACCACTGCGCGCAGCACCAGATCGGCGTGATCCTGGTCCCAACCCTCGTACCCGGCGTGAATGTGTCGGCTGTCGGCGCGATCATCGATTTCGCCCTCAACCGCATACCGGCAGTGCGGGGTGTTCATTTTCAACCCGTCAGCTACTTTGGCCGTTACCCACGCATGCCCGGCGACGATCAGCGTATTACTATTCCGGAGGTCATCCGCGCCATCGAAACCCAGACCGGTGGCCGTATCCCACGGACTGTTTTTGAACCGCCTGGATGCGAAAATGCGCGCTGTTCGTTTCATGGCAATTTTGTGCTGATGCCGGACGGTCGTTTACACTCCTGGTCGCAGCATGCCCCGACTCAATCAGGCTGCTGCCAACCGGGCAGCGCTGCCGACGGGGCGGCGCGAGCGCGCAGCTTCGTTGCGGCCAGGTGGATCTCACCGGACGCTATCCAGCCACTGTCAAAGGGGCCGAGCCTGGGACAGTGGGATGTGGTTCTGGAACGCACTCGCACGCACACGTTCACTATCTCTGGCATGGCATTTCAGGACGCCTGGACACTCGATCTGGAACGCCTGCGCGACTGCTGCATTCATACCGTCAGCCCTGATGGCCGTGGAATCCCCTTCTGTGCATATAACCTGACCAGCCGCGAGGGGCAAGCGCTGTATCGAGGTCGCCATGAATCTGACGCCACTCGAACCCTGGATCGCCACCAAGATCGGAGTTGAGCCAACGCGGCTTGCCCGGTCTGACCTGGAGGCATATCAGCTCGCGAAATTGCAGGAAACGCTCCAGATTCTGCGGGAGAAAAGCCCGTTTTATCGCAACCATCTGGCAGGCTACCCCACCAGACTAACCAGTCTGGATGACCTGGCGACGTTTCCGTTTACCACCGCGAACGATCTGCAGCGAGAGCCTTTGCAGTTTCTGTGCGTCTCACAGAGCGACGTCCGGCGTGTGGTCACCTTGCAAAGTTCAGGAACCACCGGATCGCCGAAGCGTCTCTTCTTCTCCCACGCCGATCAAGAAGCCACGCTCATCTCCTTCCATATCGGGATGTCCACCTTTACGAACCCCGGCGATCGCGTGCTCATTCTACTGCCTGCGGAACGCTCCGGCAGCGTGGGCGATCTGCTGGCCCTTGCGCTCGATCGCCGGGGTGCACATGGCATCCGGCACGGCCTTGTGCGCGATGTTGCGCATACACTCGACACCTTGTTCAGCGAAGGCGCGAATTCTCTGGTAGGTGTGCCAACCCAGGTGCTGGCGCTGGCCCGATCAGTGGAAGCCCGGCGTTTCCCGATCCCACCCGTGCAGACGGCGCTGCTGACGATGGATCACGTCCCTGTGAGTATCGTAAACCATCTGGAGCAGGTGTGGCCCTGTACGGTTTACAATCACTACGGCATGACGGAAATGGGGCTGGGCGGAGGGGTTGAGTGCGAAGCCCGGCGCGGCTACCATTGGCGCGAAGCAGACTTATACATTGAGATCGTCGACCCACGTTCGGGCATGCCGGTTGCCGAGGGGGAGCTGGGTGAGATTGTGTTCACGACGCTCACCCGTCAGGCAATGCCTCTCCTGCGTTATCGAACAGGCGATATGAGCTGCGTTATACCCGATCCATGCCCCTGTGGAACGTGTCTGAAAACGCTGGCGCGTGTCCATAGCCGCATCCGGAACTCTGTTCCGATCGGCACCGCATCCTACCTTGCGATGGCCGATCTGGACGAAATCCTTTTTCCCGTTGATCCCGTTCTGGATTTCACCGCTTCGCTGGAAACGGCGGGCGGTCAAAACCACCTCAAGCTTCATGTTCATCTCACCGAGACACCGCACGAACACGCTCTGACAATGATACGCGCGGCCCTTGACGCGATTCCGGCCATTCGTTCCGGTCAACTGGGCCTCACCCTGACTGCCGAAGACGGTTGTGGTAACCTGTCACCCAACCACGGGAAGCGAGCTATCAGGTTCCATCCAGAAGATCCGGGCGCTGGTCAGTAACCCACTCCTGATTTGAGCACCTGCGGCGCAGGCATGACCGCGACCAATGGTGACGTCAATCACGCCGTTTTCCACTACGATCCACCCGATCGCAGCCTCTACAAAGCGCCGGTAATGCTCGTCGCCGCCAGCCCATGCGCGCGGATCGTCGCACAGAAAGTCGTGTCTCTTGGCCCTATGCGATGACTTCCCTTGTTGACGAACGGCCCCGTGGCAGGGACAGCCGAGCACCCTCCGTGAAATTAATTGCATCTCGATAGATAAATAGCTTGACTTGAGCCAATTAAGTACATAGAATGAAATTATTGGCTCCGGCAAATAGCGATTAATTAGCAATACACCTTCTGCGGAAAGGGACTTAAGGCGATGGAAAAACTGGCGATCCTGGGGGGAACTCCCGTCAAACAGACCCCATTTCCAGCGTGGCCGCAGTATGATGATCACGAGCGGCAGGCGTTGTCAGGCGTCCTTGACAGCGGGGTATGGTGGCGCACGCCAGGCACACAAACGTTGAATTTTGAGCGTGAGTTTGCGCAGTACCATCAGGCGAAACACGGTATCGCCTGCACCAATGGGACGGCGGCGCTTGAAATCGCGATGGCAGCGCTGGGCATTGCGCCGGGCGACGAGGTCATTGTTCCCGACTACACCTTTATCGCGACGGTCAGCGCGGTTTTGTTCGCGGGCGCGCTGCCGGTGTTGGTGGATGTGGACCCTGACACGTATTGCCTGGACCCGGACTGTGTGGAAGCGGCCATCACGGAGCGAACCAGGGCGATTATCCCGGTGCACGTGGGCGGTCATCCCGCTGACCTGGACCGGCTGATGGCCATCGCCAAAAAGCATAAGCTCTACCTGGTTGAGGACAGCTCTCACGCCCACGGCAGCGAATGGAAAGGCCACAAAGTTGGCTCCATCGGCGATGTGGGCACGTTTAGCTTCCAGCAAAGCAAGCTGATGACGGCGGGCGAGGGCGGCGTTATCGTCACCAACGACGACGATCTGGAAGTCCGGCTTCGTTCGGTGCACGACTGCGGACGTATGCCCGGCGAGTGGTTCTATTCCCATTTCATTTACGGCTCCAACTATCGCCTGAGCGAGTGGCAGGGCGCGGTGCTCCGCCAGCAGCTTCAGCGCCTGGATGCCCAGGCCGCGATCCGGACCCGGAATGCGGCGGTCCTTGACGCGGCGCTGGCAGAGATTGAAGGCATCGTGCCGCAAAAGTCGGACGAGCGCTGCACGCGCAACGGTCACTATTGCTACATCTTCAGATACGACAAAGCCGCATTCGCGGGTGTGCCTACCGGGCGATTTATCGAGGCGCTTGCCGCAGAAGGCATGCCCACGCAGGCAAGTTACCCGCCCATTCACGACCTGGATCTATTCAAAAATGGTGCTTACCGCCAGCGGCTGGCCCCCGAACAGGCCCGCGAAGATCATGCCTTTCTCACCGCTGAGTTTCCGCACACGAACCGCCTGGCAGAGGATACGGTGTGGGTCGTGCATCGTGCTTTGCTGGGGTCGGACGAAGATACGGCGCAGCTTGTGGACGCCGTCAAGAAGATTCAACGCCATGCTGGGGAGCTATTGGCGTGACGGCAGGCGATGTGTGATTGCCGAGTGGGAGTTGGCACGCATTGAGCTGCTCCTCGAAGAAGACGTCGATGTCATCGTCCACATGGCATGGTACGAAACGACCGATTTCTGGACACTTGCCAACTATCGCAGGCTGCCGAAGCCGCGCTTGACGCGCGAGATTGAGCGCGTGTACCAGGCGGTCAGACAGTTTCGCTACATCATTACAAAGCCTGGACGCCCTACGTTCCGGATTTGCTCGACATGGGGTTGACTGACTGACCAGGATTGACCCGGTGCAGGACAGGATCGATCTGGCGCGGGTCAGGCAGCAGCTTGGAAATCATGTCTGCGTAATGGGCGGGTTGAATGCGGCGGTGAAGGGTTAATCGTCGCCCTGGATAAAGCTTCCGTTGGCCCAGGCGGCATCTAACACCTGGGCGGCGACGCCCCAGGCCCCGGCATGTAACGGCAGCGCCGCATACTTGATTTCCAGTCGTTGGGCGAGGGCGGGAAGGACCTGCTGGTGGAGTGCGCTTCGGAGGTCGGCAAGAAAGCTGTCGCCCGCCATCCGCAGTTGACCGCCAACCAGCACCAGCGTCGAGCCTACAATATTGACTGTGCCTGACAGGGCTTCGGCCAGGTAATGCGCGAGTTCGTCCAAAGCGATGTGCGAAGCCTTGTCCCCTGCACGGGCGGCTTCGCACATCCGGGCAAACGAGAGGTCCGCATCATTTTTCAGGGTGGACATCACGCCTTGTTCGAGCTGAACGCGCAGGCGTTCGACGACTGCGTCGTGGGTAGCGACGGTTTCAAGGCACCCCCGGTTTCCACACTGGCACAACACGCCATCTTTGGCAACCATCAAATGTCCAATTTCTCCGCAAACGCCTAGTGAGCTTTTGAGCAGCATGTTATTCACGAAGATTCCCGCGCCAATGCCCCGACTTCCAATGAAGATGTAAATCATATCTGGGCTGCCAACGCCCGCGCCAAATCGGTGCTCGGCTTCGGCAAAGGCGCGCGAGATGTCCTCGACATAGACCAGCCGGTTGAATCGCTGCGTGAGATAGCGTTGGGCGGGATACGGATCGTGCGTCCAGGGGAACCAATCGCCCTGAGCGCTTGCGACGCCGTGCAACGCCACTCCGACCGCTCGCACTTTTAGCCAGGGGATATGCGCCGACTCGACCATTTGGGTGACAGTGTTACTCAAAGCGTCCATCACGCTGTCTGTTGGCTCAAACGGAAGACCGCGCCCAGTCGCATTGTGTACGACGTCGCCGGTCGCGTCGGCAATACAGAGCGTAATATGGTCATGGCCGAACTCTACACCCACGACATAGCCAGCCTCAGGATTGATGCTCAATGCAACCGAAGGCCTCCCGCGCCCGGCATAAGGTTCGCTGAGACGGTCTTCGGTCACATAGTTTCGCTCGCGCAGGTCGCCGACCAGGCGAGCAATTGTAGCAGCGCTCAACTGCGTGAGGTCGCCCAGATCAGTTCGCGTAATCTCAGGCTGACGGTGGATATGTTGAAGCACAAGGAGATGATTGGCCGATAACATGTGAACACCAGGGTGGTATCTGGAGGGCTAATAATTTCATCTTACCGGTAAATCGGCCTTTAGTCAAGGGACTTAACAATCATGTTGAAATTAAATTTTCGTGCCTGTGATGTGACAACGATCTTGCGCTAAGGTGGTGACAGCAGATGCACTCAAGCCGCGTAGGCAAATGCGTGGAACAAACACGCCGCGACTTGCCGCTGCGTCAGTTGGGCAAACCTGGGCGACGGTCCTGGAGAACCGCGCCAGTGCAATCTGGACATGCGATTTCGTGCGAGGCTATGACCTGTTCTCCGCCCCATCTTCGTTTTCTTCATCATTGAGTTGGGTTCACGCCGAGTCGTACGCTCCGGCGTGACACGGTCATCGAGTGACTTGTGGGTTGCTCAACACCTGCGCAGCTCAACACCAATCGGGGAGGGGCCGCGATTGGTGCGTCGGGAACAGACATCTCCCCGGCCATCACCCGGGGAGATGTCTGTTATAGAACCGTTTTGGGCTATGGTGCCGGACAGCGGAAGCGCTCGCAGATGTTATCCGGCAGATTGCCCCGGTTGCACAACCGGCATACCGGGCGCAGTGACAATGGCGGCAGGATGATGGTGATAATCACAATCCCGACACCAGATCCCACGATAATGATCGGGATGACGATGCGATAGTGCAGAATGTTGATCGGCAGCAGATTCAGGAAGATGAGAAACTGCAGGTTGGCTTCCGTGAGCGGATCGGGCGGGCCGAACGGGCAGAGTGCATTCTGGGCGGCGGCGCCATTCGTGCTGCCCGGTAGGCTGGGATTCACCTGACAGCCAACGGAGCGATGCCCTGGCGGAACAATGACTTGCCGCAGCGTGCCGGGGAACAGGTAGAGCAGCCCGTCCAGCACGATGACCTCGAGGGTATCTCCGGGCGGCAGCACTCGGAGCAGGACCGTCGATTCCAGGCGCATGTCGATATCGTTGATACGCAGGTCAACCTGGGTGTTCTCCGGGGCCTGGATGAGCAGCATGGGCGCGAGGGCTTCAGAGCAGTCGGGCGTATCGTACCCATTGCTTAAGTAGATATTCTGCATCGACGCAAAGGTATCTGCGTCAACCGTAGGCAGAGAGTCGAGATTGAGACTTGCATCGAGCGCCGCAAGCTGTACCCACGCGGTATACGTCACCAGCTCGTCGCTGTAGAGAATGCGTCCCCACTGGCCGTTCGGGCTGACCGCATCGACCTGGACTTCAGTCCCTTCGAGCACAACGCCGAGTTGTTCCGACGTGGCATCCGCCGCGCGGTAGACGTCCGCATCCGACGTCGTGGTCGCGCTGACCGGTTCGACCGGTTGCAGCGCATCCTCTGGAGCAACCCGGTTCTCTATCTCCACATCCCCAAACAGAATGTAGGTGACGTTCTCGTCGAGGGCATTGTGAATGTTGGCGCGGGTATTGACGAGGGCGAGGCCCCACTCAGAGTCGTCCGGATTGAAGGGCGCGGTGGAAATACTCGCCAACGACGTGATATCAGTCTGGTTCCCTGGCTCGCTGAAGACATCGTCTGCGGTGGTTTCATCGACAAACAGCCGACTAACCCGTTGCGAGGCGTAGCAAGCGGTATTGGGTCCGATGTCGGCGCAGTTTGTCCCCATGTCGGTTAGCACTTGCTGGACGAGTTGACCGCAGCTCTCTGATTCGTCGTCGCCTTGCGCCAGGGCAGGGTTGACGGTCGGTCCGAGACCAATTGCAATCAACGCGATGATCAAAATAAGATGAATGGCACGCATTCTTGTCTCCTTACGTTCCCACCCGTAGATCTTTGGCAAGCTAAATGAAAGACATAATCACTATACACTAATTTTCTGCTAAGCAACATTAAATGAGATGAACTTAGTAATTTATTTCATTAATCTTTGTGATTTTGCCCATTCTATAGGTTGCGCGCCTTCATGACGACAAGTAAAATCACGCAAGTTAGTGGCGTGTGTACGCTGGTTAGTCACGTGTATAATGATATAAACGCAGTTTAGGCAAATCATCAAGTAGTACGCGGCGGGTTCGAAACCCTGGGGTGAACTTCTCCATATTACTTCAAGCTCCTGAGGAACTTGAATCTTAGGCGTAGTTGCCGTTCCCAGCCTTAGCTCAGGATAGTGCATGGAACTCATTGCTTATATACAGTTGTTCCGTAAATGGTTCTGGCTCCTCCTGCTTGGCGCATTCCTGGCCGGTGGCGCTGCTTTCTTGTTTCGCAGCCAGCAGGCGAAACAGTATCAGTCTCATGTGACCATTGCAGTTGGGAACTTCATCGACACCCCTAATCCGAACTCCTCTGAAATCCAGACGGGGGTAGACCTCGCACAAACCTATGCGGTTCTCGCAACGACCTATGATGTGCTCGACGCGACGGTGAATGCGGGCGAGTTTCCCATTACCCCCGCTGAGCTAAAGGACGCGCTCGGAACACGCGTGATCGCGGATACCTCGCTGCTGGAATTGACCATCACGTATACGGACCCCGTCCTGGCTGCCGACATGGCCA
>SWCA01001403.1_pt1 | contig 15281 bp, 16 predicted proteins | sample 4692961 | NCBI WGS metagenome assembly SWCA01 (sample SAMN10267275, study PRJNA491770) | bioreactor metagenome | isolation source: DHS bioreactor inoculated with | place: Japan: off Shimokita Peninsula
CATAGACCTTGAAGCTGTCGAACTGGTCCCAATGATCGTCAACGGCGTCGACCTTGGAATTGTCCGGCCGGTGCAGATCGCCCTTGAGCTGGAGATTGTAAGGCGGATCGGCAAAGATCAGATCGACGCTGGCCTCGGGGAGGCTGTTCATCACCTCGATCGAGTCGCCGGAAAGAATTTGATTGAGCGGCAACTCTGGTGCCGCCACGTTCATGTGCTTTGTCATCTGACTGCCTCTGTCCCCGGCGCTTTTTGCACCTGTTGTTGGGGTCAAAGATGAGTCAAAGCTGATTCGCCGTCAATTTCTTTATTGAATCAAGGGTTTACGTTTTTTCTTGATACAAGATATTGTGGACGGGTTTGAACGAACGCCTATGGTGTGGGGTCACACCAAGACCTTGAAGTGCCGAAATGTGGCTTTTTGATGGATACCCCGCATTTGTTTCCCAGCCATAGCCGGGGTGCTGTTGCGCAAGGTCCACCATGATCCGGTCACGCGTCACTTTTGCCACGATCGACGCGGCGGAAATCGACAATGACCGGCCGTCGCCCTTGACGATCGCCTCGGCGCGCAGCGCAAGGCCCCTCGGCAGCATGTTGCCGTCGATCAGGGCGTGATCGGCGCCGGGCACGAGCCCGGCCAGCGCGCGCTCCATCGCCAGATGCGAGGCGCGCAGGATGTTGAGCCGGTCGATCTCGGCCACGCTGGCATGGGCGATGGAAACAGTTGCGGCAGACATGATCGCGTCAAACAGCGCCTCGCGGCGTTTTGCGCTGAGCTTCTTTGAATCGTTGAGCCCCGGCGGGATGGCGGCCGGGTCAAGCACCACGGCGGCGGCGGTCACCGGGCCTGCCAACGGGCCGCGCCCGACCTCGTCGACCCCGGCGACACGGGTTGCACCTGCCGCCAGCGCGGCCTGTTCGAAGCTGAAATCCGGTCCTGCCCTGTCCATGCGCTTGGGTCGCCGATGCGCGCGAATTGTGCAAGAAAAAATGGCGGGGGGCTGGGGGCCCACCCGCCGGGGAGGCGCGGCAAAACCTGCGACGACCGCCACGCCCCTTTCTCATTACCCGCCTCAGCGCCGGGTGCTGCGCGGCGGGCGTCCCTCGCTGTAGCCATATCGCGCGAGGCAGGTGGCGTCGTAGGCCTTCACGTCGTGGCGGCCACGCCCCTCGACGCGCTCTTCGCAGCGGTCGGGCAGAAACGGCCAATGGGTGAAGTTGCGTTGCAGACACTGGCTGCCATAGTAGCTGCCACGGTCCCGCCCGTAGGCGACGGTAAATCCGCACTGCGCCGGCAGCAGCTTGCGTGGATCGGTGCGCGGCGGGCGATCCGGCTCGCCGGAATGCCACGGCGGATCGTGTCGGCCCGGCTGGGTGTGCCGATCGGGCGTGGTGTCGCGCTGGCTCGCGGCCTTGGCGATAATCCCGGCGGTGAACAGCGCCAACACCGAGGCGATTGCGATAGCGCCCACCTTGTCTTCCGTCCCGGCCTGTGCCGGACTTGCGGTGAGCGGGGTCAGCGCCAGGGCGGCGGTCAGCGTGGCGACCATCGCCGAGCGTGCGGGTTTCCTGAAAACGCTCCGTGTCATGACGTGTCCTTTCCTGTTGCCTCGGCATCGCGCCGTTTTTGGTCATGGGGCAAGGCTGGAGCAGGGCGGGGGCGTCAAACAATATCGCCCGGCTGCTATCGGATATCAGTGCGCCTGACCGCTTTGATATTGAATATCCGCCGCGCCCCGCGCAGGCTTGCGGCCATGAAACGCCTCTTTGTTATCCTCGGGCTTTCGGCCCTTCTCAGCCTCGCGGCGCTGCCTGCGGCGGCGGAGTGCTATGCCGATTACAAGGCCAAGCGCGACGATCCGTTGCGGCTTCATTATGGCGTGATCGCCCTGCCCGACGCTGCCTGTGCCAGCGCTGACGCGGCAGCCGAGGCGATTGCCGCGCGGATTGGCGTTGATGGCTGGACCTTGCTCGCCGTGGTGTCGATCTTCGATGAAAGCGGGCTGGACGACGAGAAAAGGAGAGCGAGTGCGGCAAACTACTTCCTCCGCTACTGAAACCCGCCAGACCGGAAACCGCGTGGTGCTTATCGGCGTTGCCGCCGTCGTTGCGATTCTCGGGCTGGCGGCGGTGTTCCTGTTTCTCAACCTGCCCGATGCCAATGCGTTCAACGCCCGCGTCGAGCAGATCTTTGTCGAGAATGACCTGACCAGCGAGGCCGAGATCAGGTTGCTCGAAATCCTCGCCCAGTCCGGCACCGCCTTTTCCGACACGCTCACCAGCTACCGGGTGGTGATCTTCGTGCTGATGCTGTTCGCCACCGGCCTTCTGGTGGCCGCGCTGGTCTTTGTGCTGACCATCATCGCGCTGAACCGACGCATGGGCGAGATCGAGCGCGCCGGCATCCAGGTCAATTCGCTGATCATCAGCCGCGCCGACCGCACGGTCTATCTCAACAACATGGAGTTCAGCCTGACCGATGCCGGGATCGAAACGCTGGCGGTGCTGGCCGAGGCGCGAATGGATGACGACGTGCTGTCAGGCGCCGAGCTGGAAGCGGTGATTTCGGGCCGCGATGCCTCGGATTGCGATGAGGCGGCGGGGGCGACGCGGATCAAGCGGCTGCGCGATGCGCTGGGCAACCAGTTGATGGCAGAGCTCCTGGTGCGCACCATCGCCCGGCGCGGCTACATGTTGTCGATAGACAAGGAAGTGATCCGGATGATCTGAGCCGCTAGAGGCTCAGGTAAGGCGGATCGACCCGGCGCCAGAAATGCAACAGATCATGCGCCGTCGCCGGGCGCAGGCCAAGGCTCTCCACGGCATAGATGTCGGCCGACAGGATCGCCGCCATGCGGAAGGCCAGCGGGCCGATGGCGCGATCCGCGTCCTTGCCCGCGATATTGTCCTCGATCATCGCGGCGGCATTGGTGAGGGCAAAGACGAGCGACAGCGCGGGGGCATCCGGCCAGCGCTCGCACATCCGCCGAACCACGCCGCGACGAATCTCTTCGCTGCCCGACAGCAGCGCCTCGAGCGCAAGCTCGATCATCTCGTCAATCGGCACCACCCTGCGTCACTCACCCAAACCCGCGACAGTTCTACGCCGCGCGGGGCCATCCGCCCAACAAAATTTATGAAAAATGCCGCAAATATGGTGACCCCGGCAGGATTCGAACCTGCAACCTGCCCCTTAGGAGGGGGCTGCTCTATCCAGTTGAGCCACGGGGCCACGCGCCGACTTGATGCCGCGTCAGGCAGCGATTGTCTACGCTATTCCGGGTAATTGCCTTCGGCGGGCCGGGCGCGCAGCGTGTCGCCGCGTTCGATTTTGGGTGAAAGCTCGATGCGCTCGCCCGCAAGCTCTTCGTTTCCGGCCTCGACGCGGGCGGCGATGATCTCGGCGGCCTTGCGGCCAATCTCTTCACGGCCTGAATCCATCGTCGCCAATCGCATCGAGAATCCATCGAGCAGCGAGATGTTGTTGAACCCGGCAAGCCCGACGCGGCCCGGCACATCGATCCCGGCATCAATGCAGTGCAGAAGCCCGCCGACGCCGATCTTGTCATTGGAATAATAGAGAAAATCGACATCGGGCGTGCGCGCCAGCACCTTCGCCGTCATCTCGCGCCCCTTCGCCAGCGACGAGCCGCCATCGTAGAACTCCTGGTCGACGATCTCCAGCCCGGCCTTGGCCAGCGCCTCGGTGAAGCCCTCGAAGCGTTTGCGCGCGCGATGGTCGAGCGGCATCTTGGTGCCGAGAAAGGCGATCTTGCGGTAGCCTGCCTTGATGATCGCCTCGGCCATCATCCGCCCGGCGCGGCGATGCGAGATGCCGACCACCGAATCGATCGGGCGCCCGTCGGTATCCATGATCTCGACCACCGGAATCCCGGCGCCGCGCAACATTGCCTTGGCGGCATCGGAATGCTCCAGCCCGGCGATGATCACCCCCGAGGGCCGCCATGACAGCATTTCATACAGCACCTTCTCTTCGCGCTCCGGCAGGTAGTTCGTTACCCCGACCACCGGCTGAAGCGGGGTCTGGTCGAGCACTTCCGAGATTGCCGTGAGCACCTGAGGAAACACCATGTTGCCCAGTGAGGGGATGATGACGGCCACGAGGTTTACCCGCTGCGAGGCCAGCGCACCGGCGATCTTGTTGGGCACGTAGCCAAGATCCTTCGCCGCCGTCAGCACCCGGGCGCGGGTGGCCTCGCTCACATCGCCCCGATTGCGCAGCACGCGGCTTACGGTCATTTCCGATACGCCCGAGGCTTCGGACACGTCGCGCAGGGTCAGCGGTCTCTTGTTGGGCTTGCGGGGTTCGTTGGTCACGGTTCTTGTCTCGTTGTCATGTATGGGATCTTGTGAATGTTAGCGAACAAACACTGGTTGGAAAAGCCAAAAAATCAAGGCAGATACCGGTAACAGCCGACGCTTCGCATCTCGGTCAAACAAGCCGCCGGGCGATCTCGTCGTGAATCGCCGGTCCGGCGGCGATCACGCCGTTGACCTGCGGCGTGGCAGAGTTGAACCGCAGCGCAGCGCCGCGCCTGTCGGTTACCCGGCCCCCGGCCTCCGTGACGATCAGCGCGCCCGCCGCGACGTCCCATTCCCAGGTTGGCCGCAACGTGATCATCGCGTCAAACCGGCCTTCGCCGACAAGGCCGAGCCTGTAGGCGAGCGACGAACGAAACCGGCGGCTCACCTGCGGCACCCGTGCCTCGACCCAGTGCCACGGCTCGAAATTCGTCCGCGACGCCAACACCGTCGCGCCATCAAGCTCGTCGGCGGACGACACCGCGATGTGCGCGCCATCAAGATGCGCCCCTTTCCCAAGGGCGGCGGAGTAGAGCTTGTCGGTCATCGGCAGGTAGATCGCCGCGGCGACAACTGCGCCCCGGTCGACCACGGCGAGCGAATGCGCCCAGGCGTAATCGCCTTCGATGAAGCCGCGCGTGCCGTCGAGAGGATCAATCACGAAAGCCCTGGCGGCCTCGAGCCGGGCACCGTCATCGGGGGATTCCTCCGACAGCCAGCCATAGCCGGGGCGGGCCCCGCGCAGCCGCGCCTCCAGCATCTCGTTCACGGCAATGTCGGCCTCGGTGACTGGCCCGGCCGCGCCGGGTTTGTCCCATGTTTTCGGCGCACGCTTGAAAAAGCCGCGTGAAATGTCACCGGCGGCACGGGCGGCCTCGACGAGGAGCGAGAGATCGTCAGCTTCCGGCAAGCGTCAGGCCTTCGACCAGCAAGGAGGGCACCATGCGCGAATGGTGCGGCTGGGCGTCGTTCGCGGGCACGATCCGCATCAGCATGTCGATCAGATTACCGGCGATGGTGCATTCGTTCACCGGCCGGATGATCTCGCCGTTCTCGACCCAGAAACCGGACGCGCCGCGCGAATAATCGCCGGTATTGGGGTTTACCGTCGAGCCGATGAGCGAGGTTACCAACAGCCCGGTGCCCATGTCGCGGATCAGGTCGTCGCGGCTTGCCACACCCTGGGTGAGCGCCACGTTGGACACCGAGGGCGAGGGCGGCGCCGAGGTGCCGCGCGCGGCGTTGCCGGTGCTGTCCAGACCCAGTTTGCGGGCGGTGGCGAGGTCGAGCGTCCAGCCGGTCAGCACGCCGTCATCGACGATTGCGCGCCGCCGCGTCGGCAGCCCCTCGCCATCGAAGGGGCGCGAGCCCGAGATTCGCGTCCGATGCGGGTCTTCGATCAGCGACAGACCCTTGGGCAATACCTGCTTGCCAAGATGATCGCGCAGGAACGACGAGCCGCGCACGATGGAACTGCCATTGATCGCCATCAGCAGATGGCCGATGAGCGATGACGAGATGCGCTCGTCGAACAGCACCGGATAGGTGCCGGTGGGCGGCTGGCTTGATCCGGCGCGGGCGGCGGCGCGCTCACCGGCGATCCGGCCGATCTCTTCCGGGCTCGGCAGATCGGCCTGAAAGATCCGGCTCTCGCCGTTGTAGTCGCGTTCCATCGTCGCGCCGGTGCCCGAGATCGCGGCGAGCGAGATCGCCCGGTCGGTGCGGCCGTAGCCGCCGGAAAACCCGTTGCTTGCTGCAAGGTGGATCTGGCGGCGGCCATAGCCGGCCGAGGTGCCCTGCACCTGGCTTACACCCTCGACCGCAAGCGCGGCCTCTTCGGCGCGGCGGGCATCGTCTTCCAGCGCCGCGGGAACAGGCTCCGGCGCCGGATCGGCCAGTTCGAGCGCGGCAATGTCCCATGCCTGCGCGAGTTGCGACGGGTCCGCGAGCCCGGCGGTGGGATCGTCCGGCGCTTCCTTCGCCATGGCAACGGCGCGCGCGGCCATCTCGGCGATGGTGTCGGCAGAGATATCGGAGGCCGAAACGCTGGCCTGCCGCTGGCCCACCAGCACCCGCAGCCCGATGTCCACGCTTTCCGAACGCTCGGCATGTTCGAGCTTGCCCTTCAGCACGTCGATCGACAGCGAGGTGCCGGAAAGCGCGATGGCATCCGCAGACTCGGCCCCGGCCCGCTTCGCGGCGTCAAGGAGCTGTTGGGTCAGGCTGTCGAGCGAAATCGTCATGCTTGGTCCTTCCGATGTTCTCCGTGAGGTAAACGCCCGCACCGCCTGCCGCAAGTGATCGGGCACTGGAATAGCGCGCAGCCAACCGCTATCCATAGGAAAACGGAGGGTAGCGCGATGGATATGGCAGGAAAGACGGTGGTGATCACCGGTGCAAGTCGCGGGATCGGCGAAGCGGCGGTGCGCGCCTTTGCCGAGGCGGGCGCGAATGTTGTGCTTCTGGCCCGTTCCGGCGATGCGATTGGCCGGATCGCCCGCGAGATCGGCGAAAAGGCTCTGGCCGTCACCTGCGATGTGTCCTCGTGGAGCCAGGTGAAAGCCGCTGTCGACCAGGCGGCGTGGCGCTTCGGCGGAATAGACGTGCTGATCAACAATGCCGGCGTGATCGAGCCGATCTCGATGCTGCGCTCCAGCGACCCGGCGGCCTGGTCGAAAGCCTTCGATGTCAACCTGAAAGGTGTCTATCACGGGATGCGCGCGGTGGTGCCGTTGATGCGCGAAAAAGGCGGCGGCACGGTGCTGACCGTGGGGTCGGGCGCCGCGCACAACGCGCTGGAGGGCTGGAGCCACTACTGTGCCTCGAAGGCGGCGGTGCACATGATGACCAAGGCGCTGCACAAGGAAGAGGCCCACAAGGGGATCCGGGCGCTCACCCTCAGCCCCGGCACTGTCGCCACCGAGATGCAGCGCAAGATCAAGACCTCGCGGGTCAATCCGGTTTCGGCGATGGACTGGTCCGATCACATTCCCGTCGCCTGGCCCGCCAAGGCGCTGGTCTGGATGTGTTCGCCCGAGGCCGACGCCTATCTTGGCGATGAGGTGAGGCTGACCGATCCGGCGATCCGCCAGCAGGTCGGGGTTGGTGCGTGATCCGGTTTGAGCGCGGCGACGCGCTCTGGACCGCCACGATTGCCCGGCCGGACAAGGCAAATTCGCTCACCGGCGAGATGCTTGCAAGCCTCGCCGATTTCGTCGAGGCCGCGGCGCGCGAGGCGCGCGCGCTGGTGCTGACCGGCGAGGGCAAGGTTTTTTCCGCCGGGGCCGATCTTGACGAGGCGCGCGCCGGGCTTGCCACCAGCCCGTTATGGGAGCGGCTCTCGGGTGCCATAGCCGGCGCGCCAATCCTGACCATTGCCGCGCTCAACGGCACGCTTGCGGGCGGCGCCTTCGGCATGGCGCTGGCCTGCGATCTGCGTATCGCCGTGCCGGATGCCAAGTTCTTTTATCCGGTGATGAAACTCGGCTTTCTGCCGCAACCCTCCGACCCTGCCCGGTTGGTTGCACTTGTCGGCCCGGCGCGGGCGAAGATGATCCTGATGGCGGGGCAGAAGATCACCGCTGACGAAGCACTGGCCTGGGGGCTGGTCGACCGGCTGGTGCCGGCCGAGGCGCTGGGCGAAACCGTTGCGGCGCTGGCCGCCGATGCACTGGGGGCCAGTTCAGGGCATGTTGCCGGGATCAAGGCGATGATCGGCTGACCTGCCGCCCGCGCCGGTTTCCGGCCGAACGCGTGGTGAGGCCTGGCGGCCGCTTCGCCACCCAGCGGATGAACCCCGCCAGCCGGGGATGCGCGCGCAGGGCCACGACGGTGTGGTAGCTGCGGGCCAGTTCGGTCTCTGTCAGGCTGGCATGTATCTCCTTGTGGCAGATCTGGTGCAGAAGCACCGTTTCGCCACCCTTGCCGCCGCGAAGCCGGGGCACGAGGTGGTGCCGGCTTTGTGGCACGTCCGGTGGGATCGGGCGCAGGCATAGCGGGCAGATCGGATCGGCCCGGGTCATATCTCCCTCTTGTTTCATCATCGCGGCGATGCCACAGGGTAGGCGCAGAAGTGCTGGGTGCAAGTGAGGGTGGATGCGATGGAAAACCTTGTCGAAAAGGCGATGACGCTCGGGCAGGACGGGTGGGAGATCGCGCGGGGCTGGCTGACATCGCCTGCCGCCTGGTCGCAATTCGCGCTGCTGGTGGCGGCCTACCTTGTGGCGGTCCTGCTCGCCAAGCGGCTTGCGCCGGTGCTCCAACGGCTGATCCTGCCGCCCGCCGACCAGAGCCACGCCATCGCCCGCGCCCGGCGCTTTGCGCTGATCTTCCTGCCGCTGCTGCTTCCGCTATTGGCCTACGCCCTCACCGCCGCGGGCGAGCAGGTGACGCGCTCGCTGTTCGGTTCCGGCGCGGTGATCGCCTTTGGCAAGCGCGTCTTCCTGTTCCTCGCCGCGCGCATCCTTGTCAAAGACATCGTCACCGATCCGTTCCTGCGCCTGCTCGGCCGCTACGTCCTCGTCCCGGTCGCCGCGCTCTACGCACTGGGGCTGACCGACGAGATCGTCGCCTGGCTCGGCGGGATGACGGTGACGATGGGCAATATCTCGTTCTCGGTGCTCGCCATCCTGCGCGGCTTGATCGCGGGCGGGGTGCTGTTCTGGCTCGGGCGCTGGTCGAACGACCAATCGGCCAGTTTTATCGGCCAGCGGCAGGAATTGCGCCCGGCCACCCGCACGCTGGCGATCAAGACCGCCGAGATCGCCATTTTCGGCGCGGCCTTCCTGCTGCTGATGAACATCATGGGGATTTCGCTCACCTCGCTTGCGGTTCTGGGTGGCGCAATCGGCGTTGGCCTTGGCTTCGGCCTGCAAAAGATCGCCTCGAACTTCATCTCCGGTGTGATCCTGCTGCTCGAAGGCCAGGCGACGGTGGGCGATTTCGTCGAACTCGATGGCGGCGAAGCGGGCACCATCGTCAAGATGACCGCCCGCGCCGCGGTGCTCGAAACCTTTGACGGGCGCTGGATCGTGGTGCCGAACGAGGATTTTATCGTCACGCGGGTGACGAACTACTCCGATTCGGGCAGCGCCAACCGCTACGAGGCGCCGTTTTCGGTCTCCTACAAGACCGACATCAACCTCGTGCCGGGGATCATCGAGGCGGCGGTGGCCAGGCTCGACTTTGTGCTGACCGACCCCGAGGGGCCGGATTGCGAGCTGCGCGGCTTTGGCGAGTCGGGCGTGGATTTTGCCTGCGAGTTCTGGGTTAACGGCATCGATGACGGACGCAACAAGTATACCTCGCAGGTGCTCTTCGCGATCTGGAACGCGCTGAAAGATGCCGGGATCGAGATCCCCTATCCGCATCGGGTGATCGAAATGAAGCAAGCGGACGAGGCATGAGCCGCGCGCTCGTCATCGGCGCCGGGCCCGCCGGCTTGATGGCGGCGGGCGCGCTGGCGCGGGCCGGGCTTTCGGTGATCGTGGCCGAAGCCAAGCCCTCGGTGGGGCGCAAGCTGCTGATGGCGGGCAAGTCCGGGCTGAATCTCACCAAGGACGAGCCGCTGGAGCGCGTTCTCGCCGCCTATTCCGGCAGCGTCGCCGACCTTGTGCGCGGCGCGGTTGCGGGCTTCGGCCCGATGGAGGTTTCCGATTGGGCCCGGACGCTCGGGCAGGAGGTGTTTACCGGATCGTCGGGCCGGGTCTTTCCAAAGGCAATGAAGGCCTCCCCGCTGCTGCGCGCCTGGTTGCGCCAGTTGGACGATGTCGGGGTTGAGATCCGGACCCGTTGGCGCTGGACCGGGTTTGACGGCACGGGTTTCGCCTTCGACACCCCGACGGGGCGCGCGGTGCTGCACCCGGCGGTGACGGTGCTGGCGCTTGGAGGCGCAAGCTGGGCGCGGCTCGGCTCCGATGGCGCCTGGGCGCCGTGGCTGGCGGAAAAGGGCGTGGCGCTCGCGCCTTTCGCGCCCGCAAATGCCGGGCTTGCGGTGGCCTGGTCGGACCATATGCGCAAGCAGTTCGGCGCGCCGGTGAAGGCGGCGCGGCTGAACGCGGGCGGCACAACCCTGCGCGGCGAATTCGTCATTTCATCGCGCGGGCTGGAGGGCGGCGCGATCTACGCGATCTCGAAAGCGGTGCGCGACGGAGCGGCACTGACCCTCGATCTCTGCCCCGACTGGAGCGCGGAAGACGTGGCCACCCGACTTGCCCGCCCACGTGGCAAGGCGACGCTGGCGGCGCATCTGCGCAAGAGCCTGCGGCTCGATCCGGCCCGGCTGGCGCTGCTGATGGAGTTTGGCAGGCCGCTGCCGCAGGGCGCCGCCCTTGCCGCGCTGATCAAGGCGCTGCCGGTGCGCCATGACGGCCTGCGCCCGATCGACGAAGCGATTTCGACCGCCGGGGGCATCGCCGCCGCGGCGCTGGACGGGTTCATGCTGCGCGCTCTTCCGGGCGTGTTCGCTGCCGGTGAAATGCTCGATTGGGAAGCGCCGACGGGGGGCTACCTCATCACCGGCTGTCTCGCCACCGGGCTGCGGGCGGGCGAGGCCGCTGCGCGCTGGGCGGGCTGACAGGCCGGAACCGGGGGCTTGCCGCCCCCGGACCCCCGGCGAGTATTTGCGCCAAGAAAAAGGGGCAGGGCGAGGCATACCGCGAAGCCGCATCTCCGGGTGCCGGCCCGTTGCTCAGCCGCGCGGCATATAGGCGAGGCGGATCAATGCGCGCTCCATCAGGGCCGCCTGCGGCGCGCGCGAGGCCGAGCGCAGTTGCAGATCGGTGTCGACCAGCAGTTCAAGCGCCGATTCCAGCCGGTGCACCCCCCAGGCCTGCGCCTGGCGGACCATCCTGTCGCGCGATTTAAAATGCACCGGCGGACGGGCGCGGGCGATGCCCTTGGCGGGGCCGTCGGGATCGGAGGCGGCAAGGTGGAGGTTGCGAAAATGCCGGGTGGCGGCGATGCACAGCCCCACCGGCTGCACCCCCTGCGCTTCCAGTCGCGCCAGCAGCGGCCCCAGGTCCGGGGCGCGGCCTTCCGCGGCGGCGTGCAGCACGTCGTCCATTTCCGCTTCCGTCGAGGCCGGGGTGCAGGCGAGCACATCGGCGGGGCTGGTCGGGGTGGAATCGCCCAGCTTGTAGAGCGAGAGTTTTTCGATGGTCTGGCGGAAATCGCCGGGATCGAGCGCACGCGAGAGGTTGACGATATCGGTCATCGCCTCGGGCGCGATCTGCCGAAGCCCGGCTCTTGCAAGCTCGGCCTCGATTTCGTCGCGCGTCGGCGGATCGTCGTAAATACCTACCGCGTAAGCATTTTTATGACTCTCGAAGTATTTGCGCAGCGCCGAGCGGGGGGTAAGGCTGCCCGCCGTCACCACCACCGTCGCGTCGCCCGAGAGCCACTCATCCAGCGCCGGTGTGATCGTCTTGGCGAGCGTATCGGTTACGTCTTCGACGAAGGCCACGCGCGGGCCAGGGAAGAAGCCTTGCGCCTTGATCGCGTCCGACAGCAGCGCCGGATCCTTGCGCAGCTCGCTCGCCGGAATGCGGGTAAGGCGCATTTCCTCCTCGCCCTGCGGCCCGACCAGGTTCGCGATCAGCTCCTGGCGTTTCAGCGCCACCCGCATCGCGTCGGCACCGTAGATCAGCACCCCGGTCCGGCCCGTCTCCGGCTTCGCAAAGAAGCGGGGGGCGTCGCGGGGGCCGAGCTTCATCAGGCCACCACGTTGACGATTCGGCCGGGCACGACGATCACCTTTTTCGGCGCCTTGCCGTCGAGCGCGCGTTTCGCGCCGTCGGTGGCCAGTGCCAGCGCCTCGATCTCGTCTCTGGGCATGTCCTTTGGCACGGTGATCTCGTCGCGCCGCTTGCCGTTGACCTGCACCGGCAGCGTCATCGTGTCGTCTACCAGCAGTGCCGGGTCGGCCACCGGCCACGGCGCATTGGCCACCAGCCCCTCGCCGCCCAGCCGGGCCCAGATTTCCTCGGCCAGATGCGGCGTCATCGGGCTCATCAACTGCGCCATGGTCTTCATTGCCGACCGCTTCGCCGCTGCCCCGGCCGTCGACTTGGCCAGCGTGTTGGTGAAGGCGTAGAGCCGGGCGATCGAGGTGTTGAACAGGAAGCCGTCGATGCCTTTGGTCACCGCGTCGATGGTCTTGTGCAGCTCGCGCAGGAGCGCGTCGTCGCCCTCGCCCTCGCCGCGCGTATCGGCGATCTCGTCGGCCATGCGACAGACCCGGCCCAGGTGCTTGGCGGCCGCCTCGGCGCCTGAGGCCGTCCACTCCACGTCGCGTTCCGGCGGGCTGTCGGACATCACGAACCAGCGCGCGGTATCGGCGCCGTATTGGGCGACGATGGCCTCCGGGTCGACCACGTTTTTCTTGGATTTCGACATCTTGGCGGATGGCACCACCTCGACCGCCTCGCCGGTCGCGCCGAGCCGCGCGCCGGATTCCGTCACCTCGACGTCTTCGGGGAAGTGGTAGACCGGGCGGTCATTTTCGTCGCGGCTCACGTAGATCGCGTGCGTCACCATCCCTTGGGTAAACAGCGCGTTGAACGGCTCGATACACTTTTCGGGCAGATGGCCGGTCAGGTGCATGGCACGGGCGAAGAAGCGCGAATAGAGCAGGTGCAGGATCGCGTGTTCGATGCCGCCGATATATTGATCGACGTTCATCCAGTAGGCCACATCTTCCGCCACCGTGGGTGTGGTCGCGTGCGGGTTGGTAAAGCGGGCGAAATACCACGACGAATCGACGAAGGTGTCCATCGTGTCGGTTTCGCGCAGCGCTTCGCCGCCGCATTGCGGGCAGGTGCAGTTGCGCCAGGTCGGGTGGCGGTCCAGCGGGTTGCCGGGCTGGTCGAAGCTCACATCGTCGGGGAGCTTGACCGGCAGGTTCTCTTTTTTCTCCGCCACCACGCCGCAGCGTGCGCAATGCACCACCGGGATCGGGCAGCCCCAGTAGCGCTGACGGGAAAGGCCCCAGTCGCGCAGCCGGTATTGCGTCACGCCGGTGCCCCAGCCTTGCTCTTCGGCAAAGCGAATCGTCGCCTCGATGGCCTCGTCGCCGGTGGCCACGTCGAGCCCGGCGAAGTGGTTGACCCATTTCACCTTGTCGGTCTTCGGTGGCACGAACGCCAGGTCCGCCACCGGTTGCGGATCGTCCAGCGCAAAGAACGTGTCGATCACCGGCAGGCCGTATTTGCGGCTGAAATCGAGATCGCGCTGGTCATGCGCCGGGCAGGCAAAGATCGCGCCGGTGCCGTAATCCATCAGGATGAAGTTGGCGATCCAGACCGGCAGTTCCCAATCGGGGTTCAGCGGGTGGCGCACGCGGATGCCGGTGTCCATCCCCAGTTTTTCGGCCGTCTCGATGGCCTCCGCTGTGGTGCCGCCCTTGCGGCATTTGGCGACGAAGGCGGCGATCTCGGGGTTGTCCGCCTCAAGCACCTTGGCAATCGGATGATCGGGCGAAATGCCGACGAAGGACGCGCCGAGCAGGGTGTCGGGCCGGGTGGTGAACACCTCGATCGGGTCGCCGCCGTCGGCGCGCTCGAAGCCGAAGCGCAGGCCGCGCGATTTGCCGATCCAGTTGGCCTGCATCAGCCGCACTTTCTCGGGCCAGTCCTTCAACGTGTCGATGGCGTCGAGCAGCTCCTCGGAGAAATCGGAGATCTTGAAGAACCATTGCGTCAGCTCGCGCCGCTCGACCTCGGCGCCCGAGCGCCAGCCCTTGCCGTCGATCACCTGCTCGTTGGCAAGCACGGTCATGTCGACCGGATCCCAGTTGACCACCGCGTTCTTGCGGTAGACCAGCCCCTTTGCCATGAAGTCGATAAACATCGCCTGCTGCTGGCCATAATATTCCGGGTCGCAGGTTGCGAACATCCGGCTCCAGTCCAGCCCGAAGCCAAGCGGCTTCATCTGGGCGACCATCGTGTCGATATTGTCGTAGGTCCAGGTTTTCGGGTGGCCCCCGCTTGCCATCGCGGCGTTTTCAGCGGGCATCCCGAAGGCGTCAAACCCCATCGGGTGCAGCACGTTATGGCCCGTCGCCATCTTGTAGCGCGCCACCACGTCGCCCATCGTGTAGTTGCGCACGTGGCCGATATGGATGCGGCCCGAGGGGTATGGAAACATTTCGAGCACGTAGTATTTGGGCTTCGCGGGATCGCGCCTGGCCTCGAAGGTGCCGGCCTCGTCCCAGGCTTTTTGCCATTTCGGCTCGATCATGCTCGCATCGTAGCGCGACATATGTGGTCTCCGGATATGAAAACGCCGGGCTCGGGGCCCGGCGCTGGTTTAGTCTTGCGTGTGAAAACGGTCCAGTCCCAAGCTCAGAGTTTGCGGTCCTGGATCCGAAGCTGCCGGGCGCGGGCGAGAATCGCGTCTTCGATCTTGTGGGCCGTTTCGGTCGAGACCGGGCCGCCGCGCGATTGCAGCGCCACTTCGATCGAGCGGGCGTCGAGCGCCGGATCGCGCACGTAGACGGTGGCTTTATAGGCGCCGCCACCGCCGGGCGGGGTGCCGTAGCCGAAGACCATGACGCCGGTAAAGGGGTCTGCCGCCTGGAGCGGCATGAAGTTCAGCACGTCCAGCGCCGCGTTCCACAGATACTTGTTGACCTCGACCGTGGTATTGGGGTCGTCACGGTTTCCGAACAGATCCCAGAGCGTCTCGCGCTCAGGCTCGCTGCGGTCGCGGGTCGGACGTTCATTGTTGGCGGGCGCCGTTTCCGTTCCGCCGCCGAAGAAATTTCCAAAACCTCCGCCGCTTCCGCAGCCCGACAGAGCCAATAGGCCCGTGACGATGAGGACCGTGGTGATGGTCTGCCCGATGCGCATAGGAATGCCCCGCTCGTCCTTGATCTGTGTCCCTAAGTAACCAACGCCCATAGGACGGGCAAGCGTTTTCCCGGCCTCTATATACGGCGCCTGTCAAAGGCCGGGGGG